>TARA_R110002096_G_scaffold64920_3_pt1 | contig 62558 bp, 59 predicted proteins | sample TARA_R110002096 | Tara Oceans TARA_R110002096 (sample SAMEA4397295) | marine metagenome | biome: Polar Biome; feature: [DCM] deep chlorophyll maximum layer (ENVO:01000326); material: water (ENVO:00002006), including particulate matter (ENVO:01000060) such as... | depth 35 m
CACGCAGTGAGCTGTGCAAGTGCAGCGCCCCATCCCGGACAACATGAAAAAACGCTGGCAAAGCCGCTTGCCTGTACTAAACTGACTCCTGCTTCCTCGTGTCGTGCGACCAACCAGGTTGCCAGCGAATTGCCGTCCATTAATACAAGTATCCGGGTGCTCTCGGTTCACAGTACGCGCGCAATGCTCCAACACCAATCCATCCGACGCTTGGGGTCAAACCTCAATCAACCGTGACGAAGGTCGGGTAGACAGGGTCCCATGTATGTCGCTAAAGCTTGCGCTCAACCTCATCGCTATCGAGTACATCAGCACCTTGAAAAAAGATGCTCACTACGATACTGGTGGTCACGCATGCCAATGTACCGATCAAATGGATCCTCATACGCGGCGATAGCCGCGTACCGGCGTGGTCTGATCAATGTGTAACTGGTAGTCGCCCTGATCGTCGCCGTTCAGCAAGCAATTGCGAATATGCCGACTCGAAACTCGGAGTGTCGCGCGATCTTCCATCAAGCCAACATCGTTTAGGTTGCGTCGCGGCGACACTACGCGACGATTATGGTGCACCATTGGCGACCATCACGATATCCGGTCCAACAATTCGTGTCACGGACGAGCACTTGCCTGAACTTGCCGCACAGGTCTTCCGCGCAGCAGACGAAATAACGGTTGCTCTTGGCGGAAAACCGAACTCAGACAGTGCGTACCTTTCGGGATATACCGACGAGAATTGAGACAAACGGAGCTAGTAAAGCCCATCAATATCCTGACGCTTGCGATGTTACTGGTTATGGCACCCGCGTTCCTGCACCTCACCGAGCTATAGCTTGTCTGGTCACAACGAAACTTTGTGAAAACCGCACAACTCTGTCATGACTTTTCATCTCGTATTCTGCGCAGATCTTGCTTCACTGCGACTTGCTGCCGATCATATAATACAGACATCAAAATCGACCGATTGGGCGCGGCTACGTTAGCCCGGTTCCAACCTGACGAACGAAAGACGATCTTCTCAATGCCAATCGACACACACCAGTTTAAGAGAGACGGGTTTCTCGTACTTCCGCGCGTAGTACCACGCTGGGAATTCACCTCGATCAGAAGACGTATTGAAAAAAGCCTGGACCCACTCGCTGGACCTGTCGAGTACGAGGCCGACGTCGCATACCGCGGCGCACCGAAGAATAAACAATCACCCGGTGGATCGACACCGCGACGATTACTGCAGGCGCTTGACCGAAACCTCGGTCTTCATTCACTGGTATTCAATCCAGCAATCGTCACCGCCATGCGCAAACTTTTGCAGGACGATCGCATTGCCGTTTCGCAGGCGCACCATAACTGCGTAATGACGAAATTTCCCGGTTTCAGTAGTGACACAGACTGGCATCGTGACTACCGGTATTGGGCATTCGAGAAACCAAGATTAATTTCCGCGTGGTTCGCGCTGCAAGACGAAAGCTACGAAAACGGATCCCTCGAATTGATACCCGGTAGCCACAACCTTCGCATTAACGAGAATCGATTTGATGAGTACCAGTTTTTACGAGATCAAGAACAGCAAAATCGGCAACTGATCGGAGGTTCGCTACGCACACACTTACGGGCCGGCGACGTCTTACTGTTTGATTGCCAGTTACTGCATTCAGCACAACGCAATCGAACGGAGCAAGTCAAAATAAGCCCGGTTTTTACATTTCACCCGGCCGATAATCACCCCATTCCCGGTACGCGATCCGCAGCGTTACCGAGCATCCCCTGCAAAGACCTGTTCTAGCAGCCTGTCGAAACGGCAGAACGCAGATCTTAATTCGGCTTTACCGCAACTCATTGTACGTATACAAACTTCCCATTCACCATTGTCATGAGCGGTTGAATCGACCGAATTTGTTCTGCCGGAACTTCGAAAATGTCATCTGATAAAACCAGAAGATCGGCAAATTGGCCCGCTTCAATTTTACCCCAGTCATTTTCAGCGAAAATTCCGTACGTGCCATTTGCGGTATACATGCGTAGCACATCCTCTCGCGCCAGAACCTGATCGGGACGTCCAACACGGCCGTCCACATCCTCTCTGACGATAAACGACCAAAACCCGATGAACGGATTAATCGGCCGATTGTCCGAACCTGCTTTTACGTACGGATGGCCCAACGCATCAAGCCAGCTGCGGTTTGGCGCAAATGTCGCGCCTCTTTCTTCACCCCAGGTTTCCTTGAATGTCTTGCCGATACTCCATCCCATCGCCTGTTGCGTGGACACGAACAATTCAAACTCCTTAACTTGCTGCAGATTTTCTGCAGTCGGTTCGGTACTTGCATGCTCAAGCGTCCAACGCCGCCCCGCCAGCGGGTACTGCTCATTGACCGCGTCCATCGTGTCCAGCACGTCATCAAGAGCCTGGTCACCTGCCACGTGCACAAACACCTGAATATCGTTAGCCGCGCAAACTTCCATTACAGCCTGCATGCTGTCCTTATTCCAAAAGGCGACGCCCTTAAAACCCTCACCGAAACGATCCTCAAGGTACTCGTCATGCATATAGGCCGCTTCTGCAAAACCGTCGTAAATGATCTTCACACCATTGACTTTCACCCAGTCAGAGCTTGACTCGTCGGGCAAGCCAAAATCTTGCAAAATGCCTTCGATATCGGCATGTGACTTGTCCTTAAAAACTTCCGGCGCCAGGCGGTAAACCATCGACCAACGCACTGTGAGTTCATCCAGGCTCTCGAGATGCTGCAGTACCTTCAGATTTTCCGGTTCTGCCCACAGGTTTACAACGGTTGTGATTCCAAGGCGCGTGAATACTTCATTGGCGGCCCGGGCCGCATTCACGCGAACATCAAAGCCGTACGGCGGCAGATGGCGCAGGAAAGGTGTGAAAGCCGGAAACTCGTACATTGTGCCATTGAGTTCACCCGTATTGGGGTCGTGCATATAGAATCCGTTCTTTGGATTCGGTGTGTCTTTCGTTACGCCACTGAGCGCTATCGCCGCGCTGTTCACAACGCCGACATGGCCCTGCATATTAATAAACACCGGGTTGTTGGGTGCGACAAGGTCGAGTTCTGTCCGGTTTGGCAGTCGTCCCTCATCGACGAAATCAAGGCTGTAAGGACCACGCACATAAATCCATTGGCCGTCTGCGACCTGCTGCGCGCGATCTTCGATACCGTCCAGCATATCCTGAACGGTCAGCGGCTCACCGGTTGAAAACATGACATGCTGCGAGATGTGCAGACCGTACCCCAGCGCGTGAATGTGGGAGTCCACCATGCCGGGCGTAACGACCTTGCCGTCGAGGTCAATGACCTGTGTTTCACTGCCCGCGAAGCCATCGATCTGCTCGTTTTCACCCACCGCCAGAATCTTGCCGTCTGCAATAGCGACCGCAGCGACGATATCCGATGCACCGTTCATAGTCACAATGCGCCCGCTGCGAAGAATATGATCGGCGACAGGAACATCATCAGCCCCTACGGGTTCGGGTTCGTCGCCACACGCAATTATCGACAGAGTAACTACAACAACCAGAATTGCCCGGATTCGCTCAAGCATTCGTTTTTCCTCTTCCGTGAATAAAGAATCAGGCAAAAGGCGTTTTACCGCCTTTTGCCCGTCCTGTTGCTAACTATTGGTAGCCGATCAATCGAATCGATATCGGCCTCTCACATACCACAAACCATTGTCGAGACCGTTCGGCTGAGTCGTTGGGTATTTGGAACCGACGATGAAGTCCCATGGGTTCCGGATCGGCTCTTCACCGAGCAGATTGTCCGCTCCTACGGCTACTTCAAATGCATCAGTAACATTGAGTGCGAATTCTGCATCGACGGTCAGCGTTGAAGGTGCATTAATCGGCAGGTTGCCGTTTACGTGCATTTCGGTGAAGCTGCCATAGTGATTCACACGCACATGCGAACGCCAGCGGTCGCGCGTATGACGAAGCGTCACGTTGCCGCGGGTGCTCGGGTAGTTCTCTTCAATTTGCGTAACCCTGACCGTATCGAGCAACTCGTTGGGGTCGGACGGATCGAATGACGTTACTTCTGTCTTGGTATAGTTGAATGCAAGAGCCAGCTCAGTATCACCGCCGTCAATAATATCCAGTGGCATACTGGCGATCACATCGACGCCCTTTGTTTCGGTCGCAAAATCATTGGTGAAGAAGCGGAACGATCCAATTCCGGACGCTGCCTGGAAACCCTGGTCAATCAGTTCCTGCCGCTGTTGGTCGGTTAGCGACTGGCTGGCTGATAAGGTTACACGATCGTCAACATCAATGAAGTAGGTGTCGACCGTCAACGTCAAGTGATCGTTTTCGTAAACGAGGCCAGCCGTGATGCTATCGGATGTTTCCGGTCGTAGCGCTTGCGCACCAACCGCCAATGCTGTCGGGCTGGTTGGCGGAATCTGTCCCGATTCCAGCAAGTTGCCGTTGTCGTCAAACTCTGTGGTCGTCGTGGAGAACCGAGTTTGACCAATTGTCGGCGCATGGAATCCGGTCGAGACGGTCGCACGCAACGCAAGATCGTCAGTAAATTTGAACATGCCGGAAATCTTGTAGGTTGTCTCACTACCGATATCGTCAGAGAAATTCTCGGAGCGAACTGCTGCACCAAGAATCAGGGAGTCCGTCACGTCTGCCTCCAGATCGACGTACGCCGCAACATTATGGCGACCAAAGTCTCCGGAAATAAGCGGTGAAAACCCGGGAATGGCTTCCTCACCAATCAGGAAGCCCTGATTTGCGAGAATACCTGCCTGGTACGACGCCGGCTCGCCCGTCAGGATTTCAAAGTTCTCATCCTGCCAGGCAAGTCCGAATGCGACATTGAGCGGTGAGGCAAAACTCGCAATATCGACAGGATATGCAAAATCCGCATTGACAAATGTCTCAGCGTTTATACGGTCGCCAACACGCGGGAATACCGTCGGGGACAGAGAACCCATGCTCGGATTCGGCACGTTACTGGCGAAAAAGCCAATACGGCTGCTACCCGACGAGACGCTGAGATCGTAGGTCAAACCGGAGTCGAATTCACCGCGGAGCCCGGCTGCACCATACATGTCTTCAACGTCAGCGCCAAATCGCGGAGTGTAACCGCCGGGAAAGACCTCAAGAAACGAGAAACAGTCGGGGTCATCGAAAACCAGTTGCATACGTGCCGGAGCGTCTGGCGCATCGACGGCAATGGGATTATTGACTACGCCAGTGCCACCGAAATCAATGCCACCTTCACACGTTAAGCCGTCATTTGGTGCCATATCACCGATCAGATAGTTACCGCCATCGTCATCGTCTGTGAAGACGCCGAATCGGCCTGTCGGATTTCGGTAGAAAAAGTCTCCTGAAACTTGCCGCTTCGCGAACGTTCCGAATGCATAGAATTCCGCATTGCTACCGACCTCTGCACCGGCATTGATCGCCAGCTTTAACTCATCGTCAATCTTTGGGATTCCATAATTGGTCGCCGGGTCCTTAATCGCACTACCGGGAATCAACGGGTTTGAACCGCTTTGCAACGCCGCAGCATCGGGGCGTTGAATCGAGCGCACAGATTCATCCTGTTCGCTGTATTCGGCGCTGACACGCAAGAATCCCGAATCGCCGAGCGGAAGTCCGGCAGTACCGCTGACCATATAACGCGTACCGTCCCCGTCGTAGGTATCAGCATATTTTGCCTCAATTCGTGCGCCTTCCGATGCATCGTCGAGTATGAAGTTGATCACACCTGCAATGGCGTCAGAACCGTACTGTGCCGCCGCGCCATCGCGCAGCACCTGGACCTGTTTCAGCGCAATTCCCGGGATTGCAGAAATATCAGGACCCTGAGCTCCGTCAGTATTACCGCCGGAAAAACTGGCAATGTTCGAGCCACGGTGACGCCGCTTGGCATTCATTAATACCAGGACGTGGTCCGGTGAAAGCCCACGTAACGACACCGGGCGCATGTAAGTTGGTGTTCCGCTTAAGGGGTTCGCATCCGAATTGAACGACGGGACTGCCGCCCTCAAAATATTGATTGTATCGATATCGCCCTGGTTCTGGAGTTGGTCCGCGTCGATTATGTCCACAGGTGATGACACATCTGTCGGTGACCGTCCAGGTCGCCGTGAGCCGGTGACAATCACTTCCTCAAGTGTCTCATCGGCGCCATCCTGTGCCTGAGCATCACTTACTGGCGCCACCGAAACAAAAAACGTGGCGGACAACGCCAACAAGAAACCGACAACAAGTGGCTGGCGAGTCGATACCGAACCTGTCGAGCAAACTTCATTCTCTTCGTCTAACACTTTTTTCTCTCCTTTTTGAACGGCGCGCAAAAGGTCTCCCCCTACCCCAGAGAATTCTCATGAGTTAGCACACGTCTTGAACCGGGCCAGCGTGTAGGTAATTGACCCGGCTGGTTTGAATGGATTTGATAAAAAGACCGTTGCCATCGCCCTGTCGCGCGCACCGGTCGCGGGCATGACCCGTTAGTGCAGACTGGCGGGAACCATCTGAGAGAAGGGGGTTTACTGCAGACGCCAGAGAGCGCGCCGGCATTGCAGACTCATCAATCGGTCTTTCTACGTCGCAATTATTTGCCGGTATTCCGACAATCAACGGCTTTTTCACTGCATTTCCCCCCGGAATTCAAGACCAGCTCTCCGACTGGTAATGTTCACTGTCTACGATCTACACTTTTTGTCAAGTGTCGATTTTCAACGCGATGTAGATTGTTTGGCCGAATTACTATAACTTATTGTTTTAACAAAATAATGCTTACTATTCATCACGACTTTGTGAGGTAAGGTAATCATTCTTTTTTCGTATACAGTGTGCAATACCGGGTGTGGCGCACTTTTTTCGGTCGCTAGCCGCAAGGACCACGTCGTGATGGATGAATTTCAGTTCCTGGCTGCCGCGCCACTGGCACTCGCATTGCTTACCGTGCTGGTCGCGTCGGTGGTGCAAACGAGCAGCGGAATCGGGTTTGGCATGGTTGCGGCGCCGATTCTTATCCTGATCGACACTCGGCTGGTGCCCGGTCCCATTCTGTTGTTGTCGCTGATCGTTTCTGCAATGGCCGCTTTCCGCGAACGCCACGACATCGACTACCGGGGATTAACGGTGGCACTTGGCGGTCGCATTCCAGGGACAATACTCGCCGGACTGACTATTACATTGATCCCTGCGACTACGTTTGGCCTGGTATTCGGAACCCTGGTTCTCCTGGCTGTTATTTTGAGCGTATTGGCAAGATCCATTCCCCCGACGCCAAAGGTTTTGCTGCCAGCAGGCTTCGTTTCCGGATACATGGGAACGTTGACCTCGATCGGTGCGCCGCCTATGGCGCTCGCGTATCAACATGGCACGCCGGCGACGATCCGTTCCACGATGGCAATCTATTTCGTGATCGGGGCGGGAATATCGATTGCAACGCTGGCCTGGTACGAGCGCTTTGGGCGCGACGAAGTCGTCGCCAGCGTGATTTTTCTGCCACCGCTGTTCCTCGGCTTCTGGCTGTCAAACTTTGTTGTCCGTCGCCTGCAACGAGAGCGCGTCCGGCAGATTATTCTTGCACTCTGTGCCGCCGCATCGATGATTCTGATTATCAAATCCTGGCTGGCGCTTAATACGGCAGACAACGTGGCTGCTATTGCACTGCAGTAGACAACCACGTCGCGATTTCCGGAAACGACACTAACAGTATGATCATCAGTACCATGATCATGAACATTGGAAACGCAGCGCGAGAAATGTAATTAATCTGGTGCCCGGTCATTCCCTGCATCACGAACAGGTTAAACCCGACCGGTGGCGTAATCTGTGCCATTTCTACGACCACGACAATGAATATACCGAACCAGATAATATCGATGCCGGCTGTCCTCACAAGCGGCTCAACCACCGCCATGGTCAGAACAATTGAAGAAATTCCGTCCAGAAACATTCCAATCACAATATACAACAGCGCCAGTGCACCCAGAAGCATAATGGGAGACAAGCCCAACGTACCAATGTACTCTGCAAGCGCGCGGGGTAAGCCGGTGAATCCCATAACAACAGACAGGTAAGACGCGCCCATCAGGATCAACGCAATAAGGGCTGAAGTGCGTACAGCGCCCAGCAGGCTCTCGCGGAATGCAGAAAAGCTCAATTCATCTTGAAATGCAGACAGGGCAAGCGCGCCAAGAACACCGATTGCCGCCGCCTCCGTCGCGGTCGCAAGGCCGCTGTACATCGAGCCGATAACGATACTAATCAAAACGAGCAATGGCAGAAGTAATCGGAGGTGCAGTAATTTTGCAGCAGACTCCGAATCTGGCCCGTCGGATTCCGCGGCGATCAAATCGGGTGCTTTAACTGAGAAAGCAACATACATCATGAACATGCACGCAAGTACCAGTCCCGGAATGATGCCAGCCATGAATAGCTTCGTGATCGACTCATTAACGGTAACGCCGTAGACGATAAGTGTCAGCGACGGAGGAATCATCAGGCCCAATGTCGATGCTCCGGCGAGCGTACCGATAATTTTTTTCTCAGGATAGTTTCGACGCCTGAGCTCCGGGATCGACATCTTGCCAACCGTCGTAAGCGTCGCTGCCGAAGAACCGGACACCGCCGCAAACAGTGTGCTACCAACAATATTGGTATGTAAGAGGCCGCCGGGAAGTTTTTTCATTAGCGGCGCAAGCGCTCTGAACAGATCCTCAGACAACTTTGTTCGATAGAGCACCTCGCCCATCAATATGAATAAAGGCAATGCCGTCAATGTCCAGCTGGTCGAACTCGACCACACGGCAGTAATCATGATATCGCCAGCAGGCCTGTCGGAGAACAGCGTAAGAATTACACCTCCGACCCCCATCAACGCCAAACCGACCCAGACGCCGGAACCAAGTAGTAATACAAGGATGAACAGGAATACTGCCAACAGGTAGGCCAGGTCCACAGCTACGCCCTCATCTCATCATCGGACAAATCATGCCCGCCGAACTGGGGCGATTTAAGGCTGTCATGCAGTCTGTCCAATAGCGCAATTAATAAGACAATAGTCCCTATACTCATCGCAAGCTGCGGAATCCAGATGAAAATTTCGTCCTGGCCCTGACTTTTCTCGGCGAGCTCGAATGACACGTAATTGGCTTTGATCGCGTACCACGCGAACGCAGCAGCAAGCAACGACGACACTGCGGTACAGATGATTTCCGCTGCTCGACGGTCCGTTGTCATACCGGACAAGACCAGTTCAACCCTGATGTGAGAGTTCTTGTGCATTGCGTAGCCGAGGCCGAAGAACGAAGTCGCCGCCATGCAATAACCGGCAATGTCTGTCAGGCCCGCCACTACGACACCGGACCAGCGAGCCACCATTTGAATAACAATCATCAGCAAAATACAAAACAGAAAAAACGCCGCAATGCCGCCCGAAACAATATACAGACGGTCCAGTAATTTCCTCATTATTGCTCGCCCCCTTGCATTCGCTCATTAAACTTTTCAAGTATTTGTTTGCCTTCTCTGCCCGTCTGGTTCGCCCATTCGTCAGCCAGGGTCGCGCCGATCTCAGAAAGCTGTTGTGCGAATTTTTTTCCTGGCTGAATGACATTCATGCCGTTTCCACGCAGTTGCTCGATGTACCAGTCGGTCATGAACATGGCTCTCTTCGCGCCACTTGCCGCGGCAAGCGATGCGGAATCTCGAATACACTGCTGCGCCGCGCCTGATAACTGGGACAACTCCCTGCTATTCGCGATCACGGAATTTCTCGGTAACCATGCTTTCACGTCATAGTAATAGTTGACGTGCTCCCAGACCTTCGCGTCATAGCCGGATGAGCCCGACGCCATAAATGAGCGAACTACGCCGGTTGCCAGTGCCTGATTCATTTCTGCCGCTTCGATCTGTACCGGAATCATACCTGCGAGCTCCGCTATTCTCGCCGTCGTCGCATTGTAGGATCGAAACTTCATGCCACGAATTTCTGACGTGTCTTCAACCGCATCCACAAAATAGATTCCTTGCGGGGGCCATATAACACTGTAAAGCAGCGTAAGGCCTTGCTCGTTAAGCACACGCTCCAGTGCAGGACCGGATATATCCCAGAGCGCTTCCGCAGACTCGAAGCTGCTCGCCACAAACGGTACCGAGTCGACAGCAAACATCTGGTTGTCATTTGAATGCACCGAAAGCAGTCGCTCGCCAATGGGAACCTGCCCGGTTTCCACCGCGCGCTTGATCTCATCGCCCTTGAACAGTGAGCCTCCCGCGTGAATCACTATCCTGATTTCACCGTCGACACAATCGTTAACGCTGTCTGCAAACAGCTGTGCAGTTTCCGTCTGGTAGTTGTCCGCGGGATAGGCAGTTGGCATGTCCCAAACCCGGGTCGGCAATTTTTCCGCGGAAAACAGCCCCATCGCGATGACGCCAAGGCCGAGTATGGTCATGATCGTTAACCAGGTTATGAGTCTCAAAGTCTTTGTTCCTTACTTCACATTCTAAATCGTTGCGGCGCAAGCGCTGGTGATATCGCGTGCCGGGGTAGCCCCGATATTGCGTCTGCCAAAATTTCGGCCGAGCCAGTCGAGACACTCATGCCTATATGCTGGTGACCAAAATTAAACCATATGCCGCGGTGCCGCGGCGCGGCCCCTATCGCGGGCAGACCGTCCGGCAATGTCGGCCTGGATCCATGCCAGGGGACACGGCCCACCATACTGCCAACCGGGGCAGCCAATTTTGCGTCACGGTAAGCCTGATACACCTGTGAGTAATTTGCAGGTGCATCCCGATGCACGAATTCTACACCCGATGTAATTCGCGTCGTCTTGCCTTGCGGCGCCATAACAAAGCCTCGCTGCACGTCACACACCGGTCGACTCAGCCTCGTTGACGGTGACGCGACGTTAACGTGATAACCTCTTTCCCAGGCCATTGGTACTTTATAACCTAGCATTGCACATACTTCTGTCGACCAGGGACCGCACGCCACGACAATATTTGTTGCACTGATATCGGTGCCTTTGTCGTTCATTTCGAGCGTGTATTTGCCCTCCGCCGCCGCGATAGATGCCACATCGAATGACTCGAATCTTCCACCTCGCTGACAATAGAGGTCAAAATAACATTTACTTAGCAGGTACGGGTCCAGCACGGACCGCGTGCTACTCAACAGAATACCCGAGTGATAAACCGGGTTTAATGCCGGCTCGGTATGCATCAATTCATCCTTCGTAAGATTCTGAAACGGAATATTGAGCTCCTCGAGCAGGCGCCGCTCCAGCGCGCTGGCTGAAAACCCTCGCTCATCTTGGAATACCTTGAGCCAGCCTCGTGACTGGTACAGAGAATCGGCCCCGGCCTCTGCGATCAAACGATCGTGATGTAGTATCGACAGGTATTGCAAATCATGCAAAATTCTGGCGGTTGCCAATGTGTGTCGTTTCCGTGCATGGCCAAAAAATGGCAGCAACCACGGTAACTTCGAAATCGAGTATCGCAGGTCATATCGGAAATACGGCAATGCGCCCATCAGGAGTTTTGGTAGAGTGCGCCATAAGCCCGGATTGTTAACGTTCAGTACCGTTGATGCAGAAAGCACGCCCGCATTGCCGAACGAGGTTTTGAGACCCGGGTCATAGCTGTCAATTAGCAAAACATCGGCGCCGCGTGCCTGTAACTCGAGTGCTGAAGTGATGCCGACAATACCGGCACCGATCACACAAACATCAGCATTCATACGAAATACTCCTGCACTGTTGCACACACACCATTACTTTTACTGTTTGGCAGCCACCGAGCAAGTCGTATAACCTCACGGTACTTTCGAATCGAATTGCGGAGACGTCTTTCATGAGTGAACGGGTGATATTGGTAACAGGCGCGTCAAGTGGCATCGGCGCAGCAATTTGTCGTCGTCTGGCGAAACCAGGACATCGACTACTAATCCATGCTCGAGGCGGCGCCGATGGCACCGATACGGCTGCACTCGAATCCGTCGCGTCCGAAATTCGCGACCGCAACACGGTGGTAAAAACGATGTTTGCGGACCTCGCGATTGCCGGGAGTGGTGAGGCATTGATCGCAAAGGCAATGCAAGAATTCGGTGCACTTGATCAGGTTGTAAGCAATGCTGGATTTGCGGACAAGCGTTTGCTTGGCGATGTCGATCGCGCGACACTGGACAGGTCATTGAATGCAATGACCGGAACCTTTTTTGAAATCGCATCATCGGCGCAAGATGCACTCAAAGCATCGTCTTGCGGCCGGGTTGTTGCAATTAGTTCGTTTGTTACCCATCACTATACGTCTGAAACTCTTTTTCCCGTTACCGCTGCGGCAAAAGCTGCGGTTGAAGCGTTAGCAAAAACTCTCGCCGTTCAACTGGGACCTCACGGCGTGACGGTAAACTGTGTCGCGCCTGGTTATACGCAAAAAGACCAAGGAACGCATCGCGCCATATCCCGCGATGCGCTAAAGGCTGCCGCCAATCGAGCATTGACCGGCCGAATTGCAGAAACTGATGACATAGCCGCTGCGGTTGAATTCCTGTTGTCCGATGATGCAAAGCAAATTACCGGACAGGTTCTGCGTGTCGACGGCGGGCTAGGTGTCACTTGACTACCGCGTGAAGCCGCACTCCTTGCTACATCAGGTAGATGGCAAGAAAGGTAATCAATGTCAGCCCGGTCATGACCGGTATGAAGTTCCGCCTTACGAGATCCGACGGATTTATTCCTGAAACACCCGCATCTGCGCAGGCACCAAAGGCCCATGCAACCAGCGTACCGCCACCGGTGAAAATTGCTGCGACCTGGCCGAGCGCTGCCAGGACCGCAACGTTAACGCCCGTTCCGGTCCCCAGCGCACCGGCTAACGCGCCGGCGAGTGGCAAACCAGAAAATCCGGAACCATCCATACCTGTGAGCATGCCGATAATGGTCATACCAAAACCGATCGCAAAATTATTGCCCGCAAGATGCTTGCCAATGTAATTGCCAACATCGAACAGGTAGCCTGGCGTACCGTCACCAATTACGGCTGCCGCATGGTCCGGGTTGCCCAGAAAAAAGAATCCAGCGATCGGGATAATCGGCGCAAAAATCTTGATGGAAAAGAAGAAGCCACTGCGCAGATAGTCGGTAATACCCTCGAGAGCTTTGCCGCCATGCTTCGCAAATGTCGCAAGCACCAGCAAGACCGTCGCCGCTCCGCCAAGTAAAGCCGTTGCATCACCGCCACGTATTGCCATGTCGGGATTGAAAATACCGCGATAAATCATCAAGCCGGCGATACAACCCAGCGTAATCGGCACACCAATGGCCAGTGCCCTGGCGTACTTTCCTGGTGTAACTTCACCCCGCGAAGCATCGTCCCTGTCGTGATGACCTTCAACCTCCGACATCGCTTCTATCTCCTCGGCAGTAGCCGCCTTGAGCACGCCGGACTTCATATCACGCCTGATCGTGTACACCGAAATACTGATTGCTGTAATACCGGTCACAAGCGAAAACAACACTGTGTACGGGAGCAGTTCCTGTGAATCGATCCCGGCAGCACCAGCCGTAAGACGGGTTGCGCCCTGGATAATCGGGTCTGCTGACAGTGCCATGCCATGGCCTGCAAGGTTAATTGCGACTGCAGCCGCGAGCGCTGGCAACCCCACTCGCATAGCTACCGGCACCAGAACTGTCCCGACCAGAGCGACCGCTGGCGTTGGCCAGAAGAATGCAGCGGCCGTATACATCGTTGCCGCCAAAACGAAAAAAGCAGCCATTGGGCTACCCATTAGTTTTTTCATCGGCGCAACCATAATCTGGTCCGCACCCTGCGCGCGCAGTGCGTGCAACATTGAAACCATCAATGCGATGACCGCCATAATGCCGAAAAGCTCCGCCCCGGCATTGAGCAACGCATTAAATAAGACCTGAACACCAAATACGACCTGGTCAAGTAATGCGACTTCGGCATCAGCAGACAACATGCCAATCAGGAACGTGCCGACAAGTGCCGGAATAATAACGCCGCGACGGAAACCAATCGCGATAAAGATCGAGAGGACAGTCAGAAGAAAAACGTAATGCGGGATCGTTAGCTGAATCGTAGCCATGCGTATTCTTACCTCTTTTTATTGGACGCCATTGCATTAACGGCAAGATAATACGTCAGTGGACAGGTTGCACGTTCTTCGTGCCTCCGCAGTGGCATGTTGTCATATTCAGCCAAGCTCGAACGACACTCCTTGGGCCAATGGCAGCTCTGTTGAGTAGTTAATCGTATTCGTCGCACGCCGCATATATGCTTTCCAGGAGTCGGACCCCGATTCACGCCCACCGCCGGTTTCTTTTTCACCACCGAATGCGCCACCGATTTCCGCACCGGAAGTACCGATATTGACGTTCGCAATACCGCAGTCCGAGCCCGCTGCGCCAAGGAACATTTCTGTTTCTCGCATATTCAGCGTAAAAATAGACGACGAAAGGCCTGCACCGACCGCGTTGTGTGTCAGCAATGCATCATCAAGGTTTTCATAGCGCACCGTATACAGTATTGGCGCAAACGTCTCTTCCAGCATGGGTCCGGACTGCTCCGGCATTTCGACCAGTGCCGGCCGAACATAGTAGGCATTAGGGTATTTGTCTTCCAGCACCCGCTCTCCGCCGGTGATCGTTGCTCCCAGGTCGCCTGCACTCTGCAAGGCTTTCTGCATGTATTCATAAGCCGATTCGTCAATCAACGGGCCGACGAGAGAATTATCGACCAGCGGATTTCCGACCGAGACTGACTCGTAGGCGCTTTTCACTTTCGAAACGAATTCATCGTAAATCGCATCGTGCACTAAGAGTCGGCGCATCGATGTACAGCGCTGCCCTGTCGTTCCCACAGCACTGAAAACAATGGCCCGCAATGCGAGATTGAGATCGGCCTGGTCGCTGACAATGCCTGCATTATTGCCGCCGAGCTCGAGGATAGTCCGACCGAAACGTTCGGCAACTTTTGGGCCAACCTGGCGGCCCATAGCTGTAGACCCGGTCGCCGAAATTAACGGTACTTTCGGACTTTCAACCAGTGCCACACCGGCATGTCGATCAACCAGTGCGAGTTCGTGCAGTCCTTCCGGCGCATCGCCGAAGCGCTCCAGTGCGCGATCCAATACCGCCGCGCAGGCCAGTGCACTCAGGGGCGTCTTGTCCGACGGTTTCCAGATAACGCTATTACCACAGACAAAAGCCAGCGCCGTATTCCAGGACCACACAGCGACCGGAAAATTGAACGCACTAATAACGCCTGTTACGCCGAGTGGGTGCCAGACCTCGGTCATCTTGTGGCCAGGTCGTTCACTCGCAATAGTCAGGCCATAGAGCTGGCGCGACAAGCCGACCGCAAAATCGCAGATATCGATCATCTCCTGTACTTCGCCCAGCCCCTCAGAAGCGACCTTGCCGACTTCAATGCTGACCAGTCGACCCAGGTCTTCTTTCGACTTGCGTAGCTCGTCACCCAAGAGCCGTACCAATTCGCCACGTCGTGGCGCGGGCACGACTCGCCACTTGAGAAACGCGTCGTGGGCCCTGTCTATCTGTGCGTTAACACTTTCAAGCGTTCCCTTTTCGACCGAACCAATCTCGTCGCCGGTCAACGGGGTGAACACTTTCAATGAGCCAGTCTCACGCACGGAGCGCGGGACACCGAGCCTGTCAAGCAATTCTTGCACTTCGCTTTTCATCGTCATTTATTTATCCGCCATTCATTTTTATGTGCCTGAAGCCTGCAAGGGCGACCTCGCATAGCCGGTCTATTTCCGCCTGTCGCATTGCTGTCGACAACATGCCCGTACCGGTTCCGATCAGGAGTACGCCGTTGTCAGTTACGAAGTCCAGGAATCCCTGCAGGAGCGCCAACTCCTGTTCGCTCGGATATGCAGCTCGATAGTTTTCTGGCATTTCCGGCTTCATCAGGATTCGGAACATTGAGCCGCTGCCAGCAACGCACGCGGCAATGTCCGCGACCGAAATTACTTCCGTCAACTGCGTCCGCACGGTATTACCGAGCTGATTCAGTGCCAACACCGCGTCGCTGTCGAAGAGCTCCATTGCGATTCGCCCGGCTGTCATCGTGACAGGGTTTGCTGAGAATGTGCCAGAGTGCGGGAACAGTACCGGCTTTTTTAACGGATCCAGCACACTCATCACATCGCGCGAGCCCGCGATCGCACCAACCGGGAAACCGCCACCAATCATTTTTCCCATGGCAGTCAAATCTGCATTTATGCCAATTTCGTGCTGGGCGCCCTGGTAACCGCAGCGGAACGTTATTACTTCATCACATGCCAGCAAGACCCCATTTCGTTGAGTCCAGTCTCGCACCGCATTTACGTATTCTCGTTGTGCGGGGATCAGGCCAATACGATGTGGAACCAGGTCCAGCAATACACACGCGAGGCTATCAACATGTTGCTCAAGAAGTTCGATTGTCCGTGCCGCATCATTGAACGGTATAACCACTACGTCGTTCAACGCAGACTCCGGCGTTCCATATGAAACAGGAACACTGGCCGGTTGTTCCGCGCTTCCCCAGTTATCGGGATTGGACGTCTGGCTAACCTCTGCATAGTCATACAAACCGTGATAGGCACCTTCGGCCTTCGCAATTTTCGGCCGCCCGGTGTATGCACGTGCTGCTTTCAAGCAACTCATCACTGCTTCCGTACCCGAGTTAACGAAACGGATATTTTCGAAGCCGTCGACGCGACTAATAAACATTTCCGCATACAAGACTTCTTGCTCAGTCGCCAGGTTGAAAGCAGTGCCACGTCGTAGCTGGTCATTTACTGCTGCTACAATTTCGGGTCGTGCATGCCCATGAATCAGCGATGCCATATTGTTCGCAAAATCAATGCGCTCGTTGCCTTCAACATCAGTCACATAACATCCGCTGCCGTGATCGACGTAGTGCGGGTGCGGTTTCCTGAGAACAGCGTTGCGGCTGCACCCACCAGGCATGACGCGCAATGCTCGCTCGTAAATTTCAGCGCTGCGCGATACGGCAGCCGCACTGTCAGCAGCAGTTTGAGAAGTTGAGGTATTCATAGGGTCGCGGCCTCACCCAGCCTGACACATTCGGGAATCACAATCGTCGCATCCGTCTTCTCCTGTACGTAATGCAGGTTTGTTCCAGGTGCGAGTTCGACCAGCTCAAACCCGCCATTGCGAATATCCAGGATTGCCATATTCGTATAAACGCGCGACACAACAGCAAGGCCCGTGGCCGGTAGTGTGAGGGACTCAACCAGCTTGGGTCTTCCGGATTTGGTGCAGTGTTGCGTCGCAACAAAAATTTGCTTCGCACCCGCCACCAGGTCCATTGCACCACCAACCGCCGGGGCCGCATCCGCGTCACCCATCGACCAGTTGGCCAGGTCGCCGGCTTGCGAAACCTGCATTGCACCGAGCACGCAGACGTCAATATGTCCACCCCTGATCATCGCGAAACTGTCTGCATGATGAAAAAATGACGCGCCGGTAATTGCCGTCACATGTCTTTTTCCTGCATTAATCAGTTCAGGGTCTTCTTCGCCCGGCGGTGGAGCCGGCCCCATTCCCAACAGCCCGTTCTCCGTGTGAAAAATCACTTCCCTGCCGTTCGGGATGTGATTTACCACGCTCTCTGGCATACCGATACCAAGATTGACAAACGAACCGTCGGGTATGTCTGCAGCGATCTTCCGGGCAATATCCTGTCGATCCCAGCCGTTTGCCGTATTCGCAACACCCGTCATGGGTATATTGCTCCACTCGCAACGAGCTCAGATTCCTGAAGCGGAGTGGCGACCGCCACTATTCTGTCAACATAAACCGCCGGAGTGACCACCGACTCAGGCTCTAACTCGCCTTCTGCAACGTATTTGTCAGCCTGCACGACGGTGACCTGCGCTGCTGTTGCCATTACCGGTGAAAAGTTTCTCGCTGTCTTGTTGTAGACCAGATTACCCAGGCGATCGGCCTGTCGGCATTTTATCAACGCGAAGTCGGCCGTTAGTGCATGCTCAAGAACATAGTCGCGGCCGCTAAACTTTCGCAGTTCTTTTCCTTCCGCAAGCTCTGTACCGACTGACGTTGCGGTATAGAATGCAGGAATTCCGGCGCCACCTGCACGGATTCGTTCAGCAAGCGTTCCCTGCGGAACAAGTTCCAGTTCAATTTTATTTCGCGAATACAAATCCGGAAAAACCGTTGAATTTGCCGTTCTCGGAAACGAGCAGATCATTTTTGCAACCCGACCGTTTTCAATTAGCGCGGCGAGCCCGACATGCCCACTTCCGGTGTTATTGTTCACCACGGTCAGTCCACGTGCGCCCTGGTCAATCAGTGCATGAATCAGTTCGATCGGACTGCCGGCCTCGCCGAACCCACCAATCAGGACGGTTGCTCCGTCGAATATATCGGTCACCGCTGATGCTGCAGAATCGAGGAGTTTATGAATCATAGGGGTGTTTCACTACCAAGATGAACTAGCGCTGCAAATGCTTTAGCTTTCCGTCGACGCCGCTCCATTTTTTAGCGTCAGGCAATGGGTCCTTTTTCTCGGTGATGTTCGGCCACATATCAGCAAGTTCCGCATTAAGATCCAGAAAAATTGCTTGCTCCGCCGGAAGATCATCTTCCGAGTAAATGGCCTCCTCAGGGCATACCGGAACACAGTCTTCGCAATCGATACACTCATCCGGATTGATGACCAGGAAGTTTGGCCCTTCGTAAAAACAATCAACCGGGCATACCTCAACGCAGGCAGTGTCCTTACATTGTATGCAGTTTTCACCAACAACAAATGTCATTTCTTAATACCTTAAAATTGGTCAGGCTTGTTGCAGCATCGGTTTTTCTTCCTGCTGCTCGTTAAGGTGGCTGAATAACCCTGCTTCGTCATAGATAACACGGTCGTCGTAACCACTGAACCAGATCGCATCAGGGTTTCGACCCACAATCGCTACCTTGCCACGATCAGGCGCGTCGGCGGCACCGCGCAGCAGCTTAAGAACGACAAACCCATTTTCAGTGCCCGGAATACCCGCCAACGGTTCGTTGGTCACCGCCGCAACTTCTGTCTTGCCGAGGTAGTGTGTAATTGAAAGGCGCGCATGGCTTTCAACGCCGGACAATCCTTTTTGCGACTCGTTCAAGATGTTCCAGACCTCCTCAATCGGAAGATTGAAGGCCCTGTGTCCGATGATGTCGCGACCACAGAAAAAATAGTGGTTCTCCACCCGGTTGCGGCGAAGCTCGCGCTGCATGATTCGCAGCGCATCCGGATCGCCGTTAATCCCCTTGATGATTGGTGCCTGGTTGTCGATGCTAATCCACTCTCGTTTGCCGAGTTCCCTGATGCTTCGTTTGGTTGCGGGCACCCATTCGAGACCACCGTCCGGATCGTCGATGTAATTGCCGTCAGCATCTTTGGCCAGAAATTCGTCAGGGTGATTGAAATGAACCATCAAGCGAATTTGTGTCGACGGATACGCTTCGTGGAACTTGTCAACCATGTCAAAAAATGTTTCATCAAAACGGTCTGGATAAAAGGCAAGCTCCTTGGTACCAAGCCGGATTGACTCGATCCCTGCGTCAGCGAGTGCAGACCACCACTCCGCGATATTGTTGTTGCCCAGTACCATCGGGTCACCGCCTGACATCAGAATCTCGCGCAGCTTCTCGCGTCCGGTGTCCGGGTGCCACCCCCCGTTTGCGGCAACCGCCTTGTTGTGTCGGACAATGTAATCGACGATATCCGGAATCTGCGCCAGGCCTTTCGGCGCAATGGTACCGTCCGGGCGCGCAACATCTTTCTTGGCAATCAGCTCTTCTCGATAACAAAATCTGCAGTGCGCCGAGCACGTCGAGGCAACATAAATCAATCCAAGCTCGTACTTGTGGATCAGCCCTTCAACCGGGCTGTAATCCATTTGCTTGCCGGGATCCGGCGCACCTTCCAGATCATAGGTCTCTTTGGGACTGGCCTTGACCAGGGTTTGAATCGCGGCGCTGGTTTTCGCTAAGTCGAAATAGTGGCGCGTTATCTTGACGGGCATGCGCGCCTCAACGTCCTGATTCGTACCGCGCAAGTCTACAAGCATTTGCAATTCTGATTGTGAATAGAAACCTTGCATTTCTTGCGGGACTTTCTTGTCAAGGAACTTGCCCAGACCGGTAATTATCTCTCGCTTGTACTTACCTTTTTGCACCGATGCCAGGAAGGCTTGCGCTTTCTCACTGGGTTGAAACTTCTCTTGTTTTGCCATGACAGCCGCCAATTTGGATTCCGAGTTTAGACGGTTCCATACTGCGACGAATATACCGCGCCGACAATCGAGAATAGGTCACTTCTTCATGAGTTCTTGTAATGTCAAATCCGGAAATGCTTACACGTCCGCTAGATTAGTCCGAACGCTGACGTTTTCACGAATACCAAAGACATTACCGTCCGGATCACGCAAGAATGCCAGCTTGACCCAATCACCCAGCTTGACCACCTCGTCCACCTCAACGCCCTTTTGTATCAGGCCATCGCGGACGGCCTCGATATCCGTTACGACAAACGTAGCCTTCTTGCCGCCAAGGCCTGCGCCGTCAGGATTCAGATACAGTCCGAGCGCAGTGTGCGGCAGAGCATCGAGGGTTAGCTGTCGCCACGACCCTGCACTGTGCTTGTCATCCAGCTTAAAACCCAGATTATCCTGATACCATGTCAACGCACGGTCCAGGTCAGCGACATCGACCTTGACGACAAAGCCGTAGTCGCTCAGTAATCCCGCCAGACTCATATCTCTCTCCTCGTGTCGCAGGATCTTACGATCCGGAACGTGAATCGTCTGCATTTTTTCGCTGGACTCGACCAGCGGCTCGAGTGGCCGCAAACGGTATTTGCGCTTCGGCAAACGCTCCGGGTCTATAGTAATGGGCCGGTAAATCTCGACACGATCTCCGTCGCTAAGGACAGTGCTGGTACTCGCGATTTTACCGAAGATACCGATCTTGTTGACATTCAGGTCAATCAACGGAAACTCTGCCAGTACACCCGACTCATTGATCGCATCTATCGCTGTCGTTCCATCCTCACAATCAAGATAACGCCAGAAATGCTTGGTCGCAGTGGCATACGCAACACTGACCCGCAACATCGCCTTATCATTACCTGCAGTCATGGCGACTCGGTCACTGTACTGACGTAGCCGAAGTCTGGTTACCGGCATGGCTCTTTGACGTTGATCGCGTCTGCAGCCACTTGTCCAGCATCCGTTTCCCCGCCAAAATGAAGCCCAGCGCAATAAAACCACCGGACGGCAACGCGAACAACAAGAATCCCCGATAGTCTTTTATCAAGGTCGTCTCGAGAAACGCAAAACCAGTGCCGAGCAGCAGGGACGCGTTTGCAAACAAGGTTCCACTGCTCAATACCTCCCGACTGCCCCCCAGAACGACGAGTACCAGCGTGAAGCCCAACCCCATCATAAGACCATCATACATGGACGGTACGACAGCATTTTTTGACGCGAAGGCTTCTGCTCTGCCGAGAATCGCACAGTTGGTCACGATCAAGGGAATGAACAAACCAAGTACCTTGTACAGCTCATGCATCCACGCGTTCATTACCATGTCAACGAGGGTAACAACAGACGCGATAATCAGTACGAAATCGGGAATTCTGACTTCCGGAGTAATGATATTCCTTAAAAGCGAAACCGTTGCGCCCGACAAAACGAGAACCACGATCGTTGCGATCCCCATGCCCAGACCATTGGTTGCGGTACCCGTCACTGCAAGCAAGGGACAAAGTGCGAGCATTTGTGCGAATACCATATTGTTGGTCCAGAGTCCCTCTCGAGCATTTTCTTTGTAATTCATACTCATTTTTCGGCCCCCGTATCAGCCTGCAACAGTACTTGCTTTTTGTTCTCAAAGAACTCCAGGCCGGAACGAATTGATTTAACCACTGCGCGTGGCGTTATTGTCGCACCGGTAAACTGGTCAAACTGACCGCCGTCCTTCTGCACCGCCCAGCCGGACTTACCTGGATTATCTATCGACAATCCGGTAAAGCCTAGTATCCAGTCATCTTTTTCGACTTCTATTTTGTCGCCCAGTCCAGGTGTCTCGCTGTGCGAGATTATTCGTACGCCAAGCAGCTTGCCATCCGGTGCGATCGCTAGAATTGAACGAATTTCACCGCTATAACCATTTTCGGCAACTTCAAAAATCACAGCGGTCACTGCGTCGTCAAGAATTGCCCGGTAGACCAGCACCGGCTCACCCGCAATACTTGTTTCGCTGACGGTGCTCGCCAGTAAATCGTTGTCATAAAGGTTCGCGGGAACGACCTGTGAAATAGAGGCCTTCAGATCCTCTTCTATGCGCAGCGCTATTTCGTCTTTCGTTAAAATATTCCCGAAACTTAACAGCGTCGTCGCTATGAGCGTGCTGCCGCCCAACAATATCGCCTGATACGCGACCGTTTCGCGAAATCGACTCTTCTTTTCCGTGTGCCTCGGCATTGCTTAGCGCGACAGACCCAGAGGGTCACCCTTGTTGGTACGACCGAAAATTCTCGGTCGCATATAGCGGTTGATCAGCGGTGTTATCGCATTCATCAAAAGGATCGCAAATGACAAACCTTCAGGGTATTGCGCCCAGGTACGAATGATATAGATCAGTACACCAAGCATTGCACCGAAAAACAGCTGCCCCTTCGGGGACGTTGGGGAGGTGACCGGATCCGTTGCTATATAGAATGCGCCGAACACAGCTGAGCCGGTAAATAAGTGCACCGTTGCATCCGGATATGTTGCTGGATCAATCCAGTTGAAAAGCGCAGAAATGATTGCGAGGGCTAACAGCGTACTGACCGGTATAAACCAGCGGATAACACGCATGAAGATAAGCATAATTCCGCCTAGAAGCAGCAGAATATCGGCCCCTTCGGCCATGCTGGCAGCATTGTTTCCAGCCAGCCAGCTGCCAATATCCCGCTGCCCGGCAAGCGCGTCCTGTACGACTCCGCCCTGGCCGACGGCGGTCTTTACGGAGTCGAGAACGGTCGCACCGGTATAGGCATCAATTGATGTGTTGCCAAAGACAAATTCGATGCCCTGCATGAATGTTACAGCGTCAGCACTAAACAATGGTGCTGGATCGACAAAAGCAGTCATCTCAAGCGGAAAAGACAGCAGCAGGACAACCCGACCAACCATAGCCGGGTTGAATACATTCTGCCCGATGCCGCCAAACACGTGCTTGCCGATGACGATTGCGACAGCCGAGCCAACCACGGCGATCCACCAAGGCGCCCACGGTGGCAAACTGATCGCCAGCAACCAGGCAGTCAGCATTGCAGAGCCGTCAGTGGCAAATCTGGCCACAGGTTTCCTGGCAATCAACAGCGACAGGATTTCGAATACCAACGCAGAAATAATAGCGGTGGTAAACAGGATGATTGCCGGCCAACCGTAGAGGTACAGCCCGTAAGCGGTTGCCGGAACCAACGCAAGCATGACAAGCGTCATTGTACGTGTAACGCTTTTTTCCTTACGAACGTAAGGCCCACTCATCTCCGGAATGCTGCTCATTACGACCCCTGGTCTTCGAGCCGCCTGTCTCGAGCTTCTGTAAGCACCTTGATCTTGTCGTGGCGGGCTTTGTCAATATCCTGTTCTTTCAGGCGCCCTTTCCCATAGTTAAAAAACTGAACCAGCGGAATATGTGACGGGCAAACATAGTTGCACGATCCACAGCTGATGCAGTCACGCAGTCCAATGGCATCCGCACCATCCACATCCTCATGATCCAGCCGATTCATCATCTCCATCGGCAGCAAACCAGCCGGGCAAACAGTGACGCAACTTCCGCAGCCAATGCAGGGCATGATATTTTGTTCGGGAATTTCGGTACCGCGTAAAGCCAATATCCCTGACGTGCCTTTCACAATTGGCACATCAAGATTGGGCAGTGGCTGGCCCATCATCGGACCGCCCATGAGCAATTGTTTCGGCTCTTCAGTTAGTCCGCCACTTTGCTTCATCAGCTCGGCAACCGGTGTGCCAACCAAAACCTCGTAGTTGGCGGGGCGTTTCACTGCCTCACCGCTCAACGTCACTATGCGCGAAATCAGCGGGCGCCCCAATACGCAAGCCTCGTATACTGCAAAAGCCGTCGCGACATTATTGACGATGACGCCTAGGTCGGCAGTTCGGCCACTGGCGGGTGTTTCGCGACCGGTAATTGCCTGCACCAGGTGTGCCGACGAACCCATCGGGTAGCGCGCCGGCACATACACGACTTCAATACCTTTCGTCTTAGCCGCTGCCGCACACATCGAATCGAAAGAAGCAGGCTTGTTGTCTTCAATCGCTATATAGGCCTTTAAAACGCCAAGTGCCTTCATCATGAAGCGAGTCCCGACTATCGTCTCGTCGGCACGTTCCCGCATAAGCCGGTCGTCGCAGGTCAGATAGGGCTCGCACTCCGCTCCATTCAGGATAAGGCTGTCAAGTTCGTATTTTTCGCCCATCGACAATTTTACCGCAGACGGAAATGCTGCTCCCCCCATACCGACGACGCCCGCATCGGAGACGCGTCTAGCTATTCTTGCTGGGCTCACTGTCTCGAGCTCAAGCGGTTCTTCAGGCGCACACCACTCGTCGCGGCCATCCGGTTCCATCGACAAGGTCAGGACGGGAAGTCCTGATGGGTGCGGAGCAAGATAGTCACCGATCCGCGTAACGAAACCCGATGTTGGTGCATGAACCGGTGCCGACACGGGACCTTTGCTTTCTGCTATCAGCTGCCCTTTCTTGACGAGGCTACCAACCGCCACTATTGGCGCCGCTGGCTTGCCAACATGCTGCTGCAATGGTACGTGCAACAGCCGCGGCATCGGCAGCTTCTCTACCGGCATCTCAGCCGTAAGCTCTTTTCTACCGCTTACCTTTGCCCCACCTCGGATACCGAATATATTCATCGTGTCTTGGCCTGGTAACCGGGTGATGCTGGCTTGTGCCAGTGCCAGGTTTGAACAGTTTTCTGGATCGGTACCATGCTGAGAGCACCCGTTGGGCACATGGGAATACACTCTTCGCATGAGGTACAAACTTCCGGAATAACAGTATGAACCTGCTGTGGCCCGCCCAGCAAAGAGTCCGTCGGGCAGACCTGGAAACACCGGGTGCAACCAATACAAATCGATTCATCAACAAACGCTATCGTCTTTTCCTTTTCTTCCATCGACGACAGATCCAGTTCCACACCCATTTTTTCCGCCAACAATGCAGCCGTAGACATCCCGCCCGGCGGGCAGTTCGTCACTACCTCATTATCGTTCACGATGGCTTCGGCATAAGGCCTGCAGCCCGGATACCCACATTGAGCACATTGAATGCCCGGCAGAATCGCTTCTACTTCGTCAATCAACGGATTCCCTTCGACCTTGAAAAAGCGCGCGGCCAAACCGAGCACAAGACCGAGGGCAACACCGAGTGCGGTCAATGTGAGTACTGCCTCAATCATTGTAGTGCCTTCTCAACTTGCAAGCCCGGCAAAACCGAGGAACGCCAGCGCTAACAGGCCCGCCGTCACGAATCCAATCGGCGCGCCTTCAAAACTCTCCGGAACATCCGCTGATGCCAGGCGTTCCCGCAAGCCTGCGAAGACGACCATCACCAATGTGAACCCCAGCGCCGAAGCTAGTCCATACACCAAACTTTGCATGAACGTGTGCGATTCCTGTGTGTTCAATAAGGCTACGCCGAGCACTGCGCAATTTGTTGTAATCAGCGGCAAGAAAATGCCAAGCACCTGGTACAGCATTGGCGAAACCTTCTTGATGAAGACTTCTGTGAACTGCACGACTGCCGCGATTACCAGAATAAAGGTCAGGATCCGCAGGAATTCGACGTTCAGTGGCTCCAAAACAAAGGTATTTAGCGCCCAACTTGCAACTGCGGACAATGTAAGGACGAAGGTTGTCGCAAAGCCCATGCCAATTGCGGTATCGATCTTGTTCGAAACACCCATGAACGGGCACAGGCCGAGAAACTTCACCAATACGACATTGTTAACCAGGGCAGTGGCAATAATAAGCAATAAGTATTCTTTCATTGGCGTCTCCGCTTATCCCCGACTGAGCGTTTGCAAGTCGACATACTGCTCGTCACCGGAAGCAACCAGCCGCATGCATACGGGCAGGATTTCGCGCTCCCACCGCTCCGATTTATACAGATGACGACTGTAAGCGAAACCAACTCCGAGGCCCGCTAGTCCCAGCGCCAGTGCCAGTGCGTCGCTGGTCTCCGCGACAGCACTCAATGCTCCGCCGCCCAGGAGGCCGATGAGCGGAAGCAAGTACGACAACGCCGAGAGTTTCAGTATCTTGCTTTGCTCAATGCCAATTTCAATCTGATCGCCGACCTTGGCACCGAGGTTGTTGTCTAATAGCAATGGGATCGATTTGTTGCCGAAAATCGCCAGCAGTGATTTCGTGCCACATCCACCGGAGCCTGCGCATTTCCCACACGCAGCGGTACCGGTTGATTCAACGCGAACGCTTGCGCCTTCAATCGACGTCACTGTCACGACCGCACGCGCTATGCTTTCGCCACAAGAGCCCTCTCGTTCGATGTCGTCAGATTCATCTGTTTTCATCTGCTCGCAATTACCCTTAAGCCTGGCTGTATAGAACAACCTCGGCTTCGTTTGACAACGGGTCTTCCCCACGTTTCCTCAACCACGAATAAACTGGCGGTACCCGTTCCGCCAATGATTCGACAACAATATCAATCAGACAGGGACCATCAAATGCGAAAGCCTCATCCATGGCTGTCTCCAATTCATCCATATTTGTAACATGCCAGGCCTTCATACCGAATGCTTCGGCCACCGCGCTTGCTTTCGTTGCGTCGAAATCAACTGAGTAACAGTTGTCATTGGCGTATCCGTCGAGTCTTTGCAGACCTTTTATCCAACCAAAGCACGCATTGTTGAAATGTATGAGTAACGCGGGACACTTTAGGCGCACCAGCGTCTCCAATTCACCTGCCGTCATGCCTAGCGAGCCATCGCCGAACAGACCGATAGGTCGTTTGTCCGGTTCTGCTGCCCATGCACCGACAACAGCCGGTATCGCATAACCCAGCCCACCGAATGCACGCGGAATTATGAAACGAGAACCCGGATCAGCCAGCCGAAGAAACCGAGTCATATAGGGCGTCGGCGTACCGGCGTCTGACAAGATATTGACGGCACCCTTAATGCGGTCATTGAATGCCTTGACGACGGGTTCAGGTCGCACTGGTATCGTCCTTTCCTCGAACATCGGTTCTGCGTTAATCCAGAAATTGCGCCTCCATCCATTCACCTCAGCTACCCAGTCCGCATAGTCGCCGTGCTTGATGTCGTCCAACTTTAGAAGTTCTGCCAGGACTGCCTTGACATCGCCGTGTACCGAGAGCGTGTTGCGTGTGTTATTCGACAGTACGTCAGCGTCAATGTCGACTTGAATAATTTTTCTATCCGCACGCTCGCTCGGGAATGTCCAGCCGATCGTGACCACCGAGCCAACTTTTGAGCCGAGGTAGATGGTCAAGTCAGACTCGTCAAGCGCCTTGTTCGCGTGCGGATGAAATCCATTGTCGCCGATCACGCCAATCTCAAGGGGATGATTCGGCTCGATCGCACCCTGGCCGGTGATCGTACTGACGACAGGAACCTGGAATCGGTCGATGAATTCCAGGAGTTCGGGCTGCGCCAATGAACGATTGACACCGCCGCCCGCGACGAGCAACGGTCGCTCTGCCTGCGACAGCAATGTCATTATTTCCCGCAGTGTGTCAGATGGCGCAACCGAGCGAATAGCCGGAAAAGTCTTGCACTCTTCTTCAACATGCAAGGAGATTTGAGTTGGATCAACATGCGCTTTCAGCATGTCTTCCGGAACAACGACGTGCACAGCGCCAGGCTTTCCTGTAGTTGCGGTACGAAATGCTCGCCGCACGATTTCCGGAATTTTCTCTGCAGACTTAACCTGGATAGATGCCTTGGAGACAGGATCAAACAAAGTCTTGCAATCCAGTTCTGTGATGACACCTCTGCCTTCACAAATCAGGGGAACATCGATGGTAAAGAGAATGACCGCAACCGAGGATGCATTCGATTCCGCTAGAGGTGGCAATGAATACATTGCCCCTGCACCAGAGGGTGCTTCAAAAACGCCGACCTTGTTCGATACTCGAGCATACGCATCTGCCATGAACCCGGCGCCGCGCTCGTCACGTGCCATAACATGACGGATCTCGTCCCCCGCGGCATCCAATGCCGTGTAAAGCGGTACATTGGTGTCGCCGGGTACGCCAAACAGAGTATCTACGCCGTAGCCCGTCAACATCTTTACCAGTACTTCAGAACCTAACATTCTTTTTCTTCCCCATATTCATCTGGATTTTGCTCGCGCAGCAAGCGCCGAGCAGACTCGTTCCTAGTCCTGCAGAACTTTGCCACCGACAGCATCGCCGTTTTTAAACACCACTGGCCGCACACCTTTGACAATCATCGTCGCAGCTCGCGCGAGGTAAGTATCTCTTTCCGGAATACACGCATTAACCGGGCAAGCCCATTTGCATCTCGCTTCTTCAAAGTAACCTTCACAATCGACGCAAACGTTTGGATCAATAACGTACTGGTCGGCTGCAGCAGAAATTGCTTGTACAGGACACTCTTGTTCACAGGCGCTACAATTAACGCACTCGGCAGTGATCATGTAAGCCACAGCTAAGCGACCTTTTGCTCTAGGACCCCGGTTAATCCGGCCTTTGAGACTCGCTTTTTGATGGCGTTTATGTCTGTGGTATAGAGATTCTTATCTTTCATCCGATTGAAGTAGACTGAACCGGAAAATGTGTATTTCTTGCCCATTCCGCCCTCGGCATCCATTTCTTCACGCACATTCTTGATTGCATCGCCAACTGCCAATTTCGTTGAGATCTGTAACAGCTCCTTACCGGCCATGGCACGTACAGCGTTATGGGCTCCGATCGCACCGGTCACCATCGCCTCCGTGTGACCGACGAGCAGCCCGGCTTTTTCACCACCGCAGAACAAGTTATCAACATCCCCGATCACCTGTAGTGCATCGTCGCGGGGTGAAATATTGGCAAACCGCATTGAATTGCCCACGGTACCGGCGTATGGGTCGACGTACTTGACCTCTTCCATGCCGGGCAATTGTCGCAATTCGTGCAGCGGCGTGAACGGTGTCATTAGCTTGACGTGACCGGTATCGAGAAGGATGATGTTTTCGGCATATTCTTTCAGTGCGTATTGGGCACAGGCTTTTGACCCGAGCTTGCTTTCATTGATCATTTCCTTGGGCAGCGGAATCATTGCCAGACCGGTGCGTTCGAGTTCTTCAATGATTTTCGGATCGATTGTTTCCTTGCTCAGTTTGCAGGAACCACTCATTGCGCCGTGTGATCCGTCCGGTTTTCTGCCATCACGTTCTTCAATTCCACACAGCCCGGCAATGCTGACGCGCGGCCCATACGTCGGGCAGCGAATAACACACATTACACAGCCGTTACCATTGTCAGTACACAACGTCTGCGCACCACAGGTACCCGTGGTGTCCATGAAAACATCACCCTCAACCCGTGTTCCACCCTCGAGAAATACTGCGGCAATTGAGCCGTTGTTAATTTCAACATCGGTAATGCGGCTGAAGGTCCAGACTTCCACGCCATTTTCAACCAGGCATTGCTTGACGGCCGCTTCAATCTTGTTGACGTCGTAAATCGATGCATGTTTATGCCCGGGAAACGCCATATTGACGTGACGTGAGTTGTCGTCACAAACTTTGAAGAGGTCGCCTCCGCCGAGTTGAAACATCTCCTCAGTTGCTGTGAATCGGCCGTTATTTCTCATGATTCCACCGACCAGGCCGGTACCCAACAAGCTATCCGTCCGCTCCAGCAGTATGACTTCGTCGGCACCGGCCTTTCGAGCGCTTACAGCGGCTGCCGACCCAGCCCATCCCCCACCTACGATTACGACACGATTGCCCATTTTACGGGTGCTCCCAAGGTTACTGCCCCGCGATATTGAGGCTATAAATCACATTGACCATTGTATACATTATTGCGGCAGAAGATCGGTATTTGCAACCCGGAAGCAGGACTTACCGCGTGATAATCGTATACAATGTTCACTATAATCACGTTAGGGCCTGTTTTTCGGGCTAAGCCACTGAATATTGTCGGGAACTGGCAGGCATTTCATTACTAATCGTCACGAAATCCCTCCGCTTGGAATCCCGAACCGGCACTCACTGGATCATCGAGCAAGCTTTATGACTGAAAAATCGCCAGTACACGATCACGAAAAACCCAGCTTTGATTCTGCCTGGGCCGATATCGGTAGTTCGTACAAGTCAATCAACATGGCAATCACCGAGACTCTGCGTACCGCCATTCTAAGCGGCCAGTTCAAGACCGGTGAGCGGTTAACCGAGGTCGGGCTCGCCAAGGCCTTCGATGTATCACGGAATCCGGTCCGCGAAGCGTTGCGAGTACTTGAAGTCGAGGGGCTGGTCGAAATTAACCCCAGGAAGGGCGCACGAGTCGCATTGCTCACCGTAGAGGAGGTTCAGGAGATTATTGAGTTGCGCGCTGAACTTGAGGGAATGAGCGCCAAATATGCAGCACGACGTTGCAGTGACGAAGTGCGAGCAAATCTTCAACAGTTGCTGGACGAAGGCAACCGAGCCGATGCGACAAAAGATGTTGACGTGCTGACCGAGCTTAACAATACATTTCACAATCAAATTGCAATAGCAGGCAAGAATCGATTTCTTGTGGGATTTATGAAGGCGCTGAACGAAAAAACGCAATGGATATTTGCGAATCGGCCAGAACCGAATATTGCCGGTAACTGGAAGGAACATGCCGCCATTCTGGAAGCCGTCATTGCAGCCGATGCCGAGCTGGCGTCAGTCCTCGCAAAACGGCACGTAGAGGATATTGGCAAGGAAATTGCGAAAGCCACAGAGAAACAAGAACAACAGCCCATCTGATCGACGTCCGGAATAAAAAATGTCCTATCAACGACGACTACTCCCGAGCATTAGCATGCTCATGTCATACGACGCGGCGGCGAGAGCGGGAAGCTTTACTGCTGCAGCACATGAACTTAACGTAACTCAGGGCGCTGTTAGCCGGCAGATAGGCGCGCTGGAAAATCAACTTGGCATCGAATTATTCAAACGCGATCACAAGCCATTGCAGCTGACCAGTGTCGGCAAGACGTATGCGCAGGAAGTAAATTCCGCGTTGCAGCTGCTCCGCAACGCATCATTGACCGCCATTACCAAACCACAAACCGGTGAATTAAATCTCGCCATATTGCCGACATTCGGTACCCGCTGGTTGATGCCCAAGTTTCCATCCTTTCTCGAGCAAAACCCGGATATAACTGTAAATTTCGTGACGAAATTATCGCCATTCGATTTCGCAAACGAGAATATTCATGTTGCCATACATTACGGACTGCCGGACTGGCCTGGCACACGCAGCACATTCCTGATGCGCGAAATGTCTGTCCCGGTTTGTTCGCCGAAACTCCTGGAAAACTACTCGATCGATTCAGTTGGCGATATCGCACAGCTCCCCCTGCTGCATCTAGCGAGCCGGCCGGACGCATGGGAAGCCTGGTTTCGCGCAATCGATTCAACAGTAGCTGTCGAACATGGCCTCATCTTTGAACAGTTCTCGACAATTTCGCAGGCCGCGGTTGCAGGACTCGGTGCCGGACTACTGCCCAAGTTTCTGATTGGAAGAGAGCTCTCGAACAATGAACTGGAAATAATTGTCGATGAACCGTCGCAGAGCGATTATGGCTATTATCTAATATCGCCGAAAAATCAGTTCGATCATGAGCCGGTTGTTGCGTTTCGTAACTGGCTTCTGTCGCTGACCGAGCCGCTGAGTGCCGAGAACACGACCTGACACGTGCACCGCAGTGTCGCGCGGAAGCATGGCCGTAACAAGATGCTTAGTGCAGCACCGGGCTAGACCTGGGAGTCGATAAGCATCGCAATGCCCTGTCCTACCCCGATACACATTGCACACAGCGCATATCGTCCGCCCGTTCGACGCAGCTGATATGCCGCGGTAGTAACGAGCCTCGCACCACTCATTCCCAATGGGTGTCCCAGCGAAATCGCGCCACCGTTCGGGTTAACAAATGGCGCATCGTCCGCAAACCCGAGCGCCCGCGTGCAAGCCAGTGCCTGTGCCGCAAATGCTTCGTTCAGTTCGATAACCTCAATGTCTTGCAAGCTCACGCCGGTTTGCTCAAGCAACCGCTGTATCGCGGGAACCGGGCCATAGCCCATGATCGAGGGATCAACGCCGGCGACTGCAGTCCCGACAACGCGTGCCAACGGTGTAAGGCAGTACTCACTTACTGCGTGATCCGACGCGATCAGGAGCGCACAGGCACCGTCATTCACTCCGGATGCATTTCCCGCGGCAACGGTTCCGTCTTCGCGAAAAGGCGTATTGAGTTTGCGCAGTGCTTCCAGGGTAGTGTTGGCGCGCGGGTGCTCATCTGCGGCGACGATAGCGTCATCGCCTTTGCGTTGCTTGATTGTTACCGCCACTATCTCGTCACTGAAGAGCTGGCTGCGTTGTGCGTTTGCGACCCGTTGCTGGCTGCGCAGCGCAAATTGGTCCTGAGCGTCGCGCGAGATGGCGAATCGTTCAGCAACATTTTCCGCGGTCTCCGGCATGCTGTCCACCCCGTACTTGAGCTCCATTTCCGCATTGACAAACCTCCAACCAATTGTGGTGTCGTAAATCTCGGCTATACGTGAAAATGCAGCAACGGACTTTGGGACTACAAACGGCGCGCGCGACATCGACTCGACGCCGCCAGCAATGCCAACATGAATCTCACCACATCTTATGGCGCGTGAAATTATGCTCACGGCATCCAACCCGGAGCCACAAAGCCGATTCACGGTATTTCCGGGAACCGCTTCCGGTAACCCGGCAAGCAACGCGCTCATGCGGGCGACGTTACGATTGTCCTCTCCCGCCTGGTTTGCACATCCGAGTGTCACGTCATCAATACAGTGCCCGCCAAGTTCCGGATTTCGCGCTAGCAGTGCACGGATCGGTATCGCTGCGAGGTCATCAGGCCGCACGCTGCTGAGTCCACCGGCGTAGCGCCCGATCGGGGTTCTGACAGCATCACAAATATAGGCAGACATGGTGTTCCCGTTGACAAGTCGTAAAGTGGCAAGGCTAAAGCAAGCTTGCTCCATGCGCATACAGATGATTGGTAACAACTTTGTGTGTTTTAGGAATTGGCGGTGCGGTACTTGCTATGCCAAATTATTCGTCCCGTAAGTCGCAGATGATTTCTCATGCCTGACAATTCACCGGGTAAGTTCGACTGGGCTGACCCTTTTCGACTGGATGCACAGCTAGACGACACTGAGCTGCTCATCCGGGATTCCGCAAATGCTTACGCTCAGGGCAGCTTATTGCCGCGCGTTATCGATGCGTACGCCGATGAAGCTATAGACCGCAAGCTGTTTCATGAAATGGGTGAACTGGGGTTGCTTGCTCCGACACTACCCGAACAATACGGCGGCTCCGGTGTAAGTCATGTTGCATACGGACTGATCGCACGCGAAATCGAAAGAGTCGACTCTGGATACCGGTCCATGATGTCGGTTCAATCATCGCTCGTCATACACCCCATTTACGCATTCGGGTCCGAGACGCAACGAGCACAGTTCCTGCCAAAGCTGGCAACGGGTGAGTGGGTCGGCTGTTTTGGACTGACAGAACCGGATGCCGGTTCGGATCCCGCGGGAATGCGTACCGTAGCAAAAAAGACCGAAGACGGTTATCGCCTATCGGGTTCGAAAACATGGATTTCGAATGCACCGATCGCTGACGTTTTCATTGTTTGGGCAAAATCGGATCACCATGACGGGGCAGTTCGTGGCTTCATCCTGGAAAAGGGAATGCCTGGTCTTGAGGCACCCAAAATTGGTGGAAAACTGTCATTGCGAACGTCAGTTACCGGCATGATCATGATGGACGGCGTTGACGTACCGGACGCCGCATTGTTACCAAACGTTGAAGGCCTGCGCGGCCCGTTCACTTGCCTCAACAAAGCCCGCTACGGAATCAGTTGGGGCGCACTCGGCGCCGCAGAGTTTTGTTTCAGCGCTGCGCGCTCTTATGGTCTGGAGCGTCAGCAATTCAATCGACCGCTCGCAGCAACCCAGCTATATCAGAAGAAACTGGCCGATATGGAGACTGAAATTGCACTCGGGTTGCAAGCAAGCTTGCGTGTCGGGCGATTACTGGACGACGGTCTCGCTGCCCCGGAAATGATCTCACTCGTGAAAAGAAACAATGTTGGTAAAGCACTGGATATAGCCCGGATGGCGCGCGATATGCATGGCGGTAATGGTATTGCTGACGAATATCACGTCATGCGGCACATGATTAATCTCGAAACAGTCAACACCTATGAAGGCACGCACGATGTGCACGCATTAATTCTCGGCCGTGCAATTACAGGCCACGCCAGTTATTAATCACGTCGCTATTGGCGCGACGAACTATTCCGGCTACAGTGGAAACACAGTCCGGGAAGGCCCAAGAAATGACGATAAAGAAAGTGGAAGGATCTTTTGTTGCGATGATCACGCCGATGAATTCGGACGGTTCTATCGATTTCGATGGCTTCAAAACCCTGCTTGAATTTCAGGCAAGCAACGGCTCGTCCGCGGTCTTGATTATGGGCTCAACCGGCGAGGTATCTATGCTCACGCCCGCGGAGCGAACAGAGATTATTGAACGAACGATGCCGATGAAGCAGCCCGGTCTTGCCATGTGGTACGGGTGCACGGGACCCGATACCGCTCGAACCATCGAATACTGCGGTACTGCTGCCGCGAACGGTGCAGACGGTGCGATTATTGCTGCGCCACCGTATATCTCCGCATCTGAAGCTGACATTACCGACTATTTCATCGAGGTTGCCGATGCCAGCGAAATTCCAATTGGCATCTACAATAACCCACCGCGTGTCAGCACCGACCTGACACACACCTCCATTCTTCGCCTTGCAGAACATGAGAATATCGTCGTCAACAAAGAGTCAACATCACGTGTCGGGCAAATCGCACAAACAGCAGCTGGCAACCCGAATATCTCTTTAATGTGCTGCGACAGCCCGAATCTTGGATTGGTGATTCCATTGATGGCGCTCGGCGGCCACGGCACAGCGAATATGTCCGCCAACATCATCCCGCAAGAAATGGCAGTTATTTCGACACCGTGGACTTCGTGGCAAGATGCAACAGCCTGCAAGACCGCATGGCTGAGAAACTTGCCCCTGTTGCATTTCGTCTATTCAGCTATCAACCCGGTTGCACTCAAGACCTTGATGGGTGAAGTCGGTCTGCCGGCTGGGCCATTGCGCAAGCCGCTGACTGCCTTAAAAGGAAATCGCGTTGCGGCCGGTATCGAAATATGCAGGCAACTGCAACTCGATAAGAAATACGGATACTCCACTAGTGTCTGAAAAATACATTGTTTACTGCCTCGACCAGCCCGACTCTGAAAACTTGCGAGCCGCCGCGTTTAACGATCATATGCAACACCTCGAATCAGTGGCGGACCAAATCTATTTCGCCGCCGCACTCAAGGACCAGGCGGGAAACCCAACAGGCTCGCTAATGATTGTCGATGCGAAGAGTTGTGCGGATGCAAAACAGTTCGTGCAAGACGACCCATTCTATTTGGCTGGCGTATGGAAGGAACTGCATGCCCACCACCTCGGCAATGCAGTGGGGAGCTGGCTCCAGCCAGCGACACATTGACGTCGTCAGCAAAAACGTATCGCGCCCAGCCTTTCGAACACCCTGACCTGGCTATTTTCGTTTAAATTGTCGTAGCAAGACAACCGGTCCCAGCAAACCGGGCTCGACCAAGGGGTCATCTTCCTTCCACTGGCGCTGTGTACTAAATGTCACTCTTCCCGTTGGACTGGGTTTTCCTTCGGACAGCCAGCGCGGCCATTCACCGAGTGTTCCGTCCGGATTCCGTACGCTGTCTTCCGCTAGCGACTCGTCGCCAATGACCGTGCTCCAAGCTTGCACTTCTCGTATTTCCGACCGAACAATTACTTCAACGCACGGGCGGTTTGGCCACTCGCGATTGATTAGTCAAAAACCTTGTCCAGCGATTCCTTAATTCCGTCATTCACGATACTCAATGCGCCGAAGCAGTGACAATGAGACTGCTCGCGACAAAATCTATACCGCAACCGTGGCTTTGATGTGTGGGTGTGATTCATAGTTTAGAATTTCGAAATCATCAAACTGATAATCGAAAATGCTGTCGGGCCGGCGTTTGATCGCAAGACGTGGCAATGGCAGCGGTTCACGAGTCAGTTGCTGGTCCGCCTGTTCGAGGTGGTTCGAATACAAGTGGCAGTCGCCACCTGTCCAGACGAAATCGCCAACGGCAAGATCCGCCTGTTGCGCGAGCATGTGCGTCAATAATGCGTACGACGCAATGTTGAACGGCACACCGAGGAAAATGTCACAACTGCGCTGGTACAACTGACAGGAGAGCTTGCCGTCGGCAACGTAAAACTGGAACAGGCAGTGACATGGCGGCAGTGCCATATTATCGATCTCGGCAACGTTCCAGGCGCTTAACAGAATACGACGCGAATCCGGTGTGTCCTTCAATTGCTGCATGATCTGGGAAATCTGGTCGACAGTGCGGCCGTCCGGTGTCGGCCAGCGACGCCATTGCACGCCGTAGACCGGCCCAAGCTCGCCGTTCTCATCGGCCCAGTCATTCCAGATCGAAACCCCGTTCTCTTTCAGGTAAGCGATATTGCTATCACCGCTTAAAAACCACAGCAATTCGTGAATGATCGAACGCAAGTGCAGTTTCTTGGTGGTCACCAGCGGGAAACCTTCGCTGAGATCAAAGCGCATCTGGTGACCAAATACGCTCAGCGTGCCGGTGCCAGTACGGTCTGTTTTGACGCTACCGTTGTCGCGCACGTGGCGCATGAGCTCCAGGTACTGTTGCACGTCAGGCGCCCGCCGCTGCCTTGCTGTCCCGCCGGTAAGCCATGACCACCAGCGCAGCACCGGCAAGAATCATTGGAGCGCTGAGAATCTGCCCCATCGTTACCCAGCCGAGCGCAAGATAGTCGAGGTGCGCGTCGGGAACGCGATAAAACTCGACGTAGAAACGAAACAAGCCGTAGAACAGCAGGAACATGCCGGACACGGCAAGGTACGGCCGCGGTCTGGCTGAATACCACCAGAGAATGACAAACAGCACGAGGCCCTCCAGCAGCGCTTCGTAGAGCTGTGATGCGTGCAGGCCCACGCCGTTGACGACGAACCCCCAGGGCACATCCGTCGGCTTGCCCCACAGCTCGCCATTAATGAAATTACCGATGCGGCCGAAACCGAGGCCGAGCGGCACAATCGGTGCGACGAAATCCGTCATGCGCCAGATCGAATGGCCCAGTTTGCGCCCGTACAGCCACATCGCGATCATTACGCCGGCAAGACCACCGTGAAACGACATGCCACCCTGGGTGATCTTGAACAGATACAGCGGATCGCTGCTCAGCTGGTCCCAGCCGTAAACCAGTGCATACCCAATGCGGCCGCCGAGGATAACGCCGAGCATGCCGTAGAACATCAGGTCGTCGACCTGCACTGACGTGACGGGTGAGTCGGGACGGTCGCAACGTCGCTTGGCCAGCCACCAGGCCAACAGAAACGCAACGACGTACATCAGGCCGTACCAGCGTATTTTGATTATCCAGATCGAAAAAATGACCGGGTCGATCTCAGGGTAAGTCAGCATGAATTCCCGCCAGCAGGCTCAACAAGATGCGTATCATAGTCAGTTTCACCAGTGCGTCATAGTGGCGCGACAGGATGCCTTCGAATGCCGAACCGCCTCGCCGCCGAGTCCAGCCCCTACCTGCAGCAGCATAGCGACAACCCGGTGGACTGGTACCCCTGGGGGCCGGAAGCCTTCGCAGAGGCGAGCAGCACCGGCAAGCCGATATTGTTGTCGATCGGCTACTCGGCATGCCACTGGTGCCACGTCATGGCGCACGAATCATTCGAGGACGACGCGATTGCTGAGGTGATGAATCGGCTGTTCGTCAATATCAAGGTGGACCGCGAAGAACGGCCGGATGTCGACAAGATATATCAGACGGCACACCAGTTGCTGACACAGCGTGGCGGCGGCTGGCCGCTGACCATGTTTCTCGATGGCAAGACGCAAAGGCCTTTTTTCGGCGGCACGTATTTCCCCAACACTCCGCGGCACGGGATGCCGGCGTTTGGCGATCTGCTGGAGAAGGTGGCTGCCTACTACCACGAACAGCCTGACGACATTCGTGAGCAAAGCGAACAACTGGTCAATGTTTTCAAACAACTCGAACCGGCCGCGCGGGACGCCACGGCAGACCTTGATGCCACGCCGCTACAAGAGGCTCGCGCGACTTTTGAGCGTACCTTCGACCCGCAATACGGCGGCTTCGGCTCGGCGCCGAAGTTTCCTCATGCGACGACCATTGACCGACTACTGCGCCACTGGCGCGCCAGTGCAAGCGGCGATGAGCCCGATATACACGCACTGTTCATGGCAACTCTGACGCTGAAGCGAATGGCCGAAGGTGGCCTGTTCGATCATGTCGGTGGAGGCTTTTGCCGCTACAGCGTCGACCGCTACTGGCAGATCCCGCATTTCGAAAAAATGCTGTACGACAATGGCCCGCTGCTCGCGATTTACGCTCAGGCGGCCCTGGCGACGGGAGAGAACCTGTTTGCCGCGACCGCCAATGCGACCGCGGACTGGCTGCTCGCCGACATGCTTGCGCCCAATGGCGGATTCTATTCCACACGCGACGCCGACTCCGAAGGCGAAGAAGGCCTTTATTACCTGTGGACGCCGGACCAGGTCGCCGAATTACTCGGTGACGACTACGCAGTGTTTGCGCAGCATTTCGGCCTTGACCAGGACGCCAATTTCGAAGGCCAATGGCACCTGACCGTGCGCGGCGAACTGGCCGACGACGATATCGAGCGCATTGAACAGGCAAAAAAGACGCTGCTCGCCGAACGCGACAAACGGATTGCGCCGGGCCGCGACGAGAAGCAGCTGACCGCATGGAATGCGCTTGCGATACGGGGGCTGGCAATTGCGGGCCACTCGCTTGAGCGCCCCGAGCTGATCGACGCCGCCGCAAACGCGACGGATTTCATCCAGGCAAATCTTCTTGCAGACGGACGCTTGCTGGCCAGCTACAAGGACGGCCAGGCACGCTTCCCCGCGTATCTGGACGATCATGCATTTTTACTGGACGCGATCCTCGAACTGTTGCAGTCGCGCTGGCACACGGAGCATCTTATGTTCGCGATTCAAATCGCCGAGTTGATGCTGGAGTTTTTCGAAGACCGCCAGCGCGGGGGATTCTATTTCACTGCGCATGACCATGAAACGCTGATTCACCGGCCCAAATCACTGGCGGATGAAGCCCTGCCATCGGGTAACGGCGTCGCCGCGTTCGCGTTGCAACGGCTCGGATTCCTGCTCGGTGAAACCCGTTACCTCGATGCCGCCGAACGTAGCTTGCGCGGCGCGTGGCAGGCTATGACCGAGTATCCGCATGGGCATGTGAGCCTGATCACTGCGCTGGAAGAGTATCTCAAGCACCCGGAAATCATCGTGATTCGTGGTGATGCCGACGAAATTCAGCGCTGGCAGGACTCGGCCGCAAAACTGTATGCACCACATCGGCTGGTCTTTGCGATTGATGCAAGCGAGAGCCAGTTGCCAGGCGTGCTGGCCGAGCGCAAAGCCAGCGACGACAGTACCGTCGCCTATCGTTGCATCGGGACGCATTGCGACCTGCCGGTGTCAAGCTGGGAAGCGCTGGCCGCCGGCCTGAGCGAAGTCTCAGCCTGACGAACTACTTTCGCGTTGTTGCGCGGCTTCGTGAATGCGTTGCAACGCATCTTTCCAGTGGCGTCGATCCATGCTTTCCAGCGGCACGTCAAGCAACAGTTCAATACGGTTGCGCAATTGCCGGTACGCTAAATCGAACGCCGGTCCCGCGGCATCGCCGACGGCGTGCGCCGGATCCGGGATGCCCCAGTGCACTTTGACCGGCGCACCCGGCCACAATGGACAGGACTCACCGGCAGCGCTGTCGCAAACGGTGATGACAATGTCAATCTGCGGCGCATCCGGGCCACTGAATTCATCCCAGGACTTTGACGACAAACCGGCCGTTGTGTGTCCTTCCTGTTGCAGCTTTTGCAATGCGCCCGGGTTCACGTCGCCAGCCGGCTGACTGCCAGCGCTGTAGGCGACGATCCGTCCAGCACCGAGGTCGTTGAGCAAAACTTCGGCCAGAATGCTGCGACAGGAGTTGCCGGTGCACAGCACCAGGATTGAAATGCGTTTTTCTTTTGCGTTCACTTTGCGTCGCTCTCCTTATGCAAGCGGGTCTTCAACTTCATAGCGTTGGCTGCGGCGTTGCAGGGCATTGCCCAGTTCGTGCGATACCAGCAGATCGATCGGGTCCTTGCCACGCAGCTGAAAATGCTGGCGGTCCTGTTTGTCGCGCCGGTAGCGCACACAATCCCATGGCACCAACAGGCAATCCGGCACGTTCCGTGATTCGGGACCGGTGGCCAACAACCAAAAGCCGTTATCGTCGATCGCCGCGTCGACCACCGCGAGTTTCGCGACCCCGAGTTCGATGTGTTCAGCTTTGAAATTTATGTTGGCAGGCCGCTGCGCAGTCTGGTACAGGGCGGCCAGCTCTCGCCAGGGACCACTGTAGCGTGCTGGCTCAAACATGACTGCAGCCGTCGCCACCGCGCCGAGCAACAGGAAAACGAACAAGGGTGAGGTAATGAAATCCATATAGACGATTTTCGGGTCTCAGCGATACCCGGTCAACACCGCACCTGATACAGGCGCCAGCAGCCTGCCATCCGCGGTACGGAAATCTATTGGCAATGACTCGATCCGAAGACCGCTGTTTCGCTGTACAGCGAAGTGCAAATGCGGTCCGCTGGAGAAACCGGTATTGCCGGAATCGGCAATGTACTGACCGGCTTCAACATGATCGCCGGGCTTGACACGAATGCTGTTCCAGTTCAGGTGCGCGTAAAGACCGAAAGTCCCGTCGTCGTGCAGGATGCGAACGATATTCGCCGCCGGACCGTCGCGCGCCGCATCAAGGCCACTGCGAAAATTCTGTGAAGCCACATCAAATACCACACCGCCGCGGGCTGCAAAAACATCTGTGCCGATCGGCATGGCGATATCGACCGCCCGCACGCTATCCAGAGACTGATGCGTCATGGTATCGGGAAAGGCTTGTGTCACCGGAAAACTCTGCGCCGCCGAGAATGGTACCTGGTAGCCATTTTGCGCCTGGTGCTGTGCCGCAGGGTCGCCGGGCAGGTAGTGGTAGCGATAGCGAACGTGCGGTGCAGTGGCCTGCTGCAGGAACTCAAGGTGCAGCAGCAATTGCTCACTTCTCGGTGCGATCACCCAGCGCAATTCGTCATCCGGGTGCGGGAACTCGACGCCGACGATTTCCAGAATCTCCAAACGCACTTCAATCGGCGCAAAAAAATCGTTGTGCGCGGTAAATTCGATATTGGCCCCGACCGTTTCGCTGCTGACGGTAAACGTCGGCCGGTTAAACGACAGTTCCAGTTCGCGAACTTCCGCGTCGTACTCCTCGCCAGGCTTGCGGTCGGTAAATATCCATTCGCCGTTAGCGCCGCGGTACTTGTACATCGTCCCTGCGCTGCTGCCCCCGGCGAGCAGCAATAACGTGCTACAGGCGAGCAGGCGTCGCAGCGAATTACGACCCAAGATCGACGCGCCTCCAACCCGTTTCGTCGCGACGAATCTCGTATGCCGGCCAGTAATGATTATCAAGCTTCAGCGTAATGACCTCCTCCGTACCATTCCAGGTAACGGTTTTCAGTCGCACCGACTCCCGATGCCGAATGTCTTTCACCGCGTCAATAAACGCCTGTAAATCAGGAATATGCGTCTCGTTGACTTCGGTTATGCGGCGGCCCGCCCAGAGGCCGTAGCGCGTAGACGGCGAGCCGTAACTGAAAGATGCAATGTAAACACCGCTGGTATCGATGCCGCGCTGTGCAGCCATCGCTCGATGCGGGTTCTGCAACAGCGCACCCGCCCAGGATACCGCCCGGTCAATACCGCGCCCGGATAATGCTGCTGTCTTGATGGTCAGTTCGAGTGCCGCATCGTTGCGCCACACCGTGACCGCGACCGCCGGCTTCTGCACCGCATTCTCGAGCTCCCGATACGACGTCACGACCTTGCCGTCGACAGCGAGGATGATATCGCCGTTTTCCAGCAACTCGTCTGCAGCTGTGCCAGCCACAACGCGTGTCACGCTCAGGGCACGGCGGCGTGACGGGTTATTTTTTTCCAGCCGCGCCAGCCACTCCTCGTCGACACCGAGTTTCCGCGCAGCAAACAATGGCGCATAGACCAGTTCTGCTTCCAGCGAATAGAACGGCCTGCCGTCACGCACTGTCTCAAGAAACTGCTGCATAACTTCACTGCTGACGCCGCGATTGACCTGCGACCCGTCACCACCCGCCTGCACCGCAAAACTGGACCAGCTGGCAGCAACGCGCCCTTTGTCGTCGACCAGCACGCCATCGAAATCGCTTGGCGCCGTAACGAGGTCAATACCTTCGATATTGGAATCGCGAAAACGCAAAGTACGCGACAACGGCAGCAACAGCGGATCAACAGACGAAACCGTGCTGGCCTGGTGGACGAGCTGATGATCGCCTTTGATGCCGACGACCCAGACGTCGTCGCCAGGCTGCAGCGGTGTGGTATTGAACCGGGCGGCCTTGACCGGCGTGTTGCCTATTGCTTTTGGATCGTAGGACACAATCGCAAAGTTATGCAGTGGATGCAGTTGTTCGATCTTGCCTGTAACTTCCAGCGAACCCGCGAAGGTTATGCGGACATCGCCAATAGCGATCGGCACGGTATTACGATCGACGACAACATAGCCACGCTCTTTGTCAACGATCAGTCCCGTGCCGTAGTAGTGGCGATCGGCAACACCGGACAGGATGTAGGGTAAATCAAAGGTCGCCACGACCAGTGACGGGGCGATCGCCTTGAGACGCGCATCCTTGTATTGACTGAAGCGCGTCTCACCGATGGCAGCCGGCTCCGGTTCGGGTCCATCCGCAAGCTCCCTGCACAACCAGCCTTCCGGACCGTCATTGCGTTCGCATCGCTGCGCCGGAAACCAGACACGATCCATTTCCAGCACACGCACGGTGGAGTTCGTCGAGTTCTCCATGTTGATGTAGCGCACTGTTGCGCGTTCGCCATCCGCAAGCGCGTTCAGCGCGGCTTCAAAATCGTCCAGATCGGCGATTGGTACGCCGTTCATTTCGTAAATAACCGCGCCGCGTGGAATCGCTGCTCGCGACAGAACGTATCCTGCATTCGCAACGTAGACGCCTTCAACCTTGCGATTGTAGTGACGTGCCTGCTGGTAAGAGAGGCGGTTCACAATCGCATCGCCGAACTCGATGTATTCGTCCGGCGTGATGGCGTGCAGGTCATCGACCAGAATGGAATGCTCGATGGAGCGGCCTCCACGTTCGATAGTCAATTCAATCTGCTTGCCGACATGGGTATCGAGAACCGACTCCAGTGGCACGAACTCGGTAACGAGTTCGCCATTCACGCGGATGAGAATATCGCCCGACTTGAGCTTGCCGTACGCCGGCGATTCCGGAATCACGTGGCCAACTGTGAGCATGCTGGTCTGCTGCGGATTCCTGGCACGTGCCAGGCGTTCAGACTCGGCCGTCAGACCCAGGCGACTGAGTTCGTCATAGGTCTTGCTCTGGAAAGTCGTCTGCAGTGTGCCGCGCGTGACGGGGTTGCCCGCCTGAATTTCACGCAACGCCCGATCGACCCGATCAAGCGGCAGAAAGAAGCTGCTGGCAGCCGAATTGTTCGCACCGGCATTCAATGCAACCACCTGGCCATCAATGTCGACAACCGGCGAGCCCGATGAGCCACCCGACGTACCCGACGCCGCCTGGTAGTAGAAGGTGTTGAAGTCATTGTACTTGCCGCGGCCATAAACGGGCGCGCGCCGATCGAGCCTTGCGATCGTGCCGGCCAGGATAGAAAGCTGTTCGCCGGCGTCGTTGCCGATCACCCGGATTTCCTTGCCAACGCCGGCACCATCGGGTACCAGAGGCAGTTCGACCGGATCGATGTAGCGCAATTCAGCCGGGTCGAAGCGATAGAAGCCAAAGTCGTGCACCGGGTCCCGGTAAATCGGCGTCAGTGTGACTTCTTCGTTGTTTCGAAAAATCGCCTCAGCGATGACCGGTCCCGGGGTGACTACATGACGGTTGGTCAGAATAATGCCGCGTTTTGCATCGACGACAAAACCGGTTGCCTGTGACGATGTGTTCCACTCGGTATCGAACGCGCGGGTGGCGTCGACCCTTATCGAGACGACAGCAGAGGAAATCCTTTCCAGCGTTGCATTCCATGCCGATTCCTCGGCTGCAATGGCGACCGTACCTGTCAGCAGCAAAACCGCTGCCAGTTGAATTCTGACCTTTGTCATAGCCTTCCTGATCGTTTGCCGGGCGAATGCCCGGCACTACTGTTCTCGACTGCCAGTATGGGCAGCGGTTCACTTTTTTGCCGAATTCAGGATTTCATCAGAATCGGGCCGTGCGCGCGAGCATGGATGTCACGTTTCGTCCGGGCGATACACGAGATCCAGCTGCCGAGCCGCCTTGACATCGTCGAGCCGGCGTACCGGCATGGTGTAGGGTGCGTCCTTGAACTGCGTACCCTCGCCCGCGGCCGTCGCAATCTCGATCATGGCTGTCACGAAGTTATCCAGCGTTTCCTTGCTTTCCGTTTCCGTCGGTTCAATCAGCAGGCACTCGGGCACCAGCAGCGGGAAGTACGTCGTTGGTGCATGATAATTCTTGTCGAGCAGCGCCTTGGCAATATCCATGGCGGTCAGATTCAAAGTCTTTGCTTCGCGCTTCAGCGTGATAATAAATTCGTGGCTGGCCCGGCGCGTTGGAAACGCCAGCTCGAATCCGGCATCGCGCAGACGTGCTGCAAGGTAGTTCGCGTTCAAGGTCGCATACTCGGCAACGCGTTGCATGCCGTCGCGACCCAGCATGCGCATGTAGACATAGGCGCGTAGCAACACGCCCGAGTTGCCCATAAAGCCGGACAGGCGACCGATGCTATCGGGCATCTCGTCTTCGGCCATCCAGTAGTAGCTGTCCCGACCCCCGTCACTGCGCTTGCCAACCACGGGAATCGGCATGAATGGCAGCAGTCGCTTGTTCACACCGACGGCTCCCGAGCCCGGCCCGCCACCGCCGTGCGGGGTCGAAAACGTCTTGTGCAGGTTCATGTGAATGACGTCGAAATCCATATCACCAGGCCGCACCTTGCCGAGGATCGCATTCAGGTTCGCGCCATCGTAGTACAGCAAGCCACCGGCATCGTGGACCAGGTCAGCCACTTCCTTGATGCGGCGCTCGAATACGCCCAGCGTCGACGGGTTGGTCAACATGATGCCCGCTGTTTTCGGCCCGACGGCGTTCTTCAATGCATCGAAATCAATGTCGCCCTCCGGGCCTGTCGGCACCTCGACAACGGTGCAGCCGCACATGGTCGCCGTTGCCGGATTGGTGCCATGCGCTGCGTCCGGACAAATGATTTCGGTACGCTCAAAATCTTTGCGCGAATCATGATATGCCTTGATCATTGCAACACCGGCCAACTCGCCCTGTGCACCTGCCATCGGTGTCAACGAAACGCCTTGCATGCCCGTGACGTCCTTGAGCATCTCCTGCAGCTCGTACATGCAAGACAGAAATCCCTGGCCGTGGCTTACCGGCCCCAGCGGGTGCCGGCCGGCAAATTCGGGCAGCAGTGCCAGCGCATTACATGCCCGCGGGTTGTATTTCATCGTGCAGGAGCCGAGCGGGTAGAACTGCGTGTCGATCGAAAAGTTCATTTGCGACAGGCGCGTAAAGTGACGCACCGTCTGCAATTCCGACGCTTCCGGTAAACGCGGTTCGTCCTTTCTAAGCAACGCCGCCGGGATCGTGTTATCCGCATCGCCCGTCGGCGCCTGCGCAAACGCCCGGCGACCGGAGCGGGATTTATCGAAGATCAGGTTGCTATCCATCGACTTACTCATCTAATTCTATTCCTAGTGCGCGAAACGCCGCTTTGTAGTCGGGCTCGCGTGTAATATCTTCGATCTGTTCCTGGTGCACGACGGTATTGTTTTCATCGAGGACGACAACGGCGCGCGAAAACATGCCGGCCAGCGGCCCTTCGAGGATCAGTACGCCGTAATTCTCACCGAACCCGGCGTGCCGAATCGCCGACAAACTGACAACGTTCTGCAGATCGTTGTTCGCCAGGAATCGTTTGTGTGCGAATGGCAGATCGTAGGACACCATCAACATGACGATATCTTCCGCCGCACCCGCCAGCCGATCGAATTCGACCACCGACTTTGCGCAGACATCGGTGTCGACACTGACGAAAATATTCAGAATCTTGCGTTTGCCCATCCAGTTTGCGAACGAGACGTTCTGCAATTGGGTATTGACGAGTGAAACGTCGGGCGCGCGACTGCCGGTAGCGGGCAATTCGCCGTGCGTGCGATAACTGGTGTTATTGAACAGAATTTTTGGCAATGGTCTTCCCGTCAGGCGCTTTTCAGCGCGTCGCTGGTCATGAGGTTACGAAATGCGGCAATGCAGGCTTCAATATCCGCTGCGGTTTTGGTCTCCGTCGCGCAAACAAGAATTGCTGGCTTGCCCGCAAACCCGCTGAGGTCGTAACCACCCAAAATATCACGCTCGGCCAGCGCATCGAGCAGCGGCGCGACCGGTCGGTCGAATTGCAACGCAACTTCGTGGAAATAGGGCCCGCCGAACAATCGCTCAACACCGTCGATATCGCACAGCCCATCGACCAGCGCCGTGGTGTTTGCGTGCGCCGCCAGCGCGACCTGCCGAAGGCCGTAGTAACCGAGCAATGACATGTAGATTGTCGCCGCCGTTACCATCAATCCCTGGTTGGTGCAGATGTTCGACGTCGCCTTTGAGCGTCGTATGTGCTGCTCGCGTGCCTGCAGGGTCAGAGCGAAGCCGGGATTGCCGTCCAGGTCGGTTGTACGGCCGACAATGCGCCCGGGCATCTGCCGGACATGGTTTTGCTTGCAGGTCATGAAGCCGAAGTACGGGCCGCCCGACGACATCGGTACGCCCAGCGGCTGGCCTTCGCCGCAGGCAATATCGGCGCCGTTTTCGCCCCATTGACCGGGCGGCCGGAGCAGCGCCAGCGAGGTCGGGTTGACGACACCAATCAGCAGCGCGCCCTGTGCGTGGGCCCAGTCTGTCAAGCGATCCACATCATCCAGCGTGCCGGCAAATGACGGCTGCTGCAGCACCACGGCCACCGGTTCGCGGCCGTCGGGCAACGCATCGAAATCGACGTTGCCTGTCGCTGCGTCCATCGGCAAGCGCTCGAAACTTAATCCTTGCGCGCCGGCAATCGCGGATGCGACCTGTTCATAGACCGGGTTCACGCCCGGCGCCAGCAGGATGCGTCCTGTCTTGACACGCCGGTTGCTGCGTACGGCCATCAGCGAGGCTTCCGCCAGCGCAGACGCACCGTCGTACAGTGACGCATTACTCACGTCGAGTCCCGTCAGTTCGGTGATCATCGTCTGGTATTCGTATATCGTTTGCAGCGTGCCCTGGCTTGCCTCGGCCTGGTACGGCGTGTACGCACTATAAAACTCGCCGCGTGTCGCGATATCCCAGACGGCGGTCGGAATGTGATGTTCGTAGGCTCCCGCGCCAATGAAACACAACGGCGAGCCATCCATTTTCGCGCGCTGCCGCATCAACCGGGAAATCTCCATTTCAGTCACGGCCTCGGGAACGGCTTTTAGCGAGTCGATCTTGAGTTCGTCCGGAATTTCATCGAACAAGGCCTCAATGGACTCTGCACCAATCGCATCAAGCATTTCGCGAGTATCTTTCTCAGTATGCGGAATAAATGGCATCTTGATTCTCTAGTCGTCCAGACCGTCAATGAATTCCTGGTAGTCGTCAGGTGCCAGCAGCGCACCCTCATCTACTCCGTCGCTCGGCTGCATTCTGACTATCCAGCCGTCATCGTAAGGTGCCGTGTTTATTTTCTCCGGGTCGTCGGCGAGGTCTTCATTGACCTGCAATATCTCGCCGCTGATTGGCGCATACACGTCCGAAGCCGCCTTGACCGACTCAACAACGGCCATCTCGCCAGCCTCGTCGACCTGTTGCCCGACTTCCGGCAATTCGACGTACACGAGATCGCCTAATGCACCCTGCGCATGATCCGTTATGCCGATCGTGACCGAACCGTCGTCTTCTCGTCGCAACCACTCGTGATCACGGGTATACAAAAGATCCCCGGGTAATTCACTCATTGTTTTTCTCCCACTGTGTCAATTCTGATTTCACCATTGCGAACGAACGGCGTCTTCACTATGCGTACATCCAATAACTTGCCTCGCACCTCAACTTGTGCCCGGTCGTAGTCACCTGCCGGCACGCGCGCCAACGCGATTGACCGACCGATCGTCGGTGAAAAGCCGCCGCTGGTAATTTCCCCGTCGCCAATGCCTTCGACAACGACTTTCTGATGATTTCGCAGCACGCCGCGATCTTCCAGTAGCAATCCTACGAAGCGCTGCCTGTCCGCGGCTGCTCTTACCGCCTCCAGCGGCTCGCGGCCAATGAAATCGCGATCAGCGGGCTCCCAGGCGACAGTCCAGCCGAGACCCGCTTCCAGTGGCGAAACCGAGTCATCCATATCCGTGCCGTACAGGTTCATCGCCGCTTCCAGGCGCAGCGTATCGCGCGCACCGAGTCCACACGGCGCAACACCCGCCTCAAGCAGGCAGTCCCAGACGCCAGCCGCGTCTGCGGCCGGCATGCAGATTTCCCAGCCATCCTCACCGGTATAGCCGGTGCGGGCGACAAAATACTCGCCCGCCTGCATTCCATTAAACGGCTTCAGCGCCAGTGCCGCATCGCGGAATGCCGCATCGATGCAGGGGGCCGCGAGTTCACGCGCCTGTGGGCCCTGTACCGCCAACATGCCGAGTTCGGCGCGTTCAGAAACTTCAACCGCGAAACCGGCCGCCTGTTCGCGGATCCACTGCAGGTCTTTCTCGCGTGTCGCAGCGTTGACAATGAGGCGATACTCGGTGTCCGACAGGTAGTAGATTATCAGGTCGTCAATGACACCACCCTGCGGATTCAGCATGCAGGTGTATAGCGCCTTGCCCGGCACTTTCAGCCTCGCAACGTCATTGGCAACCAGGTAACGCAGGAATTCGCGGCAGCGCGCGCCGCTCAGATCGACGATTGTCATGTGCGACACGTCGAAGACGCCGGCGTGCTTGCGTACGGCGTGATGTTCCTCTTTTTGCGAACCGTAATGGAGTGGCATGTCCCAGCCACCAAAATCGACGATGCGAGCACCGGCCTCGTTGTGCTTTTCGAACAGTGGTGTCCTGGATCCCATGCGCTCTCTACTCTCGTCAACAAACAAAAAAAGGGCGGCAGACAAAATTTGTCTGCCGCCCCTCTGTCCTTTGCTACCTGAGAGATCAATGGCCGTGCTGGCCACGTTCCCCTTCGGTGGGCCGTCACGACCTCTCTCCAGAGCCAATCAGCGTACTCAGTCCTTCTGCCTGAGCGTTTCCGGGCGTGTTGCGCCTTCGGCGCCTCGATCGAACGAGGTCTCTTCTGGGCACGCTATCGATTGGTGCGCGCAATCATAGCCAAGAGTGCACACAGTTGCCAGCGGCCGCGCGGAGCGTAACAATGCGGGCCAGTTGAATCAGGGACTTCGGGTATGAAACTGAATATACGGGCACTCCTCGCACTCCTCATTTTCGCCGCTGGCGCCGCACACGCCGATGCTGAATCCGACTTTGCCGGGCTGCTTGCTGACCACTGGGAATGGCGTATGGCCACAGCACCCGTCTGGTCCTCGATGCTTGGCGACCGTCGCTACAATGATCAATGGTCCGACAACAGCCTCGCCGGCATCGAACGGCAGCACCGCGAAACCCGCGAATTCCTGCGCCGAACTTATGCGATCGACCGCAGCGCACTGACTGCGGAAAACCAGCTCAATTACGAACTGTTTCGCCGCCAGCTGCAGGACGACGTTGACAGCTACCCGTTCAATGGTCACCTGATGCCATTTTCATCGCGTGGCGGCGTGCAGAATATCGAGAGCCTTACCGACCGAATTCGACTCGCAACGGTCGCTGACTTTGAGGACTGGTTGAGCCGCATTGAAAAACTGGACGTGCTCATCGAGCGCGAGATCGATCTCGCTGAAGCCGGGCGCAAGCGCGGCATTATGCCGCCGCGCGTACTCATGCAGCGCGTACCGGATCAACTTAAGCTGCAGCTGGTCGAGCAGCCACAGGACAGCCCGTTGTTCGCTGTCTTCAAGAATATGCCGGAGGAATTCAGTGCTGCCGATCGCGAACGACTGCGCGCGCGTGCCGCGGACGCGATCGAAGACAAGGCCCTGCCCGCATTCCGCAAGCTCGATCGATATTTTAATGGCACCTATTTACCGGCGACGCGCGACAGTGTCGGGCTGTCCGAGCTGCCCAACGGCAACGCCTGGTACGAGCACCTGACGCAATCATTTACAACGACTCGTATGACACCGGACGAGGTGCACCGCCTCGGATTGCAGGAGGTGCAGCGCATTCGCGACGCGATGCAGCAGATCATCGACGAAGTGGGGTTTGAAGGTGACTTTCAGGCATTCCTGACATTTCTGCGCACCGACCCGCAGTTCTATTACGAGACCCCCGAGGAGTTGCATGAAGCCTATCTTGCGACCTGCAAACGTATTGACCCGGAACTCGTCAAGCTGTTCGGCAAGCTGCCGCGAATGCCCTATGGCGTCAAACCCATCCCCGACTCGATAGCACCCGACACGACGACGGCGTATTACACGCGCCCCGCGGCCGACGGCAGCCGCGCGGGCATCTACTGGGTCAACCTGTACCGGCCCGAGGTGCGACCCAAGTACGAAATCGAAGTGCTGAGCGTGCATGAGGCGATGCCGGGCCACCATTTGCAGCTTGCCCTGCAACAGGAACTCGATGGCATGCCGGACTTCCGGCGTTTTATTGGCTTTACGGCATTCGTCGAAGGCTGGGGACTGTACAGCGAACGACTAGGCTACGATCTCGGACTGTACCAGGACCCCTATTCGAGATTTGGCCAGCTGACCTACGACATGTGGCGTGCCGTGCGGCTCGTCGTCGATACCGGGATGCACTACAAGGGCTGGTCGCGACAACAGGCCATCGACTTTTTCAAAGAAAACGCGGCCAAGGCCGAGCACGACATCGTCAATGAAATTGACCGCTACATCGGTAATCCCGGCCAGGCACTCGCCTACAAAGTCGGTCAGCTGAAAATCATCGCTTTACGTGAGCGAGCGCAACGCGAACTGGGCGACAGATTCGACATTCGTGCCTTTCACGATGAATTGCTCGGTGCAGGGGCATTGCCACTCGACCTGCTGGAACAACGAATGGATGCCTGGCTTACGGCGCAGTTTGCAGCTGCAGCACCATGAAACGACTGAATGGGTCTTCCCTGTAGTTTGCGAACGGGCCGCAATAGGTAAAACCTGCTTTGCGGTACAAGGCGTGTGCCGGCTTGAATTCAGGCGATGATCCGGTTTCCAGGTACAGCTTGCAGTAATGCCGTTCGCGAGCAACGGCAATGATGTGTTGCAGAATGGCACTGCCGTAGCCGTGACCCCGATGTGCGCTTGCCGTGCACATGGATTTAATCTCGCCGCTCAGCTCGTCGAGTTCCTGCAACGCGCCACAGGCCAGCAACTCGGCTCCCTGCCAGGCACTCCACATCGTAATTTGCGGCGAACGCAGCGCATCCAGGCTGAGTGTGTGCGCACTGTCGACAGGCGAGATAGCGAACATCGACCGCACGTGTTCACTGAGCAACGCGGCGATTTCGGGTCCACTGAGGTCGTCCTGGACAATGCGTAACACGCGGAACGACCTCAGGCGCTCAGGATTGAAACTCGCGCCTTGAAGCCGCTGCGCGTTCAGCCGGTGCGGCACCTGCTGCATAGATTTGCTCAATACGCGAAATACGACTGGACAGACCTGTGGCATTCGCGATTTGTATGTTCAGGCCGGGACGCGCGTTCATTTCGAGGATGAGTGGACCGAGGTGATTGTCGATGACCATGTCGACGCCCAGGTAGCCAAGCCCGGTAACTTCGTAACCCCGCGCCGAAGACTCAAGAATAAAATCCCACTCGGGGATCTCTATTCCGGAGACCAGTGCGCCGGTGTCCGGGTGATCGTCCACGATCTCATTATGGTGTACACCCGTCAGTGTCTTGCCCGTCGCGAGGCAGACACCCGCGCCCACCGCGCCCTGGTGCAGATTCGCCTTGCCATCCGACTCCCGTGTCGGCAACCGCACCATTGCCATCGCGGGATAGCCGCGATAGACCACAACACGAATGTCGGGTACGCCCTGGTAACTGACCGCGGCGAACGTAGGATCGAAGCGTACACAATACTCGATCAAGGCCGCATCTCTTGCGCCACTCAGGCTGTACTGCCCGCCAACGATATTCGAAATGTGGTGCTGTATTTCATCTTCAGAAATCAGCAATCCGCTACTGAGCCGAAAAGCGTCGCGTTTTCGCTCGCTGCGACCGGTGATAACCAGAATGCCGTCACCACCACTGCCTTGCGCTGGCTTAACAACGAAACTGGTCTGATCGGCGACCATTGACGCAAATTTCTTGACGTCTGCCTGGTGCGAAATTATGCCGTACAGGTCGGGAACAGCCATCCCGGCCGCCAGTGCCAGTTGCTTGGTCAGCGCCTTGTCATCCACTCGCGGATAAAAGTGCCGGGGATTGAGACGCATGATGAACTCGGCGTTGCGCTCATTCAGTCCCAGCACGCCGAGATCGCGCAGCTTTCTCACATTCGCGAACATCAGCTTTTAATGAGCTCTTTGAAGCGGCGCAACTCAGTCAGGCGATATCCGGTATAGCGTCCCGCCAGAAGCACAACAGCCAGAATGATCAGCAACAATTCCGGAAACGTGAATACGAGATGTTCCAGCCATTTGAGCCCCATGAAAATATACGCAGCGACAGCGACAACGAGGCTGCCGAGCCCTGCACGTATGGCATCGGCCGGACCGCGCTCTTCCCAGACCACAGACATGCGTTCGATGGTCATCGCGATAATGACCATTGGAAACAGTGCAACCGACAGACCTGAATCCAGTCCAAGACGATGCGACGTCAAACTGATAAACAGCATTAGTACGACGACGACAATCAAGACGGCACTGAGGCGAGGTACCAGCAGCAGGCGCAATCGATCCAGCAGAAAGCGAATTGTCAGCCCGAGCGTCACCAACAAGGTGAATAATATGACGCCCCACAATAGTTTGGTTTCGCGAAACGCGAGCGCAATCAGTACCGGCATGAACGTACCAAATGCGTCGATGCCGACCATGTTGCGCATAATCACCATAACCAGCGCACCGATCGGTATCATTAACAGCACGCTGTAAACCGCCTGCGTACGAATCGGCAGACTGTACAGAGAGAAATCAAACGCGCTGGCACCCTGCGCGGCTGCCTGCGTTTCAGCGATATCGATTGCGTCCAGGAAGTTCTGCTGGATTGAGAAATCCACCTGTACCTTGCTGCCACCTTCAACATTGACCAGCGGCTCGTTGCCGCGCCACCAGACGAAAAAACGATCGGGCAGGTTTTCCTCGCCGGTGGCCGGGTTGAAATACAGCCAGCGATCGCCGTCATGCACTTCTAGCCAGGTCACCAGTTCCGCGTTGCGCTGCCTGCCCGACAATGGAAAACCGTGCACGCTGCGCGCCGGAATACGCGCGGCTGCCAACAGCATGGTCGCGCGCTCAACGAATTCGGATTGACTGGACACGCCAGCCAGCAATAGCTCGACGTTGGGATCCGGCGACGAATCGTTCATGCGTCGCAACAGTTCTGTAGTAAACGATGCGGTGTCTGCCGAATGCTCACGCACATCGTCGACCAGCACTTCGACCGCCGTATTCATCGGCTCGTTGATAACCGGCCGTGGCGGGAACGGCGGTGTTGTATCCGACTCGTCAACGTTGGCGTCTTCGTAGACAGACAGGCGGTAGTAGATTTTCTGGTCACCATCCGCACGACGAATGGCCCACTGAGCTTCACGGCCGCCACTGCCGTAGTTCAAACTGAAACCATAGCCTCGCGATACCGAGTTTTCATTCAACATCCGGAATCCGGGCGTTAGCGTCGGCACATGCAGCTGCACCTTGATCGAACCGGGACCACTTTCGAAACTGACCGCGGACTCAATCGTCCACACCGGCGATTCCTGGTCTTCCTTTACAGGGAATCCCAGGACCTGCCATTTGTAGAAGAAGACAGACAACCCGACCATCGTCAGCAATGCCGCCAACACATACACGTAACGCTGCTTCATGTTCCCCTCGCGAACGTCAGTTCACGCCCAGCGCGACCTTTACGGCGCGTTCTTTTAACGGCCCACTGCGGTTGAAAAGGCGCATGCCGACCGATCGTATTTCTCCAACGAGAGCCGAGTCTGTCGCAAACAGGCGATTGAGGCCAGTCAGAAAATGCAACATGGTCAGATTTACCCCTTTGCGTGCGCGTTCGTAACGCCGCAGGACCGGCCGGTCGGCCGGGTGCAGACCCTCGTCAAGCGCAACTTCAATGACGCGCGACAACTCGGCCGCATCCTGCAGTCCGAGGTTGGCTCCCTGGCCTGCCAGCGGGTGAATGGCGTGCGCTGCGTCGCCAATAAGCGCCACGCCGGGGCGGATGTATTCCTCTGCATGCTGCGCGCAAAGCGGAAACGCGCCCTTCGGACCGGCAACCTCAAGCTTGCCCAGGACACCATCTGATGCCTCGGTCAGCATCTGTCCCAGTTCGATGTCAGACGCTTGCATCGCCTGCGTCGCCAATTCGGGTTGCGTCGACCAAACGACCGAAATCCGGCCATCGGATAACGGCAGCATGCCCAATGGCCCGTTGCGCAGAAAGCGCTGCAGCGCGCGACGCTCATGGGCGAATTCCGTGGCAAGATGGGTCACCACGGCGGTCTGCTCGTAGGACCACTGGTTGGTCTTGATGCCACTTTGCTGGCGTACGAATGATCGTGCACCGTCGGCACCTATCAGCAAATCCGCCGCCGGCAATTCCTCGAGTGCGGTATCGAATTTCAGCGCAACATTGCTGTCATCGAGCACCCGAAGCAACGCGTCCTGCAACAGCACATTTTCAACAATAAACCCGAGTTGCGGTACGGCGAACTCGGCCGCATCAAAGTGCAAAGCCGTGGCGCTGTCCGGCGCATCGGATTCATCCCATACACACATCTGCTCATAGGGCGACACGCGCGCCTCGGCAACCGCATGCCACGCACCGAGCGACTGCAGGAATTCCACCGAGCCATTGGCGATCGCTGATACCCGCAGTGCGATATCGTCGCTGCAACGAAATTCTGCGCGGCTGGCAGCATCAACCAGGTGAATGTCCAGCGCCGCGGCGTGTCGCCCCTGTGCAAGCCTCGCCGCAACCGCGAGGCCGGTTATTCCGCCACCAACGACGACTATTCTGAATCGCGACGTCAACGTATGGGTACTCCCCGAGACAACCTTGGCAATTCGCCGGCGAGGCCCATCGTGTGTTTGGCGAACAGTGAACGAACACCGGGAATCAGGTCGAAACCGATCATGCCTATATCTCGCAGCATGCGAACGCCCGCTCGATTACTGGCGAAAATCCGCACCAGGCTGTCGGTAAAGTGCACCAGTTTCTTCTGGTCTGCCTGCCGCCATTGTGCGTAGCGTTCCAGTACCGCCACGCAACCGGGATCAGAATCTTTATTGCAATGGTCCGCAATGCAATCGCATAGCGCTGCAACGTCACGCATACCGAGATTGAATCCCTGTGCCGAAACCGGATGCAAGCCGTGCGCTGCGTTGCCGATCAGGACACTGCGAGTGGCGGTAAGGCGCAGTGCCTTGCTCAAGACCAGCGGGTAGGCGCTGCGCGCGCCGACTCGCGAGAATTTACCGAGGCGAAATCCAAATTCGGCCTGCAGTTCCGCGAGGAAGTCCGCGTCATCCAGCGCTAAAACACGCTCAGCGTCATCGGCAGACACAGTCCATACGAATCCGGCACGTTCATCGGCGAGTGGCAATACAGCGAGTGGCCCCGCAGGCGTAAAGCGTTCAAACGCGCGTCCATTCAATGCCTTTTCGCTGCGCAGGTTGCCGATGATCGCTCGTTGTCTATAGTCCGAGGCCGTGGCGGTAATACCCAGCAAGTCGCGTACAGTCGATCTTGCGCCATCAGCGGCTACCAGCAGCTTGCAACGCAATCGACTGGTCTCGCCGTCCTCTGCAACGGTAACGACCGCATCTTCGGCGGTTGCGGCGACGGCTTCGACACGAGCAGGACACCGCACCGTGACACCCTTTGCGGAATTAAGATGCGACTGCAAGACATTGCCGAGCACCCGGTTGATCACCACATAGCCGAGCGCCTCCACTCCCTGCTCATCGGCATCGATGTGCGAAAACCCAAAACGACCCTTGTCAGATACATGAATGTGGCGAATCGGAGTCGCGGCGGCCACTACCTCGTCCCAGATGCCAATGGCCTCGAACATGCGCTGCGTGCTGCGTGACAACGCGGTTGTCCGGTCATCGAAACTCGGTTGTTGCACTGCTTTTCGCGCCACCGCCTCCACGACAACCACACGCAGTCCCAGCGGAGCCAGGGCCAGTGCAAGACTGGTCCCGATCATGCCGCCGCCGGCAACGACGATATCCGCCGTCTCGTCACCCGTCGTCATTTCACCTCGCCGCTGCTCATCAGGGCTTCGATATCATCCGGCTCCGACACCAGGCCCTTGCTGAGTACGTCGGGGCCGCGTGTGGTTACCGCAACGTCGTCCTCAATGCGAATGCCGATATTGCGAAACGCTTTCGGGATTTTACGGCTATTCCCCGAATAGATGCCGGGCTCAACTGTCGTCACCATGCCGGGTTCGAGCATGCGCCATTCATCGCCGACCTTGTAATCACCGACGTCATGAACATCCATACCAATCCAGTGCCCGGTACGATGCATGTAAAACTGCGTGTACGCCTCGCTCTTAATGAGCTGTGACAAGGTACCGTCCAGCAGCCCGAGTTTTTTCAGGCCCTTTGTAATGACCCTGACCGCTGCATCGTGTGGGTCATTCCAGTGATTACCAACAACAGTTTTCTCAATTGCAGCACGTTGTGCCTCCAGAACGACCTCGTAGAGCGCGCGCTGTTCCGGCGTAAAGCGCCCGTTGACAGGGAACGTACGCGTAATATCGGAAGCATAGTAGTCGAGTTCGCAACCTGCATCGATGAGCAGCAAGTCGCCGTCTTCGAGTACCGCGTCATTTTCGACGTAATGCAGGATACAGGCATTGCGGCCGCCGCCAACGATTGGGCTGTAGGACGCCCATGCCGCATTGCGACGAAACTCGTGGCGAAATTCCGCCTCAATTTCGTATTCGTACATACCGGGCTGCGCCACACGCATCGCGCGCTTGTGCGCAGCGACAGCAACTTTGGCGGATTTCCGCATGGCCGAAATTTCGCCGCGCGACTTGAAAAGACGCATGTCGTGTAGCAGGTGATCGAGGGCGACGAACTCGTGCGGCGACTGCACGCCGCGCGACAGTTTCGAGCGCAGCATGTTGACCCACTCCGCCATGCGCGCATCGAATTCAGCATACATACCCATGGTATAAAAAACGCGGTCACAGGATTCCATGATGCCAGGCAGGATGTCGTCGAGATCATCGATTGGAAAAGCATCATCAGCGCCGTAGTCCTTGACTGCACCGGCCTGTCCTGCACGAAAACCGTCCCACTTTTCTCGGGCGGCATCGCGTTCACGGCAGAACAGCAGGTATTCGCCGCTGTCTCTCCCAGGCACAAGAACAGCAACCGCCTGCGGTTCGGCAAAACCGGTGAGGTAGTAGAAGTCGCTGTCCTGCCGATAGCGATACTCGACGTCGCGGCTGCGCGTGCGCACCGGTGCGGACGGCAGGATTACGATGCCACCCTCGCCGACCATGCTCATCAGCTGTCTGCGGCGCTTCTCGAATTCCTTGTTATTCATTGCGGTGCTTCGCTCCCGTGTCGAATATCCGCGAGCTCTTCATAGCTAAGCTGCGCCGCAACTCGCAGATACTCGACCAGCTCGGTGTAGGCCGATTCGTTTTCCTCAAGATCCGACTCTTCGTCAAGACCAGCGCGCGTGATCTGCAACATGTCCTTGATAATGTCAGCCAGCGGTTCAGCAGCGAGCCGCTTTTTCAAGGTGTCGGCATGTTTCGACGACACCAGTCCGTGCAGGAAGCCTTCACACCAGTGGCCGAGCGCTGCAGCCCGTCGTTGCACATCATCACCATCGTCGGGCAGTAATGGCTCGAACTCGGACAAGCGCTCATTGAGTTGCCAGTAGGTCGACTGATACAGGCTGTCCAGCAGTTTGCGGCACTCCGCCTGCGTCGCATTGTTTTCGTCAGTTTCCTCCAGCACCTGCAACAACCAGTCCGGGCCCGCGGCCACGCCTGCAATCGCCAGCCGCCCCGTCAGCAGGCCATGAGTTTGCGCAGCGTCCCAGTTCGAACCGCACCGCCGCAGCGCTTCTTCCAGCGTATCGAATTCGACTTTTTCATCCATCTGGATGGCAACCTTGTCAATTCCAACAATCTCTTATGATCCCACGGACTGCCGCCTCAGACCACGCCCGTCTGTAATCTTGTCATGCGGTGATTGCTTCTCAACTGTGGCCTGACTATATTCTCCCTATGGCCGACAACATCAATTCAACATTCGAACACGAGCTGAAACGCTTGGAGAAACGCGTCGATGCGCTGGTCCGGGTTTGTGATCAGCTACAGGACGAAAACAAGTCATTGAAACAGCGTCAGGATGTGCTGACATCCGAGCGCGCCAATCTGCTGCAAAAAAACGAGCAGGTCAGAGCGCGAGTTGAAGCGATGATTGGTCGACTGAAGGCGATGGAACAAGGCTCTTGAAATTACAGTACGGAGTACGCACAGAATGACCGAACAAAATGCCCAGGTAAGTGTCAGAATTCTGGACAAGGAATACCAGGTCGCATGTCCCGCCAGTGAGCGGACCAACTTGCTCGACTCGGCAGAAATACTAAATGCGAAGATGCGAGAGATCCGCGATACCGGCAGGATTGTCGGCCTGGATCGCATCGCCGTGATGGCCGCGTTAAACATGGCAAACGATTTGATTCACGCCAATGCGCGCGACCAGGAACTCGAAGGCGGCATTAGCAATCGCCTGAAGATTATTTCGGATCGCGTTGACCATGTACTCAGTGGCACGCAGCAGCTCGACCTCTGAGCCATACGCGATTGCACTACGCTTGGAAAACAAAATTGGCGTCTCCTGCGGTGTTCGATACCGACCTGGATACCTCCCGACCCTAAATTTCCACCTCGGGGTCGCTGCCTGTCGGTTGCATGTGTGCAAAGCCGTTTCGACGGTAAGCCTGTTGCAATCACGGTTGACCCCACCTTTAGCTCCGGTTCGAGAGCGAAGGTCTGTGACGGCACAGGCGGGAGGCGCCTCCTTTTTTCTTGCGTACATGATTGTTGCTAATATCCGGCAGAGTATTCCCTGTAAAAAATCACCGCCTGTTGCCGCGCGTCGAATAACGTTCAGCACGAGTCGAAGCAAACGCTGAATGCAGCGTTACAGGCAGCAGATGCGCAAATGCGCGCATTTTTGTCTCAATTGCGCGCATCCGAAGAAAAATGTTTGATCGTGAATTTCGTCCTGATGTGAGCCGGAAACGAATCGTGAAGTCGAATCCAACACCGGTTTCGACAGAATTTTTTTCACCATGCGCACCACTGAGAGCCGAAACACCACGGATCGTTTTCGAGCACTTTGGTCATTGCCTGGACACGAATTCAGACACTTGCAATCGCTGCTTACACTGACCATTACGCTCTCGGCAACATTTGCGAACGATACTTTCTGGTGTTGCGCTGGAATGCCGGAATGTCGAGGAAATAACGCCAAATCCTTGTGGTATACGGCTTTACAGCACTTTTCGTGAAGTTGCCTGATGCTCGAAAAGCACGCGTCAAAGTACCTGTTAGCGGCGACTGCCTCGCGTCGCTGATTTGCGACTCATACCTGGTCGATCGAAGCCACAGCTTGTCGAAAAAACATTTAAATTCCGTTGTCGCGAAGCGTGCTTACCTCCACGCATCAATTAGCAACAACCAGCCGCAGTGCCACAACCCGCAAATTGTGTTTCTTGCCAAGGGTTTAAACGCACTGCAGTTGCTGGATTTTTTAGACTTGTTGTATATACTCAGCTCCGGGTACCCGACACGGAGATAAGCATGGCTACCAAGAAGAAGTCTCGTAAAAAAGCTTCGAAGCGAAAGGTCGCGAAGAAGCGCAAAGTTACACGCAAAAAAGCAGCGCCTAAAAAACGCCGCGTAGCGAAGAAGAAAGCTACAAAGAAAAAGGCCAAGAAGAAGGCCGCAAAACGCAAGACCAAGAAAAAGGCCACTAAGCGCAAAGCGAAGAAAAAAGTAGCGAAGCGCAAGACCAAGAAAAAAGCCAAGAAGAAGGCTAAACGAAAGGTCAAGAAAAAGGCCAAAAAGAAGGCTAAGAAAAAAGTAGCCAAGCGCAAGACCAAGAAGAAAGCCAAGAAAAAAGCTAAAAAGAAGGTCGCGAAACGTAAGACTAAGAAGAAGGCTAAACGCAAAGCCAAGAAGAAGACGGCTAAGCGTAAGACCAAGAAAAAGGCGAAGCGCAAAGCTAAAAAGAAAGTAGCTAAGCGTAAAACCAAGAAAAAGGCGAAACGCAAAGCCAAAAAGAAAACGGCCAAGCGTAAAACCAAGAAAAAGGCGAAACGCAAAGCCAAGAAGAAAACGGCCAAGCGTAAAACCAAGAGAAAGTCGAAGCGGAAAACCAAAAGATAGCGGTTGACCGCTGCTTGGAAGAGCCTTCTTCCCAGCAAAGTAAAAGAGCCCGCATTTGCGGGCTCTTTTCATTTGTACCGAAATCTCTATAGTACGCAGATATGGACTCATCCAATAAGAAACGCATCGCTGCGAAGGCGGCCCTGGAATTTATTCAACCAGGAACGATTCTCGGCGTCGGTACCGGCTCCACGGTCAATTTCCTGATCGACTTGTTACCCCAGGTTCGCGACAATATCGATCAAGTGGTATCGAGCTCGCAGGCTTCGAGCGAGCTTCTCAAAGAACATGGATTCACAGTTTCAACACTGAACGAGGTCGGTGAAATCGATCTTTATATTGACGGCGCCGACGAAAGTAACAAGCGTCTGCAACTCATCAAGGGTGGTGGTGGAGCGTTGACGCGCGAGAAAGTACTCGCCGCCGCTGCACGCCGCTTTATTTGTATCGTCGATGACTCGAAGCTGGTCGGTATGCTCGGTAGTTTTCCGCTACCGATCGAAGTGCTGCCGATGGCCCAGGAACTGGTGTCGCGGCGTATGTTGAAAATGCGCGGCCACCCGATATGGCGCGAAGGCTTTGTTACGGACAATGGCAACCATATTCTTGACGTTCACGATCTGAAAATATCAAATCCGATCGAGATGGAAGACCGGATCAATCGTATTCCGGGCATCGTCGCGGTCGGTCTCTTTGCTGATCGCCCGGCCGACATTCTGTTGATCGGCAGCGATGACGGCGTGCGGGAAATGCGCGTTTAGTCGGAGCAAAAGCAACGCCGAATAATTCTGCCCTGCTGCTGTGGTGAGAGGGCCTGCTCCTGTGTCGAGAGGGATTGTCGCTTCGCGACCAGGCATGCGGCTCTGCCGCTGCGCCTGTCGATCAGGGGTTCTCATCCACATCTCCCCGAGCAAAAAAAGGGGCCCCGTTTGGGGCCCCTGATTTTTTTGGCTGGCGGAGAGGGATTGTCGCTTCGCGACCAGGCATGCGGCTCTGCCGCTGCGCCTGTCGACCAGGGGTTCTCATCCACATCTCCCCGAGCAAAAAAAAGGGGCCCCGTCTGGGGCCCCTGATTTTTTTGGCTGGGGGAGAGGGATTCGAACCCCCGTTGGCGGAGTCAGAGTCCGCAGTCCTACCACTAGACGATCCCCCAA
>TARA_R110002096_G_scaffold189878_1_pt1 | contig 62412 bp, 69 predicted proteins | sample TARA_R110002096 | Tara Oceans TARA_R110002096 (sample SAMEA4397295) | marine metagenome | biome: Polar Biome; feature: [DCM] deep chlorophyll maximum layer (ENVO:01000326); material: water (ENVO:00002006), including particulate matter (ENVO:01000060) such as... | depth 35 m
TGTTTGTGTGCGAGGATTTTCCGAAGGAAAATCAGATGCAAGCAAGCAAAGCAACTAACATTGGTTAAGCACAAAATAGCAATTTTTTATAGGACACGGTGTTGCCATTAGTACTTTTCTTTTTTTATTCGACAATTTTAATCTACAAATGTTTCTCTGATAATATCCTTGCATTTTTGTATTTCAGATTTAGATAGTCGGTCAAACCTTTTTATAATTCTTGATTTGTCAATTGTCCGAATTTGGTCGATTGCAATCATTCCTTTTTTATCGTTATGTTTGACCTCGATTCTAGTCGGATATTTTTTCAAATTAGTAGTCATTGGTGCAATAACTATTGTTTTCAGAAATTTGTTTATTTCATTCGGTGAGACAATTACGCAAGGACGTGTTTTTTTAATTTCACTTCCAATTGTTGGGTTAAGATTTACAAGAACTATTGAATATTGTTTTAATTCCATTCTTCGAAGTTTTCATCCTCGAACACGTCATTGAAAAGTAATCTGTCGTCATTATTCTCACGCATTCTTTCAAAGGCTTTTTCCCAATTTTTTCTTGGACTATCAATTGGCTTCAATATTATTTGACCCTTTTCCAAAATCATTTCGACTTTGTCTTTTATATTATATTTTTCCAAAATCGTTTTGCTTAAACGCAAACCTTTTGAATTTCCGATTTTTATAATTGCTGTTTCCATAACTTTATATTGTAATTACAAAGTTAGTACATTTTATTTAATCCGCAAAGTTTTTTAGGTATTAATGGCAACTCGTTATATAGCAACTTTTATTGTCGATATCCCGTAAATACGTCAGGATATAGAAAGTTTTTTGTTGTCGTTATCCTGTAAAGATAATTAATTTTTAACACGAAAAATAAACGAAAAATAATACAAATTATTTTAAATTTAAATTTTTGGGGTTGTCACTTAAACCGTTTCAAAGTGTTTTTAGTAAAGGCACTTAAAACGAGTTTTCCACTAATTCTTGCACGATCTTTTAGCAAAGCATCCCAATGCTCCGTATTTTCCCAAAAAACTTTTTTCATTTCTTTTAAAGCCTCGGGGTTATAACCAGATAGCTTTTCTGCCAAAACTTTAACTGCTTCGTCCAATTGTTCAGTTGTATCAAAAATAGCATCATATAAACCCTTACTTTTAGCATATTCAGCAGTATAAAACCGTTCTGCATGAATCGTCATTTGAGACATTGCGGTTTTTCCCATTTTCTTGGAAACTACTGGCTCAATAACAAAAGGTCCAATACCTATACTTAATTCGCTAAGTTTAATAGATGCATATTGCGTTGCTAAACAATAATCGGTCGTAGCAGCTAAACCAACACCACCTCCTACAGTTTTACCTTGTACTCTGCCAATAATAAGCTTTGGGCATTTACGCATTACATTAATTAAAGTTGCAAAACCAGAGAAAAATTGCTCACCAGTTTTAGCATCATCAATAGCAATTAATTCTTTAAAACTTGCACCTGCACAAAAGGTACGTGCTCCTCCACTTTTTAATACAATAACATTAATAGCTTCATTAACTCCAGCATTCTCAATGGTTTGAGTTAATTGTGATAACAAATTACTAGACATTGCATTTTTATCAGGGTGATAAAACTCAATATACCCAACTTTGTTTTCTATTTTAAGTGTTACGTAGGGTTGCTCCATACTTGATTAATATCATTTTTGTAGTGGTTGAATATACACAAAAATTCTCAAAAAAATATGAGTAACAGTTGTTACATTCTTTTAATTATTATTGGTGATTTTTGTATAAAATTTTATTTATGGGATTACTAAACACATTATTTGGAAGTAAAAAAGAGGAGTTAAAAAAGTTTAAATCTAGAGGCGCTATCATCATTGATGTGAGAACGACTCAAGAATATAACCAAGGTGCCATTAAAGGTTCAAAAAATATTCCGCTTCAAACTATCTCGTTGAAAATTGATGCTATTAAAAAGTTGAACAAACCTATCATTACTTGTTGTGCTAGTGGCATGCGTTCTAGTAATGCAGCATCTATTTTACGTAAAAATGGCATTGAGTGTATTAATGGCGGTGGATGGGCAAGCTTACAAAATAAATTATAGTTTTAAGTCTTGTAAGGTTTCTGTTTTGGAAATTGGCATATTGTTATATTGCAACGTCCAGCCTAAAGAATTTGTTAGAATATAAAACTTGGCTAACTCGCTAATTAATCTGTTTTTGGCATTACTTTTTAAATCGGAATTTTCTAATTTTTTGCTTAATGACTCTTTTACAATATTTTTAATATCGTTATAATCTTTAGCTTCAAACGGATTTAAAAAATCGGCTTGAATATCATAATATTCCAAATCTGGACTTATTTTAATTTCTTCTTCTGGAATACTTATAATGGTTAGTGTTTTAGAAGCTTCATCAATTTCAAATTGAATTTTACTTAAATCGTAAGCAATAGTAACATCAGCATTTACAACCACCAGAGCCTTTTTTTCCGAAGTAAAGTAATCACCAAAAATATCTTTTGAATTTTTATAATTGAAAACTTCACTAAAATGACCTTCAGTAACTATAAGCTTTCCTACATTTTTTATTTGCTCTTGAATGAGTGCTGAACTTTCTTGAAGTACAATTTTATCTTCGCGTTTGTCTCCACAATATTTAAAAGTGAACAAAACAACCAAGGTAATCACAACACCAAATAGAATTTTTCGCATGCCGCTAAATTAAATAAAAAAAACATCAATTTCCTCCAATGAATGATGTCTAAATTAATGTTATTTAGTATAAAGAAAACTTTAATTACAAATAAAAAAAAGAATAATTAAAATAATAATGCAGATGAAAGATTAAATACCTGAAAAGAAGTTAAATGATCCAATACTTGAACATAAAAAAAAACACCAACAAAAATCCATTTAATGATTTTAACTGTTGATGTTTTTTGATATGAACTGATTAATAGCATGGTGAATTTAATTGAAAAAAAAATGACACTTGATAATTTTTCGACTAAGTGTTATAAAAAAAGATTAAACGTAATAATTTGATTATCATGCTAAATCAATCAAATTTCAATAACAATATTTTTAAAAAAACTACTAAAACCGCAAAACTGCAACATTAAAAGACAAGAAATCAATACGATGAATTACGTATATTTAGAAGACAATATGTGGAAACTGCAATTGAAGCTGATTTTTTTTAGCTTCTAACTTTTGAAGAAATTTTTGATGAGCCTCAGATTTTGAATTAAAAGCCTTGTGTTGAAATCCTTTTTGAACACTATCAACGGCATCCATAGTTTTGAAAGCTGAATCGGAAATCCAAACTTCTTTAAATTTATCCCAAATATAATTGATGGCTGTTTGATTAGGGTGAATCATATCTTCATCATAAAAACGGTAATCACGAAGTTCGTCCATCATAATTTCATAAGAAGGAAAATAAAGCCCCCTAGCCCCCAAAGGGGAAACAACTTGATGAATTGCAGCCAATAAATGCGCTTTACTTTGTGTGTTTTCAATAAAGCCATCTTTTAAATGGCGAACAGGCGATACTGTAAAAATAATTGAAGCTTCGTAATTAATACTTCTAATTAAACTCAAAATGTTTTTTAGTGAATCTGTCACTTCATCAACCGATAGCAACTCTTTATTAAACTGTTTTTGAGGTACTTTATGGCAATTAGCTACAATAGCATTCGATTTAACAACGCGATATATCCATGTGGTTCCCAATGTGATAATTATATGAGAAGCTATTTTTAATTTTGAAGCTGTAAAATTTATTTGATTATTTAATTGACTTATTAAATGCTCTTTTGAGGTATTACTTAATTTTGAGTGTGCATCAAAACAATGCCACTGCTCATTATTAAAAAATACCTCTTTTTCTGAATATACTTTATGCTCAACAGCATTTGAAATTAAAGTTTCAATAGCTTTTGGGTGAAATAAAATTCCGAAAGGGTTTTGAAAGTTTTGAAACTTAAAATAATCAAGCTTTTTGCCAATATTCTCAGAAAAACATGAACCTAAAAGTAAGACATTGGAGTTATAATCTATTTGATTTTTAGATTCTTTTTCTAGTGGTATTTTGGTTTGTAAATTCATCTCGCAAAGACGCAAAGGCGCAAAGAAAAAATTATAATCTGTTTACTATTCTTGTTATCCCATTTTTAATAAGTGCGTCATTAAAATTGACTAATAAACCTAATTTCAATTCCGAAATCTTTAAATATGTAAGTAATTGTTTTTGGTGGACTGGTACAATCTTTTCAACCGATTTTAACTCAATAATCACTTTATTCTCAACGATTAAATCTGCTCTAAAACCAACATCCATTTTTAAACTTTTATAGAAAACAGGCAAATCTTGTTGACGCTTAATGTTTAATCCTTCTTGATTAAGTTCATAATATAAAACTTCTTCATAAACAGATTCCAATAACCCTGGACCAAGTGCTACATGAATATGATAACACTTATCAACTATTACTCGAGCAATTTCATTTTCAGTCATATCTCTTGCTACTTTTTTGTATACCTCTACTTTGCGCCTCTGCGACTTTGCGAGAAAAAATATTTTAAGATATCAATTTAAGATAATTCTTAGCATGCCCCAAAGCCTTAGCAATCCCATCGGGATTTTTTCCACCAGCAGTTGCGAAAAATGGTTGTCCGCCACCGCCGCCTTGAATATATTTTCCAAGTTCTCGCACAACTTTACCTGCGTTTAAATCTTTCTCAGCTACTAATTCTTTAGAAATATAACACGTTAAAAAAGCCTTTCCTTCTTTCTCACTTGCAAATAATAAAAATAAATTATCAAACTGACTTCCTAAATCAAAAGCCACATCTTTTAATCCTCCAGCGTCTAAATCTAATTTTTTAGCTAAAAACTGAATGCCATTAATATCCTCTAATTCATTTTTAAGTTCGCCTTTTACATTTTTAGCTTTATCTTTTAATAGGACTTCTATCTCCTTTTTAAGATTGGTGTTTTCTTCCTGCAAACTTTGAAGAGCCTTTACTGGTTCTTGCGCATTATTAAGCAAATCTTTCATTTCAAAATAAGCACGATTGTTTTCAAAATAAAAATCTTTTACAGCGTCGTTTGAAATCGCTTCTATCCTTCTTATTCCTGCCGCCACAGCACCTTCAGAAACAATTTTAAAATGCCAAATATCAGCAGTGTTTTTTACATGCGTACCACCACAAAGTTCAATAGATTTTCCAAAACGAATAGCACGAACCGTATCGCCATATTTTTCACCAAACAAACTCATGGCACCATCGGCAATAGCCTCTTCTTTTGGTATATTTCGCTTTTCAATTAAAGGTAATTTTCCATCTATTCGTCTATTTACAAAATTCTCTACTTCGCGTAATTCTTCGACAGTCAATTTTGAGAAATGTGAAAAATCAAAACGTAAATATTTTGAATGTACCGCACTTCCTTTTTGTTCCACATGCGTACCTAAAACCTCGCGCAATGCCTGATGCAACAAATGGGTTGCTGTATGATTACATTCGGTTCGGTGACGCTGTTTTGCATCTACTACCGCTTTAAAAGTTTCATCTATGTGCTTCGGCAAGTTTTTAGTAAAATGAATAATAACGTTATTCTCCTTTTTTGTATCTAGAATATAAACCACATCGCCATGAGTATCTTCCAAATAGCCTTTATCGCCTACTTGCCCACCACCTTCTGGATAAAACGGCGTCAAATTAAAAACGAGTTGATACATTTCACCATCTTTTTTAGAGGTTACTTTTCTGTATCGTGTTAGCTTTACTTGAGCTTCAAGGGTATCATAACCCACAAATTCTTCTTCAGCGTCATTAGCCAAAATGGTCCAATCATCAGTGGACATTTCACTTGCTGCACGAGAACGATTTTTTTGTTTCTGAAGTTCTTCATTAAAACCTTTATCATCAAGTTTAAATGCTTTTTCAGAGAGAATCAACGCTGTTAAATCTATAGGAAAACCATAAGTGTCATAAAGTTCAAAGGCTTTTTTACCCGAAACAGTATCTCCTTTGGTTTCTTCAACAATCCTATTTAATAGAACTAAACCTTGATCCAAGGTTCGTAAAAAAGATTGTTCCTCTTCCTTTATAACATTTTCAATAAGCTGTTTTTGAGCTTTTAATTCTGGGAAAGCAGTTCCCATTTTTTTACTTAAAACCTCAACTAATCTATAAATAAATGGTTCTTTTTTATCTAAAAATGTGAATCCGTAGCGAATCGCACGACGCAAAATTCTTCTAATAACATAGCCAGCACCAGTATTACTTGGTAATTGCCCGTCGGCTATTGAAAAGGCTACAGCACGAACATGATCTGAAATAACTCGAATAGCGACATCAACCTTTTCGTCTTTTCCGTAGTTTTTACCTGAAATAGTTTCAATCTCTCTAATAATGGGTTTAAAAACATCGGTATCATAATTAGATTGCACGCCTTGTAAAACCATACAAAGTCGCTCAAAACCCATTCCCGTATCAATGTGTTTATTTGGTAGAATTTCTAGAGAACCATTTGCTTTTCGGTTGTATTGCATAAAAACCAAATTCCAAATTTCCACAACTTGTGGATGATCCATATTTACAAGTGTCTTCCCGTCAACTTTAGCTTTTTCTTCTGTTGAGCGAATATCTACATGAATTTCACTACATGGTCCACAAGGCCCTTGATCGCCCATTTCCCAAAAGTTATCTTTTTTATTACCTTTTAAAATCCGGTCTTCTGCAATAAACTGCTTCCAAAAATCATAAGCTTCGGTATCCATTTCAAGATTATCAGCATCATCACTACCTTCAAAAACGGTAACATATAAAATATCTTTATCTATGCCGTAAACTTCAGTTAAAAGTTCCCAAGCCCAAGCAATGGCTTCTTTTTTAAAATAATCACCAAAACTCCAATTACCCAACATTTCAAATAAAGTATGGTGATATGTATCATAGCCAACTTCTTCTAAATCGTTATGTTTTCCAGAAACTCGCAAACATTTTTGAGTATCAGCAATACGATTATTTTTAGGTTGTGCATTGCCTAAAAAATACTCTTTAAAGGGTGCCATACCTGAGTTTACAAACATTAAGGTAGGGTCATCTTTTAAAACCATAGGCGCAGATTGCACAATGGTATGCTTCTTTTCTTCAAAAAAAGTTAAAAATTTAGAACGGATATCTTGTGACTTCATTTACTTTTATGGGTAATGTTGTTTCTATTAAATGACTATTAATTCGAAACAATTTTTATATTTGTTCGTTTGGTTATAAATTTAGGACGTTTGATGTCGTAAATTTTCAGCAAAAATACTATAATTTAGGTAATGAGTAAGGTAAAATATTATTACGATTCTGAATCGCTTTCTTATAAAAAAATAGAGCGAAAAAAAAGGAACACCTTTAAATACGCATCTGTATTTATTTTGGCATCGGCTATTTTTGCCTTTATGTTTGTTTCTATTGCTGGGAATTATGTTGAGTCTCCCAAAGAAAAAGTGCTTAATCGCGAATTACAAAACATGAAATTTCAGTACGACATTTTAAATAAAAAAATGAACGAAGCTGAAGCTGTTTTAACCAATGTTGCCGATAGAGATAATAATATTTATCGTGTTTACTTTGAAGCCAACCCGATACCAGATGAACAAAGGCGAGCTGGTTTCGGCGGTATAAACAGATATAAAGATTTAGAAGGTTTTGATAATTCAAAACTTATAATTGAAAGTAATAAACGTATTGATATTCTTCAAAAACAAATTGTAGTGCAATCAAAATCTCTTGATGAAATTGCTATACTTGCTGAAGAAAAAGAAAAATTATTAGCTGCAATTCCGGCAATACAGCCCGTTAGCAATGAAGATTTAACGCGAATGGCTTCTGGTTATGGCATGCGATCAGACCCATTTACCAAAGTACGAAAAATGCATTGGGGCATGGATTTTACTGCACCACGAGGTACACCTATTTATGCCAGCGGCGATGGTGTTGTAGTACGTGCAGATTCTGGCTCTAGTGGTTATGGAAATCATATTAGAATAGATCATGGTTTTGGCTATGTTAGTCTTTATGCGCATTTGTACAAATACAATGTGCGGAAAAACCAAAAGGTAAAACGAGGCGATTTAATTGGCTTTGTTGGCAGTACAGGTCGTTCGGAAGCGCCTCATTTACATTACGAAATATTTAAAGACGGTGACCGTATTAACCCTATAAATTTCTATTATGGAAGTTTAACAGCAGAAGAATTTACTAAGTTACTAGAACATGCTTCATTAGAAAATCAATCATTAGACTAATGCATATAGATTTACCAGAGAAACGATATTATGCTATTGGCGAAGTTGCCAAAGCTTTTGGGGTGAATACATCACTTATTCGTTTTTGGGAGAAAGAATTTGATGTTTTAAAACCGAAAAAAAACGCAAAAGGTAACCGTAAGTTTACACCAGAAGATATTAAAAATCTTAAATTTATTTACCACTTAGTTAAAGAACGCGGTTTTACATTAGACGGTGCAAAAACGCATTTAAAAGAAGAAAAAAAAGAAGCTTTAAATAACTTTGAAATTGTTAGTAAACTTGAAGATATCAAAAATCAATTGATTAAAATAAAGGAGCATCTTTAATTTTTAGCAAAACTCAAAAGCAATCTTTTAGTATTAAAAAAAATCTAAATAAGTAACATTTATAAAAAATAGGTGTCTAACGTATTACATAACAATAAACACTAATCACAAAAACTAAATTATCATGAAAAAATGGCTACCATTAATTATTATTGCTATTGTAATATTTGGTCTTTATTCTTGGGGAAAAGGCTTTAATAATACAGCTGTAACCTTAAAAGAAAGCGCTACAAAAACTTGGGCAAATGTTGAGAGCAGTTATCAACGTAGAAACGACTTAATAGGAAACTTGGTAAAAACTGTACAAGGCGCTGCAGATTTTGAAAAAGGAACTTTGGAAGCTGTTATTAACGCCAGAGCTAAAGCAACTTCAGTATCAATAGACCCTACAAATATTACACCAGAGCAATTGGCTAAATTTAATGAAGTTCAAGGTGGTTTATCTGGTGCTTTAAAAAGCTTACTAGTTACTGTAGAACGTTACCCAGAATTAAAAGCTAACCAAAACTTTTTGGAATTACAAAGTCAATTAGAAGGTACTGAGAACAGAATTAATGTATCAAGAGACCGATTTAACGAAGCTGTTGAGCCTTACAATAAGCATATAAAAACATTTCCGAATTCATTATTAGCAGGAATTTTAAATTTTGATGAAATGACATACTTCAGATCGGAAGCTGGAAGTGAAAAAGCGCCAGATGTAAACTTTGATTTTAATTAATTTCCATCATGCCAAATAATGTTGAAGCATTTTTAACAACTACAGAAGAAGAAGAAATTATTGAAGCTATTAGAACAGCTGAATTAAAAACTTCTGGTGAAATACGAGTACACATAGAAAAAATTTCTAAAGGCGGCGATGCCACAAATCGTGCTTTAGAAATTTTTCATTTGTTAAAAATGAACAATACCAAACTTCAAAATGGTGTTTTAATTTACGTAGCAGTTGAGGACAAAACCTTTGTTATTTTCGGTGATAAAGGCATTAACGATGTCGTTTCAAAAGATTTTTGGGATAGCACAAAAAACATCATGCAATCGCATTTTAAATCAGGTGATTTTAAACAAGGATTAATTAATGGTATTATAAAATCTGGTGAGCAGTTGGCAAAATATTTTCCATGGGAACATGGTGATAGCAACGAATTATCAAACGAAATTTCTAAAGGATAAAGTTTCAGTATGCAGTTTTTAGAATATAATCGGCAATTACAATCAAAAATAAAAGCTAATTTTTTATTAAGTTTTATGCTTGCCCTTTTGTCTTTCAGTTTTTCCAATGCGCAATATCAAATTCCAGAAAAACCAGATTTTCAAACAAGTGTCTACGACTATTATAAACTTTTAGACGCTTCAGAGAAAAATAGCCTTGAACAAAAACTAGTTAAGTATTCTGATACGACTTCAACTCAAATTGTTATAGCAATCATTCCTTCAACTAATGGTGAGAATATCACCTATTTAGGCGCTAATTGGGGAGAAAAATGGGGCATTGGGCAAGCCAAAGAAGATAATGGGATATTAATTCTATTAGCTCGCGATGATAGGAAAATTGCCATAAATACAGGAAAAGGTATTGAATATTTACTTACCGACGCACTCTCTAAACGTATTATTGAGCGTGATATAATCCCTTATTTTAAACAAAATGATTATTACGGTGGGTTAAATCGAGGGGCTGATGCAATTTTCGAAGTTTTAACTGGTGAATACCAGGGTTCAAGACCATCTTCAAACCAAAATGAATTCCCAATTGGTTTTGTTTTTATTCTGATTTTTATTTTTATCATTATTCTTGTTTCCATTTCTAAGAATAAACGTGGTGGTGGCAAAGGTGGTAATCGTGGAAACAGATCTTTTGGAACAGATATCTTAGAAGCTATTATTTTAAGTAATATGGGCCGTGGCAGTTACAGAAAAAGCTCTGGTGGTGGTGGTTGGTCATCAGGAGGCAGCAGTGGTGGTTTTGGTGGAGGCTTCGGTGGCGGTAGTTTTGGTGGCGGCGGCGCTTCTGGTGGCTGGTAATTTAGTTCCCATATTTACCTAAGTTTTTAAAGCTCTTTTAAAACTACCTATTAAAACGACCAGAAATATTACCTTCCAAAATTTGTGAAACTTCATGAACTGTGGCGTAGTTAACATCACCTTCATAAGTATGTTTTAAAGCACAAGCAGCACTTGCAAATTCCATAGATTTATAATCATCAAAATGCTGCAAGCCATAAATTAAACCAGCGGCAAAAGCGTCACCTGTGCCAATGCGATCAACAATATGTGTAATATCAAAATCTTGAGTTTCTCTAAATTCTTCGCCATTCCACATGCGCGCTCTTATTTTATGCCATGACGAATTTATGGAAGTTCTAATTTTATCAAAGACTTTATCAATAGATGGAAATTTCTCCATGAGCAACTTACTAGCTTCAATAAACTCATCGTTGCTGTAGCCAAAATCTGTTTCTAAAACTTCATTCATTTCATTAATTCCTCCTATAAAAATGGTTGAACAATGCAATAGTTCTGTTAAAGCTACTTTAGCTTCAACGCCATATTTCCATAACCCACTTCTGTAAGTAGGATCTGCAGAAACCTGCATTCCCTTTTTCCTTGCCAATTTTAAACCTGCCTTTAAAGTATCAAAACTACCTTGTGTTAACGCTGGTGTAATACCCGTCCAATGAAACCATTCACCATGTTTTAATGATGATTCCCAATTGACCATCTCTGGTTGTATTCCAGAAAATGCAGAATGTGATCGATTATAAGATATTGAACTGGGTCGCATTACAGCACCTACTTCTAAAAAATAAACGCCTAATGGTCTTCCAGAACGCACTATTGACTTAGTATCTAAATCGAATTTATTAAGATATGAAATGGCTGTATCGCCTATAAAGTCATCAGAAATACAAGTGATGTGCTTTACATTACCACCAAAATGAGCTATGGAAAGTCCAACATTTAATTCGGTACCTCCAAAATAAAACTCTAATGAATTGGCTTGTATAAACTTTTTATTTCCTGGAGGCGACAAACGCATTAAAACCTCTCCGAAGGTGATGATTTGATTCATAGATTGGTATATTTTCAATATTTAAAAATAGCCAATAAACATTAAAATCAAACTATAATCTTTGAAAATGATTTTATTTTTTTCGCATATAAACACTTACAGGAACGCCTGTAAAATCAAAATGCTCACGAAGTTTGTTTTCTAAAAAACGTTTGTAGGGATCTTTGACGTATTGCGGAAGATTACAGAAAAACGCAAACTGAGGCTGTGGCGTTGGCAATTGCATAACGTATTTAATTTTTACATATTTCGCCTTATAAGCCGGTGGGCCATAGTTTTCAATTATGGGCAACATCACCTCATTAAGTTTACTTGTTTTTATTTTTTTAGTTCGGTTTTGATAAACCTCAACAGCTGTTTCAATAGCTTTAAAAATACGCTGCTTGGTTAAAACGGAAATAAATATAACAGGAACATCTGTAAATGGTTCCATTTGTTTTTTAATAGCCTTTTCATATTCCTTCATAGACTTGTGGTCTTTCTCCACTAAATCCCATTTGTTTACTAAAATAACTATGCCTTTTCTGTTGCGCTCGGCGAGCCAAAATATGTTTTGCACTTGTCCGTCAAAACCACGAGTAGCATCTAAAACTATTAAACATACATCGCTATGTTCAATAGCACGAACACTTCGCATTACTGAGTAAAATTCTAAATCTTCTTTTACTTTAGATTTTCTTCGAATTCCAGCAGTATCTACCAAATTAAATTCAAATCCAAAACGATCGTATTTCGTATCAATCGAGTCGCGAGTTGTACCAGCAATATCGGTAACAATATATCTGTCTTTACCTATCAACGCGTTTATAAACGACGATTTTCCTGCATTTGGTCGACCTACAACTGCAAATCGAGGTAAGGTGTTTTCTTCTACTTTTTCTTTTTCTGGCAAAGCTTCCACCAAAGCATCAAGCAAGTCTCCTGTGCCACTACCATTTATACTTGCAATGGTGTAATATTCGCCTAAACCTAGCGAATAAAATTCTACAGCATCTTTGGCTCGTGTACCATTATCTACTTTATTAACCACTAAAAAAACAGGCTTATTTACTTTGCGTAATAATTCGGCAACATCTTCGTCCATACCTGTTACACCATCTTCAACATCAACCATAAAAATAATGGCATCAGCTTCATCAATGGCTAACTCAACTTGTTTATCAATTTCTGCTTCAAAAATATCATCACTGCCTAAAACATATCCGCCGGTATCTATTAAAGAAAACTCTCTTCCGTTCCAATCACTTTTTCCGTAATGACGATCTCTGGTTACGCCACTTACAGCATCAACAATGGCTTCTCGTCGCTGAATTAAACGATTAAAAAACGTCGATTTTCCCACATTTGGCCTTCCTACAATGGCTACTATATTGCTCATATTCTTTGTATTACATGTTACATCTTATCCGATGTATTTAGTATTTCTATCCGAAATATTTTGTAAAAATAGGAAATATAAGCAATGCACAACTCTTTTTTAGTAAAGATTGAAGTTTGAAGAAAAAACAGTAATTTAATACCGCTAAAATAAAACCCGATGGAATTATCTAATGACCTTGTTTTAAGACCACGATTTAAAATTGAAATCGATAAAAACAATGAAACTATTTTAAAAACTTTTGAATTAGAGAAAAAATCTCAATCTAATTTTATTGTTACTAGAATAGATGACCATGTGTTTATTAAATTCCCGAAACACAAACAACACTTTTGGTCGCCACAGTTACATTTAGAAATTAATGAAGATACCGAAAAATCGAGTATCCTTCATGGTTTATTTGGTCCCAACCCCACTGTTTGGACGCTTTTTATGTTTATGCATTTTATGGTAGCTGGGGTATTTATTGCATTCGGTATTTGGACGTATACTAATTTTACACTAGAAAAAAGTTATGCCTTACAAATTGGCTTAACGCTTCTTATGGTTATAATTTGGTTTCTGTTATATTTTGGCGGAAGTATTGGAAAAGCATCAAATAAAACCGAAATGCATGAATTAAATAATTTTATGAAAAGTGTTTTAAACAAAAAAAGTACGTTTGAGTCTTAATGTGAAAACACCTAACTTTATACACTAAAAAATTAATCCATTTTAAGAAAAGTCTATTTACTTCATGTTTTCATCAAAGAAAAGATTAGATAATGCATATAAAACTGCTAAAATCATAGATTTTGATGATGCTAGCAAATTCATATTATTTAGTGATTGCCACAGAGGCGACAATAGTTTTGCAGATGATTTTGCTAATAACCGAAACATTTACTTTCATGCCTTAAAGCATTATTATGCTGAAGGTTTTCAATATTGTGAGATTGGAGACGGCGACGAACTTTGGGAAAATTTATCGTTCAATTCTATTTTAAACGCACATAAAAATGTGTTTATGCTAATGAAATTATTTCATAAAGAAAATAGATTACACATGATTTGGGGAAACCACGATATGGTTTACAGAAACCCAGATTATGTAAAAAAACATTTATCAACATATTTTGACCCTAAAATAGGTGAAGATGTTGAACTTTTTGGAGACATTAAATATCATGAAGGCATTGTTTTAAAACACACTTCTACGGGTCAAGAATTATTTTTAACTCACGGTCATCAAGCAGATTGGTGGAATTATTTGTTCTGGAAATGGAGCCGATTTATGGTTCGTGTACTCTGGAAACCTCTAAATGTTATGGGAATTGCAGACCCAACAAGTCCCGCAAAAAACTATACCGAACTTATTAAAGTAGAGCGCAGAACAAAAAAGTGGATTACTGAAAATAATAATTTACTAACCATTGTGGGACATACACACAGACCTCGTTTCCCAGAACCTGGAGATATTGCATTTTTTAATGATGGCAGCTGTGTACATCCACGAAGTATTACAGGTATTGAAATTGAAAATAGCGCTATTTCATTAATTAAATGGCACATAGAAACTACGGATGAAGGAACACTTCAAATTGTTAAGGTTTTGCTAGAAGGGCCCGTTAATTTGAGTGATTATAAGACAGAATGAAATGCTGCAAAAAAGATACGAAGGCTTTTTAAAAACTCCATTATTATGGAAAAGCAAAGCTATTCTTAATTTAAAGCCTTTTGAAATCGTTTCAGAATCTAACAAAATAGATATTGAAATAGATGAAAAATTACGCTTAGGAAAATACGTAGAACGTTTGGTGTCTTTTCAATTAGAGCAACAAAAAAATATTTCCATTTTAGCTGAAAACATTCAAATTCAAAATAATAAAATCACTTTGGGTGAATTGGATTGTTTACTTCTTAAAAACAATAAACCCATTCATTTAGAAATTATTTATAAATTTTATTTGTACGATGCTTCAGTTGGAAATTCTGAAATCGAGCATTTTATTGGTCCAAATAGAAAAGACTCTTTAATAGAAAAATTAACCAAACTTAAAGATAAACAGTTGCCTCTTTTAAATGCTGAGGCTTGTGAACATTATCTAAAAGCTTTGGATTTAAAATCAGAAAACATAGCGCAACAGGTGTATTTTAAAGCACAATTGTTTGTTCCGTTTTCACAACAATCTATGGAACTTGAAATACTAAATACGAATTGTGTTGTTGGTTTTTACATCAACCAAAATCAATTAAATTCATTTAAAACATGCAAATTCTATATTCCAAAAAAGAAAGATTGGTTAGTCATTCCGCATACAAATGTTAATTGGTTGAATTTTAATGAATTCAAAAATATAGCTAAAACCTATTTCAGTGAGAAATTTTCATCTTTATGCTGGGTAAAATTTAATAATGGTGAATTAAAAAAGGTGTTTTTGGTTTGGTGGTAATTTTTAACTCTTAAAGTTATTAAAAATTGCCATAGCATTGCTCAAAATGCTTTTAAGACGTATCTTTGCACTCGCAATAAAACATGCGATATTAAATACTATTTTGGGTAGATCGAAAACGGCCATAGAAAATCCTTCTTTAATTCACGATTTTAAAGAAATTACTAAAATGCGACTCGCATTAAGCGTGGTGTTTTCGTCTGTTGCTGGCTATTTACTAGGTGTTGATACTGTCGATTTTAAAACTCTTTTTTTACTAGCATTAGGCGGTTATTTTATGGTTGGTGCTTCAAATGCATTCAATCAAATCATTGAAAAAGATTTAGATGCTTTAATGGATCGCACCAAAAACAGACCTATTCCCGCAGGACGAATGTCTGTAAATACGGCGTTTATTATTGCTTCAGTTTTCACAATAGCTGGTATTATTATTTTATACACCATTAACAAGCAAACAGCAATGTTTGGTGCTATTTCAATATTTTTATATACCTGTGTTTACACCCCTTTAAAAACAAAAACACCTTTATCAGTTTTTGTTGGAGCCATTCCAGGCGCTATTCCATTTATGTTAGGTTGGGTAGCTGCTACCGATGATTTTGGTATTGAACCAGGAACGTTATTTGCACTGCAATTCTTTTGGCAGTTTCCTCATTTTTGGGCTATTGGATGGTTTTTATTTGAAGATTATAAAAAAGGTGGATTTTTTATGTTGCCTACAGGAAAACAAGATAGAGGGACAGCAGTGCAAACCATCATGTACACTATTTGGACGGTAATTGTCTCTATTATTCCAGTGTTTGGATTTACAGGAACATTAAATCTATCCATAGTAGCAGCTATTCTAGTTTTTATTTTAGGATTAGGAATGCTATATTATGCCATAAGATTATTTAAGGAAATGACTGAAAAAGCTGCAAAGCAATTGATGCTAGCAAGTGTATCTTATATAACGTTAGTTCAAATTGTATATGTAATTGATAAATTTATAAGTTAACCATGGATTTAACTCAAGGAACTCAAGAAGAAAAAAATAACAGAGCAAAAAAAATGATGCTTTGGTTTGGTATCATTTCACTAATTATGTCTTTTGCAGGCTGGACCAGTGCTTTTGTGGTAAGTAGTTCTCGCCCAGATTGGCTAAAAGATTTTCAGTTACCAAATGCTTTTATAATAAGTACAATTATCATCATCATGAGTAGCATTACATTTATTATTGCTAAAAACGCATTAAAAAAAGGCAACAGACAGCTCACTACTATTGGATTATTAGCAACCCTTGTTCTAGGAGTTATTTTTATTTTTTATCAGTTTTCAGGCTTTCAACAAATCATAGATTTAGGCTATAATTTTACTGGACCAACCAGTAATGTAACCATGTCTTATATCTATTTAATAGCTATTGTGCATATTTTACACGTTGTTGTTGGTTTAATTTGCCTTTTAGTAGTAATTTATAATCATTTTAAACAAAAGTATAATGCTACCGAAATGTTGGGGTTTGAACTAGCAGCAACCTTTTGGCACTTTATTGATATACTTTGGGTGTATCTCTTTTTGTTTTTATATTTTGTTAGATAGTTTCTACTGATTTTCAAAGGTCTTAAGAACCATAGAAAGAAGTTTTTATTTAGAGTGCGTATAATTTAGTGTTTGATGTTTCTTTAGATAAATAAATTGATTATTTTTGTGCAACTTTTAAATAACAACCATTATATATGAGTACAGCAGTAGCAGAAGGTAAAGCTTGGGGAGGTGGTAACCAACCACTAAAAGCAAGTTACGGTAAAATGATGATGTGGTTTTTCATCGTTTCAGATGCTTTAACATTCTCAGGGTTTTTAGCAGCTTACGGATTTTCAAGATTTAAATTTATAGATTCATGGCCAATTGCCGATGAAGTGTTTACTCACTTTCCCTTTTTACACGGTGTAGATGCACCAATGTATTATGTGGCTTTCATGACGTTTGTTCTTATTATGTCGTCTGTAACCATGGTATTAGCCGTTGATGCTGGTCATCATTTAGACAAAGGAAAAGTAACTATTTACATGTTTTTAACCATTATTGGTGGTTTAATATTCGTTGGGTCTCAAGCTTGGGAATGGAATACATTCATCAAAGGAGATTATGGCGCTGTACAAACAAAAGGTGGAAATATTTTACAATTTGGAGAGTATATTGAAGTTGATGGAGAGCAAAAATTTAAGCGTGTGGCGCTAAGAGACTTTGTTGTTATAGATGAGCACAAAGAGCGTGTTCAAGACAAAAGAAATTCTGGACTCTGGTTTACAAGCGAAGGCACTTTGCCAACTTACACGGTTGATGAAGTTTTAAATGGTTTAGAAGCGCATAGTAATGTTTTAGTGAGAACACAAATTATAAATGAAGATGGCAAAAAAACTGTATTATCAAGAGAAGCATCTCTAAAACAGATAAAAGATAACGGAAAATTAGTTGTTGAAGGCGCCAATTTACATGTTAATGAATACGGTTCACCTCTATTTGCTGATTTCTTTTTCTTTATAACAGGTTTTCATGGATTTCACGTATTTTCTGGAGTTATCATTAATATCATCATATTCTTTAATGTGGTACTAGGAACTTACGAAAAGCGTAAAAGCTACGAAATGGTTGAAAAAGTTGGATTATACTGGCACTTTGTAGATTTAGTTTGGGTATTTGTATTCACATTCTTCTACCTAGTTTAATAAATAATATTACTGTCATTTCCTTGAAGAAGGAAATCTAAAAAGCATTAAAAATGGCACAAGAACATAAATTAGCAATATTTAGAGGTTTAGTTAAGTTTAAATCAAATACTCAAAAAATTTGGGGCGTTTTAGTGTTTTTAACTATCGTTACCGTAATTGAAGTTGCATTAGGTATATTAAAACCAGCATCCTTAATGGCTCCCTTTTTAGGAATGAAAGCCTTAAACTGGATTTTCATCATTTTAACATTAGTAAAAGCCTATTACATTACTTGGGATTTTATGCACATGCGTGATGAAACAAAAGCCTTAAAACGTATGGTAGTATGGACAGCCATTTTCTTAATTATATACTTATTATTCATATTGTTACAAGAAGGTGGTTATGTTTTTGATGTATATAAAGATGGGTACATAAAACGAGATTTTTAACTATAATTTTTAGTTAAATAGATATATAAAGGCGGTTTTTAAACCGTCTTTTTTTATTTTTGCATAGTATAAAATAGATGTTACTTAATGAAGTATAAAAAAGTTAGCAGGTATATAGTTTTAGGAATTTTATTCTTTCTTCCAGTTACATTTTTATTAATGCTTTACCCTGCTACGCATAATTATGCACCGCTTGATATTGTAAATGAATCGGTATTAGATTTACAATCATTTTCTTCAAATTCTGAAGAACCTATTGTTTTAAAAGAACATATCACAGTACTTGGTTTTTTTGGAGAAGACTTAGTGAAAAACAATACTGTTGCTTTAAATTTAAAGGAATTAGTCTATGATAAATTTAAAGGTTTTAAAAAATTTCAAATCGTTATTTTAATGCCAAAAGGCACTGAAATAAAAGCTGAAAAACTTAAAAATGAAATAAGTTCTTATGAAGATTTAAGATTTTGGCATTTTGTATTTGGAGAATCTAATGCTATTCAAGATATATTTAACAGCTTAAAAAGCAAAGTAAATCTTGATGAAGATTTATCATCTAGCAAAGTTTTTATAGTTGATAAAGATTTAAATCAACGCGGACGATTGGATGATAGAACAGAAAAAGAATTAGAAAAAAATAAGCCTATTTATGGTTTGTATAGCTACGATTGTATTGAAGTATCTGAAATAAAGAATAAAATGAGTGATGATTTACGTATTTTATTGACTGAGTACAGACAGAAAAGGAAAGGCGAATTTAACTCTGATACAAGAAGAGCAGGCGATTTAAAAGAGGAATAAATTCACTTAAAGTTGCCATTCTGGAGTTTATACTGAGCGCAGTCGAAGTAAAGGTAGGAATCCAATTTAAAGTAATTAAGTTTAATTGTTGAGAAGATTCCCTCCTTCGAGGGAATGACAAAAAATAACAGAATGAAAAAAACAAATTATTCATACATAGGTATAGCCTTCATTATTTTGGTTTTCGGCATTATTTTTATTCCAAAAATAGTTGATAGAATTTCCAACGAAGATATTTCTAGGCAAGAAGGAAGAAGTGATCAGAAAACTGAAAAAGATAAAGTTTCAGATTTAGCATTCATTGAAATTAATGAAGTTCCTAAAAAAGTTCCAGCATTTTCGTTTACAAATCAAAATGGAAAAACGATTACCAATAAAGATTATGAAGGTAAGGTGTATGTTGTAGAGTTTTTCTTTTCAACCTGCCCAACTATTTGCCCAAGAATGAATAAAAACTTAATTCAAATACAAAATACGTTTAAAGATTTTGCAAATTTTGGAGTAGCTTCTTTTACAATAAACCCAGATTACGATACACCAGAAGTTTTAAAATCATACGCAGAAAAATATGGTGTTAAAAACCCAAACTGGCATTTAATGACAGGAGATAAAGAGGAAATTTACAAACTCTCAAACGAAGGTTTTAATCTCTACACTGCAGAAGAAAGTGATGTTGCTGGCGGGTTTGAACACTCTGGAAACTTTGCTTTAATAGATAAAAACGGATTTATAAGGTCAAGAAAAGATGATTTTGGAAACCCTATAATTTATTATCGTGGCATTACTTCTGAAGAAGAAAAAGTTGATGATGATGGTGCACCAGAAGAAATTAGTGCTTTAAAAGAAGATATTAAAAAGCTACTTAAAGAGTGACGTTAGTCATTCTGAACTTGTTTCAGAATCTCATTATTTATAATTTCAGACTAAAATGAATAAGAATCAAGAGAATAAAATATTAAACGAAAAGAAATACAATATGTTAATTATTGTATTATCCATAGTAATTCCTACTGCTGTTGCTATACTTTTTGGCGTAAAAATAGATTTAGAATTGCCAATATTTTTGCCACCAATTTATGCAACAATAAACGCTATTACAGCTTTGGTTTTAATTTTTGCAGTATTACAAATAAAAAAAGGAAATAGAAAAACACATGAAAAATTAATGAAGCTTGCTATTGGGCTTTCAGTGCTTTTTTTATTAATGTATATCCTGTACCATATGACGAGTGATTCTACTAAATTTGGTGGAGAAGGTACTATTAAATATGTGTATTATTTTATTTTAGCATCACACATTTTATTATCAATACTAGTGATTCCGTTTGTTTTAATAACTTATGTAAGAGCTATAACTAATAATATAGAAAAACATAAAAAAATAGCAAAAATTACGTTTCCATTATGGTTATATGTAGCTATAACAGGTGTAATTGTTTATATCATGATTTCACCTTATTATATTTAATGTCATTGCGAAGAACGAAGCAATCTGTAAAATGAAAACTAAAATCATCTTTTTTCTTTTTTCTCTATTCTTTTTTCTAAAAAGCAATGCCCAATGCGCCATGTGTCGTGCCGTTTTAGAAAGTGAAGAAGGACAAACCGCCGCAGAAGGTATAAATGACGGTATTGTTTACTTAATGGCCATTCCATATATATTAGTTGCTGGCTTAGGCTATTTTATTTACAAAAAATACAATACGTTAAAAAAGTAATAAATAACACTTTAACATAAATTTATGAGAGTGTGTTTGTAACAAAGACAATCTTTGCAAGTCTAATGCATATCATACTTAAAAAACGATTACACAAAACCATCAAATATGTTAGAAATTCGAAAATTACATAAATCTTATCCCATAGGAGATAGAAGTTTACATGTATTAAAGGGTATAGATCTTTCAGTTAATGATGGTGAAATGGTAGCCATTATGGGGTCTTCAGGTTCCGGAAAATCTACATTATTAAATATTATTGGTATGCTTGATGAGGCTGATGAAGGTGATTACATATTAGATGGCTTGCCCATTAAAGACCTTACCGAAAAGAAAGCAGCCGTTTATAGAAACAAGTTTTTAGGCTTCATTTTTCAATCGTTTAATCTTATCAATTATAAAACCGCTTTAGAAAATGTGGCACTTCCTCTTTATTATCAAGGAATGAAACGTACTGAAAGACAGGAATTAGCTTTATTTCATTTAGAAAAAGTAGGTTTAACAGATTGGGCCAAACATTTACCTAAAGAACTTTCTGGTGGTCAAAATCAACGTGTTGCTATTGCTAGAGCCTTAGCTGCAAACCCTAAATTATTATTAGCTGATGAGCCAACTGGTGCGTTAGATACTAAAACGTCTCACGAAATTATGGCGTTTATCCAACAATTAAATGATGAAGGTAAAACCATTTTAATGGTTACACACGAAGAAGATATTGCAAATATGTGCAAACGTATTGTAAGACTTCGTGACGGTGTTATTATGGAAGACACGAAAGTAACCCAAGTACGCGCAGAACAGTATGTTTGATTTAGACCTTTGGCGAGAAATATTTCAAAGTATCAATAAGAATAAAACGAGAGCTTTACTTTCTGGTTTTACAGTGGCTTTTGCTATTATGTTATTCACTATTCTTTTTGGTATTGCCAATGGACTTGAAAATACATTTGAGAAATTCTTTATAAGAACAGCTGAAAATGCTATTTCTATCCGGTTTGGGAGTACATCAAAACCTTACAAGGGACTTCAAATTGGAAGACAAGTTATACCTGATAGTAAAGATTTCGGTTACATAAAAAAAGAATTCGGAGATAACATTGAGTATATATCACCAAGATTATCAAGAAATTACCAAGTTAAATATAAAAAAGAAAAAGGCGGTTATACCATAATGGGCGTGTCTCCAGACTATCAATATATAGAAAAAGCTGAAATAAAAGCTGGTCGATTTATTAGCTTAAAGGACATTAAAGGCAAAGACAAGGTTTGTGTTATTGGACGCCTTGTAGAAGAAGATTTGTTTTTAAAAGAATCTGCCATTGGTAAAAATTTAGATTTAGAGGGTGTTGTTTACAAGGTCGTTGGTGTTTATTCAGATGGTGGTGGCGATAGTCAAGAACGTGTTATTTATGCACCCTATACAACAATACAAAGGCTTTATTTTGGTAATGATGATATTGGTGATATTACCTTAACGTATAATCCTAAACTAAGTATAGATCAAGGGTTGGCTTTAATACAAGAAATGACTACTAAATTAAAAAATAGGTTTGATGTATCACCAAATGATCAACGTGCAGTTCGAATTGGCAACAGAGTTCTTACAGAAAAACAACGACTTAATAATATTTCAGCTGGTTTAGGTGCTCTTATACCTATAATAGGTTTTGGTACCTTAATCGCAGGTATTTTAGGCATTAGTAATATCATGATTTTTATTGTTAAAGAACGGACCAAAGAAATTGGTATACGAAAAGCACTTGGAGCATCGCCAAAGTCTATAGTATCTATTATATTATTGGAGTCTATTTTAATTACTACTATTACGGGCTATATGGGGTTGTTAATTGGTGTAGGCATATTGGAAGCTATTGGTTCAAGCTTAGAGCGTTACTTTATAACCAACCCAAGTGTGAGTTCGTCGCTTTTGTTTTCAGCAACTATTGTCCTTATAATAGCTGGTGCCATTGCAGGATTTTTACCAGCAAAAAAAGCCTCTCAAATAAAACCTATTATAGCTTTAAGAAACGGTTAAATGATAAAATTTTTATTAGAAAAAGATACCTGGCAGGAAGTGTTTGACAGCCTTAGTAAAAATAAACTACGTTCTATTTTAACTATGGTTGGTGTTTGGTGGGGTATACTTTTATTAATAGGTTTGTTAGGTTCTGCAAAAGGTGTGGAGAATAACTTTAATATTCAATTCCAAAACTTTGCCACCAACAGTTTGTTTCTTTTTAGCGGAAGGACAACTATTCCGTTTAAAGGTTATCAGGAAGGGCGACGCATTCAAATGAATTTAAATGATGCAGAAAAGATAAGAGAAAACATAAAAGGTGTCGAGTTTGTTTTACCCAGCCTTCAAACACAAATAACTATCAGTAGAAATTCTTTAAATGGAAGCTTTACAGGCAGAGGTGAGTTTCCATTAGCAGATGTATTAGCAAAAAAAGACCTGTTATGGGGACGATTTATTAATCAATCTGATATTGATGAGCGTAAAAAAGTAGCCGTTATTTCAGAAGACGTTTATAAGCAATTATTTGAAAAAGGTGAAAACCCAATTGGAAAAATGGTTAAAGGCGAAAATGTTGGTTTTACTGTTATAGGTGTTTTTAAAGTGGTTAATTTTGGTGGTCCGCAAATAGATTTTAATATCCCTTATACAACGGCTCAACAACTATATAATAGAGGTAATAATGTTGATTTATTAACCATTACTGGTGCTGCTAATTTTGATATAAATCAATTAGATGCTGATATAAAACTATTACTTAAAAATATACACGATATTCATCCAGACGATAACAGAGCCTTAAATGGTTTTAATCTAGGAGACCGTTTTGAGCAGTTAACTGGCTTTTTAACTGGGATGCAATTTCTAACATGGTTTGTAGGTATTGCAACCTTAATAGCTGGTGTATTTGCTATTGGTGGTATATTATTAATATCTGTAAAAGAACGTACCAAAGAAATTGGAATAAGACGCGCTTTAGGAGCAACACCATACCTTGTGAAACGCCAAATCATTATTGAAGCTGTAGCTATCTCATTAATTTCAGGTTTTTTGGGTATTATTAGTGGTGGTTTAATATTAATAATGTTAAATAAATTTGTTGCACAAGGTGAAGACGCCTTTATGCGAAATCCATCCGTATCAATTACTATGGTGCTTTTCGCATTATTCATAGTAACCATACTTGGTACTTTAATTGGGCTTATTCCTGCCTTTAAAGCCACCAGTATTAAACCAATAGAAGCATTAAGAGAAGAATAGAATAAATTAAATATATAAAATGAAAAGAATTATTAAAATCGTTTTTATTGTTATCGCAATAGTATTATTTGCTTGGGTATTAAAGTATTTTTATGATGCCAACAATAGAGCACCGGAATCGTTTAGTACTGAGGTACCTTTCTACACCTCTATCAGCACTAAAATAGTAGCAACAGGTAGTCTTAATCCGGAAGAAGAGATTGAGTTAAAACCTCAAATTACAGGTATTGTAGATGCCATTTTAGTTGAAGAAGGCGACATGGTTAGCAAAGGCGATTTAATTGCCAAAATTAGAGTTGTACCAAACGAGCAATCTTTAGTAAGTGCAAATAGTAGACTAAATAGTTCAAGGTTATCTTACGATAATGCCAACATACTCTACAAAAGAAATAAAGTATTGTTTGATAAAGGTGTCATTTCAAAACAAGATTTTGAAAACAGCGAACTAGCATTCAATCAAGCAAAGGAGACTTTACAACAGGCGCAAAATGATTATCAAATTATAAAAAAAGGTTCAATTTCTGGAGGAAGTTCTGCCAATACAAACATTATGGCTCAAATAACAGGAACAGTATTAGAAATTCCTGTTCGAGTAGGTGATCAAGTTATTCAAAGCAATAACTTTAATGCAGGAACAAGTATAGCCACTATTGCGAATATGAGTAATATGATTTTTGAAGGTACGGTTGATGAATCTGAAGTTGGTAAACTAAAAGAAGGCGAAGCCATAAGTGTTGTTATAGGTGCCCTTGAAGAAAAAAAGTTGCCAGCGAAGTTAACTTTTATTGCCCCTAAAGGTATTTCGGATGCTGCTGGAGCTGTTCAATTTACTATAAAAGCTGATGTTCAAGTTGAAGTAAATGCAAATATTAGAGCTGGATATAGTGCTAATGCAGAAATTGATATAGCAAGTAAAGACAGCATTTTTAGCATTAAAGAATCGTTAGTTCGTTTTGATCGGATTACTGAAAAACCATATGTAGAAATTCAGCAAGCAGACAATTCATATAAAAAACAAGATGTTAAACTAGGCTTATCCGATGGCATTAATGTTGAAATAGTTGACGGTATTAAGGAAGCGGATAAAATTAAGGTTTGGAATAAAGTATCAAAAGAAAACTAAGACAGTATGATTAATTTAAATATTAAAATCACAAGAAAAGGATTCACACTTCTGCTGTTACTTATTTCAATTATTTCATTTGCACAACAAAAAAAATGGACATTAGAAGAATGTGTAAATTATGCTTTAGAAAATAATATTTCTATTCAACAATCTGGTTTGGATGTAGAGCAGGCGGAGATAAATAAAAAGGATGCTTTTGGTAATTTTTTGCCCTCATTAAATGCTTCTAGTAACCATTCATGGAATATTGGTTTAAATCAGAATATTACAACAGGTTTATTAGAAAACCTCACCACACAATTTACGTCTTTTGGTTTAAACTCTAACGTTGATATTTACAGAGGTTTAAGAAATGTAAATACGTTACATCGTTCTAACTTAGCTATTTTGGCAGGTCAATATCAAATGGACAGAATGAAAGATGACACCGCTTTGGCAGTGGCAAATGCCTATTTGCAAATACTTTTTAACAGAGAGCAATTAAAGGTTTTAAAAGGGCAAAACCAATTAACAAAAGAAAATTTAAAGCAAACCCAAGAATTAATTGATGCAGGGGTTGTGCCACAGGGTGACATCCTAGAGTTGCAGGCCACAGATGCCAACCAAGAACAACAAATAATTGCCTCTCAAAATAATCTCTTTTTATCAAAGCTTAGTATTGCTCAGTTGTTACAACTTAGGGACTATCAAAATTTTGATGTAGAGACCATTTCTTACGATCTTATTACGGAAGATATTTTAGAACAAAACCCATCTGTTATTGCAGAGCGAGCGAAGGAAGAATTAAATAATATTAAAATTGCTCAAGCAAATTTAGAATTGGCAGAATATGATGTAAAGTTGGCAAAAGGAGCTTTATTACCAACGCTTTCAGGGTTTTATAGTTATAGCACAAGAGCTTCTTACAGCGATAGGGTTCTTGGTTTTAACCAAACTCCAGACGGCACAAACCGTACTATAGGCTTTGTAGAAAATACAGGTGCAAACGTATTAACTCCTAATTTTACATCGAGTCCAATTATTGAAGGTGCAGCGCCTCTGTTTGATCAGTTTAGCTTAAATGATGGTCATAATTTTGGGTTACAACTTAACGTTCCTATTTTTAATGGCTTTGCCTCAAAAAATAATGTAAGCAGAAATGAAGTGAATTTAGAGCGCTCTAAGTTTCAATTAGAACAAGCAAATCTTGATTTGGAAGCTGCGGTTTACCAAGCTTATAATGATGCAAAAAATGCAAAACAAGCCTTTAATGCAGCAACCAAAACAGCCAATGCACGTGAACAAGCTTTTGAATATATAAACAATCGTTTTGTACTGGGAGTTATCAATTCTTTTGATTTTAACCAATCAAAAATCCAGTTTGAAAATGCGCAGGCAGATGTTGTGCGTACAAAATATGACTATATATTTAGGCTAAAGATTTTAGAATTTTATTTTGGAATTCCAATAACACAAAATTAATTTGAGTTTAATACTTAGTATAGAAACAGCCACTACAAATTGTTCCGTATCACTTTCAAAAGCTGGAAAAACAATTGTTTTAAAAGAAGATTACGATCATAACTATTCGCATGCAGAACGCTTGCATATTTATATTAGTGCGGTTTTAAAAGAAGCTAAAATTTCTAAAAATGATATTGATGCAGTTGCCGTTAGTATGGGGCCAGGGTCTTATACAGGGTTGCGTATCGGTGTTTCAGCAGCTAAAGGGCTTTGTTTTGCTTTAGATAAACCATTAATTGCTATACCAACTTTAGAATCCTTGGCGCATCAAGTTAAAATTAATAATGGTGTCATTATCTCTATGTTGGATGCTAGACGGATGGAAGTATATTCTGCAATTTACGATTCAAATTATAAGCAAATAAGAGAAACCCAGGCTCAAATTCTAGATGAGAATTCTTTTAGTAATTATTTAAAAAACCAAAAAGTTTATTTTATAGGAAATGGCGTTGAAAAAACTAAAGGATTAATCAATCGCCCAAATGCTGTATTTATTGAAAATAAATTGCCATCAGCAAACAATATGAGTTTTTTAGCCTACAACAAATACAAAATAAGCGACATCGAAGATGTCGCTTATTTTGAACCTTATTACTTAAAAGATTTTGTGGCATTAAAGCCTAAAGCAAAATCTTAAGCATTTTTACGTATTTCAACTTGATGTGGGTAAGGAATTTCAATACCAGCAGCATCAAGTGCTTCTTTTACATTTTCAGTAATTCCAAAATATACTGCCCAATAATCATCGCTAGTACTCCAAGGACGTACTGCAAAATTTATAGAACTATCTGCTAATTCCATGACATTAACTGTTGGAGCAGGCTCTTTCAATACTTTTGGGTGCGATGTTAAAACATGCATTAATACTTCTTTAGTTTTCTTAATATCAGAGTCGTAACCAACACCAATAACTAAATCTACACGTCGAGTCCCTTCAGTAGTGAAATTAATAATATTTCCATTAGATAAAGCACCGTTAGGAATTATAATTTCTCTATTTGAAAGCCCCGTAACTTTGGTTGTGAAAATTTCAATTTGTTTAACAACACCCATTTCACCTTGCGCTTCTATTAAATCGCCAATTTTAAAAGGTTTAAAAAGCATGATTAAAACACCTCCTGCAAAATTACCTAATGAGCCTTGTAAAGCTAAACCAATAGCTAAACCTGCGGCTGCTAGAACGGCAGCAAGCGAGGTAGTTTCTATACCAATGGTACCTAAAACCACTATAATTAAAACAATTTTTAAAACCCACTTTATTAAGTTTCTTAAAAACTTTTTAAGGCTTTCATCATAGTCACCAGTATTCATGACTTTGGTAAAACCTTTCAATAAGAGTTTAATAACCCAAGAGCCAATAATCCATATAACAATGGCTCCAAGTATTTTGAGTCCGTATTGCAAGGCTAATTCAAGCCATTTTTCTGTGTCGATGTTTTCTAAATTCATATTTTTTTAAGTGTTTAAAATGATAAAAAGTAATCCATTAATATTTAAATAAAGCAAGAAATCAATGCTGTAATTGCTGGAATGCCTTGTACATAAAACAGTTTTATTTGCTTTGTTGAATAAGACCCGTAAATACCGGCAATAGTCACACAAATTAAAAAGAAGATAGCTATTTTAATATCATTTTGAATAATTGAGAATATTAATCCTGCTGCTAAAAAACCATTGTACAATCCTTGATTTGCGGCTAAAACTTTGGTGTCTTCAGCGAATTGTTTTGATTTTAATCCAAATGCTTTGATGCCTTTTGGTTTCGTCCAAAAAAACATTTCCAAAATTAAGAAATAGATATGCTCCAACGCTACAAACGACACTAAAATAATGGTTAATACATTCATTCTTTTAAAAATTTAATGGCTTGTTCAACTTCACTTACGGGCAATTTGCAAGCTTTGTTTACACAAACATAAATTAGAGTGCTGTTTGGATTATATCTGTTTTCTAAAAGTGGCATATTGTTATCTGATGTGCTTCCAGCAATCAATTTATTAGGAAGATATGTTTTATTCAATTCAGAAATTTTTTGCTTAGCATCTTTTCCAACAATGGCTACTTCGTAGTATGGATTTGAATAATTTAACATTAAATCATACCAATTAGAATATCCAGAAGGATACTCCTGCATTTCTGGTTTTACATTATTTAGCATAGTCATTGCTGTATTTCTGTAATGTTCATTATCAAAATAATGCGATAATTTAAATAAATTTTTAGCCATAATCGAGTTACTCGCAGGAATTACATTATCGCGATACTCTATACTTCTTGACACTAAAGATTCATCTTCATTTGATGTGAAATAAAACATTTTGCTGTTACTATCATAAAAATGATCGAATGTATAGTTGGCTAAATCTCTTGAAATAGTTAGCCATTTTTCATCTAAAGTATTTTCATAAAGTGCAATAAAGGCGTCAATAGTTGCGGCATAATCTTCAAGATATCCATTAATAGTGCTTTTACCATCTTTGTAATTATGATTTAAACCACCATCTTCTCGCCATTGATTATTAATTATAAAGTTTGCGTTTTTTTCTGCGGAAGCGAGATAATCGTCATTACCAAAAACACGGTAAGCATCAACATAACCTTTTAACATAATCGCATTCCAAGACGTTAATGTTTTATCATCTAATCTTGGTTTTGCTCTTTTGTTACGTTCTTTTAATAAGATTGATTTCCAATTGGCTTTCTTTTCTTTTAAGTTGTTTTGAGAAATATTATGTTTTTCTATAATTTTTTCATCGTCATCTTTTCTAATAAGCACATAATTATCATGTTCCCAAAATCCGTAATTATTTACATTATAATAATCTGAAAACAGTTCAAAATGGTCTTTTAGAAGTAACTTTAATTCATCTTTGGTCCAAACATAAAATGCGCCTTCTTCAAGCTCACCTTCTGGAGTATTACTATCAGCATCTAACGATGAGTAAAATGCGCCATTTTTAGTGGTCATGTCTCGTTTAATATATTCCAAAGTTTCAGTAACAATATTTTTATATAATTCGTTTTTAGTAACTAAATAAGCATCAGCGTATAAACTCACTAATTGCCCATTATCATAAAGCATTTTTTCGAAATGAGGCACGTGCCATTTGGCATCGACAGAATACCTGGAAAAACCACCTCCAATTTGATCAAAAACCCCACCATAAGCCATTTTGGTTAACGTTAAATTTACATAATCTTGTAATTCTTTATCATTATTTTGATAGGCTTGACGCAATAAAAAATGATAGTTATTAGGCATCATAAATTTAGGTGCACGATTCAATCCGCCTTGATTATTATCAAATTGTTTAGACCAATTTTTAACCGCTTCTTCAATATAACTTTCTTCAAAAACGGGATCATCGTTATTTAAAGTAACAACATCCAAAGCTTTTATGCCTTGTTCTAATTTATCAGCATATTCATAAAGTTTTTCGGGTGTATCCATGTATAATTTAGAAATCTGCTCTAAAGCACTCATCCATTGGTCTTTCTTAAAATAAGTTCCGCCCCAAACTGGTCTTCCATCTGGTAAAGCAATAACATTCATAGGCCATCCGCCGCTTCCTGTCATTAGTTGCACAGCACTCATATACACTTGGTCTACATCTGGGCGTTCTTCCCTATCTACTTTTATGTTTATAAAACTTTTATTCATCACTTGAGCAACCAAACTATCTTCAAAACTTTCGTGCTCCATCACATGACACCAATGGCAGGCTGCATAACCAACACTTATAAGCATTAATTTATTTTCAGATTTTGCTTCAGCTAGTGTTTCTTTATTCCAAGCTTTCCAGTTTACCGGATTATGGGCGTGCTGTAATAAATAAGGACTCGTTTCATTTACAAGGTCATTGGTGTATTGGTGTTCCATTGTTTTTGAATCCTGCCCTTTACAGCTAATTAGAATAATTAATAATAAGAATTGTACGTACTTCATTTACCAAAGTTAGCAAAATTTAGGCATAAAAAAAGCATTCAATATTGAATGCTTTTTTTATGTGTTTGGGAACAAAAAAAGGCTATTTTACTTCGAAAGTAAGTTTTACGTTTACTCTAAATTCTGTTACTTCACCATTATTAACAATAGCGCTTTGATCTTGAACGTAAACAGAACGGATGTTTTTTACACTTTTAGAAGCTTCTTTCACTGCTTTTTTAGTGGCATCTTCCCAACTTTTTTCTGAGTTAGATAATACCTCAATAACTTTTAATACTGCCATAATTTTTATTTTTAGTTTAACAGATTCACTGTTTTGAGATTAGACACCGAAATATTAAAAAGGTCACTTAATATCTAACCATTTATAGCTTCAACCATTTCAACTTTACCAGGCATCATTTGTTTCAACATATTTTCAATACCACTTTTTAAAGTGTACGTTGAAGACGGACAACCACTGCATGCACCTTGAAGCATCACGCTTACATTTTTACTTTCAGCGTCGTAAGATATAAATTGAATATTCCCACCATCACTTGCTACGGCTGGTTTTACATGCTCTTCAAGAATGTTTATTATTTCTTTAGATATATCATCTAAAGTGTCATAATGTGTATCTAATTGTTTAGTAGATTTTTGTATTGTTTCCGCTGCATTTGGCAAAACTACTTCTTTTCCATTTTCTATGTATGTTTTGATAAACTCACGAAGTTCTACAGTGATATCTTGCCATTCAGCCATGTCATATTTAGTTATTGACACATAATTTTCATCAATAAAGATACTTTTAACAAATGGAAAATGAAATAATTCTGTTGCTAATGGTGATAGTTTAGCATCGTCAATAGAGGTGAATTCAAAAAGCGCCGTTACTATCTTTTTATTGGCTACAAATTTCATTACCGAAGGGTTAGGTGTACTCTCAGCGTAAACCGTTACAGGTACTTTTTTTGTGCCAGTTGCAGATGCTTCAATCACCACGCCGCCGTCATTTAAATAGGCTTCAATCTGTTCTGCAACTTCGTCTTGCACATCATTCCATTCTACAATATTATAACGTTCAACAGCTATAAAATTACCAGAGATATAAACCTTTTTCACAAAAGGCAAATAGAACAATTGTTGCGCTAATGGCGATGTTTTAGCTTCATCAATATTATTAAACTCAAAGCTTTGATGTTGCGTTATAAATTGATTTAACTCGAATTTTACAATGTTGTTATTTGTTGTTTCCTGCACGGAAACCTTGAAAGTGTTCATTTCAGCTAATTTTTTACAAAAATACTAAAAGAAAACTTTAGATATCCATATATTTGGTTGAAAAGACTGAAAAGATTAAGGTTATAGGTTATCTTTTTTATGTGAAATTTTTTAACAATCAAGGCGTTTATATTAAATCCAAGCCCACCTTGTAGAAAAGCTTATGAAATTGAAAAAAGTTTTTATGCTAACTATTGCAATGTTGTTTACGCACATTGTTACTTCACAAGAAGGGTTGCCCATATATACCGATTATCTTACCGATAATTATTACTTAATCCACCCGTCAATGGCGGGGGCTGCTAATTATGCTAAAATTAGATTAACAGCACGTCAACAATGGTTTGGACAGGATGATGCGCCTAAACTTTTAACTATGAGTGTTAATAGCAGAATAGGTGATACACCCTCAGCCATTGGAGGTATTTTGTTTACAGATAAAAACGGGTATCATTCTCAATCTGGTGCTTATCTTACTTATGCGCACCATTTGATGTTTTCTAGAACCGAAGTAGATTTAAACATGCTTTCTTTTGGTTTGAGTGCTGGATTTCTTCAATATAAATTGGATGAAACAACATTTCTATTTGATGGACCAGACCCAATAATTGATGGTATTGTACAAAATGCGACTAACTTTAATATTGATTTTGGGTTTTCGTATCAATTCTTAGATTTTTATGCGCATGGTACTATAAAAAATGTACTTAAAAATTCTGGCGTAAATAATGATATTGAAATCACTAGTAATTTAAGACGTTATTTGTTTTCTTTAGGTGGTGTTTTTGGAAAATTTGGTAGTACATGGAGTTACGAACCTTCAATAATGTTTCAATATAAAGATGGCACCAAAGAATCATCAATTGATTTAAATGGTAAAGCTTATAAGGAAATGGATTTTGGTAGAATTTGGGGCGGTTTATCTTATAGAACCAGTTTAGATGGTGCTGAATTTTTAACAGCTTCAGGGGCCGTAAGCAGCCAAAAATTACAGCAAATCACACCAATTGTTGGTGTTAACTATAATAAGTATTTGTTTGCCTATAATTATACGTACCAATCTAATTCTTTGGTATTCACTAATGGTGGTTTTCATCAATTTACCCTAGGATATAACTTCAATTATAGGAGAGAAGCTTACGATTGTAGGTGTCCTGCGGTTAATTAATAAAATTAAGTTTGTCATTGCGAGGAGGTACGACGTGGCAATCTGTTTAGTTTTACTAATTCACTTTATATTAGTTCAATTTAATAAGATTACTTCGGTCATACTTCCTTCGTAATGACGATAAATTTTATCTTTTCTATTCCCAAGAATACTTTTTCTTTTTTGCCTGTTCTTTAATGGCTTTTGTTAGGGCATTTTCCAACCCATTTTTACTTTCAGTTTTTTGTTTTGAAATAAAGACTTTACGTTTCTCATTCAGTTCTTGAATTTTTTCTTGAATAGCATTACGCTCTTTCTTTTTATTAGAAATGTATTTTTTAATCTCTTCAGTAGATTTTCCTTTTAATTCAGCTGGTAAAGCGTCGTCTTTTAAATCTGAAATCACCACTTCATTTAATGCTTCTGCATCAACCAAGTCCCAACTTTCATTCTTGTATAAATGCGAACTTTTACTCACCGTTCTACTTACGGCATTTGCTTTACTGTAACCACTAGCATTATCATCTTGTTCAGCCTGCAAAGCCATTTTCTTCCTTCCTTGCGAACCATAAATAACATATGTTTTATTTAGCCTTTGGTTAAGTATAAGAATATCATCATCATAAGGTGATGCAATATGAATGGTTTTATTGTTCTGATTTATAGCTATATAATTTCCGTTTGTTAATTGTGCACCATCTTTCCATGAGGTTGAAACACCTTGATTATAATCGCCACAAAAAATAGTGTTAATTGTTACATCTTTTTCTTTAGCATTTGCTGATGCATCTTTATAATTAACGTTTCCTTGAGTAAATGGCTCGTTTCCAGCAATAAAAATAAGTTTTAAATCATCAGCGTTTTTACCCCAATTTAATTGATTTAAAGACGTTTGTATAACTTGCCCGCAATACTCTTCGCCGCCATTTGTGGTTAATGAAAATAACTCTTTAGAGATTTCATCTAAATCATCACTAAAGGCTAAAACTTGTCTAATATAGCCTTCTCTCCCATTTAACCTGTCGTTTCCATATTCATATAAAGCAATTTGTAAGTTTGGCTTTTCATTCTTGCATTTTGCATACGAAAGTTCATTTACAATATCCCAAAGCTGTGCTTTAGCTTGGTCTATTAAACCATCCATACTATTACTCGTGTCCAATAATAGTGCGACTTTAATGTATTGTTTACTTGGGTTGTGAGTCATTGTTTTAGCTTCTGCTAGTTGATGACTTTGCTTTTTGTTGTTTGCATTACAAGCGGTAATTCCGATTAATGCTATGCCTAATAAAGTTGCTTTAAAATGTGTTTTCATGATATGAGGTGTTTTATATAAATGCCCATTATGGGGATTTTTGATTAACACTGTAAATTTATAATCAACCTTTTTATTAAAAAAAGCAGAATGAGTAAAGTGGCTATTTGAATGCGTAAACCAAACTTTTGAATGTGTAACCCTTACTTTTTAGGTTAAAATGAGTGTGTTTTTATAAAATCTGTATTTTATTATATCAGGTAAAGTGCGTAAGTTTAGCATCATTAAAATAACAAATGAAATTAGTTTTCAATTATATAATATTTTTGAGTGTTTTTTTATTTAACACCACAACAGTAGCGCAAAACGACAATGTTCTTGGTAACAAACCAAGATTTACTGTTAGAGGTTCTGTTATTGAAAGTGATACAAGAGAACCCATACGCGATGTAAATATTGAAGTAAATGGTGGCGGTTATACCGTTACCGATTTTTCAGGAAGGTTTAAAATTGAAGCTAGTAAAGGTGATGAACTAACTATACGGCACAAAGATTTTCAAACAGTGTACTACACCATAGTAAATAATGAGCGTATTGAAGTTAGAGTAGAACCAAATAAAAACGAATATTCTAAAAGCAAAAAATTAACTAGAAATAACATTGAAACTTTCAAATCGCTTATAGATTCTGCTGAAACGTATTTAAAAAAAGACGCTCAAAAAAGTATCCAATTTATAACAGACGCCATTGCTAACAGTAATTCTAAAAATGAAAATGCAGATGCTTATGAAGTTCTGGGCGATATTAATATGTATTGGAAACAGTACGATTTAGCAGTTTCTAATTACAGAATTAGTCTTCAAAACATCGAAACCAATGAGGTCACTTTAAAACTAGCAAAAGCTTACCGACTAAATAAAAACTACCAAGAAAGTTTACAGACTTACAATAGCATTAATAAAAGAGAACTTACAAATTGGCAGTTGGTAGCTTTATATGAAGGCCTTGGAGATGTTTATCGTTTAACCAAAGCTTACGAAAAATCAATTAACACATACAAAGAAGGCTTGAGTGTGGCCGAAAAACATTTAATTACACCTAAAGTAACTGATTTAAACTCTAAAATAGCAGAGGTTTATAATGACAAAGGAGATTCGCAAAATGCAAAAAATTATTTCAGTGAATCATTAAAACAAGCCAATACACAAAATAAAAAACGCGCTGTTGAAGAAAAATTAAAAGTAGCCGATTTTCAGAATAACATCAATGATTATTCTACTGAAATAACGTTACGTAAAGAGGCTTTAAACACCATTGAAGAAATAGAAACTGATTCCGTTTTCGATAATGAAAGTGCTTTAACGCCTCAAAAACAAAATTATAAAATTGGTAATGCATACGCATCTCAAGGCGATTTAGGAAATGCTATTTCTTATTTAGAAAAAAGTATTGTTGAAGCCGATGATAAAGAAGATTTAATTGTAAAAAAAGATGCTACCAGAAAATTATCTGAGGTTTATAAAAGCGCTGAAGATTATGAAAAAGCATTAAGTGTTTACCAGGATTATGTGGAGTTAGTAGACCAAGTTTACATAAAAAAAGAACAAGAAATATCTCAAGCTACTATTTTCAGACAAAAATTAACCACGAATCAAAATCGAATTTTAAGTTTGGAAAGTGATAGAGAACTCTCAGAAAGTAAATACAACCTTTCCATTGAGCAAAGTAAACGACAAAAACTAATTATTTACTCGCTTATTGGCGGTGTTTTACTATTGTTACTTACCGCGTTTTTAATGTTCAAATATATAAAACAACAGCGTTTAGCAAATAATTTATTGGCTTTAAAAAGTTTACGTAGCCAAATGAATCCGCACTTTATTTTCAATGCTTTAAACTCGGTAAACAGCTTTATAGCATCAAACGATGAGCGAACAGCTAATAAATACTTAACCGATTTTTCATTACTAATGCGAGCCGTTTTAGAAAATAGTGAAGAAGATTTTATTCCACTTAAAAAAGAAATAGAATTACTGGAGCTATATACAAAATTAGAACATTTTAGATTTCAAGATAAGTTTGATTACCATATCAAAGTAGATGAAAACATTCCCGTTAACGACTTTGTAATTCCGCCAATGCTTTTGCAACCTTATATTGAAAACGCGGTATGGCATGGGTTGCGTTACAAAAAAACGAAAGGCCATTTAGAAATTTCAATTACTCAAACAAAAGAAGATGAAATAACTATTACCATTACTGATGATGGTATTGGTAGAGAAAAATCGAAAGCATTGAAAACTAAACATCAACAAAAGCAAAACTCAAAAGGCATGGGTAATATTAAAAAGCGTGTATCTATTTTAAACGCTATGTATAAAGATAAAGTAGATGTTCTGGTTAATGATTTTCAAAATGAAGAAGATAAAGGAACTAAAGTTATTGTAACGCTTAAAAAGGATTAAAAATAAGTTTGAAGAATGAAGTTGGAAGCACGAAGATTGCTTCCAACTTCAAACTTCCAGCTTCAAACTGCATAATATGAAATTAACGGCAATCATAGTAGAAGACGAAGAAACCAGTAGAGAAATTCTTAAGAATTATCTCAAAAAATATTGCCCAAATGTAACTGTTTTAGGTGAAGCAGCTAATATTGAAGAAGCCTTAGTTTTAATTCGTAACAACGATTTAGATTTGGTTTTTCTAGATGTAGAAATGCCCTATGGTAATGCTTTTGACTTACTAGATAAAGTGGGCGACATAAATTTCGAAACTATTTTTGTAACCGCCTATAATCATTACGCTATTGACGCTTTGAATGCACACGCTAGTTATTATTTAATGAAACCTATTTCTATTGATGAGCTCATTAAAGGAGTCGATTACGTTAGCGAAATAAAAACCAAAGAAGACGCTTTGCAAGACGAAGTTTTAGTACCAAAAACAAATAGTGTTAACGGTAAAATTACCATTCCGCAACAAAACGGATTTGAAGTTATTAATACCGCTGATATTTTATACTGTAAAGCTGATGATAATTACACCGAAATATATTTAAACAACAACAAAAAGAAACTCGTTAGTAAAACTTTAAAATATTTTGAAGAGGCACTGGCTGATTCTAGTTTTGCACGTGTGCATAAATCTTATTTAGTAAACGTAAATGAAGTTGTAAAATATTTAAAAGGAAAAGGTGGAAGTGTTGTACTTAGTAACGGAAAAGAAATTATGGTTTCAGCGTCTAAAAAATCCGCTTTATTGTCTTATTTTAAATAATACTAACTCTCAGGAGCCAACTCCACTTCAAGACCTTCCATTTCTGGAGTCATTTGAATTTGACAACCTAAACGCGAATTATCTTTTACATCAAAAGCCTCAGATAACATAGCCTCTTCATCATCACTCATTTCTGGTAATTCAGTTTCACTTAATACATAGCATTGGCAAGACGCACACATAGCCATACCACCACACACTCCAATGGTTCCTTCTGGCGCAAGCTCATAAGATCTTACAACTTCCATGAGGTTCATAGCCATATCTGTAGGTGCCAAAACATGGTGCTTTACACCATCTCTATCCGTTATTTTAATATTAATATCACTCATTAATTCGGTTTTGTTATTCTTACAAAATGCATATCACATTTAATGCCACAAATTTAAAGTTTGCTAGTGTATTTTAATACGTTTTAAAAACTAATTTGAAAAGTTACATGAAAAAATAAAGAATTGATAAAATTCTATATTTATTGAAAGAACATGAGTAAAAGATGACTGATTTAACTGATGGTTTTATAGAATTAATCTCTAAAGTTCTATATTGACTACCTGCTGTATTTGAGGTGCATATTTTTTAATTGTCATTTCTACACCAGATTTTAAGGTCATTTGGTTTACACTACAACCCACACAAGCACCTTGCAACTGCACTTTTACAAGAGTATCATTATCTTCAATAGATAATAATGAAATATCGCCACCATCACTTTGTAAAAATGGACGAATTTCATCCAAAGCTTTTTCGACGTTTAATCTTAGTTCTTCTGTAGTCATATCTTATTTTTTAACAGCTGCACATCCAGCCATAGTGGTGATTTTTATTGCTTCTGTTGGCGGTAAATCATCATTTCTTCTTACCACTTCTTGCACCACATTTTGAGTCAGCTTTTCAAATGCCTTCTCTAATGGTGTTGCTATTTGTAATGCTGCTGGACGACCAACATCGCCTGCCTCTCTTATACTTTGTACTAATGGCAATTCGCCTAAAAAAGGAATTTCTAAATCTTCAGCTAGGTTTTTCGCCCCTTCTTTTCCGAATATGTAATACTTATTATTTGGCAACTCATCTGGTGTAAAATAAGCCATATTTTCAATAATTCCTAAAACAGGCACGTTAATACTTTCCTGTTGAAACATAGCCACGCCTTTTCTAGCATCTGCCAACGCTACATTTTGCGGTGTACTCACAACAACTGCCCCTGTAATTGGCAACGATTGCATGATACTTAAATGAATATCGCCAGTTCCTGGAGGTAAATCTAATAACAAGAAATCAATTTCGCCCCAAGCGGCATCAAAAATCATTTGATTTAATGCTTTAGCTGCCATTGGCCCTCTCCAAACCACCGCTTGATTGGGTTGCGTAAAAAAACCAATAGACAATATTTTTACACCATAATTTTCAACTGGTTTCATTTTAGATTTTCCATCAACATTAACTGCTAAAGGTTTTTCGGCTTCAACATTAAACATAATGGGCATTGAAGGGCCGTAAATATCGGCATCTAAAACACCAACTTTAAATCCCATTTTAGCTAAAGTTACTGCTAAATTTGCTGTAACAGTAGATTTACCTACACCGCCTTTACCAGAAGCTACAGCAACAATATTTTTTATTCCAGGAATGGCTTTTCCTTTAATAACATTAGTTTTTGCCGCAATTGGCGCTTCTACTTTTACATTTACTGTAATTTTAGCTTTTTCGTAAACCTGCTCATGTATGGTTTTTAGAATATCAACTTCCGTACGTTTTTTAGCTTGTAAACTTGGGTTTTTGATAGTGATATCAACAATAACCTCATCGGCAAAAGTAACTATGTTTTTTACCGCACCACTTTCTACCATATTTTGTCCTTCACCAGGAACTGTTATTGTTTCTAGCGCTTTTAATATATCTTGTTTATTGAGTTTCATTTATTCAGATTAATTCTAAACAGCAAAGATAAATAATAAAGATATAAATATGAAGCTAGATTTTTTATTTATCGCTTTGTTTGATTCTTATAAAAAATGGACAAAAAAATAAGATCATAAACATTCTGGTTCTTTCATCTAATAACTAAATTATTAATGACATATTAGACAACTGAACATCCCTATTTAATTACTTTTAAGCGAAAACTTTATCGTTAAATAGTTGAAAAACAATTATTTCGGACTAAAAACAAGTGCCATTTTTTTTCTAGAGAATTTGGTATTAAGTTTGTTTAATAATAGTGAAACCCTTGATTTTATAATCAAGATAAATTATTAAAAAAATGTTTAGTTTAAAGAAAAAACCGTTAACAGAAGATGCTCAACATATTATTAACATTGTTGAGGAGTATTCGAACAAAAAAGATATAAAGAAATTAATATCACCCATTTCTGATGAATATTTTCTTATTGATTCAGAAAATGAAATTTCTATTTGTATAGGCGACGAACACGTTACACTTTCTAATCATGTTTTTCTTTACAAAAAGGTTTTTAATTTAGATTTTACTGATAAATTAAAGAAAACGGTTAAAGAAAACATTGAAGAAGAAATGCAACTTTTAAAAGAATCTCTTTTTAATAACGAAACTAATTTACTTTCAAGTGTTTTAAAATTAGCTCATAAAAAAGAAAATATTAAAAAAGCAAGTTGATTTTTTAGAGTAATACATTAGGATCCCAAAACACCTCATCAAAGTTTTGAATTTGATTTTCAATAACTTCAATACCTTCACTTTCTAATAATTGCTGCATCAGATTAGTACCATCAAAATGATGTTTACCTGTAAGCAAACCTTTTCTATTTACAACCCGATGTGCGGGAACATTTTTTCCTCCCGAACCATTCATAGCATAACCAACCATTCTTGCACTTTTTGCCGCTCCTAAATACCTGGCAATGGCTCCATAACTAGTTACTTTACCGTGAGGTATTAACTTAGCAACTTGGTATACTTTATCGAAAAAATTGAGTGTTTCTGGTTTCATTACTAAAATTCTCTAATTATATTAATTAAAGTTACAATAGAAATAACACCTGTAATTCCGCCAATAACATAGTTCATACTCTTTTGAGAAGTAAATGCTTTTCCTCTTATTTTTTCAAAAAAGAAAATATACATATAAAGCGTTACAAAAGTGCCCATGGCTGCTCCTGAAATATAAGAAATAATACTAATTTGACTAAAATCTAACCAGCCTATTGAAGCCAGCGTTATGGTCATATAGGCTTGATATGGAATAGGAAACACATTAATCGCAGACAAAAATACACCTTGAAAAAAGCGACTGTGTTTACTTTTTATTTTTGGTTGAATTTGCGACTGAGGTTGAGATTTGGCAATAAATAAAAAATATATGGTAATTAAAATAAAAATAACAAAAGCTACGCGTTGTAAAATGTCAATCACTTCTGGGTGCATACTTAAATACCTAGCAAAAATAGCCGCTAAATAGGTTTGAGCTAGCACAATAACACAAACTCCAATAGAAAACATAACACCTCTTACATGACCTTCTTTTAAACTTATTTTAGCAGCAGTCATGTTTAATAAACCTGGTGGAATAACACCAATTAAAGCGACTATTAAGCCTAAAAAAAAGATAAATGTTATATTCACTACTATTTTATTTTAAACCGAATATACGTAATTGGTTTGTTTTGCTCTAAAAATTGCGATTCGTAAAAGGTTTGAATGCTTGTAACTTCTTCAGGACTGCCTTCTTGTTTATAAACATTATGGTTAGCGTAAAGCACATCATGGCCAGCTCCATGTAATAAACCGAGTGTGTAACCGTGCATAAATTCGCTATCTGTTTTTAAATTTACAATGCCTTCTGGTTTTAATATCGTTTTATAACGTTTTAAAAAAGTAGCGTTGGTCATTCTATGTTTTGTGCGCTTATATTTAATTTGCGGATCTGGGAATGTAATCCAAATTTCATCAACTTCGTTATTTGCAAAAGCATGGTCAATAAGTTCTATTTGTGTACGCAAAAAGGCAACGTTTGATATATTTTCTTCAAGAGCAGTTTTTGCACCTCGCCAAAAACGAGCCCCTTTTATGTCTATGCCTATAAAATTTTTATTTGGATGTTTTTGAGCTAATGCTGTTGCATATTCACCTTTTCCGCAGCCTAATTCTAAAACTAATGGGTTATCGTTTTTAAAAACAATAGTTCTCCAATGCCCTTTCAAATTGAAATTTGAATTCACCAATTCCTCTCTGGTTGGTTGAAACACGTTTGAAAAAGTCTCGTTTTCTTTAAAACGCCTAAGTTTATTTTTACTTCCCACAGATTAATACAAATTTTTAATTATTTGGCAAAATTAAGGAAATATAAAAGAGTAATATTATACTTAACTTTGAATTTAAGTGAATTTTCTAGTTTCAACTATAAAAGAAAATCACATCATATTAAATTATGAAGAAAAAAATTTTAGTAGCGCCTTTAAATTGGGGGTTGGGTCATGCTACACGAAGCATTCCAATAATTAAAGCATTAATTGCACATTATTATCAACCTATTATTGCAAGCGATGGAGATGCTTTAAAATTATTACAAAAAGAATTTCCAAATATTTCAACTATAGAACTTCCAGCATACCATGTAACTTATGCTAAAAAAGGTAAAAATTTTAAGTTTAAACTTTTAATGGAGTTACCTAAACTCGTTAAAGCCATTAACGCTGAAAAAGCAGCAACAAAAAAAATTGTAGAAAGGCATGATATTACTGGAATTATTTCGGATAACAGACTTGGTATATATAGTAAAAAAGTACCATCTGTTTTCATAACTCATCAGCTTCATGTTTTAAGCGGGAACACCACTTGGCTTAGTACTAAAATGCACTCGCAAATTATAAAAAAATTTGATGTTTGTTGGGTTCCCGATGTAAAAAACGAACCCAATTTGAGCGGAAAACTTGGTCATCCAGATACTTTTGAAATCCCAACAGAATATATTGGACCACTAAGCAGGTTCGAAAAAAAGCAACAAAAAATCACTTATGATATTATGGTTTTAATTTCTGGACCTGAGCCTCAACGCACATTTTTAGAAGAAAAACTTTTAAAAGCACTAAACCCTTATCAAGGAAAAATAGTTTTTGTAAAAGGTATTATGGAACAAGAACAAACCATAAAAGTTTTAGGAAATATTAAAGTTTATAATTTTATGACCTCTAATTTACTTGAAAAAACCATTAATGAAAGTGCATTAATTATTTCAAGATCAGGTTATACAACGGTTATGGATTTAGCTAAATTGAATAAAAAAGCTTTTTTTATACCAACTCCGGGGCAATTTGAACAAGAATATTTAGCTAAAAGATTAACCGATTTAAATCTTGTACCAAGCTGCAAACAAGATGAATTTACTTTAAAAAAATTAAATACTATTGATGATTTTGAAGGTTTAAAAGCCTTTAATCATGAAGTTGATTACCCGAAATTATTCAGCCTTTTCGAGCGTGAATGAAAACTCACTACCTACACCGTATTCACTTTCTACATATATTTTTTCATCGTGAGCCTCAATAATATGTTTCACAATGGATAAGCCTAGACCTGAACCGCCTTCTTTTCGAGAGCCACTTTTATCAACGCGATAAAAACGTTCGAATAAACGCGGTAAATGTTCGCTAGAAATACCTTCACCATTATCTGTAACTCTAACAATAACTTTATTTTTTATTAAGTTTTCTATACTTACTTCTGTGGTTCCTTTATACCTGCCATATTTGATTGAATTCACAATTAAATTTGCAAGCACTTGTTGGATACGTTCTTTATCAGCTTTAACCCTAATAGAATTTTGATAATCCATATCAAAAGTTACGGTTATCTTCTTTTTGGAAGCTTTCATTTCAAGCATATCAAAAACATTCTCTACTAACTCTACAATGTTAAACGTTTCCATTTTAAGACTTAAATCTCCAACTTCCAACTTGGTTATCATGTCTAAATCTTTAATTATGTAGCCTAATCTTTCTATACCTTTGCTAGCTCTTTCAAGATATTTTTCTCTAATATCTTTGTCGTTCATAGCACCATCAAGTAATGTTAAAATATAACCTTGAACTGTAAAAAGGGGCGTTTTTAATTCATGCGATACATTTCCAAGAAATTCTTTTCTATATTTTTCTCGAACTTTAAGCGTTTCAATTTCTATTTTTTTATCTCTAGCAAACTTATCTATTTCTTGCGTAAGTGTTCGCATATCTGTAGTAATAGCACCTTTTGTTAAGCTTGCAGATTCTAAGAGTGTTAAATCGTCGTATATTTTTTTTACACGTCTGTATATAAATCGCTCAACTCTATATTGAATTACAAGGAAAGTAAATAGATAAACACTCACATAAAACAGAAGTATTGGCAACCAGTTAAGCTCAAAAAAGTAATACAAAAAAACGCTCATCAAAAGCGTTATATATAAGGTTATATAGAACGACGTGAATATTGCAAATCGATATGATTTTTTAAATTTTGTCTGCATTAATCAACAAACTTATAACCTACTCCTTTTACTGTTTTAAAACTTTTATCACCTAGTTTTTCACGTAACTTACGTATGTGAACATCAATAGTTCTTCCGCCTACAACAACTTCATTACCCCAAACGGTATCTAAAATTTCGTCGCGTTTAAATACTTTTCCTGGTTTTGATGCCAGTAAAGATAGTAATTCAAATTCTTTTCTTGGAAGTATAATTTCTTTGCCTTTTGAAATGATTTTATATTCGTCTCTATTTATTTCTAAAGTACCTATTTTAACAGTATTTACAATATCTTCTTCTTTAAAACGACGCAAAAGGGCTTTTACTTTACTAACTAAAACTTTTGGTTTTATGGGTTTGGTAATATAATCATCGGCTCCAGCATCAAATCCAGCTACTTGGGAATAATCTTCACCTCTAGCTGTAAGAAAAGTAACTATGGTGTTTGTTAAATCAGGATTTTTTCTAATCAACTCACAGGCTTCAACACCATCCATTTCTGGCATCATTACATCTAATATAATTAAATGTGGCAGTTCTTTTTTTGCTTTTTTAACAGCTTCAAAACCGTTTTCGGCAGTAATAACTTGATAACCTTCACTTGATAAATTATAACCTACAATTTCTAAAATATCAGGTTCATCATCGACCAACAATATTTTTATATCCTTTTTTTTCATTCGTTAAGTAAATTAAACCTCGATAATTTAAGTAAAGATAAAACTAATAGGGTTGTTTTGTTAAAATACTAAAATAAATAACATTAAGGTAACAAACAACTTACAGGTATTTAACATTTCGACTAACAGCGCAAATCTTTAACATTATTTTGGTATAACTTTTGTTACATTTTATTACATTTATACTACCAAATTGAAATTATGAATAAAAACTACTTTTTAATCTTACTTTTCTCATTGACATTTATGATTTCCTACGAAGGATTTTCGCAAAATGGCTTTAATGATGGTTTGCGAGTGCAACAAAATATAGAGGACTTATCAATATATCCTAACCCAGTTACAAACGGTAAAACATTTATATACATTACATCTAAAAGTAATTTGACAAAAAAAGTTGAATTTTTTAATGTTTTAGGAAAGCAAATATTTTCAACAGTTATTACAGGTAAAGAGTTAAATATATCTAATTTAAGTAAAGGCGTTTATATTTTAAGAATTACTGAGAGCGCTATTACTGAAACACGAAAATTAGTGATAAAGTAAAAAAATTAGATAAATTACTTCTTTTAAATATTTGAAAGTGCTACCAATGGTAGCGCTTTTTTATTTTAGTACTTTTGTTATACTTAAAATAGTAAAATTATATTCACTCGAATAGATAATTTTAAATGATAAATACTAACCGTATTTTTAAGATAAAAACACCCTCTGAATTTGAAAATTTGGCATTACAAATTTTTAATTTTCAGTTTGAGAATAATGCTGTTTATCGGTCATTTTGCGACTTATTATACAAGCATCCAAGCGATGTAAAAACAATACAAGATATTCCCTTTTTACCCATTCAATTTTTTAAAACACATCAAATATTAAGTTCAAACGATTCCATTAAAACAACATTTTCAAGCTCAGGAACAACAGGAAACACTACCAGTAAACACCACATTACCAATTTAGATATTTACAAACAAAGTTTTAGCAAAGGCTTCAATCACTTTTATGGAAAAATTGAAGATTATGTGATTTTGGCTTTACTACCTTCATATTTAGAGCGCAAAGGATCATCATTGATTTATATGGTTGATGCGATGATTTCTCAATCTAAACATAAAGAAAGTGGCTTTTATTTAAATAATCTTTATGAATTAAAAGATCATCTTATCAAACTAGATTCTGAAGGCAAAAAAGTGCTTCTCATTGGGGTTTCTTTCGCATTATTAGATTTGGTTGAAACCTATAAATTTAATTTGAAAAATACCATTGTTATGGAAACTGGTGGTATGAAAGGGCGACGAAAAGAGTTGATTAGAGATGCCCTTCACAACAAATTAAAATCTGGTTTTGGTGTTAATCAAATTCATAGCGAATATGGTATGACTGAACTTTTAAGTCAGGCTTATTCTAAAGGACATGGTGTTTTTAATTGTCCGCCGTGGATGAAAATTCTAACTAGAGATACAGAAGATGCGCTTACATTAAATAACTTTAAAAAGGCTGGAGGTGTTAACGTAATTGATTTGGCGAATATAAATTCCTGCGCTTTTATAGCCACTCAAGATTTAGGTCGCGTAAATGAAAATGGGACTTTCGAAATTATAGGTCGTTTTGATAATTCAGATATTAGAGGCTGTAATTTAATGGTATTTTAACAGTAAGTTATCGATTAGCTTACGACTTAGCAATAAATCCATTTTATGAAACATTCCATTTTTATATTTCTCTTTTGTACGACAATATCATTTGCCCAAACTATAGATTACAATACCAAAAAAGGCTTTGCTGCCAATGGTTATGATGTTGTGGCCTATTTCAATAACCGAGCTATTGAAGGAGATAAGAAAATAACCACCACTTTAAACGACATCATTTACAAGTTTTCTTCTGAAGAAAATTTAAAAGCGTTTAATAATAACCCTAAAAAATACATGCCTCAATATGGTGGTTATTGTGCTTATGCTGTTGCTTTAAAAAGCAGTAAAGTGTCAATAAATCCTGAAACTTTTTTAATTGAAAACGGAAAGCTTTATCTATTTTATGATGCTTGGGGAACTAACACACTGAAGCTATGGCAAAAAGAAAATGAAAAACTATTAATTGAAAAAGCAGATAAAAATTGGGAGCAAATAAAATTTAAAAAATAGTTGTATTAATTGTAAGATTTAAAAAGTATTAACGACAAAAATGCTAACTAAGAAAAAGAAAGATTAGTTTTTTAGTTGGTTGGTTATTTTTAAAGCCTGATCTCTCGATCAGGCTTTATTATTTTAGACAATTCGTAATACGAAGTAGTTCTTTTTACCACGTTGCAATAACACAAACTTATTATTAATTAAGTCTTTTTTAGAAATACTATAATCTTCTTTTACTTTTTCTTTATTTACTGCTATTGAGTTTTCTTTTAATGCACGTCTTGCTTCTCCATTAGATTTTAAAAAACCACCTTTTTCAGCTAAAGCGGCAATAATATCAAGTCCGTTTTCAATATCAGATTGTGATATTTCAGTTTGTGGCACACCATCAAAAACATCTAAAAACGTTTGTTCATTTAGTTGCTTTAAATCATCACCTGTAGATTTACCGAAAAGAATATTACTCGCTTTAATGGCATTATCTAAATCGTCTTTTGAATGCACCATCATCGTTATTTCTTCAGCTAAACGCCTTTGTAAAACTCTTAAATGTGGTGCTTCTTGGTGTTCTTTTATCAATACATTTATGTCTTCTTCATTTAAAAAAGTGAAAATTTTAATATACTTTTCGGCATCTTCATCGCTAGAATTTAACCAATACTGGTAAAATTTATAAGGCGATGTTCTATTGGCATCTAACCAAACATTTCCGCCCTCAGATTTTCCAAATTTTGAACCATCTGATTTTGTTATTAATGGGCACGTAATTGCAAATCCTTTTCCACTACCTACACGTCTAATTAATTCGGTTCCGGTTGTAATATTTCCCCATTGGTCGCTACCGCCCATTTGTATGGTACAATCTTTTTCCTTGTACAAGTAAAGAAAATCATATCCTTGAACTAATTGATAGGTAAATTCGGTAAAACTCATCCCCTCAGAAGAATCAGAAGAAATTCTATTTTTAACAGAATCTTTCGCCATCATATAATTTACGGTAATATGTTTACCAACATCACGAATAAATTCAAGAAAGGAAATATCTTTCATCCAATCGTAATTATTAACTAAAACAGCTGCATTTTCAGCATCACTTTCAAAATCTAAAAAGTGTGCTAATTGATTTTTTATGGCTTCTTGGTTATGACGCAACGTATTTTCATCTAGCAAATTACGCTCGTTAGATTTCCCTGAAGGATCACCAATCATACCCGTTGCGCCTCCAACTAAAGCCACAGGTTTGTGCCCGCAACGCTGGTAATGTGCTAATAACATAATAGGAACTAAATTACCAATGTGTAAAGAATTTGCTGTTGGGTCAAAACCCACATAAGCACTTCGCATGCTCTCCATTAAATGTTCTTCAGCACCAGGCGTAACTGTATATGTCATACCTCGCCAAGTCAATTCTTCAACAAAATTCTTTATCATCATTAAATCTATTTAGTAATCTTTGGCAAATATAAAAATACGTATAGAATTACTGATGTATTCTGAATAATTCTTTAATTTAGTTGCATGATTTTAGTAACAGGAAGTACAGGTTTAGTTGGTGCACATTTGCTTTATAAATTGGCAAGTACTAATGAAAAAGTTAGAGCTATTTATAGAAGTGACCACAAACTAAAACATGTGAAAAACGTATTTTCTACCTACACAGACCATTCTCAAAACCTGTTTCATTCTATTGAATGGATAAAAGCTGATATTTTAGATATTCCAGCATTAACAGAAGCTTTTAAAGCAATTGATTATGTTTATCATTGTGCCGCATTTGTATCTTTTGAACCAAATAAATACAAAGTTTTAAGACGTACAAATATTGAAGGCACTGCAAATATTGTAAATCTTTGTATGTCTAATAGTGTTAAAAAACTCTGTTACGTTAGCTCTATTGCAACTTTAGGAAACGCTTTAAATAACGAACCTATTACTGAAAATACAGATTGGAATCCTGAAGCAGATAACAGTGATTATGCCATTACAAAATATGGCGCTGAAATGGAAGTTTGGCGAGGCACACAAGAAGGTTTGGATGCTGTAATTGTAAATCCAGGTGTTATTTTAGGTTCGGGTATTTGGCATTACGGTAGTGGAAATTTATTTAAAAAAGCGCACAAAGGCTTTAAATACTATACTGCCGGAACTATTGGGCTTGTATCTATTGAAGATGTTGTTTCAATCATGATTCAACTTTTAAAAAGTGATATCGTTAATGAAAGATATATTTTGGTTGCAGAAAACTGGACTTACAAACACTTTTTAGAAACCTTATCAAAATCTGTAAACAGCAAATTACCTAAAAAACTTGCTTCAAAAAAATTATTAGGTATTGCTTGGAAACTTGATTGGTTAAAACACAAAATTACAGGCAAACGCAGACAACTGACTAAGCAAATTTCAAATTCGCTGTCTTCTCATACTAATTATAGTAATAACAAATTGAAAGAGGAACTTAATTATACTTTTATAGATATTGAGAAAAGTATTATTGAGACTGGTAATCTGTATCTGAAACAGGTGAAATAAGATCTCTTCCTTGAAACTTATTTTTTAACAAACTTTGGGTTAGAGAATCTTCTTTTTTTATTATCGTTTTTAATGAATCTTGAATTTTAATTATAGTTAAGGAATCTTTACCTTTAAACAACACATTATTAATAGAATCTTTCTTTTTTTGTGCTTTTCCTTCGGCTTCTTCTTTCAGTTCTATTTTTTTATAAATATCCTTGAGTTGCTCTAAACTGTCTTTAACTTTTTCATAAATTTCCTCGTATTCTTTAATATTAAAAGCATAATATTGGTTACTTAATGCAAATTGTAAACTATCAATATTGTGTTTATTAAAAATATACGCCTCATTATTAACACCTTGTTCATTCATTATTATTTTGTTCAAGCCATTTGCAGAAGTTATTAATTTAACATCAATTAAAATACCAACCATTTTATCTTTAGAAATTAAATTCTTTGGTTTTTCTGGTTTCTTATATTGATAACATGCCGTTACTAATAAAACAATTCCGAAATATAATGTTAATCGTTTTAAAATCATCTATTGAAAGTTAATCGTTTGGCAGCTTTAACATCAGTGAATTTAGCATTTTGATATACTAAACTACCATTTAAAAACGTATGTGTAATTCTAGATTTAAATGTTGTACCCTCAAAAGGTGACCATCCACATTTATAAAGAATATTATCTTTTTTTACAGTCCACGGATTGTTTAAATCCACAAAAACTAAATCTGCAAAATAGCCTTCTTTTATATAGCCTCTTTTTTCAACTTGAAATAAAATAGCAGGATTATGACACATTTTTTCAACAATTCTCTCAATTGAAATCTTCCCTTTATGGTGCATTTCCAACATGGCAGGCATGGCGTGTTGTACCAAAGGCCCTCCAGAAGGCGCGCTAGTATAAACGTTGTTTTTCTCTTCTATAGTATGTGGCGCGTGATCTGTAGCAATCACATCAATTCTATCATCAAGTAAAGCGTCCCATAATTGAGTTCTGTCTTTTTCAGTTTTTACAGCAGGATTCCATTTTATATGAGTTCCTTTTTTATCATAATCGGTATCATTAAACCATAAATGATGAATACAAACCTCAGCCGTAATTTTTTTATCTTTTAACGGTATTTTATTGGAAAATAAATTGGTTTCTTTTCCTGTAGACAAATGAAAAACATGAAGTCTTGCACCTGTTTTTTTGGCAAGTTCTATAGCTTTTGAAGATGATAAATAACAAGCCTCTTCACTTCTAATAATTGGATGATATCGCATTGGAATAGCGTCTCCAAACTTTTCTAAATGTTCTTGTAAATTCTTTTTTATAGTAGCTTCATCCTCACAATGTACAGAGATAACCATATCTGTACTTTTAAATATTTTCTCTAAAACTTTAGGGTCGTCAACTAACATATTACCCGTTGATGAGCCTAAAAACAGCTTTAATCCAGCAACAGTTTTAGAATCTACTTTTAAAATTTCTTCTAAATTATCATTGGTACCGCCAAACATAAATGAATAATTTGCAAACGACGTTTTTGCCGCAATCTCAAATTTTTCTTCTAATTTTTCAACCGTTGTAGTCTGCGGATTCGTATTAGGCATTTCTATAAAAGATGTAATACCACCTGCAATAGCTGCTCTAGATTCGGTTTCAATGTTAGCTTTATGCGTTAAACCAGGTTCTCTAAAATGCACTTGGTCATCAATAGCGCCGGGTAAAACATATTTACCTTCTGCATCAATAACATACACATCAGACGATTTTGCGCTTATTGAGTCGTTAATCTCTTTTATAAATTCGCCCTCAATTAAAATATCGCCTCTAACAATGGCACCCTCATTTACAATATTGGCGTTTTTTATGAGTATCGTTTTCTGTTTCATTGATAAATTATTTTTTAAAAAGACTTTTAAGCTTCATAGAAATAACTCCAAAAATGGCTTCAGAAATAATTCCTGAACTTAATTTGGAAACACCTTTTATTCTATCTGTGAATATTACAGGAACTTCAATAATCTTAAAACCCTTTAAATAGGCTTTAAATTTCATTTCTATTTGAAACGCATAACCTATAAATTTAATTTTATTTAAATCAATAGCCTCCAAAACAGAACGTTTATAACATACAAAACCCGCTGTGGTATCATGTATCTTCATACCTGTAATTACACGCACATATTTTGAGGCCAAATAAGACATTAACACACGACTCATGGGCCAGTTTACTACATTAACTCCAGTTACATATCTGGAACCAATAGATAAATCTGCGCCATCAATAGCACATGCATTATACAATTTTATTAAATCGGTTGGGTTATGTGAAAAATCGGCGTCCATTTCAAAAATATAATCATACTTTTTAGCTAAACACCATTTAAACCCGTGAATATAAGCTGTTCCTAATCCAGATTTTTCTTTGCGTACTTCTAAAAACAGGCGGTTCGGAAAATCTGTTTGGAGCTCTTTAACCTTTAAACCCGTTAAATCTGGAGAATTATCATCAACAATTAAAATATGAGTAGCATCTGATTTTGAAAATATAGCCTTAATAATAGCTTCAATATTTTCAATTTCGTTGTATGTAGGTATAATCACAACCGTATTCTGCATGCTCAAAATTTGTTAAAAACTCATTATTTTTAGCAAATGTACATTATTTATAAGATTCTTTTTTCTAAATATTCCTTAATAATTATAGGGTTTTGTTAATATTTATAATAATTTTATGGCATGATTCGCGATGTATATTCAAATGAATTATTTACCATTTTATTGGTACTTGGGTTAGTTATTATTGCATTAGCAAAATTGACCGCTCCTAAACGGTTTGAAGATTTTTTATATGTTTTAGGAAATTCCAAATACCTTAAAATTTACTCCAGAGATCAAAAATTCTTCGATAAGTTTGATGCCTTATTATTTGGTAATTTAATTCTATGTTTGGTGGTTTTCAGTTTTATACTTTACCAGAAAGTTATTGATTTTAAAACCATAGATATTAATATCCTTTTTAAATTTATAACTGGTATAGGTGCTTTCATTTTAATAAAAGTACTTACTGAACGCCTAATTGGAAGCCTTTTTGAAATTGATAAAATAATTGATGAATATCTCTTTCAAAAAATAAGTTATAAAAACTATTTAGGCCTTTTATTATTACCTATAAATGCCATTTTACTCTTTAGTTTTCAAGACTCTTTAAATTTAGTTTATGTTTTTGTTACCATCCTATTAATAGTTAATATTATTGGCTTAATTACTTCATTTAAAACACATCAAAGTTTAATAAAAAACAACTTATTTTATTTTATTTTGTATCTTTGCGCTCTCGAAATCGCACCCTACGTTATTTTATACAAGGTGTTTATTTCATAAAAAAGCCAAATTATTGCAGCCTATGAAAGTTAAAACCATTTTAGTATCACAGCCTGAACCTAAAATAGAGAACTCACCTTACTTCGATTTACAAGAAAAACAAAAGGTTAAAATAGACTTTAGACCTTTTATTCATGTTGAAGGTGTTGATGCCAAAGAAATTCGGCATCAAAAAGTAGATTTAAACAACTATACTGCAATTATATTAACCAGTAGAAATGCTGTAGATCACTTTTTTAGAGTGGCAGATGAAATGCGATTTAAAGTACCAGATACTTTAAAATATTTTTGTCAATCTGAAGCAGTTGCTTATTACTTGCAAAAATATGTAGTGTACAGAAAACGTAAAATATACGTAGGTAAACGTACATTTTCTGAGTTATCACCTTTGATTAAAAAATATAAAGATGAAACATTCTTGTTACCTACAACAGATAAAGTAAAAACTGAAGTACCTAATACTTTAGATGCTTTGGGCATTAACTGGAAACAAGCCACGTTTTACAAAACAGTAGTTAGCGATTTATCTGATTTAGCTAATGTGTATTATGATGTTTTAGTATTTTTTAGTCCGTCGGGAATAGAATCGTTATTTCAAAACTTTCCAGATTTTAAACAAAACGAAACAAGAATTGCTGTTTTTGGGAACACCACAATTAAAGCTGTTGAAGAAAAAGGCTTACGTGTAGATATTTCTGCACCAACACCTGAAACACCTTCTATGACTATGGCTTTGCAGAAATATATTGATATGGTTAATAAGAGGAAGTAATCTTTGATTTAAATAGTTTGAAAAGGGATGATTTAAAATCATCCCTTTTTTTGTACTTATAACTGAAAATTATAATTCAAAATAACACAAACTATTTAATTGTATCTTTATAGAACTAACATTTTAAATTAATTAAAAATGAAAAAAAAGCTTCTTTGTTTAATGCTTATAGCATTTTCGTTCGTTATGTTTCCAAATAGTGTCATGGCTACTGAAAAAACACCTACACACATATCAGTTGAAACAAATGAAATGCCTCCAGAAATTAGAGAAATGATTGATCGCTTAAATGAAATTAAAAGCTTGGATAAATCTTCTTTAAATCGTTTAGAAAAAAAAGAATTACGTAAAGAAGTTCGTGCCATAAAGAAAAGCGTTAGAGCTTCAGGGAATGGTATTTATATCTCGAGTGGAGCTATAATTATAATCCTACTTTTAATTATTATTCTTTAAAAGTTAAACTGCATAAATAAAAAAGCCTGATTTTATAAAATCGGGCTTTTCTTTTTAAAATGCATATCGCTGTGGACCACCTCTTCTAATTTCCTCAGTACAATGTTCTTCAAACTTTTTAAAGTTTTCCCTAAATGCATTGGTTAGTTTAAAAGCAGTTTTATAATAAGCTTCATCATCATTCCATGTTGACCTAGGACTTAAAACACTTGTTGGCACACCAGGACATTCTCTGGGTTGTGCTACACCAAATACAGAATGTATATGATAAGTATCATAAGTATACAACCCTAAATCACCATTTAAAACGGCATTAATCATGGCGCGTGTATATTTCAGTTTCATTCGAGTTCCAACACCGTAAGGGCCACCGGTCCAACCTGTATTTACTAACCATACATTAACTCCAGCATCTATCATTTTTTTACTTAGCATTTCTGCATATTTAGAAGGATGCAAAGGCATAAAAGGCGCACCAAAACATGCTGAAAAACTTGGAACTGGTTCAATAACGCCTGCTTCGGTTCCTGCTACTTTAGCAGTATAACCAGATATAAAATGATAAGCAGCTTGACTTGGTGTTAACTTAGAAATTGGAGGTAATACTCCAAAAGCATCTGCTGTTAAAAAGAAAATATTCTTTGGATTTTTTCCAGTAGAAGGCACTTGAATATTTTCAATATGATCTATAGGGTAACTTACTCTTGTATTTTGCGTTATAGATGTATCTTCAAAATTAACATGACCATTTTTATCAAGAATAACATTTTCAAGAATCGCTCCTTTTTTAATAGCATCATAAATTTCTGGTTCGTTATCTCTTGATAGGTTTATCACTTTTGCATAACAACCGCCTTCAAAATTAAATACTGAATTTTCGTTTGTCCAACCATGTTCATCATCACCTATTAAACTTCTATTTGGATCTGTAGAAAGTGTGGTTTTTCCTGTACCCGATAGTCCGAAAAAAATCGCTGTATCCCCAGATGCACCAACATTGGCGCTACAATGCATCGGCAACGTATTTTTAAACACGGGTAATATAAAATTTAAAGCAGAAAAAATACCTTTTTTAATTTCACCTGTATAACCTGTACCTCCAATTAAAGCTATTTTTTTCGTAAAGTTTAATATGGCGAAATTGTGCTGACGTGTACCATCAACTTCTGGATTTGCCATAAAACCTGGGGCATTTACTACGATCCATTCTGGTTTAAAACCTTCCAACTCTTTTTCAGTTGGTCGTAAAAACATATTGTATGCGAACTGATTACTCCATGGATATTCATTAATAACCCGAATATTTAACTTGTAATTTTCATCTGCACAAGCATAACAATCGCGTACAAAAATTTCTTTTTCAGAAAGATAATTAGTTACCTTATTATATAGATCATCAAATTTATCAGTCTCAAAAGGAATATTAATATTGCCCCACCAAATACGATCTTTTGTGATGTCATCTTTAACAATAAACCTGTCTTGTGGAGAACGCCCAGTAAATTCCCCAGTATTAACGGCTAAAGCTCCTGATGAAGCGGTAACACCTTGACCCTTTTCAACAGCTATGTCATGAAGTTGTTCTGGTGATAATTGATATTTAACTTTTGCCTTTTTAATTCCGTATTGCTCTAACGAAATCGTTTTCGTAACCTGATTAAAGTTTTCCATATTTTATTCTAAAATTACTTATTGCGCAAAATTAGAACAATTATTTTTAATTATCTTTAATAAAATATCATTTTTACGTTTTATTCTTTAAAAAGTGGACAAATAAAAGAAACCATGCTGTAATTAAAAACAATCCTCCAATTGGTGTTATAAATCCTATAGTTTTAAAATCAAAAGTGGTTAGTGTATTGGTGGCTAGAACATAAATGGAACCTGAGAACAATAGTAAACCCACAACAACCAAATAATAAATGATACGTTTTGTTTTTTCATTAATCAATGAGGTTATACCAACAAATAATAACAAAATCGCATGATACATTTGATAACGCACACCCGTTTCAAAAGTTTGTTGCGACTCTATTGAAATTAACTCCTTTAAACTATGCGCTCCAAAAGCCCCAAAAATGACACTTGTTAATCCTAAAAGTGAAGCTGTTACTAGTATTTTTTTATTCATATTTTTATGAATTATTCGTAATAAATAAGCTTATTTTTTATTAAATTCGTAAAATGAAATTCTTATTTCATTCTTAATTAACACTAAGTAAAGTTACTCAATATGCGAAAAATATTAGTCATTGGTTCTGGTAAATCGACTTCTTATCTTATAAAATATTTATTAGATAAATCAAATTCAGAAAAATTACACATTACCATTGCTGATATACACATTGAAAATGCTAAAAAACATATTGGAAATCATGAAAATGCATGCACACTTGTTCTAGATATTTTTAACGAAACATCTCGAAAAAAAGCTATAAGAGAAGCTGATATTGTGGTTTCTATGCTTCCAGCTCGTTTTCATATTGAAGTGGCCAAAGATTGTATTCTATTTGGCAAACACATGGTTACAGCATCATATGTTAGTAATGAAATGGAAGCTTTAAATGCTGCTGCCATAAAAAAAGGCGTGGTGCTCATGAATGAAATTGGTGTAGACCCTGGCATAGACCATATGAGCGCGATGCTAGTTTTAGATAGAATTCGTGATAATGGCGGAAATATTATTTTATTTGAATCCTTTACAGGTGGCTTAATTGCTCCAGAAAGCGATAATAATCTTTGGAATTATAAATTCACTTGGAATCCAAGAAATGTAGTAACCGCAGGCCAAGGCGGTACCGCGAAATTTTTACAAGAAGGTACCTATAAATACATTCCATACAATCGATTATTTAGGCGCACAGAGTTTTTAGACATCGAGAAATTTGGTCGTTTTGAAGTTTATGCCAATCGCGATTCTTTAAAATATCAAAGTATTTATGAGTTAAAAGATATTAAAACATTATATCGTGGTACGATACGTCGTGTGGGTTTTAGTAGAGCTTGGAATATTTTTGTTACTTTAGGAATGACTGATGACAGCTACACTGTTGATGATAGTGAAAATATGAGTTATCGAGATTTTGTAAATGCCTTTTTGCCATACAGCCCCTCAGATTCTGTTGAATTAAAACTAAGACATGCGTTAAAAATTGATCAAGATGATATTGTATGGGATAAATTAGTAGAACTAGATATTTTTAACGCTAATAAAAAAGTAAAACTTAAAAAAGCAACACCAGCTGAGATACTTCAAAAAATACTCATGGATAGCTGGACACTTGCTGAAAGTGATAAAGATATGATTGTAATGTATCATAAATTTGGGTATGAGAAAAATGGTAAAAAATATCAAATTGATGCCAACATGGTGGTTCTTGGTGAAGACCAAACGTATACTGCCATGGCAAAAACTGTTGGTTTGCCCGTTGCCATAGCAACACTAGCTATCTTAAACGGTAAAATTAAAACGTCTGGAGTTCAAATACCAATAACTAAAGAAGTTTACCAACCTATTCTAACAGAATTAAAAGATTTTGGAATTTTATTTAATGAAAAAGAAGTTCCTTATTTGGGCTACAACCCTTTGAATAATTAATTTTCATTTTTTTAGTAATTCCCTCATATAATTACCACAACAAAACCCATGCAAGGGTTTTTATAAATTTTTCGTATTTCTAGTTTAAGAAACTCCATTTTGCTTTCATATTTAAATCAAATAGCTATTTTTACATTTCAAACCGAAACTATTCAATATAAAATTATGCCAAAGACTAAAGTTATAACCATAGATGGTATCGACAAAAAAATACTACGGGCTCTTATGGAAGACGCTAGAATTCCTATTCTAGAAATTGCTAGAAATATTGATATATCTGGAGCGGCTATTCATCAACGTATTCGAAAACTAGAAAAATCTGGTTTAATTGCAGGCTCAAAATTTATAATAGACCCAAAAGTTTTAGGTTATAGAACCGTTGCCTTTATTGGTGTTTATTTAGATAAAGCTATTCAAAACCCAGAAGCTATAAAACAACTTAAAAAAGTGCCTGAAGTACTGGAATGCCACTACACAACTGGTAATTGGAATGTTTTAATTAAGTTGTTATGCAGAGATAACGAACATTTAATGCATTTATTAAATAACCAAATTCAAACTATTTCTGGAGTTTCTAGAACCGAAACCTTTATTTCATTAGATCAGCAAATTGATAGGCAAATAACTATTTAAAAATAAAGCATTTTAACACGCAACCTTTTCATTTTTATGCATCTTACAATGGCATAATAATTGCTACATAGCTTACTTATATCTAAAAAACTATTTATGAAAAAAACTAAATTATTACTCGTTTTAACAATTCTATTATCAATCTCAACTTTTTCTCAAGAACAACCCGAAAATAGTTCCTCAGAAAATTTCAATGAAGTAAAACTTAATGGACTTTATCTTGTTCTTGGAGCTTTTGATGTGACTTACGAACGCATCATTAATCAAGAATCTGCATTTGGTTTAAACGTATTTTTGCCTTTTGATGATGATATAAACGATGATATTAATTATTACATCTCACCTTATTACCGTTTTTACTTTGGTAATAAATACGCAGCAGGATTTTTTGTTGAAGGTTTTGGAATGCTAAATTCGACTAATGAATATATATACTCAAGTGATGGTTTTAATTTTGCAAGTCAAAAAGAAAATATAACCGATTTTGCACTAGGTATTGGTTTAGGTGGAAAGTGGATTACTAATAGTGGATTTATTGGTGAACTAAATGTAGGTTTTGGAAGGAACCTTTTTCAAAATGACCGATATGATTATGAAATAGTTGGGAAAGTCGGTATTAGTGTTGGTTATAGGTTTTAAAAACATATTCTATATAACACACAAAATCCAAGCTTTGCTTGGGTTTTGTGTGTTATATTAAAAGAAATTTCTACCTTAACAGGGATTTTACATTTTCATCAACCAAAAACGAACATCTACTTCTTTCTTTATAATTTCTCTTAAATCCTCAATTTTTACGCGCTCTTGTTCCATAGAATCTCTATTACGAATGGTAACCATATTATCTTCTAATGTATCATGATCTACGGTGATACAAAATGGTGTCCCATTTGCATCTTGCCTTCTGTAACGTCGCCCAACAGCATCTTTTTCATCATAGTCCACGTTAAAATCCCATTTTAATTCGTCTACAATTTTACGGGCTACTTCTGGTAAGCCGTCTTTTTTAACCAATGGTAAAACAGCTGCTTTTACAGGTGCTAAAACACTTGGTAATTTTAAAACGGTTCTGGTTGTTCCATTTTCAAGTGCTTCTTCTACTAAGGCATTAGAAAATACGGCTAAAAACATACGATCTAAACCAATAGAGGTTTCTAACACATAAGGCACGTAGCTTTTATTTTCTTCATGGTCAAAATATTGTAATTTTTTTCCTGAAAATGCTTCGTGTGCTTTTAAATCAAAATCTGTGCGTGAATGGATACCTTCTAATTCTTTAAATCCAAACGGGAATTTAAATTCAATATCAGAAGCGGCATCAGCGTAATGTGCTAATTTTTCATGGTCGTGAAAACGGTAATTATCTGCTCCCATTCCCAAACTTAAATGCCATTTCATTCGGGTTTCCTTCCAGTGTTCATACCATTTTTTTTGTGTCCCTGGTTTTATAAAAAATTGCATTTCCATTTGTTCAAACTCGCGCATTCTAAAAATAAATTGTCTTGCCACAATCTCATTTCTAAAGGCTTTTCCAGTTTGTGCAATACCAAACGGAATTTTTAGTCGCCCCGTTTTTTGTACGTTTAAAAAATTCACAAAAATACCTTGTGCAGTTTCAGGACGTAAATACAAATCCATAGCACTTTCAGCACTTGCACCTAATTTTGTGCCAAACATTAAATTAAATTGTTTAACATCGGTCCAGTTTCGGCTTCCTGTTAAAGGGTCTGCAATTTCTAATTCTTCAATTAAAGCTTTTACATCAGCTAAATCTTCGTTCTCTAAAGATTTTGCCATCCGCGAAAGCGTTGTATTTATCTTTTCTTGATAGCCAACAACACGACCATTTGTAGTTACAAATTCTTCTTTATTAAACGCACCACCAAAACGTTTGGCCGCTTTAGCAACTTCTTTATCAATTTTAGCTTCAATTTTGGCACAGTAATCTTCAATTAAAACATCGGCTCTGTATCGTTTTTTAGAATCTTTGTTATCAATTAATGGGTCGTTAAACGCATCAACGTGCCCTGAAGCTTTCCATGTGGTTGGATGCATAAATATTGCCGCATCAATGCCCACAATATTTTCATTCATTTGCACCATGGCTTTCCACCAGTAGTCGCGTATATTTTTCTTTAATTCTGCACCATTTTGCGCATAGTCGTAAACGGCGCTTAAACCGTCATATATTTCGCTACTTTGAAATACATAACCATATTCCTTCGCATGCGATACTACCTTCTTAAATTGATCGTCTTGATTTGCCATAGGTGCAAAAATATAAAACCGCTTTAAACTAATAGCGTGTTTGTTAAAAAATAAATACCCAATTCTTTTATTTTTTAATTAAGTTTACGAGACCACTTTTTTAACCACAAATGTTAAAACCACTAGTAAATTTATTCTTTCCCAAAGTTTGTTATGCCTGCCTCAACTTACTTGACGACAATGAAGACACTATTTGTTTGGATTGTAGGCACGATTTACCTGTTACCAACTTTCATTTTGATGGCAATCCTGCTGTTTCAAAAGCACTTTACGGACGTGCAAAAATTGAAAACGGAACTGCCCTTTTTCGTTTTGAAAAGAAAGGTTCTGTACAACAACTCATTCACAACTTAAAATATAAAAAGCATGAAACTATAGGTTTTGTTTTAGGAAATTGGCTTGGTGGCGAATTAAAAGACCTGGAAGCTTATCAAAATATTGATGTAGTTATTCCTGTTCCACTTCATAAAAACAAACTCAAAAAGCGAGGTTACAACCAAGTGGCTAAATTTGGTGAGCAAATCGCCGAAGCTTTAAATGCTAAATATATAGATGATGTTCTAGTTAAAATTACCAATATCAAATCTCAAACTACCAAAAGTCGATTAGCACGATGGTTAAATGAAGATGAGTTATTTGCACTTAAAAATATGGATGCCATAGATAACAAACATATTTTGTTAGTAGACGATATTATTACAACAGGTGCCACATTGGAAGCTTGTGCAAATGTTTTAAACCAAGTAAAAAATATTAAAATTAGCATTGCAACTATGGCAATAGCTTAATAAGTTTGTCGTTATATTTTAAGTTAAATTATGTAGGTTTGTGCAAAAGTTTAAATTGGTAATGAACAAAACCCTTTCAAATTTTATTTTAGCTACTTGTATTGGTCTCATTTTTATCAATTGTGCCAATCGTGGTACTCCAGATGGTGGCCCTAAGGATGAAACGCCTCCAGAAATAACAAATGCTGAACCCAAAAATTATTCAACTAATTTTAAAGGGAAAGAAATTAAAATTTATTTTAACGAATATGTTAAAATGAAAGATTTAAGTAAGCAACTTATTATTTCGCCACCAATGACTACCCAACCCGAAATTACGCCAATTGGTAGCGCAAGTAAATACATTACTATTAAAATATACGATACACTTCAACCCAATACTACTTATGCTTTTAATTTTGGAAATAGTATAACAGACAACAACGAAGGAAATCCATACCCGTATTATAGATATGTGTTTTCAACAGGAGATTATATTGATTCGCTAACCGTAAAAGGCAACATTGTTGATGCGTTAAAAAAACAACCAGAAACTTTTGTGTCTGTGGCTTTATATGAAGTAGATTCCACATTTAACGATTCCGTTGTTTATAAAAAACCCCCTAAATACATTACGAATACTTTAGATAGCGTTACCACATTTTCTATAGAAAACATTAAAGCAGGCAAATATATGCTCATGGCTTTAAAAGATAATAATGGTGATATTAAATTCCAACAAAAAACAGATCAAATTGCC
>TARA_R110002096_G_scaffold100089_7_pt1 | contig 62339 bp, 51 predicted proteins | sample TARA_R110002096 | Tara Oceans TARA_R110002096 (sample SAMEA4397295) | marine metagenome | biome: Polar Biome; feature: [DCM] deep chlorophyll maximum layer (ENVO:01000326); material: water (ENVO:00002006), including particulate matter (ENVO:01000060) such as... | depth 35 m
CGATACGGCGTGCACCTGATTGCTGATGAAATAGCGGTTGGCTTTGGCCGCACTGGAACCCTGTTTGCCTGCGAACAATCTGGAATCACCCCGGATTTTATGTGTCTTTCCAAAGGGCTGACCGCCGGTTACCTGCCGCTATCCGTGGTGCTCACCACAGATACCGTTTACAACGCCTTTTACGATGACTACGAAACCCTGAAAGCCTTTCTGCACAGCCACAGCTACACCGGCAACCCCATCGGCTGTGCTGTAGCACTGGCGACTCTCGATATCTTCCGGGATGATAATGTTATCGAGAACAATCGCCGGCTTTCGGCCTGCATGGCTGAATCCGTCGCTCACCTTGCTGATCACCCCAACGTCGGCGATATCCGCCAGCACGGCATGACTCTCGCAGTGGAAATGGTGAAGGACAAAGCCTCAAAAACGCCTTTTCCCTGGCAGGAGCGCCGGGGTGTTCGCGTTTATCAGCACTCCCTCACGCGCCAGGCCTTGCTTCGCCCCCTGGGTAATGTGGTTTACTTCATGCCGCCTTACGTCATCACCGAAGACCAGATCCGCCATCTGGCTCAGGTCGCGACCGAAGGCATCGACATCGCCGTTAGGGACTGATCAAGGTAAACACGCATGCGCATCCCCAGAATCTACACCGATTCGCCACTGAGCGAAGGATCTCAGGCTGAACTGGACGAAAACGCTGCTCAGCATGTTGGCCGCGTATTGCGTATGCAGCCAGGGCAGGAGCTGAAGCTGTTTAACGGCGACGGCCAGGACTACCCGGCCACCATTACCGAAGCGGGCAAGAAACGCGTAGCAGTGCTTGTGGGAGCACCCGAGGCCAACGCCACGGAATCGCCGCTGAAAATCACCCTTGGCCAGACTCTGTCCAAAGGCGACCGCATGGATTACGCCGTGCAAAAAGCCGTGGAGATGGGCGCAACCTGCATAGTGCCGCTCACCACTGAGCACTGCGAGGTAAAACTCAAAGGCGACCGCGAGGATAAACGTCTGCGCCACTGGCAATCCATCGCTGTGAGTGCTGCAGAACAATGTGGCCGCGCCCGGGTGCCCGAAATCCTGCCGGTTATGACCGTGAAACAGTGGCTTGAGCACAGCCGAAACTGCGACCTGCGCCTGGTGCTGCACCACCGCACTGAACAGTCACTGGAATCTATGGCCAAGCCTGCCAGCATAGCCCTGATGATCGGCCCGGAAGGCGGCCTGACGGCAGCTGAAATTGCACAGGCGGAGAAGGAAGGATTTATGCCTGTGGCACTCGGCCCCCGTGTTCTGAGGACAGAAACCGCGCCGGTCGCAGCCATGGCTCTTTGCCAGTGGCTGTGGGGAGACATTGGTCACTAGACCGCATTGCCATTTCTGAAGGGTCTGGCGAGTCATTGACAGACACCCGCCTTCCACACATGCTCCATCCCGCAGTCATAATCAAAAAAGTGAGTACTAGCCCGGATGACAAGCCTGTTCACCAACCCGGAATTCTGGCAATACCTCAGCATCCCCGTTATTGCTGCCCTCATTGGCTGGACCACCAACTGGCTCGCCATCAAAATGACCTTCTTCCCACTGGAATTCGTTGGCAAGCCGCCGCTGCTGGGCTGGCAGGGCATTATTCCTTCAAAAGCCCGAAAAATGGCCGCCATCAGCGTCGACGCCACCATCTCCAAGATCGGCACCGTGCGGGAAATTTTTCAGCAGATTGATCCCAGAGTGCTCGCCACCCACGTTGTCCACTCCGTTGACCTTCGTATCGAAGAGTACGTCGACGAACTGATGCTCAGGGAACACCCCACGTTCTGGGAAAACCTCCCCGCCTCAGCGCGAAAAATGGTCTACGACCGGGTACGCAAATCCACACCGAAACTCGTTGATAACCTGGTAGACGATATATCTGACAACGTCGAAGATCTTCTTGATATCAAAGGTATGGTGATCGAACGCCTCGCCGCCGACAAACAACTGCTGAACCGTATTTTCCTGGAATGTGGCGACGCGGAGTTCCGTTTTATCGTGAACTCCGGCTTCTATTTCGGCTTTTTATTTGGCCTGATTCAAATGGCTGTCTGGTACTTCTACCAAAGCTGGTGGGTGCTGCCTTTTTTCGGGCTATTGGTGGGCTGGGCAACCAACTGGATTGCACTGAACGTTATTTTCCAGCCTTTGCACGCGAAAAAGATCGGCCCGTTCCGCATTCAGGGGCTGTTCCTGAAACGGCAGCCGGAAGTCGCCGAATCCTTCTGCCACATAGTGACCCATGAAATCCTCACCGTCGGCAATATTATCAACGCCATCCTGGAAGGCCCAAAAGGTGATCGCGCCCGCAACATGGTGAAGAAGCACATAAAGCCTCTGGTGGATGAAACCGCTGGCTTGGGCAAGGCATTGACCCAGGTGGCATTTGGCCCTACTGGCTTTGCCACACTCAAAAACCAGGTGGGCGAAAAAGCCATCGAGATATCAAAAACCTCCTTTAACAATCCGGTGTTCGAGACCGACCGCGCACGCGCCGTTGAGTCTATTATGGTAGAGCGGATGATTGCCCTCTCTTCGGAAGAGTTCCAGGATCTGCTCCGCCCCTGTTTCCAGGAAGATGAGATCAAGCTGATTCTGGTAGGCGCGACCCTTGGCTTCGCAGCGGGTGTCTGCCAGCTTGTCTTCGTATTCGGCGACGCTCTGGTGTAAACAGTTTGCTAACCGCAAGGGGTTAACCTGTGCAAGCCTGCGGCGGGCCTCTATACTGCGGGGGTGTGAGTACGTATTCTTTCACGACTGATTGATCCGGAGGCAGCGGATGCCAAGCTTCTTATCCTGGATTGCAGGATTTTTCAAAACAGCAGAGCCGTCACCTCCTCCAGTTTCAGAGGCTCGGTTGTTTAATCCTGCGAAAACCACCGGGCAAGGTGAAACACCAGAGGACGCGCAGAGCCATACGCTGCAGCTTGAAGAAAACCTTTTCTGCTGGCTTCTGGACACAGGGCCGTCAAATCTGCGCGCAGAATTGAACCCGTCGCACGCAGCGCTTCAGGAACTTCACGCCCGCCTTACAGACAACAAGGTGGAAGAGCTGCCGAGGCGGCCCATGACGCTGCCCATGCTGATGAAAGCACTCTCGGATGAAGGCGTCGACCGTCATAAGCTGACTCAGATTATTCTTGGTGATCCCGCTTTAACGGATCAGATCCTGCAGGTTGCCAACAGCCCTTATTTCCGCACCGGAGATCACACCATTGAGTCTGTGGACCAGGCGATATTTATTCTCGGCATGAACGGCATCCGGAATGTAATTGCTGCAGCGGTTATGCGTCCGATGATGGCCGCCCGCAACAGCCGCGAAGCGCTGTTTGCCCAAAGGGCCTGGCTTTGGGGCCTGACCTGCGCGCGTGCTGCCGAGTTTATAGCCAAGCTTCGCAACGAAGATGCGAGCGCACTTTTTACCGCCGGATTGCTGCCGGCGCTTTCCTATATAACGATTCGTCGGGAGCTCCAGCGCATTTTCCGGGCACTGCCAGGTGCTGGAGAACCTGACGTTGCGCTGATTCGCCATGCACTCACGCGCTATCAATGGGTTGTTTGCCAACTGATTGCCAACGAGTGGAACCTGCCGCCCAAGTACCATGCTTACCTTATGGCGGCAGAGCGCCCTGCCCCGGATCAGGAACAGACCACTCTGAGCGACGGCATGGTGATAGGCAGCCGCGAAGTGTTGCGCCATGCCCACCAACGCAACCTGCCTGAAGAAGACCTCGCTAAAATCGTGCATCTTACTTCGGAACAGACCAACCGCGTTCGCGCAGCCCTGAAGGCGGGCCTCATCGAGGGAGCTCGGGGCTAACCTCTGGGCTGGCACCATTTTTCAGCAGAGCCGCAAATGTCGTGGATTCGTTCTTGCGCTCGCCCTTGAGCAATTCAGCAGGAAATACCGGCGGCAAACGGTCAACAACACGATCCTCATCGTGGCGCACAACATGAAGCACATCACCTACCGTAATCAGGTCCAGAGCCCGCCCGGGCACAAGCTGGTCGCCCTGCTTGCCCGCCAACGAAAGCAAACCCGCTCGAATCAGTTTGTCACTGACACCGCGGGTTACCTCACCTGGCACCCGCAACGTTTGCTCCAGAGCCTCCTGCTGCGGCGCTTTGGCGCCCTCACTGAACGGGCGCGCCACAAGCCACATCATGGCCAACGCAACCTTCTCCTGCAGTTCCGGCGCTAATTGAACGTGACTGCGCTTGGCAACAGCACCCGGATTTTGCAGGTAGAACGCCAAGCTCGCCCCGAGAAGCAGGATCATCCAGTTCAGGTATATCCAGATCAGCATGATAATCCCGATCGCAAAACTGGAGTAGATGGCTGCATACTTGGCTGAGCCAGCCACAAAGGACGCAAACAATATCCCACCCGCCTGCCAGGAAACCCCGGCAACCAGGCCACCAATAAACGCACACCTGAGTTTGACTCGGGTATTGGGCATAAACACGTAAACGAAAGTGAATGCACCCACCACAAGGAAAAACGGCGTAAAGCGGCTGATCACAAGAATCAACGAACCAAACGGCTCAATGGCAATAAGCGTTTGAACAAAAGAGGACGAGAAAATGGTCGCGCTGACACCAATGGCCGAGACCATCAACAGCGGCCCAACCATGATAACGCTCAGATAGTTGCTGAACCTCTGCGCCACGGAGCGCATCTCCGGCACCCGCCAGATCATATTGAACGAGCGTTCGATTTTCTGCACCAGCGACACCACAGTGTAAACCAGCAAAGCCAAACCTACAGAGCCCAGAACACCTACTTTCATGTTGTCCACGAAGCCCAGTATGCGCTCAGCTATTTCGACACCCTGAGGGCCCATGGGCTGGAAGAACTGGAACAGGAAAGGTTCCATGCGCTGATGCACACCCATCGCTTTCAGCACTGAGAAACTCAGAGCCAGCAAAGGCACAATACTGAGCAGCGTGGTGTACACCAGGCTCATGGCATGAAGTGTTAGCTGACCGCTGATGACATCTCGCATGAGAGCGTAAGCGGAGCGCCCTACCTTATAGAGCCAAGTCCAGGGCCAGCTGCGGGGAGGGTTCGGGTTTGCCAGAATCCAGGTTTCAGCGGCCTGGAGGCGTTCTTTGAATTGGAAGGAAGCCACTTTAAATCCTGTTATTCCTGTTTTGTTCAGATTATCAGTTAGATATCCGATTTCCATCAAGTATGACTGATTAAGCGCTTTTTGCGAGGCGGCGCTCTTAATATAACCATGTTGATATTGAAGGGCTTCGTGATTCCGCATCTCGGTTTCAACAGTGAACTCTCGAACGGAAGAGTTTGATAAATACCGGGGGCTGTTCGCCGAGCAAGGGGACTTCGACATTCCACAAATGTTCAATGCGGGTGTCGCCTGACCACGCATGGCGGGCCAGGCATTCTGACAACTTCCTTTCTACATTAACAAGGATCGATAGGCAGGCATGTGCGCTTTCTGGTGCCACGCACCTTCTCCGCAGCGCTTTCGCTTGAGGACGAATGAGCACCACGACGCAAAACATGCCCGCTTCCCTCTACATTTCCATCAACGACTTTGGCATACGCCATCTTCGGGGTACTGCGAGTGATTTGGACGGTGGCGATACGCTGTTCTTCTCGTCCAAGCCCACTCCCTGTATGGCTGTTCCGAACCGCGTCACCGAGCTTGAACACCTCCCAGGTATCGCCAACCGCCATGAGGTTCCCGCCCATATTGATGACCAGCTCTCCACCTTGCTGTTTTTCCACCAACGGCGGCCAGACTGCATCAATAACTCTCAAGGCGACTTCCCGGCCGATCCGGTCAAAGATCTTCTGAACCGAATGGCTGGTGCCGTCGAGCTTCAAACCCAGCGCTGTGGATGTGGTATTCAAAGTCTGACTCCAGACAATCCCCCCCGTTGCTGGAATAACAACGCGAATTTCCAGAACCGCAGCTCCGGTCGCGATCGTGCTTTTTTCACCGGTGAAGGTGCTGACTTGCTGCCTGGAGCCCAGCGACAAGTCCGATACCCGGGTCACAACCAGATATTCTGCACCCAGAGTATTACCCAGCATCGCTTTCTCAGACACAGGCACATCCTTGCCAGCCATGCGGTGGCGCTCGTCAAAGATCGCACCCTCACTATCCCTTGCCAGCACGGCAAAGCGCCGTGACTGGGTTAACGCATCGGAAATCGAGTGGGTAAAGCGTCGGGAAACCTCCTCTGCCGACAACAGGGTTCGGTCGACTGTATAACTGCCGCGAGCCGTTTCAACCGGGTACACCGCCATGCGCCAACGATTGTCTTGTGCAGATGAACCAGGCGCTTTGTATACAGGAACATCCACCTCAAGCCGCGCAAGTTTACCGCTGCCATCACCGGTATTTGTTACCGAGAGAATGCGGTAGCCTGAGATCAGTCCACTTGAAGCCACCCGCGTTTCGCTCTTCTGGGCAGAGGACACAGTGGTGCTGGACTCTCTACCATCGCTGGTGCGCTGGCTTACTCTTGCGAGTGCGCTTCGTACCTGGCGGCTTGCACTTATCTGCGCTCCACGCACCTGACGAACGGCTTCGCCCAACGCATTGTAAACCGCCTGTTCCCTGTCAATTCCGGTCGCCTCGGCAGACACCGTGCGGATCTCGGTTGCAGCAAGTGCCACAACCGGGAAAAGACTTAACATAACCAGAAGAAGTCCTTTCATTACCACTCTCCGAAGGAGCCCGTGCTTCGTGTTGTCCGCTTGGTCTCGCCCTGGTTGCCACCAGATCCTGACGCCGCAGGCTTTGCTGCCGCCTTTTTATTCAGACCTTGAGCTTTGGCGGAGGTCTGCGGTGACCAGTACTTCACATAACCAAGATAAGGATGGCCCGTAGCGGGATCAACAGCATTCCATTCGGCAATGGTCTGCACGCCCTGAAGGCGGGCGTTGGCTTCCGACTCAAGAATGTTATTAACCATCTTGCCAATGCCTTGGGTTGTTTTTATCTCCACCCTGCCATCGCCTCGGGTTTCTTTCACTTTCTGATTCAGCTTGCGCTTAGTCGACTCTTTCTGGCCTTGCACTGTCATTGATGCAAACTGAGCAAGCCAGGCATCGGCCATCAGCTTTGCAGTTTCCTTGGACGCTTCGAGCTCGCTCGTAATCTCAAACTCATCCATGGTTCCGCGCACCAGCTGGGGGCCCGCCATACCAAACGAAAGCAAACCGTAGCGGCCTTCGGCGTCAACCACGGGCTGTGCGCCGAAATAGCCCAACATGGGCACGCCTTCTTTCAACTGCGGCTTCAGGCGAGCCTGAATATCGTCTACCGGGATAGCCTGCCCGGGAGCAACATCACCCGTACGCAATTGGCGACCAAACTCGTTAAAACGATTTGCCTTGACCACAACCACGCTCATGCGCCCGTTGTTAACCGGGCCATCGCCGCCTACCTCTTCAATCACACCAAACACGCCTACGCCAGACAGCTGCCCCATCGCGCGCCAGGTTGTTTCGGTAACGAACTCGTCGTAGATCATGTCCTTGCGTTCAGCAACGGTCATTTCAGGCAGGCTGGAGGGATCTGTACCCAGCTCTTTCAACAGAGCGTTCAGGCCTTGCACCGTCAACTCTGCTGCACGGCTCGCCACGGCCTTACCGAGTGCATCGAGGCTGGTGGTGTCGCGGACATCTTCCGGCAGATCATCTTTCAGAAAACGATCTGCCATGGATACGCCCACGGTTACGGCGTCTTGGGACACCAATTCACCCATGGCCTGAAGGAAGGCTTCTTCTGTTGCCAGAATCCGGGCTTCGCTGAAGGATATGCTGGTGGGGTCTGCGCTGATAGCCTGGCTTGCGACAACCAGCGTCCCGCCACCCGGATTGTTTGCCGACTCGCCGCGGGCCCAGCCTCGGGCATCCAGAAACTCTTCAACTTTTTCATTGCCGGGATCTACCTCGGATACCGCCATGAACGGTGAGGGAGGTGTCTTTCGGGCGTCTTTTTCAGCAGCCTGAGCTTGCGATGAAAGATCTTCATCAGCAAGTACGGACGTTGAGATTGCGGGGGCAATAGAGACGGTACCGGCAATCAATAGCGACAACAGGGTTTTACGAAATGCCATGGTGATAATGCCTTGTTTTTTTTACCAGGAAACGGAGCTATCAGAGCCGCGCTTGATGATGGGCGTTTCGCCTTCCCAGAAGGCCAGGCCAGAAGCAAGATCCGTAAGCGACAGTTGAATGTAGTACTCCACTTGCTGTTCTTTACCTACCCGGTGATTGCGCTGCAGGATTTTTCCGGACAAGCTGAGATCAGGCGCCTGGAGCGTACCTTTGCGCTGCACACCAGATTGATCGAATTCCTCGGAATCGCGCAGCTCACGAGCTTTCATGCTCATTTCATCTTCAGCGCCATTGAGGCCGACCGCCGTGGTGGTAACAACTTTGCCTGATCGCAGCAGAGCCACACGGATTTTCTTGGTGAGCTGATCGGTATCAATACGCTGCATTGTGTCGTTAGTAATACGGCTTACAACCATGATGTACCTGCCGCCATTCGGGTTGTTCACAGCCCCGCTGGCGAGCATGTCTTCCACGGAGTCAGTCGCCGCTTTTTCAAAATCCCGGTAATCCATGGTCATCGCTACAGGGCCATCGTCAGCAGCCGGATCAATGTAGCGGGTAGGCGCGGCACAGCCAGCAAGAACCGCAAGACTTAAAGAGATTGCAACAGTGCGTATCAGCATTGGATTTTCCTTCTATTTAGGTTCGCGAAGATGCAACTGGTAACTGACGACTCGAGCATGGGGAGCTGTTGCCTTGAAGTAACGTGTCTGGCCGGTCAGCAGGGAAGCCTTGCGGTAACCTTCACCGACACCTTTAACCGTCATGCCGCTGGCATCAAACCAGGTAACTTTCCATGCAAGCTCTGCATCGGATCTTGCCTCAACCGCAAACTGTACTTGCAGGAGGCTTTCGCCACCGGTCTGAGCCAGGCGCTCTTCAAAGAGCTCGGTCACATTCATGGTGTAGATTACTTCCGGGTCTACCTTCAGTTCCTGTCTGTCGATCAACGAACTGCTGGTTTCGGGCTGAGTAGCGCAGCCCGCCAGACCAAGTACCAGCATGCTGGCGAACAATATCCTTTTCATAACGTACGTCCTGTCGTTTTGATGTGTTGTACTGATTACTGAACACCAGAAACCTGGGCTGATTCAGGCTGTTCAGGCAGGCGTGCAAACGCAGCCTTGCCTCTGCCCTGAAGGTCCATAGTAATCACCGTTGCCGGGGCCAGTATCGTCGGTCGTTTAACATACACCAGGGTGAACGGCTGAGGTGGAATTCCCACGCTCCCCAAGACGTTACCCTGATTATCCAGCAGAGTCAGGCTTCCACTCTCCGGCCGGTCAATACGGGCCGCCTGCCAGTGGTCAGGCATTGCCTGCCAGCCACGCAGATCGGCCTGAGTGGTTGCTACCGTTAGCGCCGCAGCACCCAACTGGCCTAAAGCTCCGAATCGCTCTGCTGCCTCATTCTGAATTACTGCCTTGATGACCGCTGAGGTTACCGCTCTGGTGAGTACGCCGGTAAAACGCTCTTTCATTTCGGTGCGAATAACCGTACCCATATCGGAAACCCGCTCAGTCTGAACTATTTCCCCAGTATCATTCACCACTCCAAGGCTTCCGGGCACTGCTGCTCGCTGAGCGTACTTCGGCAGAGCAATACCTATATACGCAGGTGCCTGCTGATTGCCATGAAAGAGCAACAGCGGAACGTCAAAGCGCTCTTCCTGCAGAACCGGCCCTAATCCATTTTCATAAACAACCCAGACTTGGGCTGGCAACCCTGTAGGGCTCTGCTTGCCAGAAGCGAGATTTATTGCCAACTCTGCATCGGCTTTCAGTACAGAGCTTTCCGGACTCATCTGCGCCACTCGCTTTAGTGAAGTAGCAGCACGCTCATAATCCGCACCACTTGTGGCATTAGCAAGGAAGTACACGCCATGGAGGTAGGTGCTTGAAGGAACGATAAATTCGGGGAAAACAGACCAACTGGAAGCGGCGCCGTAACGATCCGCAATCGCTGCCTGAAAGTCTTCGCTTTCAAGGCTGTTACGCACCATGGAGGCCTTGCTTTCCTCATCCAGGGCCTCTTTCTCAAGCGCAGCCTGCTGTTCAGCAATTTCTTCACGGAAGTAGTCAACGGCTCGCCGGGTGCGCTCATTGGCTCGATTAAACTCAATCCGGGCGTACTCGTTGTTGCCCGCCGCCAGGAACGCCAGCCCTTTGTAGGTGTTAACCAAGACAGCCTCTGACATCAACGCCTCATAATCGCGCGCCGAGTCGTTAACCATCACTGCCATAAAACCTTCGGCAGCACTTTCCAGCATGCCTTCTGTATCAAGGTATTTCATACCTTCTTCCGCCAGATCGTAGGCCTCAGCCGACTCATCGTAACGACCAGTCAGGCGGTACATCTCGCCCTGGTGTAGAAGCTCAAGCAACCTGCCCTCAGAATCGACAGGCTTGCGCTCGCTTACATTAAAACTCACCGCTTTAAGGGCAGAGTCGTAGTCGCCGGAGGAATAGGCTGTGTTGAATGAAGCCATCTGATTACGGTGCTGGTATGAGGAACACCCGGAAACAAGTACTACCACTCCGAACGTCAGCACCAAACGTTTAAATGCTTTCACACAGTTACTCCCTGAAGCTGCTGCTGGCCGGATTTTCCGCAAAGCAGGGCTAAGCCCTTTCTGTGCCAGTATCCGCCGAGACATTACCAAATACTTACAGAGCCTTAACCTAAATTGAAAGCATCCTGTTTGATAGGAGCGCACCCATCTTTATTGCAACGTTTTACATTGCCTTCAACAAATTGCTACACGAACCGCAACCAAGAATTATTGACTATTCAGAAACTGACCAGATCATCAGGAATTCCTGCCAATTCACAAAATCGACGCAAGATTTTGCGCTGTAATATCCACAATCCGCTGACGTGCCTCGCGACTGGCCCAGGCCGAGTGCGGCGTAATGATCAGGTTTGGAATATCATCTCCCAGCAAGGGGTTGCCGTTTTTCGGTGGTTCTTCGGTCAGCACATCAAATCCGGCACCGCCAATAACGCGGTTACGCAGCGCGTGGGCCAGAGCCTCCTCATCCACCAGGCCACCACGGCTGGTGTTTATCAGTAGTGCATCCGGCTTCATCATCTGCAACTCCCGGGCACCAATCAGGTTCCGGGTTTCATCAGTGAGCAGGCAGTGAAGCGAGAGAACATCCACTTGGGGCAGAAGTTCGTCCAGAGGGATTCTGGCATAACCGTCGGTTTCACCTGCCGGCTGCCCCGGGCGTGCGCCCAACAGGATATTCATGCCAAATGCCTTGGCCCGCTCGGCAACACCCTGCCCAAGATCCCCGTAACCAAGAATACCCAGGGTACGGCCTTCCAGGTCTATGATCGGGTGGTCCATCAGGCAGAACATGTCGCTTTGCGCCCAGCGCCCTGCCTGCACATCGCGATTGTAATCCAACAGCCGCGTTGCCAACGCCAGCATCAGCGCCATGGTGTGCTGCGCCACCGTTGAACGCCCGTAGTTGGTCACATTGAGCACCCGAACCCCATGCTCTCTGGCCGCTTCCAGGTCAATATTGTTCAGCCCGGTGGCCACAACGGCGATGGTTTTCAGCTCAGGGCAGTTTTCAAAGTGCTTTCGCGTAAGCACAACTTTATTCAACAACACGGTATCAAAGCCCCGAATCCGTTCCGTTACCTGAGCCGATGTCGTCGCGCCATGCTTTACAATACCACCGGCAACCCGTTCGATAGGCGCCAGATCTACATCATTGCCAAGCGTGCTGGTATCAAGAAATACAGCTTTCATACTATTCTCCCTCATCAATACCGCCAAAGATTAAGGTAGACTGATGCAAACGTCCAAATAAGAGAACGGAAAATATGGAACACGAATTCTGGCATGAGCGCTGGAGCAAAAAAGAAATCGGCTTCCACGAAGGCTCCGTCAATAAATTTCTTTACGACCACTGGCCAGAACTCTCCGGCGGCGGTGCCGAAAGCGTGTTTGTTCCGCTATGCGGCAAAGCCCACGATATGTGGTGGCTGCATGACCGGGGGCACTCTGTTATCGGCGTGGAGCTGAGTGAAATAGCCTGCAAGGATTTCTTTGCGGAGGCTGGCGAAAAAGCCTTGGTCCATCCCGGCGAGCCTTTCACTACCTTCCGGCATGATAACCTGGAACTCTGGGCCGGTGACTTCTTTCAACTGGCTCCCGATGATCTGAAAGATATCCGCCTGGTATACGACCGCGCCGCTCTCATCGCCCTGCCCCCGTCTTTGCGCAAGGCATACGTGGAACACCTCACGGCAATCATTCCCGACGGCACCAGGATCCTGCTCATTACTCTGGACTACAACACCAGAATCACCGCACCGCCTTTCAACGTCAGCGACGACGAAGTCCGGGAGCTTTATTCTGCCGACTACGACATCCAGCACATCCTTACCAATACCCTCGCCAGCGACCATCCGTTCACGAAACGTAAAGGTCTGATTGGCGCAACAGAGAGCGTATTCCGGATCACTAAACGGTAGCTCCGGAGCCGTAGCGGTAACATAATTTAATGAACCTTAACCATTTACTGCCTGTCCAACCCCGTGACCGTGAACTAAGCTCAGATTGAACAGGCCGAAATCCGACACAGATCGTGACCGGCTGAAAATATCCATTCCTTCCACCCACAACCAACCGAATCGCCAGCATGGCGACCGTAACTGCAACGGGGATATTGCGTGTACTGAAAGCTGAAGAACAGCGAGCGAGGGGCTACCCATGAGCATACTGCAGCAGTTCAAAAACCGGTATGAGAGCACCCAGGAAGAAGAGTGCAGCCTCGAGGAATACCTCGAGATCTGTAAAAAGGACCCCACGGCCTATGCCACGGCCGCAGAACGATTACTGATTGCCATCGGCGAACCCGAATTTGTCGATACCTCCCGTGATACCCGCCTGTCACGTATCTTTTCAAACAAAATCATCAAACGATACCCGGAATTTTCCGAGTTCTACGGCATGGAAGAGGCTGTGGAGAATATCGTGTCGTTCTACAGGCACGCAGCCCAGGGCCTGGAAGAAAAGAAACAGATTCTTTACCTGCTGGGGCCGGTTGGCGGCGGTAAATCATCACTGGCGGAGAAGCTCAAGTACCTGATGCAGAAGGTTCCCTTCTATGCGATCCAGGGTTCTCCGCTTAACGAATCACCCCTCGGGCTCTTTGATCCGGCAGAGGACGCGGCCATTCTGGAAGAAGAATTCGGCATTCCTTCCCGCTATCTGAAGTCCATCATGTCGCCCTGGGCGGTAAAACGCCTGCACGAATATGGTGGCGACATCAGCAAGTTTCGTGTGGTGAAAAAGTACCCCTCCGTTCTTGATCAGATCGCGGTGTCCAAAACCGAACCGGGGGATGACAACAATCAGGACATCTCCGCTCTGGTGGGCAAGGTAAACATCCGCATGCTGGAAGATTACTCCCAGGATGACCCGGATGCCTACAGCTTCAGTGGTGGCCTGTGTAAAGCGAACCAGGGGCTGCTGGAGTTTGTGGAGATGTTCAAGGCGCCGATCAAGGTGCTGCACCCGCTACTGACTGCCACCCAGGAAGGCAACTACAACACCACCGAAGGCATGGGATCGGTGCCCTTTGATGGCGTTATTCTTGCTCACTCCAACGAATCCGAATGGCAGACATTCCGAAACAACAAGCACAACGAGGCCTTCCTTGATCGGGTCTATATCGTCAAGGTGCCTTACTGCGTACGTGTGACGGAAGAAATCGAAATCTACAAAAAGCTGCTTAAGAACAGCTCACTGGCTGGTTCGCCCTGCGCTCCGGATACGCTGGATATGCTGGCCCAGTTTTCCGTGCTTTCTCGCATCAAGGAACCGGAAAACTCCAGCGTTTTCTCCAAGATGCGGGTCTACGACGGTCAGAACATCAAGGACACCGACCCCAAGGCCAAATCTATTCAGGAATACCGGGATGCAGCGGGGGTTAATGAGGGCATGGATGGGCTCTCCACCCGGTTTGCGTTCAAGATTCTCTCCAAGGTTTTCAACTTCGACACCACCGAGATCGCAGCCAACCCGGTGCACCTGCTGTATGTGATTGAAAAGCAAATTGAACAGGAGCAGTTCGCGCCTGACATTCAAGAGCGCTATTTGCGCTTCATAAAAGAATTCCTGGCTCCGCACTACGTTCAGTTTATCGGTAAGGAGATCCAGACTGCCTATCTGGAAAGCTACAGCGAATACGGCCAGAACCTGTTCGACCGGTATGTAACCTATGCCGATCTGTGGATTCAAGATCAGGAATTCCGGGATCCGGAAACCGGTGAGATTCTCGACCGCTCCGCCATCAATGAGGAGCTGGAGAAAATCGAAAAGCCGGCCGGCATAAGCAACCCCAAGGATTTCCGCAACGAGGTGGTCAACTTTGTGTTGCGGGCCCAGGCCAACAACCAGGGACAGAATCCGTCCTGGCTCAGCTACGAGAAACTGCGCAGCGTGATCGAGAAGAAGATGTTCTCCAACACCGAAGACCTGCTGCCGGTCATTTCGTTCAATCCCAAAGCCAGCCAGGAAGATCAGAACAAGCACAAACAGTTCGTCGAACGCATGGTCGATCGAGGCTACACGGAGAAGCAGGTGCGCCTGTTGGCAGAGTGGTACCTGCGAGTTCGCAAGTCTCACTAGCAGTGATGGCCGGCTCGGGAAACGAGCCTGCGATCTTTGCCCTGAACGTGTAAGTGGAGTGTGAATTATGGGTATGACCCACATTGTCGACCGACGACTGAACGGCAAAAACAAGAGCGCGGTGAACCGGGAGCGGTTTTTGCGCCGCTACCGGCATCACATCAAGAAGGCCGTTTCTGACGCGGTGCACCGGCGTTCAATCACCGACATAGAGCGGGGAGAGAGTGTCAGCATTCCCACGCGGGATATTGGCGAGCCGGTCTTCCATCACGGACAGGGCGGCCACCGCGAGATGGTGCACCCGGGTAACCGGGAGTTTGTGGCAGGAGACCGGCTGCCCAAGCCAGAAGGTGGTGATGGTCAGGGCCAGGGACAAGGCCAGGCCAGCCCCGATGGCGAAGGCATGGATGAATTTGCGTTTCAGATCACCCAGGAAGAGTTTCTGAACTTTCTGTTCGACGACCTCGAACTCCCGAACCTCGTACGCAAAAAACTCAAGGATACTGAGACCTTCAGCTACGTGCGCTCCGGGTTCAGTACCCAAGGCGTGCCCGCCAAACTGGATGTCATTCGTTCACTGCGCGGTGCCCATGCTCGCCGTCTGGGCCTGGGCGGTGCCCGCAAGAAGAAAATCCGCGAACTGGAAGCCCAGCTCGCCGAGCTCAGAACTGCTCCCGCTGATCTGGATGCAGCGTTCAGCCATGAAGATCAGATCAAGGTACTGGAGGACGAAATCGCCCGCCTCAAGGCCAATGTAAAGCGGATCCCCTTCATTGATGAAATCGACCTGCGCTACCGCCAGCACCTGAAGCAGCCCAAGCCAGCCACCAGCGCCGTCATGTTCTGCCTGATGGACGTATCCGGCTCAATGACCCAGATGCACAAGGACACCGCCAAGCGGTTTTTCATCCTGCTGTATCTGTTCCTGAGAAAAAACTACAAGAAAATCGACGTGGTGTTCATACGCCATCACACCAGCGCCAAGGAAGTGGACGAGGAAGAGTTTTTCTACTCCCGGGAAACCGGCGGCACCATTGTTTCCAGTGCCCTGAAACTGATGCACAAGACCATCGAATCCCGCTACTCGCCTGCGGAATGGAACATTTACGCCGCCCAGGCGTCCGATGGCGACAACTGGAACGACGATTCTCCTGTGTGCGGCAGGCTGCTGACCGAGCATATTTTGCCTCTGGTGCAGTATTTCGCCTATGTGGAGATTACGCCCCAGGACCACCAGATGCTGTGGTACGAATACGAGCGGGTGCAGGAGCGTTTCCCCGAGAGGTTTGCCCAGCAGCAGATTGCCGACCCAAGTGAGATCTACCCGGTCTTCCGCCGGCTTTTTGAGAGGAAAGCGGCATGAGTGATGCCATCGATCGCCCCGATACGGCGGGCAGTGAGAGCCCGGCAACTCGCAAACCGGTTTCTATCGGCTCGGAATGGACTTTCGCGCTTATCGAAAAATACGATGAGGAAATTGCGAAGTGCGCCGCCGAGCTCGGCCTGGACACCTACCCCAACCAGGTTGAAGTGATCAGTGCTGAGCAGATGATGGACGCCTACAGCTCCGTTGGCATGCCGGTAGGCTACAATCATTGGTCGTTCGGCAAGCAGTTTCTCAGCACATCCAAAGGCTACCAGCGCGGGCAGATGGGGCTGGCCTATGAGATAGTGATCAACTCCAACCCCTGCATCGCCTATCTGATGGAAGAGAACACTCTGCCCATGCAGGCACTGGTAATTGCCCATGCCTGCTATGGCCACAACTCTTTCTTCAAGGGTAATTATCTGTTCCGCGCCTGGACAGATGCCAGCGCCATTATCGATTACCTGGTGTTTGCCCGGAACTATGTTTCGGAGTGCGAAGAGCGCCATGGCGTAGACACAGTTGAGCAAATACTGGATTCCTGCCACGCGCTGATGAACTACGGCGTTGACCGCTACAAGCGACCTGCTCCCATTTCTGCTGCTAACGAAATTCTGCGCCAGGAAGAACGGGAGGAATACCTGCAGCGCAGGGTGAACGATCTGTGGCGCACCATTCCAAAAATGGACGAGGATGAAGACGCGGTACTACGCAAAAAGCGCTATCCGGAAGAACCCCAGGAAAACCTCCTGTACTTCATCGAAAAAAACGCCCCTCTGCTGGAAACCTGGCAGCGTGAGATCGTCCGGATTGTGCGTAAGCTGGCGCAGTATTTCTACCCGCAACGCCAGACTCAGGTTATGAACGAAGGCTGGGCCACGTTCTGGCACTACACCCTGCTGAACCGGATGTATGAGAAGGGCCTTGTGACCGATGGCTTCATGCTGGAGTTCCTGCAAAGCCACACAGCGGTGGTGTATCAGCCCCCGTTCAACAGCCCGTGGTATTCCGGCATCAACCCCTACACCCTTGGCTTTTCCATTTTCATTGACCTGCGGCGGATCTGTGAAGCGCCCACCGATGAGGATCGCGAATGGTTTCCAGACATCGCCGGCACAGACTGGGTGAAAACCCTGCACTTTGCCATGGCCAACTTCAAGGATGAAAGTTTTATCCAGCAGTTTCTGTCGCCCAAAGTCATGCGGGATTTAAAGCTGTTTGCCATTGAAGATGACGACATGGAAGACAGTTACAAGGTAACCGCTATTCACGACGAGCCGGGCTACCGCGAACTGCGCGAGAAACTGGCCCGCCAGTACAATCTCAGTTACCGGGAACCCAACATCCAGGTGTGGGACGTGGATGTTCGCGGTGATCGCTCTCTGACGCTGCGGCACGTGCCCGTAGACAGAGTGCCGCTGGGCAAGGATACAGAAGAGGTTTTACGCCATGCGCACAGGCTTTGGGGCTTTGATGTGCACCTGGAAAGCGTGGAAGAAGGCATTGTGGTGGAAGATTACCACTGCCCGCACGCACCTCCGCCAGGCTCCTGATCGCGGCTGCGGCAGATGCAGAACAAACTCGCAGTGCCGGCATGATCAGAGCAGCGTCTGAATCCAATCTACCATCCACGGCACCAAAAGCGCTGTCGCGAACGCAGATAGCGCCATTGCCAGCCCGGAAAACGCCCCCATTCGATTGCTCACCTGGAACGCTCTCGCGGTTCCTATACCGTGAGCCGCAACGCCCATTGCAATGCCTTTTGCGGTGTCATCTTTTACGCCAACCCATTCGAACAGCTTGGTGCCCAATACCGCCCCGGTAATACCGGTAATTACCACCAGTACTGCTGTCAGCGACGGCAAGCCTCCGATCTTCTCGGAGATACCCATAGCCACAGGTGCGGTAGCCGATTTGGGCGCCAGAGACATCTGGATTTCCAACGATCCGCCCAATAGCCGCGCCAGCAAAATAGAGCTGCCCGCCGCGATTCCAACACCACAAATCAGCGATATAAGAACCGGCAACCACAGCTGTCGCAACCTTGAAAACTGCTGATAAAGCGGAACCGCCAAAGCTACGGTCGCGGGCCCCAGCAAAAAGTGCACAAACTGTCCGCCGGCAAAATAGTCGCTGTAGGAAATTCCGGAGCCCATCAGCAGCGCGATCAGCATGGCCACCGATGTAACCACAGGATTGGCAAGCGGGTTGGAATTGGTTTTCACGTAAAAACGGTACGCCAATCCGTAGGCTACCAACGTGGCCGTAAGCCCCAACAAAGGGGTCGTCGAGAGATAAACCCAAATGTCCTGCAGCCCCGGGTTATTCATCACTCTGTCCTCTCGCGGGCTTTGCAAACCAACGACTGGTGTGCTGCATGATCAACGCTGTGGCTACCATGGTAATAACCGTGCTGAGAAGCAAAGCGAGGGTAATCGGTAGCCATTCATCCGCAATCCGGCCAAAGTGCGTCATCATGCCAACACCTGCAGGAACAAACAGCAATGAAAGATGACTTAACAACGCGGTAGAGGCCTGCTCCACGGATTCCGGTGCCCGACCACGGATCATCATGGTGACAAACAGCATGACCATGCCGAGCACCGGCCCGGGAATAGGCACTCCAAGAAGACGCACGATTATTTCGCCTGCCAACTGATAGACAAGCAGCAGGGTTATTCCGTTGAGGAAATTCATGGTGCAGTTCTCCGATTACTTCACAATGCCAGGGCTGGCCTTGGGAATCATCCGCCGGCCATACATGGCCAGTAAAAACCCGATTGGGAACATCAGAACCCCGTATACGGCGGCGGGCATGGACATGGACATAGAGCTGGATTCCAACAGTGCCTCCGGATGTCGTTGTTTTTATTAATTCATTGTTTTGAAAGTAGCACAGGCAGCCGGCTTGCGGGAGCCTGAAAACAATAACTCTGCGGAACCCTCGATACACGGTGTGCTTCCATTTTTTTCACATCGAAGATCGTCTGTAAAGGAAGTAACAAGTATACTTGCAGATGACAATTAAAAGACTTTCTTTCAAGCCCGACTCGGGCGGGGGTGCAAAAGGAATGAAACGCCTGGGAACACTGGATGCCTCGTGGCTAGCCGTAGAATCTGAAGATACGCCGATGCATGTGGGCAACCTGCAGATTTTCTCCTTGCCGGAAGGCGCACCCGATACTTTCCTGCGTGACATGGTCAATAGCATGAAGGAAACCGGGGATATCGCCCCTCCCTGGTGCTACAAACTGGCATGGTCCGGTTTTTTAGGCCGGTTGTTGGCACCCTCCTGGAAAGTCGACAAGGATATCGATCTGGATTACCACGTGCGCCACTCGGCACTGCCCAAACCGGGCGGTGAGCGGGAACTCGGCATGCTGGTCTCCCGCCTGCACTCCAATCCTCTGGATATCGTCCGGCCACTTTGGGAGTGCCACGTTATTGAGGGCCTGGAGAACAACCGCTTTGCACTCTACACCAAGATGCATCATTCCATAATTGATGGTATCAGCGGTGTGCGACTGCTGCAGAGGGTCCTGAGCACTGACGCAGAAGAACGCGGTATGTTGCCGCCCTGGTCAGTACGGCCAGAAAAGCACGGGGGCCGCAAAGACGATACAGAAGCGAAGGTTCCTGCCGCACTTTCTCAGGCTCTGGATGCTCTCAAGTTACAGGCCGATAGGGCGCCCACACTCTGGCGCGCGGGCAGCCGTCTCGTGCACTCGGTGCGCCACCCTGAAGATGGCCTGACTGCACCTTTTACAGGTCCAGTTTCGAAGATCAATCATCGGGTAACCGGCCAGCGCCGGTTTGCCACGCAGCATTACCATCTCGAGCGCCTGAAAGAGCTGGCCCAGGTATCCAACTCTTCACTGAACGACATTGTGCTTTATCTGTGCGGTACGGCGCTGAGGCGCTTCCTGCTTGAGCAGGATGACCTTCCGGATACCCCGCTGACGGCCGGCATTCCGGTCAATATCCGCCCGCTGGATGATCAGGGCACAGGCACGCAGATCAGTTTCATGATCGCTTCCCTTGCCACAAACGAAGCTGATCCTCTTACCCGGCTGAAGAATATAAAGTCGTCCACCCGGCGGGCAAAAGAGCACCTGCTAAAACTTCCGAAGAGCGCCCTTAATCAGTACACCATGCTGCTGATGTCGCCCTATATCCTTCAGCTGATGTCAGGCCTTGGCGGGCGAATGCGCCCTGTATTCAACGTAACCATCTCCAATGTTCCGGGCCCTAAGGAAACACTGTATTACGAGGGCGCCAAGCTGGAGGCCATGTATCCGGTTTCGCTGATTGCCCACGGCGGCGCCCTTAACATTACCTGCCTGAGCTATGCAGGATCATTGAATTTCGGGTATACCGGCTGCAGGGACACCTTGCCCAGCATGCAGAAACTGGCGGTGTATACCGGAGAAGCACTGGACGATCTGGAGAAGCTGATTCTTCCACCCAAAGCCAAACCGAAACCCAAAAAGGCGGTGGCAAGCAAAAGCGGGAAGGCCTGAGGCCGCTCGGTTGTTATCAGGGGCGCCGGTTATCCCAGTGCTCCGCACCAACAAAGATGAGCTGGAGGAAGCGGGTTGTCCGCTTCCGTATCTGCTCTACCTGATATTCGTCGTCGGCCGAAACACCCAGCAGATCCGTCAGGCTGAAGGCGACGCTACGAACCACCAGATCACAGATCATTTCCAGATCCCCGTCGGAAAGATGATCAACCAGCTTTAACCGTCGCAAGTCGTTCGCCAACTCACTGGCAAAATATCGCATTTCACTGCGGATACCTTCCTGTATAGCCCGGCTCTCGCCGGCAAGGCCCTGCGCCATGAACAGAAAGAAGCTGCGATTGGCCTGAGCGTGGCTGATAAAAATACCCACCGACTCGTCAATAAGCTTGTCTGCCTGCAATACGTTTTCGCGCGCCTCACGCATCATTCGCCGCAACACCAAACCGAGCTCGTCAACCAGCTGAAGCCCAAGGTCGTCCATATTGCGGAAATGCCGATAAAAAGAGGTGGGAACTACGCCCGCCTGGCGAGTCACCTCGCGAATACCCAGGCTGGCAAAGTGCCGCCCCTTCCCAACCAGCGTAAGCGGTGCACTCATCAGCTTCTCACGGGTTTCACCAGGTTTGCGTTTTCTTCTTTCCGACATTGCCAGCCCATACCGCATTTATCGTTTAAACAGGGCTACAAGTGTACACATCAGGAAGATTTATAGTACCGACCGCTTGTCATTTAATGCCAACAGAATCCTTTCCATTGTGCATGCAACGGTCGATGTGTACAGTCGTACACAACATGTGTACAATCGTACACATTAAGTCAGGCCGCATAAGGAGAAGGCATCATGCTGGCAAAAAACACTCATACAAAAGCGCTGCACTGGCTTGGAAAGCAGCTTTTCAACCGGAAGGATCCGGCTGCGTTCTTCGATCCGCTTTTGGAACAGTTAAACCCCATGCTGGTGCAGGGCCATACACCCGCGCGCATCGAGCAGGTGATTCAGGAAACCCCTGATACGCAAACATTTGTTCTGAAACCTGCCGCACGGTGGGCAGGGTTTAAAGCGGGACAGCACGTAAATATCAGCGTTGAAGTTAACGGGGTTCTTCGCTCACGCACCTTCAGCCTGTCCAGCTCGCCCGAGCTCTGGGCTCAACACGGACGGGTCACGCTGACGATCAAGCGATTGCCGGGCGGCCTTGTAACAAACTGGCTGCACGACAAACCAAGCCGCGGCGCGGTAATTGGTCTGGGAGAGGCATTCGGTGGTTTTTTGCTGCCACAGCCGCCACGGCCAGTGCTCTTTATCGCAGGCGGTAGCGGGATTACACCCGTGTTAAGCCATTTGGAAACCATGGTCACTCGGGATTTCCGGGCGCCCGTCACCCTGCTCTATTTTGTACGCACGCGGCAGGACATCATTGCGGCAGAGCGGCTGAAAGCACTTGAAAGCCGCTACAGCGCTCTTACCCTGAACGTCATCGCTACCGACGAAAGCGACAAGCCCCGTTATTTGAAAAGCCAGGATCTGAAAACCGTGCCCGGGCTCAAAGCCAGGCAAGTTTTTCTGTGCGGCCCAAAGGGGCTGATGGATCTTGCTAACGAGCTATTACACGAGCACGGGGTTCGCAAAAAGGATACCCACAGCACCTTTTTTTCTACGGCGGCACCGGCGCTGAGCCCAGATCTGAAAAACCAGGCTCTGGGCGGCGAAGTGCAGTTTGCAAAGAGCAATCTGGAAGCCAACTCCGAGGGTGATGCCAGCTTACTGGAAATAGCTGAGGCCTCAGGCCTTAGGCCTCGCCACGGCTGCCGTATGGGCATTTGCCATCAATGCAGCTGCCGCAAGACCAGCGGCACAGTGATCAACCGGCTCACCGGCCAGGCTTCCGGGCCCGGGGATGAAAGCATTCAGCTTTGTATATCCATTCCCCATGGCCCTGTAACCATCAGCGTTTAAGGAGCAAGACCATGAAACAGATGACCGAAAGCCAGCTCCAGGAACTGGAGCAGGATCTGAACACCATTCGCGATGAAGTTCTCGCGGATCTGGGAGAGCGGGACGCCCGCTACATACGCCGGGTAATCCGATTGCATCGCGCCCTTGAAGTGGGAGGGAGAGTAATGATGCCGTTCGGTTTCATCCCGCCGGTTTTTGTGGCGGCAACTTTCTCGCTGGGCCTGTCAAAGATCATAGAGAACATGGAAATTGGCCATAACGTGATGCATGGCCAATATGACTGGATGAACGACCCAAGCCTGCACTCGCAGACCTACGAGTGGGACACCGCGTGTTCGTCCGATTCCTGGCGCCGCACGCATAATTACGAGCACCACACCTACACCAACATCATCGGCAAAGATCGGGACTACGGCTACGCTCTGCTGCGCCTGAGTGATGACGAGAAATGGCGCCCGGCCCACATCCTGCAGTTTTTTAACTACATCCTGCTGAGCGTGTTTTTCCAGTGGGGCGTAAGCTTGCATGAGCTTGAGTTCGAGCGGATACGACGCGGCGAGATCCGTCTACGCGACAAGCTCCCGTTTCTGAGAGAATTTGTGCGCAAAGGCGGGCGCCAGGCGTTCAAAGACTATGCATTCTTCCCGCTCGTTACCTTGCCGGTGGCACCCATCGTGCTGGCCGGGAATCTTGGGGCCAACCTGATGCGCAACCTGTGGTCATCCACGGTGATTTTCTGCGGCCACTTCACTCAGGATGCAGAAACGTTCAATGAAAAAGACTGCGAGAATGAAAGCAAGGGGCACTGGTATTTGCGCCAGCTTACCGGCTCTTCAAACTTTACCGGCAGCAAATGGGTACATCTGCTCAGCGGGCACCTGAGTTATCAGATCGAACACCATGTTTTCCCGGATCTGCCGGCATATCGGTACCCGGAGATTTCCGAAAAAGTTCAGGCGGCATGTCGCAAACACGGCATAGGCTATAACACCGGCAGCTTCATACATCAGTACGCGGGCGTAGTGAAAAGAATACTGACCTATTCACTGCCGGACCGGCTGCGCATGAAGCTTACGAGTCAACCGGCCTGAATCAGGCCGGAACATGGAGGGGATCAGGCGATCTGAAGCAGTCTTAATAATTGCGGCTTGTGCTGATCTTTCATGATGTCTTTCAAAGTGTACTTGTCGAGTACTGCAAGAAATGCGTGCAAGGCTTCACCGAACATGGGTTTGAGCCCACAGACCGGAGTGATTTTGCAGGCGTTTTTGTCGGAGTAACATTCCACGATACTGAGATCGTGCTCGGTTTCGCGCACCAGAATGCCCACATTGATATCTTCGGGCTCCATGTGCAGCCGCATGCCACCTTTTTTGCCACGAACTGTTTCGATATAGCCTTTCTTGTTGAGCTGGTGAACCACCTTCATCAGGTGGTTTTTGGAGATGCCATAGCTGTCGGCGATCTCTTGAATCGTCGTCAAGCGATCACCCTGCAGCGCCAGATAAATCAGTACGCGCAGTGAATAATCGGTGTAGCGGGTAATGTGCATTTAACACTCCGGTTGTTCAATCATAGCGATCAGTACGAAGGCCGGGTAACGATATAACCTGCTACGCAAACCATAAAAATTCCCGAGATAGCCAGTACCGTTCCTGCGGCTCCCATAAATAAGAGCAGACTCCAGCTCAGCATCATCATGCTACACGCCAGCACCTTTGCCGTTACCGGTATAACCCGGTTCCGTTGCCAGTCTCTGATGGCTGGCCCGAACGAGGGATGTCCTTCAAGCCAAGTCGCAAACGCAGGGGAACCCTTGCTGGCAAAAAACGCGGCAAGAAGTACAAACGGCGTGGTTGGTATCAAAGGCAGTACCACACCGATTGTAGCGAGCCCGATAGATATATACGCAAGAATTCTAAAACCGGTTTTGCCGGATTGCGCGGCCATAGCAGATACCTCAGCACTGTCTAATTCTTCATCCATTCTACCTCTAATCAGTGAACAGGTCTCCCAAGGCGACGTAAAAACACCAGCCGGGCGACGTAGGAGATTTTGATACCTACCGCAAATAACAGGGTGCCCATATGGGCAAACACCTGAATCATCATCGGAAATCGCCCGGCAAGGGGATACGCCATCAAAATAGTGGCAATCAGGCCAAGCAGCGACCAGACCATGGCACTATTTGCACGAAACAGCAGTTTTTCCATCTTGTCCTCCAGCACAAAGATCGTAAGGTTTATTCGCCCAACTAATAACATATATTTTATAGTTATGTTTATGTCGAAAATCAACCGCTTTCTGCAAAGTTTTACGAGACCCTGGCAAAACGGCGACCGCCAAAGAAAATCGCCAGGCTTACCCCGCGAGGGGTATCGGATTCGCCAGCGTAATCTGCGATACTCAATCCATTATCAATCCGTAAACGCGTTTTCAGCAGTTACAGGAAAGAAACCGATGTCACAGAGCAAGCTGACAGACCGTTTTGGCCGCACCGTCAATTACGTGCGCCTGTCCGTTACCGATCGCTGCGACTTTCGCTGCGTCTATTGCATGGCGGAGGAGATGACATTCCTGCCCCGGCAGCAGGTTCTCACGCTTGAAGAAATCGCCCGGATTGCCAGAACATTTGTGTCTCTGGGTACAGAAAAAATCCGCCTGACCGGCGGTGAGCCGCTGGTGCGCAAAGATATTATTGAGCTTGTCCGGGAAATCGGAACCTACGGCCTGCGTGATTTTGCCATGACCACCAATGGCAGCCAGTTAACTACCATGGCAGAGCCGCTGCGCAAAGCTGGTCTGAAGCGCCTGAATATCAGCCTGGACTCACTGGATCCGATCAAGTTCGCGAGCATTACCCGTACCGGAAAACTGTCGCGGGTACTGGAAGGTATAGATGCCGCTCGGGAAGCCGGGTTTAAAGGCATCAAACTGAACACCGTGGTGATGAAAGGCGGGAATGATCACGAAGTTCCGGATCTGATCGAGTTTGCACGAAAGAAAAACGTCGACATTACCTTTATTGAAGAAATGCCCCTGGGTGAAATTTCCGAACACGATCGCGGAAAGGCGCTGTGCACCAGTGATGAAGTGCGTGACATCGTCCGCCAGCACCATGAGCTGATCCCGACACCGGAAGACTCAGGTGGCCCAGCCCGTTACTACCGGATGTCTGATAGCCCTATCAAGGTGGGCTTTATTTCGCCCCACTCCCACAATTTTTGCTCCACCTGTAATCGGGTGCGAGTAACAGTTGAAGGCAGACTGTTGCTTTGCCTGGGGAACGAGCACTCAGTCGACCTTCGGCGGGTTCTGCGCGGCTACCCGGTAACCGATGACAAACTCCGGCAAACTATTATTGACTCCATGGACCTGAAGCCCGAGCGCCATCACTTCTCCACCAATGGCGATGTTCAGATTCTGCGCTTCATGAATATGACCGGGGGCTAACCCCGGCAATTCTCCAACCTTTGACGCCCGTCATTGCACTGGTTTGATTTATCGTTAAGCATTAAGCTCTTAGATCAACTAACAATAAGAATGAGCTGATAACGAGCCATGCATACCTACAAGAGTGAAGTCGTCGTGATTGGTGCCGGCCTTGCCGGAATTGCAACGGCACTGGAGTTGCTCGACCTCAACGTGCCGGTTGTGTTGCTGGATGGCGCGCCGGATGGCAAACCCGGAGGCCAGGCTAACGAAGCGTTTGGTGGCATGTTGCTGAGCAACACAGCTGAGCAGGCACGCAACAAGATCAAGGACTCCCCGGAATTACTGCTGGCTGACTGGCACAATGCGGCCTGTTTCAGTGACGACGACCATTGGCCCAAACGCTGGGCTGAGCTCTATGTGGAACAGAACCGGCCAATGATCTACGACTGGCTGAAGCAGCGCGGCATCCGCTTTTTCCCTTCCGTGCAGTGGGTTGAACGTGGCCTTTACGGCAACGGTAACAGTGTGCCCCGATATCATATTGCCTGGGGCTGTGGCCGAGGCGTGGTGCAAACGCTATTACGGCAACTGGAATCCCACCCGAACCTTAAACAGCTCACCTTTCTCAGCGGCCACCGTGTGAGCACACTGAGCCTGAACGATGGAAAGATCACCGGTTGCGAGGGCATCATCACTGGCAATGACAGCGAACCAGGCAGCCGCGCTTTTTCTGTTTCCGCCACTCACACGGTGGTCTGTACCGGAGGGATCAACGGCAATCTGGAAAAAGTGCGACAGCGTTGGGACCCCTGCTACGGCTCGGCTCCGGCAAACCTGCTCAGCGGGTCCAGCCCGGATGCCGACGGCGCCATGCACGATGAAGTTGCCAGGGCGGGCGGTCAGGTCGTCAATCTCAACCAGATGTGGAATTACGCTGCGGGCGTTCGCCACCCGGAACCCGCCTTTCCTGACCACGGCCTCAGCCTGATACCTCCGCGCTCGGCGCTATGGCTGGATCAGCATGGTCGTCGGATTGGCCCCAGGCCGCTGATTACCGGCTTCGATACACACGATCTCTGCAAACAGATCGGAAACCTGCCCGGACAGATTTCCTGGCAGGTTATGAACTACCGGATTGCCGTGCGGGAGCTAGCTGTGTCAGGCACCGATACCAACCCGGACTTTCGTGATGGCAAACTGCTCCGTGTGGTCTGGAACAGCCTGCGCGGCGGCGATCCGGCGCTTATGGATTGGCTCATAGAGCAGTGCCCGGATGTTGTCAGCGCAAACACCCCGGAAGAACTGGTTGCGAAGATGAACCAGGCTGCCGGCAACCATGATGTTCGCGCCGAAGACATGATTCGCGATATACGCACCTACGACAACAACATAGCCCGGGGTAAAAAGCTGCAGAACGACGACCAGATACGCCGGCTCATCCAGCTCCGGAACTGGCTGCCCGACCGTTTTCGCACCTGCAACCTGCAGCCCATAATCGATCCAGCCGCAGGCCCACTGATCGCAATTCGCGAACAGTTAATCAGCAGAAAAAGTATGGGCGGCATGCAAACAGACACCCGGTCCCGCGTTCTCGACCAAGCCGGAGAGGCCCTTTCCGGGCTTTATGCTGCGGGCGAGGCCACCGGGTTTGGCGGTGGCGGCATCTCCGGCATAAGATCTCTGGAAGGCACATTTCTGTCCAACTGTATTCTCAACGGTCGGAGGGCTGCTCAAGGCATCGCTGGAAAGCTTTAAGGCTTCAGTGCATTGCATAGCCGCACTGCAATAATCACCGTGCATTCACAATAATAATTTTCAGGACATACCCATGAAAAAAACCGGCGCTACCCTCGTTCGCCACGCACTGGAACAGCTCGGCATACGCCGCACGTTTGGTATTCCGGGCGTGCACACCACTGAAATTTATGACGAGCTGAACCGTTCGGAAAGCATCGAGCCAACGCTTGTTACCCATGAGTGTAGTGGTGCATTCATGGCTGACGCAATAAGCCGCACCGGCACCGAACTGGGCACCCTGCTGATTGTGCCGGCGGCGGGCGTTACCCACGCTGCAAGCGGCATCGGCGAGGCCGGCATTGACGGCATCCCCATGCTGATCATTTCCGGAGGGATTCATTCGGAATCCGGGCGCCGCTACCAACTCCATGAGATGGATCAGCACACCCTGCTCAAGCCAATCACCAAGAAAACCTGGCGCATTGCCAGCCACCGGGAAATCATTCCGACGCTGTACGAAGCCTATGACATAGCAATGGATGGCGAGCCTGGGCCTGTCTTTATCGAAATCCCGGTCAACATCAGCAACTTTCTGGGCGACGTGGACGATATGCCGCTTTATCAGGCGCCACCCTCACCGAAGCCGTCGGAACATGCTTTGGTTGATGCTGCAGCCGAGGCACTGGTGCAGGCAAACCAACCGGGGATTTTTGCGGGTTGGGGTTCGGTTGATGCCCAGGCCGATCTGATTGAACTGGCAGAGCTGCTGGATGCACCTGTTTCAACGACCCTTCAAGGGCTTAGCGCCTTCCCGGGCAACCATCCGCTGCATACCGGAATGGGTATGGGTAACTATGCCGTGCCGGCAGCGACCAATGCCTTCGCCCAGATAGATTGTCTGCTGGCGATCGGTACGCGATTCTCGGAAATCCCCACCGGCAGCTATGGCATCAATCCGCCAGAATGCCTGATTCACCTCGACATAAACCCCGAGGTGTTCAGCGCGAACTACCCTGCCAGTCATACCATCGAGGGAGACGCGAGAGTGACTGTGCCTGCTCTCCTGAAAGCCGTAAAAGCACTGAAACCCTCTGCGTCCAATACCGGCATCCGCGAACAGATTGCCAACGACAAAGCCGCCTATAAAAAAGAATGGCGGGACTACGACAGCGGCGACCGGGTGAACCCGGAGTTGTTTTTCAGCCATCTGCGCGAGCGCCTGAACGACGATGCGATTATCATAGCCGACGACGGCAATCATACTTTCCTGGTTGCTGAGCTGATGCCCATACTGGGTGCCCGGAATTACATGTCACCCAGCGATTTCAACGCCATGGGTTACTGTGTTCCCGGCGCTATCGGCGCAAAGCTGGCCAACCCCAAGCGTCAGGTAGTGGGCATTGTGGGCGACGGTGCACTGCTGATGACCGGCATGGAGCTTGTAACGGCCGCGCGCCTGGAGGTCGGGGTGATGATTTTCGTGTTCAACGATGGCGAGTTGTCGCAGATTGCCCAGGCGCAACAGATCCCCTACAACCAGAAAACCTGCACGGTGCTTGGCGCAGTGGACTATGAGGCTTTTGCCAAGGCCTGCGGCATTGAGTTCGTTTCCCTGGCGGGGAATCAGAACATTTCTGAAAGCATAGAGATCGCGCTTCAGAAATCAGCAGCTGGCCGTCCCGTACTGATAGACGTGCGCATTGATTACTCCAAATCGACACGCTTCACCAGCGGCGTTGTGAAGACAAACCTAGGCCGCATGGCGACCCGGGACAAGGTACGGGTTGTCGGACGGGCTCTTTGGAGAAAAGTCCGGCCTTAGCGCTGCATATCACTGTGCATGTCACCAGCGGGCATCTCTGTATTCAGATGCTCCAGGGTGATTGCGTCGTACTGCAACATTTCACCGCCATGTTCCATCATGAAATCATGGGCAGCCGATTCGGTGGAGAACGATGCCAATGTCTGGCCCATAGCACCTTTGCGCTCTGAACCAACCACGTAAACAGCCTCGCGGGCGTCGATCAGGGCTGCGTCGTCCGGGCTGGCCCATTCGGTTTGGCTCATGTCGTGAACGTACAGGGTGTGTTTGCGCATAACATTCTCCGGCTGCAGTACCCAGGCGAACATGTCACGGGTGGAGCAGAACTTGTGGACGGTCTGTTCTTTCTCCGTAATCACTTCGCCTTTAGGCCCTGGGAAAGGGGTGATGGCCATGCCGCATACGTGGCACTCATCGCCGTCCTCAATATGCACTGGGGCGGGCTTTTCGGCGACTTTTTCCGCCTCGCCAGAGCACCCGCTCAGGAATACCGCAAACATCAGCAATGCAGGCAGAAATTTAAAGCGAACAGATTTCATTAAGCGCTCCAGAATCAGATTAGCCGGAATCAAATGCGACGGCGGCGGAACAGTGCCCAGGCACCGGTCAAGGGGATGACAAACCAAAGCACCAGTGCCAGCCAAAGCCCTGCCGGGCCAATGGGTAAGTCCGCGCCAAGGCTGAGAACACCGCTTAGCTGGGCGCCATCGCTGAAGGCGACGATATTGAGCAAACGGTAGATATCCGTAGGGTTGAGCAGTAGAAGCCAAGGCAACAAATCCGGATTGAATTCGCCCTGGCTGGCAACCAGTGTGCCCAACAGCAGCAAGTCGAAAATCAGCACGAAAAAGAACCAGATGGCAAGGGCCAGACCGGCAGCAACCGGCTTCTCACCCACCCGCACACTGACCACATACGCCAGTGCAATAAAGCTCCAGCCCAACAGGGTGGTAGAGACAATAAAGCGCAGCATGGCAACTGCGAGCGCACCAACGCCAACATCTTCTACCAGCAGGGCAATGGCCACACCGGCAACCCCAAAGCCAATCAGAGTGGCCAGCGCCAGTGTCAGCCCGTGGCCGAGAAACTTGCCGAACAGCAGCTGCCCACGGCTTAGTGGGTAAGTCATCAACAGCAACAGCGTGCCGCCCTCCTCCTCGCCCACAATGGCATCGTAAGCCAGCAGCAGTGCTATGAGCGGGATCAGAAATATGCCCAGGCTGGCGAGGCTGGCAATCGTCGCCGGCGTGGAGGCATAGCCCACCTGCCCGGACGCAGCCGCGCCGAACCAGGCGATGCCCACTGCCAGCGTGGCGAAGACCAGAGCGATGGCAATAAGCCAGCGGTTACGCAAGCTGTCGCTGAGTTCTTTGCGGGCGATGGTCCAGATACTGTTCATTGCGCACCTCCACGATGAGCAAGGCCACCGGAGCCGATAAAGTACACGTACACATCTTCCAGTGTTGGCTGATAGATGCCCAGATCACGCACCTCGCCCGATGTCATCAGGGTTTTAACCAGCGCCATTTTTTCCGTTGACCGAACATCCACATGAAGCCGCCCGTTGTCACGCCGCATCATCAGGCCTGCAGAGGCCTGGGCGTTGTTAACGACAGTTTCCAGCGCGGCCACGCTGTTCTCCGGCTCAAGAGACAGGGTTATTGGCATGTTTGCCTGCCTGCGCAGCGAGGCGAGATCTCCAGCGGCTTTCAGGCTGCCATCGGTAAGAATGGCCGCTCTGTCTATGTACGGCTCCACACCTGGAAGCACATGGGAGCAAAGAACAATGCCGGTGCCTTCATCGCGCAATGTGCGCAACAAATGGTAAAGATCAGCCGTGGCAACGGGGTCCAGCCCGACCGTAGGCTCATCAAGCATTAGCAGGCGCGGCTTACCAAGCAATGCCTGGGCGAGCCCCAGGCGCTGGCGCATACCCTTGGAGTAGGTTTTGACCCGTGTATCCATGGCATCATCCAGCCCTACCTGGCCCAGAAGCTCAGGAACCTGGCGCAGATTCGCGCCCTTCAGCCGGGCAAAATGCGCAAGGATTTCACGACCTGTCAGCTGCGGGTAGAACATCACATTTTCGGGCAGGTAACCGATGGACTGGCTGATTTTAGGGTCGCCCGCGACACCATCCAGTACCGACACCTTGCCCTGAGACGGGGCCATCAGCCCCAGAATCAGTTTGATACTGGTGGTTTTACCTGCGCCGTTATGGCCAAACAACCCGAGAATCTCTCCGGGTTCAAGGCGCAGGTCAACGCCATTCAGTACCAGCGCCTTATCGTACCGGTAGCTCACATTCTCAAGACGAAAACAGCTCATCAGGACTCCGGTTGTAATATTTTGGGCGGGCTCATCAACGGGTGTGAATCACTGACACCCGCAGCCTTGACCACAGGAAAGGCTTCCTGAACCCAGCGCAGCGTATCCACCGCCGGGCTGAACATCAGGATTTTGGCTTCTGGATAGGTCCATAACAGGCGATCAACATTGTCATTAGGTTCGTAGGGCACATCGCCGACACCATCCTGATTGCGATCCCAACCCAGATAATCACTCCAGAAGTTGCCTTCGCCGTCCTTAGACCACTCCTGGGTGCGTATAGCGACATACTTCACCTGGCGCTGATTATTGATAAACGCATTGTGGAAGACCTCATTGTCTTCCGAGCCGGCGGTCAAATGAATGCCCACACCGCTGTCCCGGAACACATTGCTTTCAAAGGTATTGTACAAAGAGTTATAGATAAACACGGCCTTGCCTTCCGCGCCGGAAACCGACACCCCGGCAGTCTGCCCTTGCGACACCCCTGAAACCACATTGCCCCGCAGGACCGACTGGGTAATGAAATTCATCAGAATGCCGTAATTCTCATCGTTCTCCGACCGGTTGTTGATCACCGTAAGCCGTTTGCTCTGCATCAACGCATAGCCCGTGCGCGTGCCCCGGGTCACATTGCCTTCCAGAAGGTTATCCATGGAATACATATAGTGAATGCCGTAACGCAGATCCGTCATGGTGTTATTGCGGATCTCATTCCCGTTAGCCGTCTCAATATAAATAGCATCCCGCGTCTCACGGATGTCATTCCCCTCGATCAACGCCCCGGTCGTGTTGAACAGGTGAATACCATTACCACGATCATTCGGGCGAACGGTCGCATCGCCGCGAATGGTATTGTTCAGAACCGTCACATCCGGTGTCGCATCCAGCCAGACACCGAACGCTGTACCTTGCAAATCGTTGTTCTCAACCGTCGCATTATCCGACTCTCGGCTAATGAAAATTCCCGCATTCATCTCATTCAGATCTGTACCCCAGTTCCGGATACGGCATCCGGTGAGCGTTACACCCTCTGCCAGAATCTCCACCGCATTTCCCGTGCCTCCACCATCAATGAGCGTTTCCGGACGGCATGCAACAGTTACCCCCGGCACCCGAATGACCAACGGCGAAAGGTTTTCAGAGGGAAGCTCAAAGGTAGCGCCCGGCTCAAGATCGTCCAGTTGCTGCTGAATATCAGCCTGCGCGGTCAGCGATAGCAAAGCGACTGTCAGGGCCGCCCCTAAACGCAAAATGTGGTGCATTAACAGTTACTCAAGTAAGTTCAAGGCTTGCTATAAATTCTGGCAAAGCAAGGGAAGAGGGCCTTTCAAAACTGTGCGGAGCCATGGATGGCGGAGCCAAGCCTACACGGACGTATTCACAGCGTGTTTTGAAAGGCCCTCTTCCCTTGATTTGCTTCTCCGAAGTATGACTAAAAAAACCGGAGCCCAACGAAGGGCTCCGGCTATACCTACTAAATCAGGCCTTCTCGACCAGCATCCGACCCGTCATCTCCATGTGCAGAGCGTGACAGAACCAGTTGCAGTAATACCAGTGAACGCCCGGCTTATCCGCAATAAACGTTACCGAAGACGTCTGCTGAGGGCTGATCTCCATGCTCACACCATGGTTTACCATAGAGAAACCGTGAGTCACATCCTCAATGGTATCCTGGTTGGTGACATATACAGTCACCTCATCGCCCTGCTTCACCGTGAACTCCGTCAAGCCGTACATAGGTGCAACCGACGTCATGTAAACGCGAACCTTGTTGCCGTCACGAATTACCTTGTTGTCGGATTCCAGAGTAATGCCGTCCTTCTCAGCCTGAGCACGGGCACTGGCGAAGTATGGATCGTCGCGAGTGTAGACCTTCTTGGTCTTGATCTGATCACGGCGCACCATAATGCAGTCGTGCGGCTCGGCAAATGCAGGGCCATCATGAACCAGCTTCATCTCTTCGCCGGAAATATCGATCAACTGATCGTTCTCCGGATGCAGCGGGCCAACCGGCAGGAAGCGGTCTTTCGAGAACTTGGACAGCACAACCAGCCACTTGCCATCGGCATCACGGGATTCGGTCAACGACGCGTGGTTGTGGCCCGGCTGATAATGCACATCCAGCTTCTGACGCAGGTAGTTAACCTTTTCACCGTTGTAGTGCTTGATGGCGTCCGCAATGTTCCACTTGGCTACCTGGCTGTCGATAAACAGCGTGGTGTAGGCGTTGCCACGGCCATCGTAGGTGGTGTGCAGAGGCCCAAGGCCCAGCTCGGGCTCAGCAACAATCACATCACGCAGCTCGATTTTGTCATCAAACACATCGTCCAGCTTATCAATGGCAATCACGGAACAGGTGGGCGACAGCTTGCCGGCCGCAATAAAATACTTGCCATCCGGTGAGGTGTTCACACCGTGCGGGTTCTTCGGCACCGGAATGTAACGGGTGAGCCTGGATTTTCCACGGCCATCCACTACGGGGACTTTGGAGTCACCGATAGTTTTGAAGTCACCATTTTTCACGGCTTCTTCAATGCGTTCAACATTGAATACTACCACCCAGTCGCGGTCGTTCCGCATGGTGCCCGCCAGATCCGCTGCTTTCTCGGAGTTGTAACAGCTAGCGGCAGCGTACTTACCGGTGTAATCAGCGTCGGTGTTATCCAGGTTACCGTCTACAATCACTTGCCAGGCAACTTCCATGGTTTCCGCATCCACTGCGTTGAACATGGTGTAGCTGTTTTCCATGGAAAAGTCGCTACCGTCATTCGGATGAGGAATCACATATTCGCCATTACAGAACACGTACTTGGTGTGAGGTACTTTCTGCAGGCGCAGACCGTGAATGGCCTGTACGTTCGGAATATGAGTGATTTTGTCACACTTCATGATATCCAGACGGATACGCGCCACACGAGTGTTGGCTTTGTCGTTAATGAACAGGTACTTGCCGTCATAACGACCATCGGTCATGGAAATATGTGGGTGGTGACAGTCGCCGTTCAGGAATTTGTTGTCATGACCGAGAACGTCTTTACTCTCGTTGGTAATACCCCAGCCCGTGGCTGAATCAACGTTGAAGACCGGAATCCGCATCAGCTCACGCATGGACGGAATGCCAAGAACGCGCACCTCACCCTGGTGACCGCCGCTCCAGAAACCGTAGTATTCGTCCAGCTCACCTGGCTCCACGTAAATCTTGTTCTGGGCTTCCTTCGCGGCAGCGGCAAAGGATTCACGAGTCATTACGGCACTGCCGAGGCCCGTAGCACCAACTGCACCAGCCAGAGCCGTGGCGCCCAGGAACCGGCGACGGCTCAAGCCACTTTCACCGTTTTCCGGCATGTCCTTTTCGAACTCATTTGTCTTTTTCATAATGTCCAACTCCGTTAATGGTAATGGCGGTTCTATTTCTCATTTTTTTTGGTTTTGCACTGCTAGGTCACCTGAACCACCGGAATCTCCTCCGGATGGCCCGGTGCGTTGTGACCACGACGCTTACCGCGGCGCTTGACGATCAGCGGCGGGCATTTATTGTCATCGAAATAGGTCATCTGACAATCCAGGCAATAATGGCATTCCTGATAATTGATGGTGCCGTCAGGATGGATGGCCTGCACTTCGCACTCTTTGTCGCAAAGGCGGCAAGGGTTACCACATTCCTTGCGGCGCTTCAGCCAGTCAAAGACACGGAGCTTGGTGGGCAATGCCAGTGCGGCCCCGAGTGGGCACATATAGCGACAGAACACTTTGCGGGTAAAAATATTCACAACAAGCAGCGCAACTGCGTAAGTTACGAAGGGCCAACTGCGATCAAAATGCAGGGTAATGGCTGTTTTGAAAGGCTCGATTTCTGCCATTTTTTCCGCCGTTGCCAGGGAGTCCAGCGACACCCCGAACAATACCAGCAGGATAATGTACTTCACTGCCCACAAACGCTCGTGAATAGGCCAGGGCACTGTGTATTGTGGCACCTTGAACTTGCGCGCAATCTCATTGATCAGTTCCTGCAGGGCGCCGAACGGGCACAGCCAACCGCAGTAAACGGCACGACCCCACAGCAGAACGATGCCGGCTACGGCGGCCCAGAGCACAAAGATGATCGGGTCAATCAGGAAGGTTTCCCAGGTAAAGCCGCTCACCAGGCTGTGTACAAAAGCAAGAACGTTAACGATGGACAGCTGACCCAACGCGTACCAGCCGATGAAGAAGAGCGTGTAGGTAAGAAACCCGTGACGAATCCAGCGAGTGATCTTGGGTTTGCTCACCAGCCAGTCCTGGAAGAACAGAATCAGTAACAACGCAAAGATACCGATCCCCAGTACGGTCACCTGAAACTGGCGCTGATACCAAACCTGGACCCACAGCGGCTGCTCTTCAAGCCATTCTTCTTCAGTAAGTACCGGCTCTGCGCGGGTGTAATATTGCTCCGGCAACTGGTACTCCAACGGGAATACCTGAAACTCGCTGTCCAGAGGGCCTGTCTGGCGCTTTACGGTAAGCTCCAGAGTCCAGGGCGTGCCCGGGTCAAAGTTATGCTGTTGCCGAACGATGAAAATCGCCATTTCCGTGAAATCAGGCATACCCTCGGCGTAAACATCGCTAAGGCGGTAAAAGTCGAGATCGCGAAAATTGAAGGTATCGCCGTACTGACGAATCTGGAGGCGGTCGAAAATACCGCCTCGCACGTAGCCCGAGCCCTTAAAGGAATACTCACCGCTGCCCATAACCGCTATGGCCTGCTCCCCTTCCTTGAGTTCAGAGGTGAGCCATTCGTACTGACTTTCACCGAGCAGATTCTGGCCAATAGTGGGTGTATTCAGGTAAGCCGTGTACAGGTCAATCAGCGGCTCAGCACGCGCATCAGGCGCGGCCGTTTCTATGCCTTCCGCCTCTGTGCCCTTGAAGGAATCATCAACCTGGCCTTTGGTGAGCAACAAGCGGCGAATGGAACCATCACCGGTTAACGCCTCCCAGGAACGAGGCTGAAAATCGTCTTTGATCACTTCTGCCGTTGGCGGGCGCTTGGTACCATTGCCCTCCACCAACCCCAGCTCAACACCCACCCGATGAGCCGTACGCATGATGACTTCGTTAACTACCATCACGGTTACGGTAGCCCCGGAGAGCCCATCAACGGCTACCTTACGCTCGGTGGAGGTTCCGCCCACCGTTACACGCTGATCGGCCTTGAGGCCAGCATACTGATCGGTAAATGCGTGCAGTTTGCTTTCGGGAATGCCCACCAGAAGTATGGGCTCATCGTGGTGAATCACTTTGGTAAAACGGATAGTGCCTTCGGTATCCAGCACCACCATGGCATTCAGTGGCTTGCCGGAATAGGCTGGTGTCTGCACGAAGTCAAGGGACTGGTAGGCATAACCTGCCAGCTCGTCACCGGCATACAGCTCCTGTATGGCGCGGTTGCTTTCCCGTGGTTCGAACCGGGTAACTTCCGGGAAGGCTTTCTGGATAACCTGGCGCCCGGCAACCGGTTCATACGCATTGATCGGCTCGGCGTGAACCTGTGGCACAAGGGTCAGCAGAAACGCGAAGAAACAAAACACTGTGCGGAAAAAAACGTTCAAAACAAACCCTCGACAGAGACAGCGAATCACCTAAGCCTGAGTTAAATAGCCTAGGCGATTGGGAAACAAAACAAATACCTCTATATGGATATATCTTCCCGTGAAAACCAAATGGCTTGGATCAGCCGAGGCTGATGACATTTCCGCTCTTATCCAGAGGCAGGTAGTTGCTGACATGCCCCAGACGAATCGACTCCACCATCATGGTCATTGGCTGCTGCGCTTCATCTGAAGACGGCGGGGTGCCAGCCCTGCCGGACATGGCAGCGACAAACACAACATCCCATGACTGACCGGTACTGCGGGATTCTTCAACCAGTGATGAGAACTCCGAGGCTTCGGCCGGGGTCTTGTCGACACAGATAACCGGGGTAAGCGCACCGCCCTCGCCCTGTTCAAATGCGACTCTTTCCTCTGCAGAGGCGTCATCCGGAAGCTCGGCCCGACAGAACACAAACAGCAAACGTTGAGGCTCCTGTTCGGTTTGGGTCGCTTTGATAAGATCACTGTAACTGCCAATCATGAATACAATATCCTTTCTGAAAACGGCTTTCTGCTGAAGAAAGACTACTGGCTGATTTCGATCAATCGCTTGGGATCGGAGATGAACAACTTGCTTCGGTTGACGCGCACCAGCCCATTGGCTTTAAGATCGGCAAGAATCCGGGAAAAGGTTTCCGGCTGCATCGCAAGCCGGGACGCGACCAGACATTTCGGCAAAGGCAGCTCTACTTCTCCGCCCTCTGCGGCGCCGTTCGGCAGCAGATCAATCAGGTAACGAATCAACCGGTCGCGGGCATTCTGAACAGTCATGATTTCAAGGTCATGGAATCTGGAAACAGCGCGCTGGGCATAATGCCGGAGTGCTGCAGGAGCGTACTCCGGGTTTTTGTTCAGCATATCCTGATACGCTTTTACCGGAATCATCAGAACTTCACTGGATTTGAGGGCTTCGGCGTAGCAGGCATAACGAGCCGGATCTGCGTAGATCATGACCTCGGCAAAACAGTCACCCGGAGCGATACTGTCGAGCGTACGATCAATGCCAGACGAATCCAGTCGGTATAGCCGCAAGCGGCCAGACATGACAAAAAAGAAGTGATGGGCCGGCATATCCTGCCGGTAGAGCAGTTGATGATGCCCAAGACGAAGACGGCGAGACTGCAGAATAAGGTTCTGGAGGTCTGAATCACTGAGCGTGTTAAACAGAGCGTGATTGCGCAGCGGCTCCAGCCCGCTTTCATCGCCCATCAGCTTGTTGGTAGCCACCAGAACAGGCTTGGTGTAGCGGGTTTCCGTAGATTGCATCGCCACCATCGTTTTATCCTCTTTCATATCATGCATTCAGAATAATGTTTTATGATAATAAGAGGATACTCCCGGAAAATCGCTCCCTCCATGGGGGTAGAACAGCGTTTAACTCTAACAAATTGACCTAAATCAATAGTTTTCATTGCTATCAATACCCCGACTGACACGCACAAATCAGCGCAAAACCACTCACTGCATTAACGGCGAGTCCGGTATCTCAAGATCCACACCTTTGACGCCCGTCTCAGCTGCCAGTACCTGCAGGTACTGACGGAATGCGCGGCGTGTAACGCTTTCACTCAGATATTGACGTATTTGTGGTTTCACGTGCTCATACGGCAACTGTTCGCCGTCAATACGCTGATCTACGCGCACTATGTGCCAGCCATACCTGCTTTCGATCAATTCCGGGTTAAGACCCTCTCTAAGCGTCAGAACCGGCCGCTCAAACTCTTCAACGGTCTGTCCCTTGCTGATTTGGCCGAGACTGCCGCCTTGATGGCGGGACTCACAGACAGAATATTGCTTGGCCAGCGGCGCAAACTGAGCGCGACCTTCCAGCAGGGAAGACAATAATTGCCTTCCGACTTCTTCCTGGCGCATGCGTTCCTGCACGTCGTCTGGCGCAGCAGCCAGCAATATATGGCTTACAGCCATCAGCGTCTGGCTCCGGAAACGACCGGGGTTGGATGCGTGGAAGCGCTCGCAATCTTCATCGCTCGGTTGCGGTACATCCAGCTCCTGCTCGAGCACGTACGCGATGGCGGCCTCTTCATCCAGATTTTCAGGCAACTTCAGGGCTTGCGCCTGTTGCAGCAGAAGTTCGCGGATAACCAGGCTCTTGGCGGCTTGATGCCATGCTTCAGCAACCTCTTCAGCGGGATGGTGCTGCATTTCCCGTGCTATATCCTCTTCGGATATCAGGGTTTCACCCACATACACTGGCGGAAACTGGTTTCTGGGCTTTTCGGCTTCACCGGTGGGGATCAGTTGCATGGTAAGTCTCCGTATATGTGTTCAGTGCTGCCCCCTCTCCCCCGGCCCCTCTCCCGCGAGGGGAGAGGGGAGCTACACATCCCATGCCTGCGGAATTATACCCAAGCCAGAGAGCAGTGCAGTGAAAGCCCCTCTCCCCCGGAGGGAGAGGGGTTGGGGAGAGGGGGCGTTTTTATTTACTACGCCCGCTTGCGCACCACCTGGTACTTCCGTCCGAAATACTCCAGCGGCACACTCAGCATGTGCACCAATCGAGTGAACGGGAAGAGCACAAAGATCGTCAGGCCCAGGAACATATGGAGCTTGTAGATCCAGTGTACGCCTACCATATACTCGGCTGCTCCGCCCTGGAAGGTGAAGATGCTTTGCGCCCAGCTGGCAAGCTGCATCATGGTGCCACCGTCAAGGTGACCCAGTGTCGGCAGAATGGTCAGCAGCCCCAGTACCACCTGAACCACCAGAACGACGATGATCATGTTATCGGCAAAGGTGCTGCTGGCTTTGATCCGCGGATCGGTCAGGCGGCGAACCGCCAACATGGTGCCACCAATCAGGGTCATTACGCCGGCAATGCCGCCGACCACAATTGCCATCACCTGTTTGGTGCCTGCACTCATGAAGGGTTCGTACATAAAGTGCGGCGTCAGCAGACCAACCAGGTGGCCAAAGAAAATCACCAGTATGCCCACATGAAACAGCACGCTGGCCATTACCATGTTTTTCTTGCGCAGCATCTGGCTCGAGTGCGCCTTCCAGGTGAACTGCCCGTGGTCGTATCGCGCCCAGGTGCCAACAACCAGCACCACCAGGGCGATGTAAGGATAAATCCCGAAAATCAGTGTGTTCAGATAAGACATCATCTTGGTCTCCTCTTGCGCCGTCAGGCGTCTCTCGCGGCGGCACGCGCCTGAGCGGGCGTTACATCCGTCATCAGATGATCACTGAGGTGAATAGTCTGGGTCTGCTCCATCTCGCGGCGGCGCTGGCCAACAACGCCACCGGTGTTGCAGGAACTGCCCTGATCATCCACAAACTTCACCATCTCTTCTTCCCAGACCTTGTCCAGCGCCTCTGGCGTATCATCGCGCTCTTCCGAGGCTACGATCTGGGCCAGTTCCTGGCGATCCGTCTTCCTGCCAGACAACTCCAGCAGGGAGTCCATCGCTACATGGTAAAAGCTCTCGCGCTGGTACAACCGCTCACCCAACAAGCCAAGAATGTGGTGAATGTCTTCCAGCCAGTTCCTGATTTCTTCCCAGGGCCGCGTAGACAAATACTCCAGAAACAGCGGGAGGTAATCCGGCAGCTCCTTGGCGTCGATTTCCAAACCGTTGGCGCGATACTGCTCCATCAGATCAACCATCGCCTGGCCACGATCACGGGATTCACCGTGCACGTGCTCGAATAACAGCAGTGATGTAGCGCGTCCCTTGTCGAAGGTACCTGTGTAGGTCTCTTCAAGATCCAAAAGCTCACCGTCGCACAGTCGCTCGATACACTGGAGCAGTTGCTCCTTGTTTTTCCGTGGCAGCCGGCTGTCCTCAAGGACAACCGCAACCATGGCGTCTTTGGAGGCCTGAAGCTCCGCGGACGGATACTCCAGGATCCGTGCCAGTACTTTTAAAAGTTTCATAGTGGCCTCTTTATTCCTGCAGCTGTTTCGGGTCGATCTGCTTTACCGTGGTCAGCTTCTGCACCATGGTGGAGGTGTTTTTACGACCACCAAACATGCTGAATTCGCTGTCACCACCGCTGCAACCGTCGCCGAAGCTGAAGCCGCAACCACCGCGTTCACCATGGGCATCCGGGAAGGCCTCCTTCGCCAGCTCACGATGGCTGGTAGGAATCACGAAGCGATCCTCGTAATTGGCTATGGCCAGATAGCGGTACATTTCATCGGCCTGGGCCTTGGTCAAACCGGCTTCTTCCAGTGCCCGCAGGTCTTCAACGCCGTCTACGGTTTCTGCACGCTTGTATAGACGCATGGCCATAATACGTTTGAGCGCACGCACGATCGGCTTCTCGTCCCCTGCAGTGAGCAGATTCGCCAGATATTTCACCGGAATGCGCAGGCTTTCGATCTTCGGCAGCACGCCGTCGAACTCAACCTTGCCGGATTCCGCCGCCGACTGAATCGGGCTCAAAGGCGGCACGTACCACACCATGGGCAGCGTACGGTATTCCGGGTGCAGAGGCAGGGCCAGCTTCCAGTCCACCGCCATCTTGTACACCGGGCTCCGCTGCGCAGCCTCGATAACGTTCATCGGCACGCCATCTTTCGTTGCCTGCTCGATGACCTTCGGGTCGTTCGGGTCGAGGAAGATCTCAAGCTGCTTCTCGTACAGCTCATGCTCACCCGGAGTGCTGGCGACTTCTTCGATGCGGTCGGCATCGTAAAGCAGCACGCCCAGGTAACGGATACGGCCTACGCAAGTCTCAGAGCAGACGGTCGGCATACCGGCTTCAATGCGCGGATAGCAGAAGATGCACTTTTCAGATTTTCCGGTTTTCCAGTTGAAGTAGATCTTCTTGTACGGGCAGCCGGATACACACATCCGCCAGCCTCGGCATTTGTCCTGATCGATCAGCACGATGCCGTCTTCTTCACGCTTGTAGATGGCGCCGCTCGGGCAGCTCGCCACACAAGTGGGGTTCAGACAGTGCTCGCACAGGCGTGGCAGGTACATCATGAACGTGCTTTCGAACTGGCCGTAGATATCGGCTTGTATCTGGTCGAAGTTTTTGTCCTTGCGACGCTTGGCAAACTCGGTACCCAGAATCTCTTCCCAGTTCGGGCCCCACTCGATTTTCTGCATGCGCTTGCCTGTGATCAGCGAGCGCGGCCGCGCAACGGGCTGGTGCTTGCTGTCTCCCGCGGTATGCAGGTGTTGGTAGTCAAAATCGAACGGCTCGTAGTAGTCGTCAATTTCCGGCAGGTCCGGGTTGGCAAAAATATTCGCCAGCACCCGGAAACGGCCACCAATGCGGGGGCGGATTTTGCCGCTGGCCTCGCGCATCCAGCCGCCTTTCCACTTGTCCTGGTTCTCCCATTCTTTCGGATAGCCGATACCGGGCTTGGTTTCTACGTTGTTGAACCATGCGTATTCCATGCCTTCACGGCTGGTCCACACGTTTTTGCAGGTCACTGAACAGGTGTGGCAACCGATGCACTTGTCCAGGTTGAGCACCATGCCTACTTGGGAACGGATTTTCATTTTACAGCCTCCTGAACAGTGTCGTTGCCCTCGCCATCAAGCCAGTCAACGTTCTTCATTTTGCGCACCACCACAAACTCGTCGCGGTTGGAACCCACGGTTCCGTAGTAGTTAAAGCCGTAGGAGAACTGCGCGTAGCCACCAATCATATGAGTGGGCTTCGGGCATACCCGGGTAACCGAGTTGTGAATACCACCACGGCTACCGGTAATCTCCGAGCCGGGAATGTTCACAATCCGTTCCTGAGCGTGGTACATCATCATCATGCCCGGCATAACCCGCTGGCTGACCACGGCCCGCGCCGAAATGGCGCCGTTGGCGTTGAACACTTCTACCCAGTCGTTATCTTCCACACCCACATCGCGGGCGTCGTCTTCACTCAGCCACACAATGGGGCCGCCGCGAGACAGGGTCAGCATCAGCAGATTGTCGCTGTAGGTGCTGTGGATACCCCACTTCTGGTGCGGCGTGAGGAAGTTCAGCGCCTTTTCAGGGTTGCCGTTGGGCTTGGCATTCAGCAGCGGCGCTGCCGCTTTGGTGTTGATCGGCGGGCGATACACCAGCAGGCTTTCACCGAATGCACGCATCCACTCGTGGTCCATATAGAATTGCTGGCGACCGGTCAGCGTGCGCCAGGGAATCAGCTCGTGCACGTTGGTGTAGCCGGCGTTGTAAGACACATGCTCATCTTCCAGGCCAGACCATGTCGGGCTGGAGATGATCTTGCGCGGCTGCGCTACGACGTCGCGGAAGCGGATTTTTTCATCTTCTTTATTCAGTGCCAGATGGGAGTGATCCAGCCCGGTGAATTCAGACAATGCCTTCCAGGCTTTCACCGCCACCTGGCCATTGGTTTCCGGCGCCAGAGTCAGAATCACTTCTGCTGCATCAATCGCACTTTCAATCTTCGGCCGGCCTGCGTTAGCGCCGTCAATGTGCTTATAGTTCAGATCCCCCAGGAGCTTGACTTCATTTTCGGTGTTCCAGTTAATACCTTTGCCACCGTTACCCAGCTTGTCCATCAGCGGCCCAAGAGAGGTAAAGCGGGCGTAGGTATTCGGGTAATCGCGCTCCACTGTTATGAAATTCGGCGCTGTTTTGCCCGGAATCAGCTCACACTCACCTTTTTTCCAGTCTTTCACGTCGAACGGCTGGCCAAGCTCGGCCGCCGCATCGTGCATCAGCGGCAGGGTGACCACGTCTTTCTCGACACCCAGGTGGCCTTCGGCCGCCTTCGAGAAGGACTTGGCGATGCCTTTGTAGATTTCCCAGTCACTGCGGGATTCCCACGCCGGATCGGTAGCAGCTGTCAGCGGGTGAATGAACGGGTGCATGTCTGACGTATTCAGGTCGTTCTTCTCGTACCAGGTAGCGGTCGGCAGAACGATGTCGGAATACAGGCAGGTGGTGGACATCCGGAAGTCCAGGGTCACCAGCAGGTCGAGTTTGCCTTCCGGTGCCTCGTCGTGCCACTTCACTTCCTGAGGCTTCAGGCCGCCGTCGTGACCAAGATCTTTGCCTTGCAGGCCACTTTTGGTGCCCAACAGATACTTGAGCATGTACTCGTGGCCCTTGCCCGAGGAGCCCAGCAGGTTGGAGCGCCAGATAAACATGTTGCGCGGATGGTTCTCCGGCGCTTCCGGATCTTCCGACGCGAAGGCCAACGAGCCGTCTTTCATGGACTGAGTTACGTAGGCAGGCACGTCCATTCCGGCTTTTTCAGCTTCAGCAGCAATGCCCAGCGGGTTGCGGTTAAGTTGAGGTGCAGATGGCAACCAACCCATACGCTCGGCGCGTACGTTGTAGTCGATCAAGCTGCCACCAAACTTGGACTTGTCCGCCAGGGGCGACAAGATCTCGCTCACATCCAACTTCTCGTAGCGCCACTGCCCGGAATTCGCGTAGAAGAACGATGTTCCGTTCATCTGCCGTGGTGGACGCTGCCAATCCAGACCAAATGCCAGAGGCTGCCAGCCAGTTTGCGGACGCAGCTTTTCCTGGCCAACGTAGTGGGCCCAGCCACCACCGCTTTGGCCGATACATCCACACATAACCAACATGTTGATCAGTGCGCGGTAGTTCATGTCCATGTGGTACCAGTGGTTCATACCGGCACCAACGATGATCATCGAACGACCCTTGGTTTTGTGGGCGTTCTCACCAAACTCACGGGCTATGCGAATTACTTTTTCGGCGGGCACGCCGGTAATTTTCTCCTGCCAGGCCGGAGTATAAGGCTTGACCTGATCGTAGGAAGTTGCGCTGTCATCATCGCCCAGGCCGCGGCTGATGCCGTAGTTGGCCATCATCAGATCATAAACAGTAACCACGAGGGCTTCGCCGCCGTCGGCTAGTTCTATTTTACGGCTTCCAAGCTTATGAGTCAGAGTGTCGCTGATTTCAACCGACTTGAAGTGCTCGTGTTTAATGCCACCAAAATAAGGGAAGGCAACATCGACCACTTCATCGTGTTTCTCAACCATCGACAGCTGCAGATTCACGTCTTCAGTTTTTGCAGTCTGCTTCAGGTTCCACTTGCCTTTTTCACCCCAGCGATAGCCGATAGAGCCGTTGGGCGCGGTCAGCTGGTTGCTGGCTTCATCAATGGCAATGGTTTTCCATTCCGGGTTGTTCTCTTCACCCAGTCCGCCCACCAGATCGCTGGCGCGCAGGAAACGGCCGGGTACATAACGGCCATCTTCCATTTTGTCGAGCTTCACCAGATACGGCATGTCGGTATAGCGACGCACGTAGTCGGTGAAATATTCGCTGGGGTTGTCAATGTGGAATTCTTTGAGAATGACATGACCCATGGCCATGCCCAGAGCCGCATCCGTACCCTGCTTGGGGTTCAGCCATTCGTCTGACAGTTTGGAAACTTCGGCGTAATCCGGAGTAATAGCAACGGTCTTGGTGCCTTTATAGCGCACTTCGGTAAAGAAGTGGGCGTCCGGAGTACGGGTTTGTGGAACGTTGGAGCCCCAGGCAATGATATAGCCCGAGTTGTACCAATCCGCAGATTCAGGAACGTCGGTTTGCTCACCCCAGACTTGCGGTGACGCCGGCGGCAAATCGCAATACCAATCGTAAAAACTCAGGCAAACGCCGCCGATCAGTGAGAGATAGCGGCTGCCAGAGGCGTAAGAAATCATGGACATTGCAGGGATTGGCGAGAAACCAATGATGCGATCCGGGCCGTGCTTTTTGGCGGTATAAACGTTAGCCGCACCAATCAGCTCGTTGACTTCGTTCCAGTCTGAACGCACAAAACCGCCCATACCACGGCGGGGTTTGTACTCTGCAGTTTTCTTCGGGTCTTCCACAATGGAAGCCCAGGCATCTACCGGATCATTGAACTGAATGCGGGCGGCGCGCCAAAGCTGCATGAGATGCTTACGCATTAGCGGGTATTTCAGGCGGTTGGCGCTGTACATGTACCAGGAATAGCTGGCGCCTCGAGGGCAGCCACGGGGTTCATGGTTAGGCAGATCCGGGCGAGTACGGGGGTAGTCGGTTTGCTGGGTTTCCCAGGTGACCAGGCCATTCTTGACGTAGATCTTCCAGCTGCAGGAACCTGTGCAGTTCACGCCGTGGGTGGAACGCACGATTTTATCGTGCTGCCAACGCTGGCGGTAGCTGTCTTCCCAGTCACGATTCACATCGTGGGTTTCGCCGTGGCCGTTCGCGAACGATTCGCGCTTTTTGCTGAAGTAGCTCAGCTTGTCGATCAAATGACTCATGGTCTCTCTCTCCATCAACCCGTCTGCAGGATCGCTTTTCCCGAATTGAGACCATTGTGTGGGAGAACAACCCTGAAATCTGCGTGGTTACTACCACATAACCGGCTTCTACCACCGAGGGGGTAGAGAGCCTATATCCCCGGCTGGAGAAGAGTCTGGCGCTCGTGGCTGCGGCTGAAGCGGCCAAACATGAACTGGCAGATACAAAGCAGAAGAAACAGAATCATGAACACAGCACTGCGGACACCCAGCCAGTGATTCACAGCGCCGAAGATAACCGGCAACAGGAAAGCCACAGAACAGGCGCTGACCAGCAGCAGCCCGGCAACAAACGCCGCATTCTGGCGGCTCTCAATAATCACCATTCTCTGCAGGCTACCCATGGCACACCCAAGCGCCATTCCGAGTACCACCACGAAGATACTTTCAACGTTCATAGGCAACGCGAATTCGACCTTGATGGTTGTTTCCACGCCTCGAATAAACAACGTCATGGGCGGGTACGACAGCACCACCAGGGCCACCAGGCCGACAGAGAGCGACCGGCCGATGACCCTGGGGCTGCCATAACGATCAGATAAACCCCCTCCCAGAATCTGCGCCAAAGCGCCAGGGATAATGAACCACTGCGCAAGCCTGGCGCCGGATTGCACCTGCAGTTCGAACTGCGAGGAAAGATAATCCGGAAGCCACAGCGCGAGGGCAAAAAAACTTCCTGCAATCACACCGAAGTAGGCACCCAGTTGCCATATGCCCTGACGCCTGAAACCCGCAAACATTACTTTGACTGAGGTTTCGGTTTCGGTTTCGGTTTCGGGATCCGCAATGGCATCTTCCGGATCCGTGAGTAGCAACAGAAGTGCAAGCACAAGCAGGAGCACAATCAGGTAGGCAAGCGGAACGCCTTGCCAGGAGAAGGCTTCATGAAACAGCGGAACAAGATAGTAGGTAAACCCGGCGCCAGTAACGCCTGCGCCAAACACACCAAGCACAAGACCAAGCCGCTGGTGCTGGCAGTTACTGGTCACAAACTGCATTCCAGCGCTGTAAAACCCACCGGCTAACCCGAGGCCACCTGCCGCCAGAAGATAGCCGGTGAAAGTATCTGTCGTCAGCAAAATCACCATGCAGACGGCAAGTCCGGCAAGGCAAACAAGCATAATGCGCCGGGCACCAAATTTCCGGGCGGCGAGCCCGGCTGGCACGGCCAACAGGGCGCTGACAGCCATGGGCATGGCGAGCAGCAAACCGAACTGCAGATTGCTGAGACTGAGCTCGGTGCGAAGGTGTATTCCGGCCACAGCAAAAAGCGTCCAGCTGCCGGCTGCGATAATAAATCCTGTTACAGCAAGCGGCAGAACCACAGCAAGCGATGCCAGTCGCTCATCCTCCTGATCCGCTTCTGACTTCATCCGTTAATGCCTTTGTGGTCCGTTTTAACACCAATTTTCAGTGTCAGCTTTTGCCCTGTCGCAGGTCAAAGACTATGATGGGATACCAACCATTGGGGTAATTGACTATCCTCAAGGAGGTATTCGAATCCGGCGACTGCAAAGACGAGATGCAATGAAATCCAGAAGCCCCCTTGTTAACAGGATTGCTATCGTAGTTTGTGCCGTTGTGCTGACATCCCTTGTCAGCATGGCTACGACCCTTGCGGTTTCGAAAAGCATTGAAGGGAACGCCACTGCCATTAATCTGGCGGGCGCCCTGCGTATGGGCGCGTTCCGATTGCTGGCTCATGCTGCAGGCCCGAGGGACAACAATACTCCAGGGGGCAATACCAGCAGCCTGGCAGACGACTATGAAGCCAGCCTGACGGACAGCTTGATTACCCGGGCAATTCCCGGTTCAGCCGATCACGCGCTGGCAAACCAGTACCGCGCCATCACAGCCTATTGGGAGCAGACCCTGCGCCCCGGCCTGGAGAATCATCCACAGGGTGCGCCCGTCAGCGCCAACATGCTTGCGGCCACAGAAAACTACGTAAACTCGGTAAACCAGCTCGTCAGCATGCTCGAACGGCGAACTGAAGCACGAATCGGCCTGCTGCACCTTATCCAGATCATCAGCCTGGCTTTCTCCATACTGATCATCATTGCCCTGTTCGTTGATCTGAGAAACCGGGTCCTCAAGCCGCTGCGTAAACTGGTCAGTATTGCCATAGCCGTTGGCGAACAGGATTTTTCACGTAAGGCGAACCTGCAGGGAAGTGACGAACTGGCACAGCTGGGCAGCGCGTTTGACCAGATGAGCAGCGAACTGGCACTCACCTACAACGAGCTTGAAGAGCGCGCTCGCAGCAAAACCGAGGAGTTGGAAGAGAGCCACGCGGCCCTTCAATTGCTCCACGCTTCCAGCCGCAACCTGTTTGCCAATCATGACTTGTGTGATGGTGCAGTCCCAATGTTGCAGGAGCTGGAACAGCTCCTGGGCATTGGACCAATTCGGCTTTACCTTCACGATAAAGAATCAGCAGAACCCGTGCAGGCGGTTACAACGGCCTCGACAGAGCGTCCCTTCTACTGCCGTGACCACCACTGCAACGCTTGCCTGGTAACACCTGAAGTCTACGACGAGTTGCCCATAGAAGAGCACGACGGGCGAAGGCTACTGCTGCCCATTCGGACCCCAAGCGGGCTCCTTGGCACTCTTGAGGTGTGGTACCCTGCCGACAAAGGACTTTCAAAAACAGCTCGCCGTCTGCTGGAGACGCTCAGCGACCAATTGGCTACTGCTATTTTCCTCGAACGGCAGATTACCGAACAGCAACAGCTTACGCTGGCCGAAGAGCGCACGGTGATCGCCCGGGAACTGCACGACTCCCTGGCCCAGTCACTTTCTTACCTGAAAATGCAGGTAGCCCGTATGCGTCGGCTGAACATTGAGGGTGATCAGAAAATTTCTTATGACGCGATACTGGAAGAACTGAGCACGGGATTGAACAGCGCCTACCGCCAACTCCGGGAGTTGCTGGCGACTTTCAGGCTGAAACTGGATACGCCAGACCTGGCTACGGCGCTGCGCAAAACCATCGAGGAATTTTCCGAACGGCTGGGTAAATCCGTGGGGCTTAAGTACAACATGCCGCCCCAGGCACTCTCGCCCAACGAGGAGATTCACACGCTTCAGATCATAAGGGAAGGCCTTGCCAACGCAGTCAAACATGCCGATGCTACCGAAATTTTTGTAGAGATAGTATTTGACTCCCCCCAAGTAAAGGCAAAAATACGGGATAATGGCAAAGGCCTGCCCGAAGGTGGCCAACCGGTCAATCATTACGGGCTGATTATCATGCAAGACCGCGCACGCACATTGGGCGGCCAGCTTACCGTACAAAATCATGCGGAAGGCGGCGTTGAAGTTGTTCTGACGTTCGTCCCCAAGAGCCGGCACCTGATTCCAACCGAAACATCGAGCACGTAGACAAAGGAAGCGAAGTACCATGCCTGATAAACCGTCTGATACACCTGCAAGCATATTGCTGATCGACGACCACCCTCTGCTGCGTCAAGGTATCAAACAACTCGTCGAGATGGAGAGTGACATGGTTGTGGCTGGCGAAGCCAGTAACGCGACAGACGGAATTCAGCTGGCGACAGAGCTTGAACCAGACCTCATCCTGATGGATCTCAATATGCCGGAAGTCAGCGGCATTGATGCCCTGAAAAAACTGCGGGAACTGAACGTAAGCTCACGTATCGTGATGTTCACTGTTTCTGACCAGGAAGACGACGTAGTCGCCGCTCTGCGCGCCGGCGCCGACGGCTATCTGCTGAAAGATATGGAACCGGAAGACATGATCGCCCAGCTACACCAGGCAGCGGTGGGCAAGATGGTTATCAGTGAACGGCTGACCACGTTACTTGCAGAGGCGCTGCGTTCCAACAAGCCGCAGCAGACATCACGACCGGATTTCGACAGCCTGACACCGCGGGAAAAAGACATCCTCCGGCTTATCGCAGAAGGCCTTTCCAACAAAATGATCGGTCGCAAGCTGGATATCAGCGACGGCACGGTAAAAGTGCACGTAAAACACCTGCTTAAAAAGCTCAGCCTGCGCTCCCGTGTAGAAGTCGCCGTGTGGGCGGTGGAAGAAGGTCTGCACAAGGGCTGAGCTATATCAAATCAAGTACCGCCGGTTTTGATTACTCTGGGCAGACCGAATTCACTGCCCGGAGTTGATTATGGCCCTGCCCCTGCCTGCCACTTTCCCACTGCTCACCAATCCCCTGATCACTGATTCTCTTGCGCTGCTTTCTGAGTACTTGCCCTCGCCGTTTCCTTTACTCGGGGTGATCGACCGCTCCATTCCGATTCCGATAAAACAGCTCGTTGCAGAAGCGCCCCTCAACCGGATCTTTGCTGAGGCCATTGCCGATGGCGAGTTTGACGATTTTGAGGGCCGCCGTATCCGGCTGGAAGTGAACGGTGGTCATCCCGGCATCACTTTCGGTTTTTGGGCAGGCCGGCTCCGGGTCCTGGAAGGCTCCGGCGAGGCCACCATTCGAGGTTCCTTATCTGCCTTCAAAACCCTCTCCGCACGCCAACAAGACCCCGACCAGCTCTTTTTCCAGCGACGCCTGATGATTGAAGGAGATACCGAGCTGGGACTTGCCTTGAAAAATCTTCTGGACAGCCTGGAGTGGGACCTTAATATCCGTCAATTGCTTTTCTTCTGAAGCCTTATGCTGCCGGCGCCAAATCAAATCCACTGAAAACCTGGTGACTTATGGATTTACCGAATCCGATGTTTGGCCCGCCGAAACAAGCCGGCGCAACCGACCCATAACGTCCAGGTTATTTGTCTCCATTGACTCCAGGGCTTTCAATGCATCGTCTGAGCGACCCTCATGGTGAGCACGCACAGCATCTTTGGCATAAACATGCACCAGTCGATGGGGCTCTTCAATAGCCCGAAAATTCATCTGGCCCGCATACTGTTGATTGCCGTCACCCTGATAATACCATTGCCCCAAACGGCACTCTGCTTCGCCAGGCAGGCTATCTGCTGTCCTACCGGAAAGTCCCGCCAGAATCTGGTACACCGTTAGCTTGATTTCCAGCTCTTCCAGATTGGCCAATTCGATTTCAGACAGCAAAGCCGCGTTGCCCAATGCTTCCGAGGACGTACTGGCGAGATCAATCAGTGTAAGCAGCCGGTCTCGTGCCCCTTCTGCCTCTGTGGCCAGCTTTTCCATTTCCTCGCTGTTGCAACGACTGGTCCCCGCAACGGTTTCTGTTTGCGCCCGAATACGAGCGATTGCGCCTTCAATTTCCTTGGTGGCCTCCCCCGCGCGAAATGCGAGACTTCGAACCTCTGTTGCCACAACACTGAAACCGCGACCGTGTTCACCGGCACGCGCCGCCTCAATGCTGGCGTTCAGTGCCAACAACGACGTCTGATCCGAAACGCCATTTATCACGTCTACCAACGTCGTTATGCTGCCGGTTTCCGATTCCAGAGATTCCATTTCCTGTGCCGAGCTGGCCGCACTTTCCCGGGCGCCCCCCAGCCTTTGCACGAGCGACACCATTCTGTCCCTTACTTGTCCAGATTCATCCCACGTTCTCAGCGCTTCATTGCGGCGCGAGCCCAGAAGCAGCGAAAGCTCACCAAAAGACCCTTTGAGCTCACTTAAGGAGTTGCCAAACTGGCCAAGCCCCGACATCAATCGTCGACCAAGTTCCTGCTGAGCCGTCACTTCTTGCAGCGCTCTGGTTTCGGCTTCGAGCCGGGCCTCGATAAGGCGCCTGTCTTCGCTGAGCTTTGCCGCACCCTCCTTGGCCGCAGACAACTCTTGCTCAAGCACTTCAACCTGTTGTTTGTACCGCCAAAAAAACATACTGCAACTCCATCAGCCAGTTAGATTCATATTATATGCATCTTATAAGGCGAGAGGTGTACGGAAATGTAACGATGCTCTACACATAAGATTGCAGCTTTACATCTGATGTCTACTAGACAGCAAGATTATAACCGCACCCCGAAAACGTTAAAATTCGATTCCAACTCCTCCCGAACCAATCGAGGCCATGGTCGGATCAGTAACCGCCTTTCTTGCCGGTACCAGCAAAGGCAAAATCCCACTCAACATCAAACGGAATCCACCATTGTCCTACACCAGTTTCTTTATCCTGATGACGATAAAAGCCCTGATAGGGAGGCGGGTTAATGTGATAAACCACATGGTATTTACCTGGGCCGTCGAGCTTGATGTTAGCACCGTAGTGCGGGCCATCAGAGGCCATCATGGGCATAAAAGCACCGACTTTTGACCAATCAGAACCTTCTTTGGTCAGAGCAAAGGCGATCCCCAGGTAAGGAACCCAAGCGTCGGCACCAAAACCGTTATCGTTACCGGGCAGCTCAGCGATATCGGCCTCAAGGTGGATATCCTTGTTGCCCATACCTGGCAGTTCCGGTGTCATCATGACCGGTTGCAGATACACCGCACCGATTTTCATACCGTGCTTTTCTAAGGGCTCCCCAATCGTCACCTCACCGGCAACAGCATGGCCGGCAAGTACCATACTGCCAGCCATCATGGCAGTAGCAGCGAGTGCGCGAGTGTTTTTCTTCATACTCTGTCTCCATTTTATGACGGTTTTATACCTTTTCAATCTGAGGCTTGCCCCAGGCAGGACATAAACATCAGCGACGCCAGATACAACCAGTGCATTCCGGACAAGCACCACTCCGTTATATTTTCAGCTATTCAGTTGACAACAAATCTCAGAGCACCGCCAGCCACCAGGCGGCGGCCATGGCGCTGCTGCCAGCCGCACTCGGCATCAGGGCCAGCCAGCGGTCACGATCAACACCCAGCCCCTCGAGAATTCGCCAGGCCAGCCAAATACTCCAGAGCCATCCGAAAAGAATCATCGCGACTTTCACATCGTCCACTTGGGCGGTGGTCATACCCAGACGAATAAAGGGAGTGAACAGCTCGGTTGCAAGCCCAATCATCAGCGCCATCAGCGCCACGGGGGCCTGGCTGTAGCCAATCTGAACGAATGCCTGAAACAGGCTTGCGGTACTGCCCTGCAACCGGGCCAGACCGGCACTCGCCAGAGATGCAACACTCAGCACCAGAGCAGACAACGCCATGACCGTCATCATGGTGCCGGTGATCAAGAAGAAATCGAGCCAGCGGAATACTTCCCGGCGATCCGGATGCACACTCATCAGCCAGGACGGCCCCGGCTCACCAATCCAGTACTGGCCTCGCTCAATAAACCAGGTGCCTATAACCTGCCGCCAGTCGTTGTAAAACGGCAGCATCAACCATAGGAAACCACCCAAAGCCACACCGGCACCCAGAAATATAAACAGGATTTCCCAGGCGTCCGGCGCATGATCACGAATGGATTCCAGCTCCTGACCCGGCCGACGGAATGACACGACCAGGCCCGCCGTACGCCCGGGCAGAATGCAACGCAGGCATTCGATACAGTGGCGAGTGGCCCGCTTACGGGGCAAATCGATATAGGTAGGGCAAATGGTTTTGTCGGTGAGCTCATCCGGCCCGGTTTTCCACTTCCGCGGAGAAAGCTGTACCGCACCAAGGCGAGAAAATACCCCCAGCAACAACCCGATCGGGCACAGATGCCGGCACCAGACGCGCTTGTTGTGCCCCCAGAGCCAACCTACGACGACAGCCAGTGCGAAGGTGCCACCAAATATTTCCAGAGCTGCCTCCGGGTGGTCGCGCACACCGGTGGTCTGGCCCAGCAGGGTGATGATAATGAAACTGAGAATGGGCGTGCCCGGCCAGCGGATCCATGCTGGCGCCTGCATTTTGAGGCCATAGCGGTTTGCCAGCTCCGACGCAGCGCCCATAGGGCACAGAAAGCCGCACCAGCTTCTACCAGTAATCACAACGGAAAAAAACACCAGCGGAAACCAGACACCCCAAAGCAGGTAGTTGGCCAGTACTCGCCCATCATCCAGAAAAGTCGCCTGCTCAGACGACTCGGGGAGATAAACCGGCACCACCAGCACCGCCAGAAATACCAGAAACATGAATACATGAACCCAAGGCAACCAAGGGCGAAGTCGTGCAAGAACACGCTCCACAATCGGGTGCGCGGTAGCTGATCCCGCCGCCGCATCAACAAACCGGCTGGCAGGAGGGGTTTCGGTAATATCTGTGACGGGAATCGGGTGCATAAGGTGACTCTTGAAGAACCACCCATACCCTATATCAAAACAATGCAAACAATAATGATTCTTATCAAGATTGACTTTTGAGCATGTCTTCAGGAAGCTACCAAATCCATACCCGGCTTGCCGTACCAATAACCGTTGCAGGGCGGCGCTTCAACCAACTGCAGAGGGTCGGTAGCTGGCGTTTCACCACGGCGTGTCTGGTCAAAGCGGTGAATCACTTCATCCATGCCTTGATGCTCTGGACTGAGACGCACGGTAGACACTCCCATTTGCTCCATATCCGGCAACTCCCGCAGCAAGTCATAGCGGGCGCCGGAAAGCGTTGAGGTTCCGTTAAGGCGAAACAGCTCCCGGGATTCACGGGAGCGCAGTTCCATACCATCCGGGTGCTGCAGGCAGCGGAACTCACAGTTGTCTTTGGGCAGGTTGTAGTGTCGGGCGGTAAAACAACGTGACGACCAGGCCAGCGGCAAAAAGCCCCAGGCAAACACCTCGGCCGGCAGATCAAGCCCCTCATCTTTTAGCTCATTGATCAGCTGGCGCAATGTATCGCGGCCCAACTCAACGGGCAGGCTCCAACCCTTCAACCCCTGTTTTGCCAGTAGTTTCAAGGTTGCGGTGTTGTAGATGTTCATACCAGGGCCCGTCACAAACGGCAGCTTGTTCTGAGTGGCCAGCTGCAAGGCGCTCTGGTCATTAGCTTCAACCAGATACTCCTGCTGGCTACAGATTTTGCGCAGCGCCCGCAAATCTGCCTCGGATTCGATCAGCGTTTGCGTGGAGAGCACCACCTGTTTGCCGGAGTCCTTGAGAACACTGGCAATCTCCAGCCAGTCGGCCAGCTTCAGTTCACGACGGCGGGAACAGACAGTTTCTCCCAAGTACACAGTATCAACCGGCCATTCGGCAGCGTTGGCGTAAAAATCAAACACAGTTTGTTTGGACCAGAACCAGAGAATCGGGCCCAGAGAGAGCTTCATCATGGGTTGTTCAGCCTCATTTCCATTTGCGGTGATAGGCGCCGATGGTGGTCAGACCACCTTCAGATAAACCCGCCAGCGTGCTGTTCCAGACAGGGTCAACATGAAAGTCACCGGAGCCGGCATCCAGCCTGTCCAGAGCCTGGCGCCAGGTGCGGGCAACATCTGCAATATAGGCCGGGCTGCGTTGCCGGCCTTCAATCTTCACAGCACTGATGCCCAGCTCTTTCAGTTCCGGCAAGAGATCCAGAGTGTTCAGGCTGACCGGCTCTTCAATGGCGTGATAAACACTACCTTCCACCTCGAAACGGCCTTTGCACAGTGTGGGATAGCCGGCGGATTCGCCTTTGCCGTAGCGATCAATGAGCACATCGTTAAGGCGGGATTCCAGGCCATCCGGAGTTTCCAGCCATCGCACAGCTTTGGCTGGAGAGCAGGCGCCACGGGTATTCGGGGATTCGTCAGTCAGATAGGAAGACAGATAACACCGCCCCTCCGCCATAATGCAAAGACTGCCAAAGGCGAACACCTCCAGCTCCACCGGGCTGTGTTTTGCGACACCGCGCACCTGATCTATCGATAACACCCGGGGCAAGACGGCACGGCGGATATCGAAGTTGTCTTTGTAAAAACGCAGCGCTTCGTAGCTAGTCGCAGAACCCTGAACCGAAAGGTGCCGGTGAACCTGTGGGTGCCTGTTAGCCGCGTATTCCAATAGCCCCATGTCTGCCAGAATAATCGCATCCACGCCTAGAGCAGCGGCGCGATCGACGGCGGATTTCCAGGTTTGCCAGCCATCCGGCTGTGGGTAGGTATTGATGGCACAGAATACCCGGGCGCCCTTGCTGTGCGCGTACTCGACGCCCTCGCCTGCACGTTTGTCGTTAAAGTTAAGTCCGGCGAACTGGCGGGCATTCGTGCTGTCTTTAAACCCCAGATACACGGCATCTGCACCGTTATCCACCGCCGTTTTCAGTGCCGGCAGACTACCGGCCGGGCAAACAAGTTCCATGGGCTGTCTCCAAGTCAGAGTTCTGCAGACCATACGCCGAGAGCTCTTCCGGGGCATTGATCTTTGTCAGCAGAGCCACTGGTTTCCGGTATAATCCCCCTCTCTACCCATTAAGGAATACTCTACGCACCATTACGTATATCTGCACATTTCCCTTTAAAATCATAAAATTAACATAGAACAACAATGTGTTACCGACATATACCTACCACCACAGATACCTCGCACTGTGAATGGTGCGAGCCACCGACTTTGGCCAAAATAGAGGCCATTCACGAACCTGAGGCCACCCGATGAAAAACTCTATCAACAACCTCTCCATGCGGGGAAAACTCATCACGCTTGTGGTTCCAGCTTTGCTGGTGATCATCTACTTTATGGTTGAAAGCATTGCGCAAAGTACAGAGCAACTGGGCGACATGCGCCAGTTACGTTCACTGGTTCAGTTGGCCGATGTCGGCGACCCTCTGATCGAGACGTTGCAGAAAGAACGCGGGCGATCTGCCGTGGTGCTTTCCAGCGGCTCAGATCGCGACGCGGCGCGCCAAGCCGAGCAGGCACTGACCAGCCAGCGCCGACAAACCGATACACGGCTCGCTGAGTACCACACCCGTATAACCAACCTCACACAAGAGGCCAGGTTCAGCCCTGCCGTCAGCAACAGCATTCAAGCTATGGAGCGGGACCTGGCCATTCTCGACCAACTCCGCAGCAACGTCGACAACCGCGCAATCAATGGTCGTGAGTCCGGCGCCCTTTATACCCAATTGATCACCGGGTTGCTCGACCGGATCCCTCTGGTCATTTCACGCTCTACCGACCCGGAACTGACCCGCCACATCAACGCCTACTACGCGTTGGCGGAAGCCGCTGAGTCGGCCGGTAAAGAACGGGCTGCGGGAGCCGCCCTGATCAGCAGCGGAGATTTCGACCTGCCTTCTATCCAGAAAATTGCCGGGTTCGAAGGTCACCAGCAAGCCTTAATCAGGCAAGCTAGCGCAATGCTACCCCCGGATTCCAAGCTGCTTGCGGTGCTGAGGGATCTGCCAGACACAATTGAAAACCGTAACCTGCAGGAAAAGCGCGACACCTTATTCAGCAGCCCCTCAGGCATGTACGCTCTGAACTCGGCGGAATGGTTTGATATCACCACCCAGCGGCTGGGTAACCTCAACAGTCTGCGCAAAGCGCTGCTGGACAGTACATCCGCTGCTGCAGACCAGAGCCTCGCGGACGCCCGCCAGGATGTGCTTGCAGCATCAGGGATCGCCGGGGCCGCAGTCATCGCTGTTTTTGCACTGATGCTAATCATGGTCAGCGCCATCAGCCGACAGATCAACAGCCTGCTCGATGGTGTGCGGTTCGCCATGGACAACAAGGATCTTACACAACAGATTCACATCTCCAGCAAAGACGAAGTCGGCACCATCGGACGCGCGATCAACGAACTGTTTGGTCGGTTTGGCAGCGCTCTAAAACACATCGACAACGCCAGCGTGCAACTTGCAACGGCCACCGAAGAGACCAGCTCTGTCGCTAGCCAGAATGCCACTCAAACCAAAAGCCAGCAGCAGCAGATAGAGCAGGTCGCTGCCGCGACCGAGGAGATGTCAGCCACTTCAGAGCAGATTTCCCGGAATACCCAGCAAGTGGCGGATGCAGCCAATACCGTCATGGAGAGAAGCCGCGCGGGTGAAGAAGTCCTGCAAGGCAGTGTGCGCCGCATACGCTCCCTGGCCAGTTCTGTGAAAGATGTAAATGACGTTATTGAAGAACTGGAGAAACGTAGCGGCAGTATCGTGGAAGTTATGGATGTGATCCGCAAGGTTGCTGACCAGACCAATCTTCTGGCCTTGAACGCAGCCATTGAAGCCGCTCGGGCTGGTGAACATGGCAGGGGGTTTGCCGTCGTTGCTGACGAGGTTCGCACCCTGGCTCGCCAGACACACGAATCCACTACTCAGATTGAAGACATTATCGATGGCTTTCAGGTGATCACTGAAAATGCCAGCCGCTCGATCATTGCCAGCCACGAATTGGCCAACGAAGCCAGCGAACAGTCCTCTGAACTTGAGCAAACATTTGCCGCCATTCTTGGAGACGTAAGCAGCATCTCTGACATGGCCACCCAGATTGCGGCGGCGTCCGAGCAGCAAGTTGCCGTAACCCGGGAGCTGGCAGGAAACATGGAAGCCGTCAGTGAAGTGGCCATCCTCACACTGACGGGCTCAGAGGAAATCTCCCATGTTACGGGAGAACAGGCAAGACTGGCCCGCCAGCTCCAGGATCTGGCCAATGAGTTCAAGGTTTCAGCAGCCTGAGCAGACTGTGGCGGGAGAGAAGTATCCGGGGCACGGAACGCCCCGGATTGAAACTCGGTTGGAGACTTGGTTGGAAGGAAGTCAGATGATGCGGGAAAACCGCTGGCTGGCGCCTTCTTTGCGGTAGAAGTCGAAGATCTGGCAGATGGCACGAATCAACAGCCGGCCGGCGGGCTCTACTTGCAGCACCTGACCATTATCACCAATCAGCTCATCGGCAATCATTGGCCTTAGGCGGGCAAGTTCGTCCGCAAAGTAACCATCAAAATCTTCCTGCCACTCAGCAGCAAACTGCTGACGATCCAGGCGGAACTGGCAAATGAGCCGGCCAATCACCCAGCGGCGAATGCGATCATCCCGCGTCAGGTTTACGCCTTTGGTAATCGCCAACTGGCCGGCGTCTATGGATGCCTCCCAGGCAGGCAGATCGTGGTTATTCTGGAAGTAGGCATCGTCGGTCTGACCGATCGCCGAGACACCCAGAGAAACCAGGTCGCAGTCCGAGTGGGTAGTGTAACCCTGGAAGTTCCTGTGCAGCCGTCCGGCACGCTGGGCCACGGCCAGGCTGTCATCCGGCTTGGCAAAATGGTCCATGCCGATGTATTCGTAACCCGCCTCAAGCAGGCGGTTGATGGTGTTGTGCAAAATGGTCAGCTTTTGCTGCGGCGAAGGCAGCGTGTCGTTCTTGATTCGGGTTTGCGGATAAAAACGGTCTGGCAGGTGCGCATAACTGAACACAGACAGTCTGTCTGGCGACATTTCGAGCACCGCTTCCAGGGTCTCTGCAAAGCTTTCCGGCGTCTGGTGCGGCAAGCCGTAGATCAGGTCAAGATTGATGGAGCGGAACCCGAGCTGCCGGGCCTCGCTCAGTACGGCTTCCGTCATTTCCCGTGGCTGGATGCGATTAACCGCTTTCTGAACTTCCGGGTTCACATCCTGCACACCCAGGCTGATGCGGTTAAAACCCAACTGCCAGAGTGTCGGCAGGGTGTCCTGATCCACTTCACGGGGATCAATCTCCACGCTGTAATCACGCTCATCACCGCTTTGCAGGTTGAACAGCTCTGCGTAGCCGGCCATTAGCTCCTGCATTACATCTTTCGGCAGGAACGTTGGTGTGCCGCCGCCCCAATGCAGCTGTTTTACCGGGCGATCCGAGCCAAAAAGTTTGGATTGCATGGCCGCTTCTTTCAGAACACGCTCTACATAAGGCATAGCCTTGTCGCGCTTCTTGGTGATTACCTTGTTGCAGGCACAGTAGTAACAAAGGTGCGCGCAAAACGGCAGGTGGGTATACAGAGAAAGCGGCCGGTTGCTGGCTTTGCTCCGCGCTGCAGCCTCTACCATCTGCTCCACCGGGTAGCTCTGGTTAAACTCCACAGCCGTTGGATACGATGTATAGCGCGGCCCGCTGAGATCGTAGCGCTTGATCAGCGCATCATCCCACATGAATTCCGGGAGGGTGGATTCAGCAGTCTGCGGTGCGGGATTGGAAGCCATAATAAAAACTCTGAGCGTGTGATGTGAAAGGTCAGCCGAGGAGCGGGACATTATATGCCAGGCCGGCTGCGCGCATCTTGATGCGAGTCATCTTGACGACCACCTGTTGACAACTACCCGAATTTTATCAGCTTGGGGCCTGAACTACCCTCGTGCATATTGCGTATTCAGACTACCTATCTTGGGGTAATGCCCCGCATGACCCTCAGAACAAAAATCCGCCAGAAGCCGGAGAAGCGCGAAGCCCTGCTAAAACGAGCTGAGGACTTGCTGGCGCAGATTGAAGTCATTTAACGAAGCGGCTTGGCGCCTTCGCATTACTTGTGTTTCAGGTTTGCCTGGCACAGCCGCCTGAGCTGAATCTTGTTACCTTTGAAGCTCCTCCCTATCAGGCTACAGAGCAGGGGAAAGCAGGCATAAAGGGCGAAACAGTGGACACCGTAACCTGTGCCGCAAAGCAGGCCGGCTGGTCTGCGCACATTACCCTGGTGCCCCAGAAACGAGCTGTTTATTCGTTGAAGCGGAACAATACAGATGGCTATTTTGCCGCGGCCCCGTCCGAAGAGCTGGATACCATCGCCAGCCGTAGCTACCCGGTCGCTCTGGAGAAGTGGTACTTCTTTACCCTTGACCCATCACCCAAACCTGACAAAGTCCGGATAGGCATCGTTGTTGGCAGTAACGAGGAGGCTTGGCTGAAAGCAAACGGCTACGACGTTTATTTGGGTGTTGCTTTACCCAGGCAGTTGCCTGCTCTGCTCGGGCGAGGACGGATCGATACTGCGTTAATGGATGAGCGAGTAATGGAGGGGCTTAACTCCGGCGATAAAAATCCTATGGACAACCTGCACCCACACTTCCTTCGCTACGCCCCACTGCACCTTTACCTTGGTGAAGCATTCCGGACGACCTACCCGGAATTTATGCCTGCCTTCAATCAGGCGCTCCCGGCCTGCATGAAAAAAACCCTGCAGCTTACCGAGCGAGAGCTAAACCATATTGAGGTATTAGCAAGACGGATGATGGCCGAACTGAGGGGACTACTCGACGTGCAACAGGCTCTGAAAGCAGGCCCGCAGCCTGAGTCTCTTGCCGAAGTGCTGTCAATTGATAGCAAATGGCAAGCTTTGGTGCCAGAAGCCAAACTGCCACTGGCATCGCATATCCTGACATTGCAAGCTTCGCAAACTCTGGAAACCTGGCAGAAGTCCTATCAGGGTCTGATCACGGAGGCCATGGTGATCAATAGCATGGGCGCCATCGCCGCCATGAGCCGGCTCACCTCTGATTTCTGGCAGGGTGACGAACCGAAGTTTCTGGAGGTGGCGGGAAGCAAACTGACGGCAGAGCCACGCGACCGAAAATCGCTTTACATCTCACCCATCCGCTACGATCAATCAACCGCCCGGTTCCAGATTACCGTCAGCGTGCCCGTTTTTTCTGGCGACGACGAAACGCCAAACGGCGTGATCGTACTGGGCCTGGATATTGAAAAGGCCATGGGGATTCAAGGCGGCCCCACTTCGCAGGCAAGCACCAACGCCCAGAATTC
>TARA_R110002096_G_scaffold14582_2_pt1 | contig 62140 bp, 71 predicted proteins | sample TARA_R110002096 | Tara Oceans TARA_R110002096 (sample SAMEA4397295) | marine metagenome | biome: Polar Biome; feature: [DCM] deep chlorophyll maximum layer (ENVO:01000326); material: water (ENVO:00002006), including particulate matter (ENVO:01000060) such as... | depth 35 m
CGAAGGTACAGAAAAAAGAAGATTATCCCCTCTGTGCGCGCCGTTTTTTTGGGAGATGTTGTTAGCACCCAGGTTATAATGGATGGCATTTTCTCGGGGTATGAAATCAAAGCGCTTGAACAGTATGTTTTCCCTTATCTTAAAGGTAATGGTGTAGCTTTGGATATTGGCGCCAATATTGGTAATCACGCGGCCTCATTTTCTAAACATTTCAAGAAAATATATGCTTTTGAAATTAATAAAGTTGTCTTTCATATTCTTCAATCCAACGCGGTTGGAACAAACATTATACCAGTACACATTGGGTTATCTGATGCTGAAACAGAGGTATCTTTTGTCGAAAACTTCGCGAATATGGGCGCCTCGCGTATAGATATGGACTCCTGTGATGAATCTCATCTTGTTAAGGTAATTCCTTTGGATGTATTCGCGCAAGATAACGATATAAAAGACGTTTCATTCGTAAAAATAGATGTAGAAGGTCATGAGTTGCAGGTCTTAAACGGAGGGGCGACATTTTTCCAAAATCAACAACCGGTTATTGGTTTTGAAGCACTTTTCTTGAAAAATTATTCAGAAGGCCAAAAAGTGCAAGATATTTTAGAAGGCTATGGGTACACGCATTTTTGGGAAATGATTCCGCAAAGCCACCTTATGCGTACACTTAAACAAAGATGCCCGAGTTCCATCATGAGTGTTTTGAAACTGTTTATGAGCGTATCAATGCAGAAAAATTTGGTTCTTTCTCCATGTGCAAATCTTGCTGGCAAAGATCGTGAATTGGTGATTGCGTCGACTTTTGACCTCAAATAATACTCAGTTTAATTGGAATCAGAGCGATAGAATAAACGGGGGTTAACTGCTTAAAATATTGTCTAATTCATTGTAGAATATTCGATATTTTGGATCTGACCAAATTTGAATTACACACGGTACTTGTTTTAGAATGTATGCATCAACGATTATGCAAAAAGATGAGATATATTTTTTGACTGTCCGCAGTGAAATTGCCACTTGATAATTATTGAGCAGGGGGAATAGTTATAGTTCTTTCAGTTTAGATGTATAATTAACAGGGGCGAGCGCCGACCATGACCCATGTTTTGGGCGGCGCGAACCCGACACCGATGTCACGAATCTTGCGGTTCAATAGATTCTTGCGATGACCTGCAGATACCATCCACGCGGTGACTGCTTCCTCGGCGCTTTTCTGACCCCACGCAAGATTTTCAAGAGATGTGCATGCTTTGTATCCGGCACGCCTTATCCGATCGGAATTTGTTGATCCGTTTTTGCCAATGTGACCACCCCGTTTCAGAATCGTCCCATAGCCGCGGCTGGCCAATTCATCAGCTTGCTTTTGTGCCGCGCGCATTAATGAGGCTTTTGGTTTTAGCGATTTGCGGCCCTTTTGTTTGCGGGCTTGGTTGATTTCCTGAATCATATCATGGGTAACGCTGGTCGCTGCGGGAGAGGACGCCAATACAGGGAAGGATGCCAATGTCATGCAAAATGCCATGGGCGCGAAAATGGAGCCGAATTTATTCATCGTGAAGCCTGTACTTTTAATTACATATTGCCTTCAATCATTGCATTAAGCAAGGCAAAGGCATCAGGGTTGTTCCAATCGGCTTCGCCTTGCACACGGGCGATTTCTTGACCTGACGGGTTCACAACCAATGTGACGGGTAATCCAAACACAGCACTGTCACGCGCAAAGGCCATTGAGGGGTCACGCACCATTGGTAATGATGTGATGCCGATGTCGGTGAAAAATTGTGCGATCATGGGGGTGGGGTTGCGACCTGTTGCGATGGTGATGACGGCGAAGTTTTCCCCGCCAAGTTTTTGGTTAAGCGCATCCAGTGATGGCATTTCTGCGCGACAGGGTGCGCACCATGTGGCCCAGAAGTTCAACAAGATTGTTTTGCCCGCATATGCCGATATGTCAATTTGGGCGCCGTCCCCATCCAAGAAAGTTTCACTGCTCATCGGTTTGGGTTCAGAATGAATTGTGACCAAACGCATGTCGCCCGCGCGAAGGTTTCGCAACGCTTCGACATCCAGTGTCTGTGCGGCCAAAGGGTTTGCACCGACTGCCAGCAGCGTGTAAAGCGTGGCGCATAGGAATTTTAATTTGGTCACGATGTGGCCCTTTCGAAAACGGTGCTGTGTATGTCTGACAAAAAATCATCGAATGCAATGTGGGGCGGGCGGTTTGCCAGCGGCCCTGATGCAATTATGGAAGCCATTAATGCGTCGATCGGTTTCGATAAACGTATGGCATCCCAAGATATTGCAGGTTCAATTGCGCATTCGGCGATGTTAGCCAAACAAGGTATCATCAGTGATAGCGATGCTGCAGCCATTAAGGAAGGCCTGCTCACGGTCTTGTCAGAAATCGAGAGTGGAACGTTTGTTTATTCTACAGCGCTGGAAGATATTCATATGAATGTCGAAAGCCGTTTGAAGGAAATTATCGGCGAACCTGCGGGGCGTCTGCACACAGGGCGTTCGCGCAATGATCAGGTGGCGACGGATTTCAAGCTGTGGACGCGCGATCAATATGATGCGGCGATTGATGGGTTGTCTGCGTTGATGGCGGTATTCGTGGATCAGGCAGAAGCGGGCGCAGATATGGTGATGCCAGGATTTACGCATTTGCAGGTGGCACAGCCTGTTACGTGGGGCCATCATATGTTGGCCTATGTCGAGATGTTTGCGCGGGATCGTTCGCGGTTTATTGATGCGCGGGCGCGGATGAACGAGAGCCCGTTGGGTGCGGCGGCATTGGCAGGGACAGGGTTCCCGATTGATCGCGATATGACGGCGCAAGCGTTGGGGTTTGATCGGCCGTCGGCGAATTCATTGGATGCGGTTTCGGATCGTGATTTCGCATTAGAGTTTTTAAGCACGGCATCAATTTGTGCCACGCATCTGTCGCGGTTCGCCGAGGAATTGGTGATTTGGTCGTCTGCGCAATTTAAGTTTGTCACAATTTCAGATCGATTCAGTACGGGATCGTCGATTATGCCGCAGAAGAAGAATCCAGATGCGGCGGAGTTAATTCGATCCAAAGTGGGTCGAATTACGGGATCTTTGGTGGCATTGTTGACGATTATGAAGGGTTTGCCGCTGACATATTCAAAAGACATGCAAGAAGACAAAGAGCAGGTTTTTGATGCGGCGGATAATTTGATTTTATCACTGGCGGTGATGACGGGAATGGTCGCGGATTTAAAACCGAATGCAACCGAGCTGGAAGTGGCAGCGGCGACGGGATTTTCCACGGCAACGGATTTGGCCGATTGGTTAGTGCGCGCGCTGGGCATGCCGTTTCGCGATGCGCACCACGTGACAGGTGCATTGGTCGCAATGGCCGAGGGTCAGGGCTGTGATTTACCTGATTTATCACTGAGCGATATGCAAACGGTTCACGACGCGATTACGGATGATGTTTTCAATTTTCTAGGCGTGCAGAATTCAGTGGCCAGCCGGTTAAGTTTTGGTGGCACAGCGCCCAGCAATGTGCGTGCGCAAGTGGCGCGTTGGAAAGAGGCGTTGGCGTAATGCGCAATCTGATTTTGATATTGGTGGTTGCTACCTTGGCCGGCTGTGGCATTCAGGGTGATCCGTTGCCACAAAATCCGGAGGCACCATGTCCCTTCTGCGAATGATCTATCTGGTGCTGGCAGTTGTTGGCGCGGTTGTTCCCATGATGCATTATTTTGCCTGGGCGGACGGCGGTGGATTTACGTTTGATGGTTTTATTGCCGCGTGGTCGGCCAATCGGGCGACTGTTGGGTTGATGTGGGATATGGCGATTAGTGCGGGTGTTTTGACCCTGTGGATGATGGCCGAAGTTTATGTGCGCAAGGATTGGTGGGTTTTACCAATCGGTTTGATTGCAACGTTTGGGGTCGGTGTCTCGTTTGGATTACCGTTGTATTTGTTTCTGCGCTCGCGCGCATTTAAGTAGGGCATCATGGATCATTTTTTATACAAAGACGGTGTTTTACATGCCGAGGATGTCGCGCTGACGGAAATTGCGGCGGCTGTTGGTACGCCGTTTTACGTGTATTCAACCGCCACGTTGAAACGTCATTTTCGGGTGTTCGACGAGGCATTGGAAGGTATGGATCATCTGGTGTGTTACGCGATGAAAGCGAATTCAAATATTGCCGTCCTGAAGATTTTGGGTGATATGGGTGCGGGCATGGATGTGGTGTCGGGTGGTGAATATATGCGTGCCAAAGCGGCGGGCGTTAGCGGTGATCGCATTGTGTTTTCGGGCGTGGGTAAAACCCGCGCGGAAATGGTTTTGGCGCTGACAGGTGGTATCCGACAGTTCAATGTCGAAAGTGAACCAGAGTTAGAAGTGTTGAACGAAGTGGCAATTTCAATGGGTGTTGTTGCGCCGATCACGGTGCGGGTGAATCCCGATGTTGATGCGAAAACCCATGCGAAGATTGCGACCGGAAAATCGGAAAACAAGTTTGGGATTCCCATTGGCAAAGCCCGCGACGTTTACGCGATGGCGGGAGCCATGGATGGTATCGAAGTTGTGGGCATTGATGTGCATATCGGATCGCAATTGACCGATTTGGAGCCATATCGGCAAGCGTATCAAAAAGTTGCGGAATTGACCGAGGTATTACGCGCGGACGGTCATAATATTCGTCGTTTAGATTTGGGGGGCGGTTTGGGGATCCCGTACGAGCGTTCAAACGAAGCTCCACCGTTGCCGATGGATTATGGCAATGTGGTGCGTGAAACCGTTGGGCATTTAGGGTGTGAGATTGAGATTGAACCGGGGCGTCTATTGGCCGGGAATGCGGGTTTGTTGGTCAGTTCCGTAATTTACAACAAAGCGGGCGAGGGGCGTGATTTCATGATTGTGGACGCGGCGATGAATGATTTAATCCGCCCGGCAATGTACGAAGCACACCATGATATTGTGCCCGTGATAGAGCCTGCTGTCGGTATGGAACAACAGCCGTTTGATATTGTTGGGCCGGTTTGCGAATCTGGTGATACTTTTGCCAAGCAACGCGATATGACGCCCGTTGCAAACGGTGAAATGGTAGCGTTTCGGTCGGCCGGTGCGTATGGCGCAGTGATGTCGTCGGAATATAACACCCGCCCGATGATCCCAGAGGTGTTGGTTAAGGGTGATCAATTTGCTGTCATCCGCAAGCGTCCAACCTTTGACGAAATGATAAATCGCGATACAGTGCCCCAATGGCTGTAGGCATTTCTGTGGCCTGATTGAAAGGCATCGATGTCCGACTTGAAAAACGCCCCGAATGACCGAAAAACCGCATTTATGCGTCCGTTACGCTGGCGTGTTTGGCGCACACGGGTGGTGTTGTTGTGGGAGCGGATATTAGAGGTTTTTTGGCCTGCCATGACGTTGGCAGGGTTTGCGGCGGCATTGTATATCCTGCGCGATTTCATGCCATTTGTGATGCCCGTTGTTGGCATTATGTTGATTGGGGTTCTGTATTTTTTGTATCGCGGTGTGATGTCATTTCGGTGGCCACGCGATCCTGAAATTTATCACGCGTTAGATAAAAGTGTTCAGGGTTCGCCAGTGCGTGCGTTGGCAGACGAGTTGGCATTGGGGCGGGAAAATACCCAGTCCAAGGAATTGTGGGCAATGCATCTGCAACGCATGGCGCAACGGGCCAAATTGGTTGATGTTCCAGATGCGCATGTGCGATTGGCAAAAACCGATCCGTATGGCCTACGGCTATTGTCAATATTTGCGGTTATTTTTGCAGTTATTTTTGTGTCCGGTTCGCGCGGATTTGAAAAATCTGGCCAAGGTGCAGGCAGCGTTGCGGCGGGGCCGAGTTTTGAGGCTTGGGCCAAGCCACCGTTGTATACAGGATTGCCCACGGTTTATTTGAATGACGTTGAGCAGGGCACGCCGATTTCGATGACACAGGGCAGCGAGTTTTTGATCCGTGCATATGGCGACGTCAGCATCAGCGAAGATTTATCTGTGATTGGCAATACGCAATTTCCCAGCGTTGAGGGTGTGTTGGCAGAAGCCAAGTTTATTATGACCAAATCTGGGACGCTGCAGTTAGCGGACAGAAATGGGATCACGTTGGCGTGGGATATTTCGGTGTTGGCTGATCTACCCCCAATGATTGAGATTACAGGCGAGATGAGCCGTGATTTACAGGGTGCAATGCAATTGCCGTTTCGCGCCAGTGATGATTACGGTGTGACGGGTGGGACATTGGATATTGCGTTGGATTTGGACAATGTGGATCGGCGTTATGGGTTGGCTCTGCCACCCGAAGAGATGCCGAATTTAATCGGTGAGCTGCCCCTGCCGTTCAACGCCCGTACGGATGATTTCGAAGGCATTATCGAGGAAGATTTTGCCAAACATGGCTGGGCTGGATTGCCTGTTATTGTGGGATTAAATGCGACGGATGCGGCGGGAAATGTTGGCCAGATTACGCCATTGAATACCGAATTGGCGCGAAAGCGGTTTTTTGATCCATTGGCGGCCGCGCTGATTGATGTGCGTCGGCAATTATTGTGGAATCGTCAAAACGCTGAGCGTGCAATTTATTTGCTACGCGCCGTGACCTATCGCCCTGAAGGGGTCTTTGCCGAAGAGGACGCATACACCATGGCACGCGATGCCATTGCCAAGATGGAAGCATCTGGTGATGCGAACTTGGTGAATGTGGAGCGTGATGAGGTGACGGAGTTGTTGTGGACGGCGGCGATTTTGATCGAGGATGGTGATTTGGATGATGCCAAAGAACAGATGCGACGCGCCCAAGAGCGGTTGAAGGAAGCCATGGAAAATGGCGCCACTGATGAAGAGATTGCAGAGCTGATGCAGGCTCTGCGCGATGCCACAGATGCCTATATGGATGAGCTGGCAGAGAATAGCGAAGATCCAACAGATCAACCAGCAGGGGGTGATGGCGAAACCATTACCCAAGATGAAATTCAAGAGATGATGGACGAAATCCAACGCTTGATGGAAGAAGGGCGCATGGAAGAAGCACAAGAGTTGTTGCGCCAGTTACAAGAGTTGTTGGAAAACATGCAGGTTGTGCAACAATCTGGCCAAGGTAGCGAAGGTGAAGAGGGTGAGCAATCCGAGCAAGACATGCAAGAGATGTTGGAAGATCAACAAGAATTAGCGGATGAGACATTCCAAGAACTGCAAGAGCAGTTCAATCAAGAGCAACAAGGTGAAGGTGAGCAACAGCAAAGCCAAAGCGGCCAGCAAGAGGGCGATAGCGGCCAAGAAAATGACACACCTGAGGGTGAACAGTTAGGCCAAGAACAAGGCCAACAAGGAAGCCAACAGGGACAACAAGAAGGTGGCCAACAAGGCCAAAATCAAGGCGAAAATGGCGATGCGTCGAATGGTGATCAGGGTCAACAGGGCGAAAATGGTCAGGGGCAATCAGGCGCAGGCGCGTCGGATTTAGCGGGACGACAAAAAGCACTGCGCCAAATGTTGAACAATCAACGACGCAATCTGCCCAATGATGGCAGTCAAGCAGGGCGCGAGGCGGGCGAAGCGTTAAGTGATGCGGAGCGTCAAATGGGTGATGCCGAAGAGAGCCTGCGCGAGGGCGAATTTGGTCAGGCGTTGAACCAACAATCCGACGCTTTGGAATCCCTACGCCGTGGGATGCGCGCCATGAATGAGCAACAGCGCGACGCGCAGAACGGCACGGAAAACGCAGGCCAACAAAATGGCCCATCCCAAGGCACACCAAATGACCCATTGGGTCGGGCAACGGGACAAGATCGTGCCGGGCGCGCATTTAACGATGATGCATTGAATAAGGGTTTGGATCAGACAGGGCGGGGCAAAGCCTATGAGAACCTGTTGGACGAGTTAAAGGGACGCGCCCAAGATCGGACACGCCCAGAATTTGAATTGGAATATTTGGAACGTCTTTTAGATAGGTTCTGATGAACGTTAGTTCATTAATTTGGACTTAGCGTTTTGAAATAGATTGCTGAACCCAGGCTCGCCACCTTGGTAATACATGTCCTGTAAAACCATGCGACCGTTATCAATGCTGGTTTCGTATTTGGTCATGAATGGTTCTGTGGCCGGTATGGTTCCACCGATTGCTGGTGCAAACATATAGGCAAGCGTTGTCAACAATGCGACACCGCACGCGGCCAGAAAGCCCATTGAAAAACGATTGCTGCTTTCTTTCACGTCATCGGCCTTGAGGTCGATTGAATCGTCTGCGTCATCTTCATCATCGTCGTCGAGATCTAGTTTGGTATTAATGTCATCGATATCGGTGAAAACAGCCTTGCCCGATTTTGCCTGTGTGGTTGGGGCCAATGCAATTTTTTCGTTTTCAGCGTCAAGCTCATCATCCCCTTGGCCAAATTTGATGTCATCGTTCAAGGGTTCGTTTTCATCAGGATCAGAGCGTTTCACCAGGCTTGAAACGTTTTTGATGAAATCGGATGCTGGTCGGATCATGGGTTTTGATGCAGGCGAAATTATCGGGGTTACATCAAGATCATCGTCGTCCTGATTGAATTTATCGATGTCGATCTGAACCGGACGTTTCCCCAAATCCCCCAAGAATTTTTCAGGTTCCAACGTTGGTGGTGGTGGTGAAACCGTGTCGGTTTGTATGTCAACGACTGGCTCTTTGACTGCTGATGCTGATAAATCATCAAGTGCTGGTTTTGTTTCAGCGACGTCAACATCAGCAACGGTGTCCATTGCATCATGTGTCGGCGTGGTCTCTGCGATATTAGTGGGATCAATTGATTCCGCTTCTAAAATCTCTCGTAGGCTTTTGGCGCTGGACAAGGTGAGGTCTTCTTTGGGGGCTGGTTCTGTTGGAACGTCGGCTTCTTGTACGTCATCCATTTCCTGCATGCGACGCGCGACGTCCTCTACGTTTATTGGCGCAGTTGTGTCATGTGGTGCGGCGGCGTCATTGTTGAGTTCTGGTTCAACCGGCGGCTCTTCGCGCGTTTCAACCGTTGCATCTTGTTCTGCGAATGCAGCCTCTTCTTGCAAGATGCGTTGCACTTCGGGGTCAATTGTGGGGCGTTGTCGTTGCTTTGGAAGTTGCGTTTCTGGTGTTTGAGCGGTTTGCGTGGCGCGAAGGGATCTAAATATTGTTGAAACCTCTGCGACGGACTCGCCGTGATCAACTTCTGTATCGTCTGGCTTTTGGGTTGATAAAGCATCACCAGCATTCAATTGCATGGGGCGACCTTGGAACCAAATTTCAGAGCAGTTGGCGCATTGCACGTCGCGACCCGCTTCTGGAATAGCGTCTTCAGAGACTTCGTACTGAGATGTACAATTTGGGCAAACGATCCGCATAATGATCCTCTTAAACTTTTTGGGTTGGTCTATTGTTAATAAACCGATTACTAATGCCAATGTCTACGAATAGTTTATCCTGAGATCTGACAACTGACTGGCAAAATTACATTATTTTGCTTTACAGTCCAGTAAAACGGGAATTCGAGTTGATTTTTATAGGGTGAATGCGTTGATCGAGCTGAAAAAAGCAGGGTTTAGTTATGGCGGTGGCGATATTTTTCGTGATGTGGACCTGCATTTAACAAAAGGTAGTTTTCATTTCCTGACGGGGCCATCTGGTTCGGGGAAAACCACCCTGATGAAGATGTGTTACCAAGCATTAATGCCCAGTTCAGGCACTATCAAAGTGTTTGGTAAGGATGTGCGTGCGATGGATCGCGATGATATCGCAACTGTGCGCCGTCGCATTGGGGTTGTGCATCAGGATTGCCAGTTTTTGGATCATTTGTCGGTGGCCGAAAATATCTTGTTGCCCAGTCAGGTGTCGGGCCGTGATATCACCAAAGATGTAGCGAATTTGCAACAATTATTAAAATGGGTCGCGCTGACAAGCCGTATGGATGCGTTGCCGCCGCAATTATCAGGTGGCGAGAGGCAACGTGCAGCATTGGCGCGGGCTGTGATTCTGTCGCCCGAAGTGATCATTGCGGATGAGCCGACGGGAAATCTGGATTGGCAAATGGCACAACGGTTGTTGGAGTTGTTGATCGAGCTGAATAAGATGGGGAAAACCGTATTGATGGCAACGCATGATATGAACCTGATCCGCGCGTCCCGTTCCGCGGTTTCGGCGCGTGTTTTGCGCATTCAGGGTAAACAGGTGCATTTGGCGGGGGCGGATTTATAATGGCGTCTCTCAAGCATTTCATGGGGTTTTTAACGGGTGATAAAAATGCAGATCGTATTGTCCCACCCACAGGATTTACCGCTCGTTTAACCAGCTTTACCGCCGCTGCTATGGCGTTTTTGACTGTGTTTGCGTTGGCGTTGTCGCTGGCGACGGGGCGATTGGCAGAGCGCTGGTCGTCTGAGTTATCCAAAACCTCGACTGTGCGGATTTCAGCACCAGAGGCACAGATGGATAAACAATCCCAAGCGGTGTTGAAAATTTTGGAAACGACACCCGGAATTGCATCCGCGCGATTGATGACCAAGGACGAGCAACGCGCCTTGTTGGAACCATGGTTTGGGACGGATTTACCGTTGGATACCTTGCCTATCCCTAACTTGATCGAAGTGGTGGAAAACGAAGTGGGGCCAGAAATGGACGGGCTGCGTTTACGCCTGTCAGCAGAGGCCCCGGGGGCAGTTTTGGATGATCATACACGTTGGCGTCGGCCGTTGGCCAAGGCGGCGTCGCGATTGCGCATGTTGGCGCTGTTTTCGATGGTTTTGATATTGGGTGCGACGGCGGCGATGATTACATTGGCAGCGCAGGCGGCATTGGCGGCGAATGGACAGGTGATCCAAGTTCTGCGCCTGATCGGTGCACGCGATAGTTATATCGCTAAGGCGTTCGTGCGTCGTTTTACCATGCGTGCCTTCGTCGGCGCGGTGGTTGGTATTTTCGTTGGAATGATTGGTGTGATGTTGCTGCCCGCAGCCGCAGAAGAGGGTGCGTTTTTAACAGGCCTAGGATTTCAGGGATTGCATTGGTTATTCCCGCTGGCGATTCCCGTAATCGCGGCATTTGTTGCATTTTGGGCCACACGTTTCGCGGCGACACGCGCATTGGCAAGGATGAGTTAAGTGATTGTAATACAATATTTTTTATCTGTGATTTTTATCGTTTCAATGTATGTTTCGTTGGCTGTTTTCGGTCTACTTGGGGCGATCCCTGCATTATTGTCGCGCAATGCGACGTATTGGATCATTCGCAAGTTTTGCGGTAGTGTTATTTGGTTGGCGCGGGTTTTGTGCGGGCTGAAGGTAGAGCAACGTGGCCCCATTCCGACCGGCAATGTCGTGGTGGCGTCCAAGCACCAAAGCTTTTTTGATGTGATCTTGCATACCTATTATTTGCCCAATGTGAATTTCGTGATGAAGCAAGAATTGAAGTACGTACCGATCATTGGGTTTTACGCCGCCCGCATTGGTGCGGCGCCTGTTAAACGCGGTCAAAAATCCAAGGCGGTCAAACAGATGATGTCTGGTGTGGCCAAAAGCGGTGGTGAAACACAGTTGGTGATTTATCCGCAAGGGACGCGCGTTGCACCAGGGAAATCCATGCCATACAAAGTGGGCGCAGCGGTGATTTGTCAGCGTATGAAACGTCCAGCGGTGATGGCGGCGACAAACGTAGGGATGTTCTGGCCAAAGCGCAGTTTGTTGCGCAAACGTGGGGTTGCAGTTTTGGAGTATTTTGAACCTGTAACGGCGGACATGGCGCTGTCTGAATTCGTGGCGTATATGGAAGAAACCATTGAAACTGCCTCTGATAAATTGATGGCAGAAGCGGGATTTATCAAAGGGGAATAGTATGAAATCCGTCACCTCGATTGCACAGCTTGAAGAGATTTATGGAACACCTGGGCCCGCATCATTACGCAAAGTCGCAGATCATATCACGCCGCAATATCGTCAATGGATCGAAGCCAGTTCAGTTTGTGCATTGGCCACCGTGGGACCCGAAGGGTTGGATGCCAGCCCGCGTGGTGATATTGGCAAAGTGCTGTATGAATTGGACGCGAAAACGCTGTTGATGCCTGATTGGCGCGGCAATAACCGTATGGATTCGTTGCGTAATATTATTCGCGACCCAAGGGTAGCATTGATGTTAATGACGGGTGGGTCGCATAATGTGACGCGGATTAATGGCCGCGCGATTGTATCGCTGGAACCTGAATTAATTGACCGCTTTGATGATCGTGGGCGCAAGCCGCGTTCGGTTATTGTAGTGCATATTGACGAGGTTTATTTTCAGTGTTCGCGTGCATTACAGCGTGCGGATATTTGGAATGCGAAACAGTGGCCAGATGCGTCTGAGCTGCCCAGTGCAGGACAGATTTTGCAAGATATGACGGATCGCGAAATTGATGGTGCGACGTATGATGCCGAATTGCCTGCACGTATCAAAGAAACGCTGTGGTAGGGCGTGCATTCGTTAAACGATTTTATGCGCTGTGCGCGGAGATATTTAGGCAACGTAAAGGTGGCGGCGTTACAGCCCTTTTGAGCCCAAATCCAAGAATTTTTGACGGCGGGATTTAACCAACTCTTTGGGCTTTTTGCCTTTGAGTTCGGCCAAGCATTTGCTGATGGCGTCGCTGACGGTGGTGTAGGTTTGAGCGTGGTTGCGTTGCGCACCACCCAGTGGTTCGGGCAGAACCATGTCTGCGACACCGAGTTTTTCCAAGTCTTGTGCGGTGAGGCGTAATGCTTCGGCAGCTTCGCGCATTTTTTCGGCATCTTTCCACAGGATGGATGCACAGCCTTCGGGGGAAATCACCGAATAAACAGAGTGTTCCAGCATCAAAAGTTTGTCAGCGGTGGCAAATGCAACCGCGCCACCAGAGCCGCCTTCGCCAGTGATGATTGAGATAAGGGGGACGCTGACCTGTAGACATTTTTCGGTGGAGCGTGCGATGGCTTCGGATTGGCCGCGTTCCTCGGCACCTTTGCCGGGGTATGCGCCAGGGGTGTCAACCAATGTGATGATGGGCAGGCCAAATTTGTCGGCCATTTCCATCAGGCGGATTGCCTTGCGATAGCCTTCTGGCCTTGCCATACCAAAGTTGCGTTTGATGCGGGACGTTGTGTCGGAACCCTTTTCGTGGCCGATGACCATGACGGGTTGATCGCGAAACCGTGCCAAGCCGCCCATGACGGCGGCGTCGTCGGCAAAGTTGCGATCGCCCTGAAGTGGGGTGTATTCGGTGAATAATTCGCGAATGTAATCCTGACAATGTGGTCGATCTTGGTGGCGCGCCACCTGACATTTGCGCCATGGGTTCAGGTTTTTATACAGGTCAACCAACATCGCCTGTGCTTTTTTGTCCAATGCGGCGGCTTCGGATTCGATGTCCATGCCATCTTCTGATTTTTCAGCTAATGCGCGCAGCTCGTGGGCTTTGCCTTCGATTTCAGCAAGTGGTTTTTCGAATTCGAGATAGTTTTGCATGTCAGCCGTCTTTGTTTGTTTTAATCTGTATGGCGAAAAAGGGGGCGTATTGCAACGCCCGACCTTTATTGGAGATCGCTAAATGCGTGTTCGAGGCGTTCCATTGCGCCGATCAATTGTGCGCGTTGGGTAGCAAAGTTGAAACGGAGGAATGTTTCGCCACCCGAACCGAATGTTTCACCGTGGCTGGCGGCGATGAGGGCCTTGTTTTGAACGCGATCAATGTATTCCGATTTGGACATGCCCGTGCCGGCAAAATCGACCCACGACAGGTATGTCGCCTGCATTGGCATAGATTTTACGCCTGGAATTTTTGCCATGGTTGCGTCAAGGATTTTGCGGTTCTCATCAAGGTATGCGACCAGCGCATCAACCCAAGCATCACCATGATTGTATGCTGCCTGAGTCATCGTGAGGCCAAAAGCATTGGCGGATATGCCCATGGCGCGCATGGTGGCGGCGAATTTTTTGCGTAGATTCTCATCGGCGATAATAACATTGCCCGAATAGCTACCAGCGAGGTTAAACGTCTTACTGCTGGCGGTGAGCATAACTAAGCGATCGGAAATTTCGGGTACGGCCAAGGGCATTGGCGTGTGTTTAACGCCAAATGTTATGTCGTGATGAACCTCGTCAGAGACGATCATCAAATTATGGCGGAGTGCAAATTCCCCGACCTTACGAAGTTCCTCGACCGACCAAACGCGCCCACCTGGGTTGTGGGGCGAGCACAGGATAAGCATTGTTTCAGACCCATCCATTTGCGCATCATAAGCGTCGAAATCCATTTCGTAACGCCCATTGTTAAGCGCCAATTCGCATTCGACAACGCGACGACCCGCCGCTTTGGTGACGCGGGCGAATGCGTGGTAAACGGGGGTGAAGAGGACGACGCCATCACCTGGTTGTGTGAAGGCTTGCAGACAAAGAGCGGTGGCATTGACCAAACCATGGGTGGTGAAAATATGCGCGGGATCAACCGTCCAACCATGGCGGCGATCCATCCAACCCGTGATAGCATTGTGGTAATCGGTTTTGTCGCCGTAATACCCATAAACGCCTTGGCCCATCATCGTTTTTAGCGCGTCCTGAACCGCCACTGGTGGTTCAAAATCCATGTCCGCAACCCACATTGCTGTGCCCTCTTGGGGATCAACGCCGTAAAGCGCTTGCATGTTGTCCCATTTATCGGAATGGGTATTTACACGGTTAATTGGTTTGTCAAAGTTCACGATAGGCTTGTCGAAATTCATGGTTGGTCTCCTTGGCGCGAGACTATCAATCGTAACGACAGGGGCAAGGGGTTTTCAGGTACCGCAGAAGGTTTTGTAATTGGGATCAACCATCAGGGGTGGCTTGGTATAAACGTCTTTGCCATCCTGTGCGGTGTATGGGTTGGTGATCAGGGTCAGGAGTTGTTCGAATTGGGCATAATCGCCGTCCTGCTCGGCCGCGTTTAGCGCCGCTTCGACCAGATGATTTCGCGGGATATAGATTGGGTTGGCGGCGCGGATGTTTTTAGCGGCATTTGGTTCGGATGCGATGCGGGTTTCAAACTGTTTGATCCAATCGTCGGTGGCGGATGGGGTTAGGTAAAGATCGCGCAGTGGCGTAGCGTTTCCGCCCACTAAATCGGCAAGGGCGCGAAAAGCGAGGGTGAAATCGACCATGTTGTCGGCCATGGTTTCGAAAAATGTATCGAACAGATCGGCGTCATCATCGTTGTGTGTTTCGAACCCGAATTTGCGGCGCATTTCAGTAAGCCAGTGATCCTCGTACATCGCCGAGAATGTGTTGATAATTTGGGTGGCTTTTTCGATGGCGGTGTCTTGGTCGGGGTCGATTAGTGGCACCAACGCCTCGGCCAAGCGGGCAAGGTTCCACCGCGCGATCAGGGGTTGGTTTGAGTAGGCATAGCGACCTTGGCGGTCAATGGACGAGAAGACCGCATTGGCATCGTAATGATCCATAAATGCGCAGGGGCCATAGTCGATTGTTTCGCCTGACAGGGTGACGTTGTCGGTGTTCATCACGCCGTGGATAAAGCCAAGGCCGATCCATTTGGCGATCAGGTATGCTTGTTTATCGGCGGCTTGTTTAAGCAGTTCAAGGTATGGGTTTTCTGCTGATGCGGCGTCAGGGTAGTGGCGGTTGATGGTGTAATCCGCCAGTTGTTTGAGTTTGTCAGTTTCGCCGCGTGCGGCGAAGAATTGAAAGGTGCCGACGCGAATGTGGCTGCTGGCGGTGCGGGTTAGGACGGCGCCGGTTTGAGTGGTTTCGCGCTGTATGCGTTCGCCTGTGGTGACGGCGGCCAAGGCGCGTGTGGTGGGGACGCCAAGGGCATGCATTGCTTCGCCGATAAGGTATTCGCGCAGGACAGGGCCAAGACCCGCGCGGCCATCGCCGTTGCGTGAAAAAGGGGTGCGACCAGCACCTTTTAGTTGGATGTCGAAGCGTTTGTTATCGGGGGTGATGATTTCGCCAAGTAACAATGCGCGGCCATCGCCAAGTTGGGGGGAAAAGCCGCCAAATTGGTGGCCCGCGTATGCCTGCGCCAGCGTATCCGCGCCATCGGGTTTTTGTGCGCCAGAGAAGATGGTGGCGAGGTCAAGGTCTGTGACGTCGAGACCAAGTTCATCGGCAAGGGCGTGGTTGAATTTGATCAGCTTGGGATCGGGGGCGATGGCGGCGTCCGTAGGGGCGTAGAAGCCATCGAGGTCGCGAAAATATGTGTTGTCGAATTTCATGGGGGGAGTGTGCATGAAATTTGGAGGAGGTGGAAGGGATCAAACGATCATGTGAAGTGCCTTGATCCCAACCCAACTTTGGCATAAATCGCAAATATGTCTATTTTACCTATTCTTTTGCACCCTGACCCGCGTCTGAAAAAGATCTGTGATCCTGTGGGTGCTGTCGATGCTGAAACTCGCAAGTTGGCCGATGCAATGTTGGAAACCATGTATGATGCGCCCGGTGTCGGGCTGGCTGCGCCCCAAGTGGGGTCGATGGCGCGTTTGTTCGTTATGGATTGTGCGGACAAAGACGCGGTCGGTGAGCCGATGGTTTTGATTAATCCTGAAATCAAGTGGACGTCGGATGAGCTGAGCGTTCATAACGAGGGTTGTTTATCCTTGCCTGAATTGTTCGAGGATGTTGAGCGGCCAGCGGCGGTACGGATGTCGTTTTTGGATATTGATGGCAAGGCGCATGAACAACAGTTTGATGGATTGTGGGCAACCTGTGCGCAACACGAATTGGATCATTTGAATGGTGTTTTGTTTATCGATCATTTGACGCGGATGAAACGATCGATGATGACCAAAAAAATGGTGAAGTTTAAAAAAGAATTGGCGCTTGGATAATGGCGGTACGCGCGTTTATCCCGTTCCCTGACAAGCGATTGTCGGTGGTTTGCGATCAGGTTGATGCGATCACAGATGTGGAACGTGGGATTTGGCGCGATATGTTTGACAGCATGTATGACATGCCCGGTGTCGGGTTGGCGGCGTGTCAAATTGGGATCACGCGGGCGTTGGCGGTTGTGGATGCGGGTGACGGCAAGGATAAGCCTGTGCGTATGGCGAATCCCGTGATTTTACATGCCTCGGCGATCATGCGTGAGCATCAAGAGGGTAGCCCGAACTTACCCGGTGTTTGGGCGAATTTGGAACGCCCACGCGGCGTGACCGTTGGGTTTATGGACGAGCATGGCGCACAGGTTGAGCGCGATTTTGTTGGTCTGTGGGCGACATCGGTTCAGCACCAGATTGATCATTTGAATGGAGTTATGTTTTTTGATCGATTGAGTAAGACCAAGCGCAAGATGTTGATTTCCAAGGCGCAAAAGTTGTCCAAAAAGGGATTGATCTGATGCGCGTTGTTTTCATGGGAACGCCAGATTTTTCGGTGCCTGTTTTGGATGCGCTGATTGAGGCGGGGCATGAAATTGCCGCCGTGTATTGTCAGCCACCGCGCCCTGCGGGTCGTGGCAAGAAAGATCGCAGGGCGCCTGTGCATCAACGCGCGGATGTGTTGGGTTTGGATGTGCGGCATCCGTTGAATTTCAAAGACACTGAAACCGTTGATGCGTTCGCTGCGTTGAATGCGGATGTGGCGGTTGTTGTGGCCTATGGTTTGATATTGCCGCAGGTGGTTTTGGATGCGCCTGCAAGGGGCTGTTTGAATATTCATGCGAGTTTGTTGCCGCGTTGGCGTGGTGCCGCGCCGATCCACCGCGCGATTATGGCGGGGGATGTGCACACAGGAGTCTGCATTATGCAGATGGAAGCGGGGTTAGACACAGGGCCCGTGTTGTTGCGCGCTGAAACTGCGATTTTGGCAACGGATACCACGGCGATTTTGCATGATCGATTGGCGGGTATTGGGGCGGGCATGATTGTTGAAGCGTTGAACCGCTTGGATGATTTGGACGCGGTTGCACAGTCCGAAGATGGTGTGACCTATGCGAAAAAGATTGAGAAAGCCGAAGCGCAGATTGATTGGTCGCGTTCGGCGGATGAGGTGGATCGCCATATTCGCGGGCTATCGCCGTTTCCGGGCGCATGGTTTGCGGATGGGGATCAGCGGGTGAAGGTTTTGATGAGCCATGTTGTGGATGGTTCGGGCACTGCGGGTGAAGTGATTGACCAAGTTACGATTGCTTGTGGGTCGGGTGCGGTTGCGTTGACGCGGTTGCAACGTGCGGGCAAGGGGCCGATGGATGTGGATGATTTTATCCGTGGATATCCGTTACCGACGGGCAAGACGTTATAAACTTTATGCGCTTCGCGCGGAAGATATTTAGACAAAGTAAAGGGTGGGTGGAGTACGTTTTGCGACGTCCAGCTCTTTAATTTATGCAAATCACCCTTATATATAAGGGGAAGGGGGGCGTAATGCCTGTATTATTGACGTTGATTGTTGGTGCCGCTGCGGGGGCAATTGCTGTTCATTTTATGAAGCTGAATGTCAGTTTCTGGGTGGCGGGTGCCATTGGTGTGCTGGGGGCGATTTTTGGCGGAATTATCCTGCGCGCATTGGCGGTGTTGTTGTTAGGTGCCAGTGCGGTGGGTAGTCTGTTTGTGGGGGGATTGATTGGCGCGGTAGTGCTGATTTGGATTTACCGGACGTATTTTGTGAACCGTTAGAACACTTTGGTTGCTTGTGCTTTTCAAGTGTGACGGTAGGATAGTATTATCAGAATTTGGAACTATTTATGCGGATTATTATTTTATGTATTGCTTTGCTACTTCCTGCGCAAATCGCTCTGTCAGAGCAAAAGACATCAGAAAATTACGTATTTAAGACACGCGAAGACATCCACAAGTTCGTGCAAGCCAAGGATGTGGACGCCGTTGAAGCGTTGTTCGTTGAAAGTGACCACGCTCTGCAGGATTTAGGGTCCACAAACGCAGATAAGTTTAGAACATTAATGGGCTCATTTGAAGTGATGAACCCAGACATGGAAAGCTTTATGCCGATGTGGGCTGAGCAATATCCGAATTCTGTTTATCCCAAGATTGCAGAAGCATTTCGACAGATGCGTATTGGTTGGTTTTTCCGCGGAAATGATTTGATGCGGTATGTTTCGAATGAGGCGCGTGCCGCATCCGATCTGCGTTACCGCAAGGCCGCCAATTTGGCCAAAGTGGCATATAAAATGCGTCCTGATTTAGTGGCTGCTGCGGATCTAGCGCGTCAGGTGCATCAAGTTGGTTACGGTTGGCGTTCTAAAAAGGGATTATATTATGAAACCCTGCGTAATCATCAAGACGTTTCAACACTTAAACGCAGTTTGCAGGGGCTTGCACCACTTTGGGGTGGCTCGTTGAAATTGGTTTTTGCAACGTGCGAGAAGTTTGCACCTGATGCCGTTGCCAATTTTCCTTATGATGCGGATATTTGCAAGGCCGCCTACATCTTGGATTGGCTTAATCAGGATCGGGATCCAGAGCTGTATGCGTGGGCGTTTGAGGTGTTGGACCGTACACCACTTGATGGCATGATTTCCTATCGATTAACGGATTTGAAAGACGTTCGCCCATTTCAAAAGGATGGCGATAAGGTCGCCGCAGCGTTGTATTTGGAAATGCAAAAGGACCCAGAGTATTTAATCAGTTTGATCCGCAATGGGTATATTTTTTCCGAGCATTTCAACCCATTTTTGGAAGAGATGGCCGAATTGGAAATTCCACCCGTTTTCAAACTTCAAGAAACCTATTCCCCCAAGAGCGTTTTGTATAGAGCTCGGTTGGAGTTGGAACGGATTGCGAGTGACGAAAATGGATTTGGTGCTGACTGGGCGAAGCAAGAAAACCTAACTGAATTTAATCAAATCTTAGAAGAGGCAGAATTATACGGCAAATATTCATACCAATTATATGAGCTGCGGGCACAGCAATACCAAAATTATGACGGCTTGGAGGCGCTTAAATCGGCGAAAATAACCCATGAGACGGGGATTTATTATTCGAACCACATGCCTGTAACTTTGGTGAAGTATAAAAATATGCTTAAGCATTTTATTTCCCGCGTTGATTTTATGCAGGAACACGAAGGCGGCGTGGCGGTTAACGGTGTTGGGGAAGATTATGAACAAGTTATGGCGCAACTGAAGTGCCCATATTTTCGCGCGTCCCGTTTGTTAGAGGAAATTTGTCCAGCGGGTACCAATGATCAATATTGCCGATATGCCGAGAGATTTGGCGCCCTTGAGGCAGATGATAATATCGCAAATCAGTGTCCCGAATTAGCGAGCTCTTGGATACAAGACATGGTGTTTAGTTTGCCAAACTAGGTCTTAAACGGTTCCATGCCTGCGCGGGCGAGTTCGTCGGCGCGTTCATTTTCGGGATGACCTGCGTGGCCTTTGATCCATTCCCATGTAATGTCGTGCCGGTGGGTTGCGGCCTCTAGTCGTTTCCATAATTCTTCGTTTTTGACGGGCTTTTTAGCAGCGGTTTTCCAGCCATTTTTTTTCCAACTGATGATCCATTTTGTAATGCCGTCCTTGACGTAGGAGCTGTCTGTGACGATGGTGATTTCGCTGGGACGTTCCAAGGTTTCCAGCGCCATGATTGCGGCGGTCAGTTCCATTTGGTTGTTCGTGGTATTGGCCGCGCCACCCGAAAGATCACGCGATTTTATGACCTGTTCACCATCTTTGGCGAACATCAATACGCCCCAGCCCCCAGGCCCAGGATTTCCAGAACAGGCACCGTCGGTGTAGGCGAATAATTTAGGCATATGCGGTCACAATCATAAAGGGGTCGTGGGTGCCTGACATCGAGCGCGTTTTATCGATGCGCACTGGGCGATCCGTGTTGGGGGTAAAGTTTGCACCGATCAGCAAGGATTTCAGTTCGTCAGGTTGGAAATACGTGTATTTTCGCCCCAAGTTATCACGCTGTTCGCCGGTGCCAATTTTCAGGCCAAGGTGTAAATAACCACCTGATTTTAGAGCTGTATGGATGCGTTTCAGGTTTGCGGGCATTTCGGCGCGAGGGGCGTGTAGTAGGGAAAAGTTTGCCCAAATGCCGTCGTATTTGGCAACGTCGTTGAGTTCGTCAAACCGTGCTTGTACGGCGTTTACACCCAAACGTTCGCGCGCAGAGCGCACCATTTCAGCGCTGGCGTCTGTGGCGTGTGCGATCAGGCCTGCATTTTGCATCATCGCCGCAGAATTTCCCGGGCCACATCCCAGATCCAAAACGGTGCCACCCGTGGGGATCGTATCGATGAAAGATTGCAGGTCTGCGTCGGGTGTTTCGCGGCTGAACACCTGAATATAAGCGTCGACGGAAGCGTCGTAATAGGCGATGGTTTTTGGATCGGTCATGATAGGGCGAGGGTTGCGCGGATGAAGTGCCTAAAGAGAAACGCCATCAGTGTTAAAAAAATCAACGGTGTGAAAAATATTTTGAAACGAAGCCACCATTTAGGGGCAAGTGATCGCCATTGAACGTAAAAATCTAAGGGTAAAAGCAGTAGAAATCCAAATGCAATAAGGGCAAACCTTTGCCCGCCACCAAAGGATTGAACCCCAAGAAAGAAGATTATCGGTATCAGAGGTAGCAGCCACGAAGATGAGCTGCGCATGCCAAAGCTCCAAATTGCTCCGGTCAGAACGAAGAACACAACGGTAACTTGGGTGTTCATTAAGCGTCCAGCATTGGTGCCCATATTGGCACGCAGGAACAGATCGAGGCCGTCGATAAGGGACGCAATAAACGCGAGTAGGATGGGTGCGAAAATAAGTGCGCCAAACATTACAACGGATTTGGGCACGCGCTGGCTCATGCAGTTTGGCGCAGCACGCGCGGTACTTTGAATTCGACGTTTTCGACGGCGGTTTCCACGATTTCTTGGGTGACATCAAACCGATCTGTGAAGGCGGTTATGACTTCGTTTATTAAAACTTCGGGTGCGGATGCGCCCGCCGTGATGCCGATGGATTTGGCACCTTCGAGTGCGCGCCAATCAATGTCTGTGGCGCGTTGTACCAGTTGGGAATAGGCACAGCCTGCGGATTTTCCAACCTCGACCAAGCGTTTGGAATTGGATGAATTTGGTGCGCCGATCACCAGTAATGCATCGACCTTGGGCGCAACCGCTTTGACCGCTTCTTGGCGGTTTGTGGTGGCGTAGCAGATGTCCTCTTTGTGGGGGCCGATGATGGTGGGAAAGCGTGCCTGTAATGCGGCGACGATTTCGATGGTGTCGTCCACGGACAGGGTGGTTTGGGTGATATAAGCCAAGCGGTCGGGATCGCGCGGTGACAAATGTGCCACGTCGGCGGGGGTTTCAATCAACAGTACCTCGCCGTCGGGCAATTGTCCCATGGTCCCAATGGTTTCGGGATGGCCATCATGACCAATCATCACCATTTGCAAACCATTCGCGTGGTGGCGTTCCGCCTCGATATGCACCTTAGAGACAAGTGGGCAGGTGGCGTCGACGAAAACCATTTCGCGTGCCTGTGCGGCGGCAGGGACGGATTTTGGAACGCCGTGGGCGGAAAAAATTACAGGGCGGTCATCGGGGCATTCGGATAACTCTTCGACGAATACGGCACCTTTGGCGCGAAGGTCGTCGACCACGTATTTGTTGTGGACGATTTCGTGGCGCACAAAAACAGGTGCACCCCATTTTTCAAGCGCCATTTCCACGATCTTAATCGCGCGATCAACGCCCGCGCAAAATCCGCGTGGTGCGGCAAGGTAAAGGTGCAATGCTGGTTTTGTCATGGCGTTTTTTTAACTGTGAAGTGCGGGTTGCACAATGGATTAAACGTGGGAACGATTCTGTTGGGCGTGCGCCAAAATAAAACCCCGCCAGTGGGTGGCGAGGTTTTGGTTTTTACGTCGAACAAACCGCCTTAGGCTTCTTCGGGTTCCACTTCGGAATTGCTGGTTTGTGCAAATGATCCTTCGGGCCGAGGAGGGCGTCCGATTACGTCGCGCAATTCGTCAAGCTCGATGAAATTGTCCGCTTGGCGGCGCAAATCATCCGAAATCATCGGTGGTTGGCTGCGGATTGTTGAAACAACAGAAACGCGCACACCCTGACGCTGAATTGATTCAACCAATGGTTTGAAATCGCCATCACCAGAGAAAATAACGATATGATCCACATGCGGTGCCAATTCCATCGCATTTACGGCCAATTCGATATCCATATTGCCCTTCACTTTGCGACGACCCATGGAATCAGTATATTCCTTGGCTGTTTTTGTCACCATTGTGAAACCGTTATAATTCAGCCAGTCCACCAACGGCCGAATAGGAGAGTATTCTTCATTTTCCAATAACGCAGTATAATAAAACGCGCGCAATAATTTGCCCCGCCTCATAAATTCCGTTCGTAGAAGTTTGTAATCTATATCAAAATCCAACGCCTTTGCCGCGGCATAGAGGTTCGATCCATCAATAAAGAGCGCCAAACGCTCGTCACGATAAAACATAATAATTCCTTTTTTAATGCTCCGTCGACAAGAACGTCTGATGCGTGTTAGACAATAAAACGGCCGAAGAAGCTGCTGCAATTTACCCATAGAAATAAATGAATCAATAGCAAATGTTGTCTAATTTACAATTCAAATTTCTAGTGGCGTTTGGTTCTAATGTGTCGGACGACATAAATGAGTCGTTCCGTATCGTTAATTTAGCACTTTCTGAGTTGAATAATAAATCAATTAAAATTGATAGTATTAGTAAGTATTATCAAACGCCTGCCTTTCCCACGGGCGCCGGCCCCGATTTTGTAAACTGTGCCGCTTTGGGCAAAACGACAGCCGCACCTGATGAGTTGTTAACCATGTTTCATGCCATCGAGGCCAATTTAGGCCGTAAACGGGTGCAACGGTGGGGGCAACGTAGTGTGGATATTGACCTTATTTTTTATGAAGATTTTGTCAAACCCGACTTGAAAACATTCCAAAATTGGGTGGACTTGCCCTTGGCGGATCAAATGACGGAGACACCAGAGCAACTGTTGTTACCTCATCCACGGGTTCAAGACCGTGCATTCGTCCTGATTCCACTGATGGATGTGGCTCCGGATTGGAACCATCCAGTTTTGCAAAAAACCGTGTCGGAAATGTGCGGCGATTTGCCTGAAATGTTGCGTTCCGAGGTGCGTCAGATAAGTGATGCATAATAATCAACCAGCCCTTGCCATTTGTTTGAAAACCTCGTAAATATCCGCCCTTGTTGATACCCTCAGGCTTGGAGTTCCCAAATGGCACGTGTAACTGTTGAAGATTGCGTTGATAAAGTTCCTAATCGTTTCGATTTGGTCATGCTTGCCGCACACCGTGCCCGCGAAATCGCATCTGGGTCTGAATTGACTGTGCCACGCGATAACGACAAAAACCCAGTTGTTGCGCTGCGCGAAATTGCAGAAGAAACAATGACAGCAGCCAGCCTGCACGAAGCAGCGGTTCAAAGCCATCAAACACAAATCGAAGTTGACGAGCCAGAAGAAGATGAAATGGCGTTGTTGATGGGTGGCGGTGACGACAAGCCAGGTGACGACATGAATGACGAAAACCTGTTGCGCGCATTGATGGAAGCTCAAGAGGCAAAGTAAGGGCACTGCCCTGACCTAAGGAGCCACGCCAATGATCGACGTTGAAACACTGATCGATCACGTTCGTACCTATAATCCTAAAACAAATGATGATTTAATCCGCACAGCCTATGAGTATGGCAAGCGGATGCATGAGGGGCAAACCCGCCAATCGGGTGAACCCTATTTTACACATCCGATTGAGGTGGCAAATATCCTTGCTAGTCAAATGTTGGATGATGCGACGATTATTACGGCATTGTTGCATGACACAATCGAAGATACGGACGCGACCTATGCTGAGGTTTCTGAAATTTTTGGCGAGGAAATCGCGCATCTGATTGATGGGGTTACCAAGCTGACGAATTTGGAATTATCGTCGGTACAGGCCAAACAGGCCGAAAACTTTCGCAAGTTGTTGTTGGCGATGTCCCAAGATTTGCGAGTGCTGTTGGTCAAGCTGGGTGATCGGTTGCATAATATGCGCACGATCAAGCATATGCGCGTTGAAAAGCAGATTTTGAAAGCACGCGAAACCATGGATATTTTCGCCCCCTTGGCGGGACGCATGGGGATGCAGTGGATGCGTGACGAGCTGGAGGATCTGTCGTTCAAAATCCTGAACCCAGAAGCGCGCAAATCAATTATTCGTCGGTTCATCACACTGCGTGATCAATCCGAAGATTTGATCCCGTCGATTCTGAAAGATATTCAAACGTTGTTGTCTGCGCAGAAAATCGAGGCCAGCATTACCGGTCGTGAGAAGAAACCATATTCAATTTGGCGCAAGATGGAGGAGAAGAAACAAAGTTTTTCTCGGCTGTCTGATATTTATGGTTTCCGCATCATTACCGAACGCGAAGAGGATGTTTATCGCGCGTTAGGTGCGGTACACCAACGCTGGACGGCTGTGCCTGGACGGTTCAAGGATTACATTAGTTCACCAAAATCAAACGGGTATCGTTCGATCCACACGACAGTGGCTGGGCGCGATGGTAAGTTGGTCGAAATTCAAATCCGCACCCGCGAAATGCACGAGGTCGCCGAAGTCGGCGTTGCCGCGCATTGGGCGTACAAAGATGGGCGTCGCGCTGAAAACCGTTTTTCTGTTGATCCATTGTCGTGGTTGAACAGTTTGGCCGAACGGATTAACAGCGGCGAAGATGACCACGAAGATTTTTTGGAACATGTAAAATTGGAAATGTTCGCCGATCAGGTGTTCTGTTTCACGCCCAAGGGTGATGTTATTCAATTGCCCCGCGGTGCCACCCCGATTGATTTTGCCTTTGCAATTCACACGCGCATCGGTTCGGCAACAGTGGGTGCCAAAGTGGACGGGCATCGCGTGCCGTTATGGACGCGCTTGCGCAATGGGCAATCTGTCGAAATTCAAACCGCTGTCGGGCAACGCCCACAGGTCACATGGATCGATATTGCCACCACAGGTCGTGCCAAATCCGCCATTCGACGCGCCCTGCGCGAAGATCACCAAGCGGGATATATCAAACTAGGCCGAGAATTGGCACGTGTTGCATTGGAACATGTGGGCAAGAAAGCCACCGATAAGGCGTTGAATACGGCGGCGAAAAAACTGGGACTAAAGGATCACAAAGAAGTTTTGTCACAAATGGGCAGTGCGGAATTAAACGGTGTGGATTTGGTAGCGGCATTGTACCCATCCCTGTTGCATGACAAATCGGGCGAGTTGAACCAACCGATGACCAAGATTGTCGGCATGGATGCGGATCAGGTTGTACAAGCGGCGTCGTGTTGCCAACCATTGCCAGGCGAGCGCATCGTTGGCATTGCGACGCGCGGCAAAGGAGTGGTCGTGCATTCAATTCATTGTGATACTTTGATTGAATACGAGAACCAACCTGAACGTTGGATAGATTTAAGTTGGACCAAAGGCCGCAGTGATACCGTGAATAAAGTGACGATTGAGGTCACAATGGCCAATTACAGCGGTGTTCTGGGGCGGATTTGTACGCTGATCTCTGAACAAGACAGTAATATTATCGATATGCATTTTAGTGACCGAAAGCAGGATTTTTACCGGATTGCGATTGATATAGAGGTGAGAGATGTGGAACATTTGGCCAATATCGTTACCGCTGTTGACGCTGATTCGGATGTTGCCCAAGTATTGCAATCCAGACGCCATCAAATGACGATTTAAGTTAATTACTAACCAAGGTTGATTGCCCTGTTCCATGTTTAAACGCCGCACACCACTGTCATACTGGGAATGGTTCAAAGAGGGTTTTTACCCTCGGGCTGGCTGGCGTCGTGTAATCAATTACACAGGGTATCGCCTGAAACGATTACCTGACAGCCCGCATCGAATTTCGCTTGGATTTGCATGCGGTGCATTCGCCAGCTTTTCGCCGTTGTTTGGTTTGCATTTCTTCTTGGCCGCGTTTTTGGCCTATGTGTTGCGCGGAAATGTTTTGTCTGCGTTGATTGGCACCTTCTTTGGCAATCCGATTACATTCCCTTTCATCGGCGTGATAAGTTATCGCACCGGATTGTTCTTGATGGGCATGGGCCCCGAAGAAACCGCGTGGCACAAAATTCGCAACGGCATTGGCGAAATGTTTGGCAGCGTTTGGAGTGGTGTTAAAAACTTGTTCGGATATGGCCCAACAACGTGGAATGGTTTTGTAGATTTTTTTCACAGCGTTTTTGTACCCTATTTAATCGGTGGATTGATCCCCGGATTCATCACGGCAATTGTAATTTATTTCGTAACCAAACCCTTGGTGCGTGCATATCAAGCACGGCGTAAGGGGCGTTTGATCGCGAAGATTAACGAAATTCGCGAAAAACGCGAAGCAGAAGCGGCGTTGCGTTTGGCCGCGTTGGAAGCTGCTGAAAAAGACAAAACAGATACTGACGGCACCTGATTATAGGTTTAGCCTGTGGGTGAATGTAGGAGCAATCTGATGACGAATTTTGCAAACAAATCTTTGCGCTTGGGCGTTAATATCGATCATGTTGCAACGGTGCGAAATGCACGCGGTGGGCAATACCCCGATCCATTGCGCGCGGGGATGTTGGCACAGGCGGCAGGCGCCGATGGGATCACTGCGCACCTGCGCGAAGACCGCCGTCATATTACGGATCGTGATATTGATGCGTTAATGAAGGGTTTAAACATCCCTTTGAATTTTGAAATGGCCGCCACGGACGAAATGCAGAAAATTGCATTACGCCATATTCCCCATGCCGTTTGTATCGTACCCGAAAAACGCGAAGAACGTACGACCGAGGGCGGCTTAGAGGTGGCGCGCGAAGAAAATAAGATAGGCGATTTTATTGCACCACTGCGCGACGCAGGGTGCCGTGTATCCATTTTCATCGCCGCCGATCCGCGCCAAATCGAAAGTGCCGCACGTATCGGCGCACCAGTGATTGAATTGCATACCGGCGCCTATTGCGATGCCCATGCCGAGGGGCGTTTTGATGAACGTGACGCCGAATTGGAACGGTTACGCGAGATGTCGGTTTTCGCAGCGTCGCTAGGGTTGGAAGTTCATGCAGGGCATGGTTTGACATTTGATACTGTCAAACCAGTTGCGGCATTTCCGCAGGTAATGGAATTGAACATCGGGCATTTCCTGATTGGCGAGAGTATTTTTATTGGGCTTGAGGCGGCGATAAAGCAAATGCGGGTGATGATGGACGATGCCCGCGCCGCGTCTGCCGCGCGGCAATGACAGGTTGACTAAAACGCGCCGTTGGCGCAAGACATCCGCAAGCAAATTAAGGGTATAAAATGGCCAGTACGCAGAAAAAAGAAGACAGCATCGGCGAAACAATCAAAACGATTGTGTATGCCCTGTTGATCGCGGGTGTTGTGCGCACGCTGTTTTTTCAACCGTTTTGGATTCCATCGGGTTCGATGAAAAATACCCTACTGATTGGTGATTTCATGTTCGTGAACAAAATGGCTTATGGGTATTCACGCCATTCATGCCCATTTTCCATGTGCCCATTTTCAGGGCGCATATTGGGATCAGAACCTGAACGCGGCGATATTGTGGTGTTTAAACACCCGACCACGAATGTCGATTTCATCAAGCGTCTGATTGGCCTGCCTGGTGACAAAATCAAAATGGTCGATGGAAAATTGTACATCAATGGCGAATTGGCTCCGCAGAAAGATTTGGGAAAATTTAGCGAAGTGAAAGATTACCAAGGTCCGATGCAAAACATGCCGCGCTGTGGAAATGATCCGGTTGGAATTGGGGCCAGCTGTGACAAAGATTTGGCGACGGAAACATTGCCAAACGGGGTCGAGCATTTGGTTTTGAACATCAACGAGAGTTTTACCGATAACACGCCCGTCTTTACTGTTCCCGCCGGTCAGTATTTTTTCATGGGTGATAACCGCGATAATTCCGGTGACAGCCGCGTGCCTGCCAATGTTGGAGGCGTGGGGTTTGTGCCGTTTGAAAACCTGATTGGTCGTGCGGATCGGATCATGTTCTCGTCTGCGGGGGATCGTATTTTGTATTTCTGGACATGGCGCAAAGATCGCTTCTTTAAGGCGTTGAATTGAAGCCCTCTGCCGAATTAACCGCCTTTGCCAAACGGTTGGGGCATGAATTTCAACAACCTGAATTGTTGATCCGCGCGATGACGCATTCGTCCCTGTCGTCGGGTACCCGTGGTGACAATCAGCGGTTAGAGTTTTTGGGTGATCGTGTTTTGGGATTGGCGATCAGTGATGCTCTGTATCGCAAGGATTGCACTGCATCCGAGGGTCAATTGGCACCGCGTTTCAACGCGCTGGTACGCAAGGAAACATGCGCCGAAGTGGCGCAATCGATACAATTAGGCGACGCATTAAAAATGGGTCGATCCGAAATGATTTCCGGTGGGCGGCGTAAAATTGCAATTTTGGGTGATGCAATGGAGGCAGTGATCGGCGCGGTTTATCAAGACGCCGGGTTCGACGTGGCACGCAGTGTGATTGTTGATCTGTGGCAGGTTCACATTGATAACGCAGCCGACGATGCCCGCGACGCCAAGACAACATTACAAGAATGGGCGCAGGCGCGTAAACAAACACCGCCCAAATACGTTGAAATAAAACGCAGTGGTCCAGATCACGCACCGATATTTACAATTGAAGTCCGTCTTGAATCAGGGCAAAGCGCCCAAGCACGCGCAGCATCAAAACGCGCCGCCAGCCAAGAAGCAGCGGCCGATCTTTTAAGCCAGTTAGAGAGCGAAACATGACAGAAACGAAATGCGGATTTGTAGCGCTGATTGGCGAACCAAACGCAGGTAAATCGACATTGATGAACCGCATGGTGGGCGCCAAAGTTTCCATCGTGACACACAAGGTGCAAACGACACGCGCACGTATTCGCGGCATCGCGATGCAGGATAATTCACAGATGGTTTTTGTGGATACACCGGGACTGTTTAAGACGCGACGCAAGTTAGACAAAGCGATGGTGGCCGCCGCGTGGACGGGTGCGGCGGATGCGGATATTGTGGTGCTGTTGGTTGAGGCGCATCGCGGTATTACCGATGGCGTCGAGATGATCCTTGAAGGGTTGGAAAAGCGCGATGTTAAGGGACAGCGGATGGTATTGGCAATTAACAAAATTGACCGTGTGCAGTCCGAAGTTTTGTTGGCGTTAACGCAAAAATTGAATGATCGTTTGAAATTCGAGGAGACATTTATGATCTCTGCCGAAAAAGGGTACGGTGTTCAGGTGTTACAGGATTGGTTGGCTGTGAACCTGCCCGTTGGACCGTACCTGTACCCCGAAGATCAGATTGCCGATGTGCCAATGCGGATGATTGCGGCGGAAATGACGCGCGAGAAATTGATGCTGCGATTACATCAAGAGCTGCCCTATACCCTGACTGTGGAAACGGAAAAGTGGGAAGAGAAAGCGGATGGATCGGTTCGTATCGAACAAGTGATTTATGTGGCACGCGAAGGCCACAAAGGTATCGCGCTGGGCCCCAAAGGGGAAACGATCAAAAGCGTTTCGATGGCATCGCGCACCGAGTTGGCGCAAATGATGGGTCGCGAAGTGCATCTGTTTTTGCAGGTGCGTGTGCGCCCGAATTGGGAAAATGAGGCCGAGCGCTATACCGAGATGGGTCTGAATTTCAAAGACACCAAATGACACCACGCCTGACCACAGAGTTTTGGATTTCCGCGTATCGGATGCGACTGCAACTGGCGGAAATCCCTGCGTTTATCACATCCAAAGGTGACGCGACGGCGGGGGCTGTTTTGGTCAAGTTGAACACGCTGAATGGTCAGGCGAAGGTTTTTCAACGCGCGTATGATGCTGATTTCAACCGTGTTTGGACGGTGTTATCCGAGGGCGTTGAACGTGATGTAGATCAGGCGATTTCCAATCAACGTGGGTTTGACCCCGACTTGTGGGTGATAGAGGTTGAGGATCGCGATGGGCGACATCTGCTGGACGATGAGGGTTTAAGCGGCTAGCGTTGCAGTCATGGATTGGTCTGGCGAAGGGGTGATCGTTTCGGTGCGAAAGTACGGCGAGAACTCTGTTATCATTGATGCATTTACACCTGATCGTGGCCGTCATGCGGGCGTGGTACGCGGTGGTGCGTCCCGTAAAATGGCGGCGACATTGCAACCTGGATCACAAGTGCAATTGGAATGGCGCGCACGATTAGAGGAACATCTGGGCAGTTACCGTGTGGAGCCTTTGGAAAGTCGATCCGATTTGTTTGGTGATCGAGTGCGGTTGGCGGCGCTGTCCGCGATCTGTTCGATGGTTTGTTTTGCATTTCCAGAGCGGATGGAATTGGCGGGTTTGTATAAATCCACCACCCGCCTGATGGATACCTTGAATGCAGATGGTGATTGGCGGCCATTGTATGCGTTGTGGGAATTGCAGGTGCTGGAAGAGATGGGTTTCGGGTTGGATTTGTCGTGCTGTGCGGTCACGGGTGGAACGCAAGAATTGGCGTTTGTATCGCCGCGTTCCGGGCGTGCGGTCAGTCGCGGTGCGGCGGGGGAATGGGCGGATCGTTTGTTACCGTTGCCTGATTTTTTGCGCAATGGGTTTGATGTCGCGAATGAGGCGGATGTGTTGGATGGGTTGCGCACAACCGGGCATTTTTTGACAACATGGTTGGCGCCAGCATTAGGGGATCGCCCATTGCCCGATGCCCGTGCACGGTTGATGACCCGAATGGAAAGAGGCGAAAATGCAAAAGTTTGAGGTGATTTTAGACCGCGCGCAAAAGCGCAAGGGCGGGGCGCAGGCGTTAGAAGATTTGATGCCAGATGCGCCTGAAATTGATATTGCGCGCATGGGCGACGATCGCATTTTGTCACAGTTTTCCAAGAATATTTTTCAGGCGGGATTTAATTGGTCTGTGGTGGAAAAGAAGTGGGCTGGGATTGAGGACGCATTTCATGGGTTTGATATTGGACGTAATGCATTCATGTCGGATGATGATTTTGATGCGCATCTGAAAGATACCCGCAACATTCGATATGCGGCCAAAATTTTGGCGGTGCGTGACAATGCGATTTTCCTGAGCGATTTAGCACAGGAACATGGATCAGCCGCCAAGTGTATTGCAGATTGGCCCAGTTCGGATTTGGTAGGATTATGGCAAATGATGAAGCAACGCGGTAATCGACTGGGTGGTAACACGGGGCAATATGCCCTGCGGTTTTTGGGCAAGGATAGTTTCATTATGGGACGTGATGTGGTGACGGCGTTGGCATTAGCAGGGGTGGTTGATGGGGCTGTGACATCTAAAACGGCACAGGCGAAAATTCAGGCCGCGTTCAATGAATGGCATGACCAATCAGGTGAGAGTTATACCCGTATGAGCCGCATTTTGGCGATGTCTGTTGGGGATTAGTTGAATTGAGCCCCTGCGGGGCACGCGATTTTGATTGAGGGGCTTTGCCCCTTTGGGCGATGCCCATTCACCCCAAGAATATTTATCCAAAGTAAAGTTATTGGCGTTTGTATGTGAGCAGGGCGCCTGTGTCATTTGAAAGAATAAGGGTGGTTTTGGTGACCTTGGCAGAGGTGGCCTTGTTAAGCGTTTGGAGGTAATTAATCTCTTCGTTCAAGTTGGGGCAGGCCATTTTTGTAGATGCAATAGGCCCCGTTTCAAACCATGGGTAGGGTTTTGTTTGGGTGCCAAAATAGCGATTGCAAGGTGCTTTGCCAGCGATTTTGCCCTGTTTGGGGAAGGTGAGTGTGACCTGCGATTTTGGGGGTGCATCGTTTAGCGCTGTTAGAACCCAAACGATATCCGCATCATACGTGGTTGTTTCATCAGCTTGGCAAGCGGTCATGGTGAGAGCCAATATAAAAAGAGGGCGGATCATCGTCGCATTCTTGCAGGGAATTGGGCAAAAGAAAACCCAAGCCGAGACTTGGGTTTTTAAAAGCTGAATTTTGCTGTTGTTAGCGGGGCTTGATCGCCTGTGCCAAAACGTCCTGTCCAACGAAGCCTTCGTATTTTGCGAAGTTTTCTGAGAACATAGAAACCAATTTGGCGGCGGCAGTATCGTAGGCGGTTTTGTCATTCCACGTGCTGCGAGGATCAAGTAATCCTGCGTCAACGCCGTTCAATGCTATCGGCACATCAAAGCCAAAGTTTTGATCGCGGCGGAATTCGCCTTGGTTCAAGGAACCGTTCAATGCGGCGGTCAATAATGCACGGGTTGCCTTGATTGGCATGCGTGAACCAGTGCCGTATGCGCCACCGGTCCAGCCTGTGTTAACCAGCCAACATTTTGCACCGGTTGCAGCGATTTTATCACGCAATAACGCGCCGTAAACTTCGGGGCGGCGTGGCATGAATGGGGCGCCAAAACAGGTTGAGAATGTGGGTTGTGGTTCGGTGACACCGCGCTCTGTACCCGCCACTTTGGATGTAAAGCCGGACAGGAAATGATACATCGCTTGTTCAGGGGTTAAGCGTGCGATTGGGGGCAGGACGCCGAATGCATCGCAGGTCAGCATAATGATGTTGTTTGGTTGACCGCCAATCGCCGTTTGAGAAGCGTTGGAAATGTAATGCAACGGATAGGCACAGCGCATGTTGGCGGTGATGCTGTCGTCTTCGAAATCCAATTCTTTGGTATATGGATCGAATACCATGTTTTCGATTACGGTACCGAATTTATGCGTTGTGGCGTGGATTTCGGGTTCTGCCTGTGCGGACAGGTTGATGGTTTTGGCGTAACAGCCACCTTCAAAATTGAATGTGGTGTTATCAGACCAACCATGTTCATCGTCGCCCAGTAAAATGCGGTTTGGGTCGGCGGATAATGTCGTTTTACCGGTGCCCGAAAGGCCAAAGAAAACGGCCGTGTCGGATGGGTCACCAATTGCGTGGTTGGCAGAACAGTGCATCGGCATGATGCCCTTTTCGGGCAACAAATAGTTCAGGATTGAGAAGACTGATTTTTTGTTTTCGCCAGCATATTCAGTGCCGCCGATAAGGATCAATTTTTGCTCCATCGAAATCGCAATTACAACGTCAGAACGACAACCGTGTTTCGCAGGATCAGAATTGAACGTGGGGCAGTTGATGACGGTGAACCCTGGAATAAATGTATCCAATTCGGCCGGTTCTGGACGGCGTAACATGGTGCGAATAAACAGGCCATGCCATGCCAACTCGGTGATGACACGCACGTTTAGGCGATGTTCCGGATCGGCACCACCGAACAAGTCCTGAACGTAATATTCGCCGCCATTCATATGGGCGATCATGTCCGATTTCAGCTGATTAAAGGCGTCGATTTCCATGGGAGGGTTATTTTCCCACCAAATGGTGTTTTGGACGCTTGGCTCGTTGACGACGAACTTATCTTTTGGTGAGCGCCCTGAATATTTCCCCGTTGTGACCAAAAATGCACCACCATTTCCCAATTCACCCTCATCGCGGCGGATGGCGTGTTGGATTAACGCCGCTTCTTGGAGGTTGTAGTGGGCGTTTTTAATGCCTGAAATTCCAGTATCTTCGAGAGTTTGGGTGGGGTTAACGCGTCCGGTGGTCATTCAGTTGCTCCTTGGTCTGCGTAGTAAATAGTGGCTATTTCGTCATGCTATATCGTGCTGATAAGGGGGAGTCGACTGTCATATGGAGGCGTTAGCGCTACCAATTGCTTGTTTGCGCTAACAGTTTGTTGGTTTACAGGTTCGTCGTGGGTTAATGTGCGGGTCGTATGTTTGGGACAATTCTGTTGGATTTCAACGACGGAGTGTGTGATTTTGGACAGATAATTTTTATTTGCATAAAATTTCACTGTCGGCAGTACAACAAATTCGTTAAGTACTTAGATACGTTGTGAAAAGAGGGAAAACAAATGGCTGTTATCGCATTGGTGGATGATGATCAAAATATCCTAACATCGGTTTCAATGACGCTTGAAGCAGAAGGGTTTGAGGTACGCAAGTATCATGACGGTTTAGAAGCCTGGACAGACATGTCCAATGGCAATTTGCCAGACATGGCTGTGTTCGACGTTAAAATGCCGCGTATGGATGGTATGGATTTGATCACCCGTGTGCGTGGTATCACCCAGATGCCGATTATTTTCCTGACCTCCAAAGACGATGAAATCGACGAGGTTTTGGGGCTGCGGATGGGTGCAGATGATTACATCAAAAAACCGTTTTCCCAACGCTTGTTGGTCGAGCGGATCAAGGCGCTGTTGCGCCGTGGTCAAGCGGATGAAAAACCAATCGAAGATCGTGAGCCAGAGGATGCGCCGATTGCCCGTGGAAATTTGGTAATGGATCCAATGCGCCATTCGGTCACGTGGAAAGGTGAACCTGTTTCCCTGACCGTCACCGAGTTTTTATTGCTGCACGCCTTGGCGGTGCGCCCTGGGTTTGTCAAAAGCCGTGACCAGTTGATGGACCTGGCCTATAGCGACCAAGTTTACGTGGATGACCGTACCATCGACAGCCATATCAAACGCCTGCGGAAAAAAATGCGCAATGCGGACAATGATTTTGGTGCAATTGAAACGTTGTATGGTATTGGGTACCGCTATACCGAAGAATAACACGCGATTGAACTTTTGCCACTGGAGCCACGAATTTGGCCGAATTAAAAGACCGAAAATCGAGCGACGGTTGGGTTGGTGATCCCGATACACTGTTGGCGCGTGTCAAAGCATCCGATCCGACGCGCAGGCGGTTTTTTGGATTCCACAGCTTTAACCTGACGCGGCGCATATTCCTGTCTAATTTCATTGCATTGGCGGTTTTGTTGATCGGTGCCATTTTGATTACACAGCCACAGGGCGGTATTTCCAAAGCGGCCAAGGATTATTTGAACGCCCAAGTGGAATATGAGCGTGATGTGTTGCAGGGGATTTTGGATCGCTTTGAGGGTGGGACATCGTTCGCGGTTCTTGAAACGATTGGCCAAATTATGCCAGTTCACAAGGGCCTGACAACCGAGTTGTATACGGATACCAAGGAATTGGTGGTGTCCAGCGCGGCCGCAATTTATAACGATACCGCTGATCAATCCGCTGCCCCGAAAACGGCGAGTATTTGGGAAAACTTGTCGCGCATTTTTGGGGTTGGGCGTAGCGTGTCTGAAGCAGGCAATATGGCAACGTTTAGCCAATCCATCCTGAGCCGATATGATGCAGGGTCATTTTCGCCGCAATTGCAGGTTTTGAATTCGGGCGACACGATATTTGGTGTGGCACGGGCATTAAAGCGCGACGGCGCAACCATTGGCTACATGGTGATTTACACCCCCCGTACGCTGATTTCCGAAGTAACAACGATCCGCATAAAAGCACTGTTTGCGTTTTTCGTCATCGCATTGGGCGTAGCACTGATGTTTGCCGCAGTTTTGGCGCGTGCCATCACAAATCCATTGAATGATTTGGCGCGTGCAGCGGAAATTGGGAAAACTGCTGATCTGGGATCTGATGGGGCACACAAGGCGTTGATACCAAACCTGGCAGGGCGCACCGATGTTATTGGACGCCTGTCAGGCGCAATGTCTGATATGACCAGCGCGCTGTACGAACGCATTGCCACAAACGAGAGTTTCGCGGCCGATGTGGCGCATGAAATTAAAAACCCGCTGGCGTCGATGCGTTCCGCCGTGGAAACCCTGCGTGTGGCCAAAGAGGGCGAAGGGAAATACGAACTGTTGGATATTCTGGAAATGGACGTGCGCCGTTTGGATCGTTTGGTGTCTGATATTTCGAATGCTTCACGTTTGGACGCGGAATTGGTCAACGAAGAAACCGAGCGGTTTAATTTAACCAAAATGTTGTCAAACATCGTCGATTTCCATCGCATGCAAGCGAATGAAGTTGGCGTTGAATTGTTTTGGGAAGGGCCCGGTAAACCGATATTTTACGATGGGCTAGAAGAGCGTTTGGCACAGGTGTTCGTCAACCTTGTGACCAACGCCGTTTCGTTTTGCGAAAAAGGTGATGCCATTCGGGTATGGTGTCGCATGCGCGGAAATCGCGTATTGGCCGTGGTCGAAGACACTGGCCCTGGTATCCCCGATGGTAGCTTGGAACAAATTTTCCGCCGCTTCTATTCGCAACGCCCAACGGATGATTTTGGAAATCACTCGGGCCTTGGCTTGGCCATTTCCAAGCAAATTGTCGAGGCGCATGGCGGTACGATCTGGGCCGAAAATATCCGCAAAAGCGATGACCCCGATTTGCCCGTCTTGGGTGCGCGGTTTGTTGTTGGGTTCCCTGTTTGAGCGCGACATTACAGGCGGGATTACAACACGCATCATGCGTAGATTTCGATGGCCAAGGCGTTTTGATTTTGGGTGCATCGGGCAGTGGAAAATCCAGCCTTGCATTGGGATGTATTAGTTTGGGTGCGGTGTTGGTCGGCGACGACTATGTCGACCTGAGTGTCGCCGAAAACAGAATCATCGCAACCCGTCCGCCCAACATTGCAGGTCTGATAGAGGTGCCGCGCGTCGGGGTGTTGAATTGTAACTTCGTTGAATACACGCATTTGGTCTGGGCGATCGACATGTCACAAGCAGAGGTTGATCGCTTGCCGCCACGGCGTAAAATCCGATTACAAAACTGTGAAATCCCCTTGATTTACGGGGCTAACATTCCCAATCTACACAGTGTAGCGTATCAATTGATAACCGCGGGACGCGCAGATGTTTAACCCTGCGCACAAGGACATATCGTGAAACAAAAGGCGACAAGAATTGTTTTGATCACTGGGCCATCGGGCGCTGGACGCAGTACAGTTTTGAATGCCTTTGAGGATATGGGTCTTGAAACCATTGATAACTTGCCGTTGGAATTCCTGCCGCGTTTGTTGGCGGGGCCGACGTTGGGCCGTGACCTGGCCTTGTCTGTGGATGTGCGTACACGAGATTTCAGCGTTAAAGCGGTGATTGAAGCCGTCGAAATGTTACAGCAACGCGAAGAATATGAATCTTCGTTATTTTATGTTGATTGCTCTACGGACGTTTTATTACGCCGTTACAGCGAAACTCGTCGCAGACATCCATCCGCACCCGATGGTTCACCCGCAAGCGGGATCGCGTTAGAGAAAGATATTTTACATCTGCTGCGCCACCGCGCCGATGTGTATGTCAACACGACTGAAATGTCGCCCCATGACCTGCGCGCAGAAGTGACCAAATTGTTCGGTACAGAAGAGGCGCGCGGATTGGCTGTGAACCTTCAGTCGTTTTCGTATAAACGTGGTGTGCCGCGCGGAATTGATATGGTGTTGGATTGTCGGTTTTTGCGGAACCCATACTGGGATTCAAACTTACGCGACAAAAACGGCTTAGACGGTGCGGTTCAGAAATATGTTAAGGCAGATGCGCTATATGACGCATTCTTTGATCAAACTGTAAAAATGGCACAACTGTTGTTGCCAGCATATCGCAATGAAGGTAAGTCGCATTTTACAATCGGCTTGGGTTGTACCGGTGGAAAACACAGATCGGTAACCGTTACAGAAGAGCTGTCAAAGGCATTGATGGAATTAGGATGGCAAACATCGGTGCGCCATCGGGAAATGGAACGACGTGCATTGATTGCACGGGATGCAGGAGTATAAGGCGCGTGATTGGCATTGTTATTGTTGGACATGGGCGATTGGCACAGGAATATCTGGCCGCGATCGAACACGTTATGGGCCCCCAAGAGGGTATCAAGGCGATTTCAATCGCCGCCGAATGTGACCGTGGTCAAAAACAATCCGAAATATGCCAAGTTGCCGATGCCGTCGATCAGGGCTCTGGTGTGGTGGTTGTTACGGATATGTTTGGCGGATCGCCTTCGAATCTGTCGATGAAGGCGTGTAACCCTGAACAACGTCGCATTTTATACGGTGCCAACCTGCCAATGTTGCTGAAATTAGCGAAATCACGGAACCTGAGTGTTGAACAGGCGCTGACGGTTGCGATGGATGCGGGAAAAAAGTATATTAATTGTTGTAACGGCTCTGCCGGAATATAGGGGCAGGCATGAAACAAGTGTTGAAGATCATCAATGAAAAGGGGCTGCACGCACGCGCGTCGGCCAAATTCGTTGAAACAGTCGAGCGTTTTGATGCCACTGCAACCGTATCAAAGGATGGGTTGGATGTGACGGGCGATTCCATGATGGGGCTGATGATGTTGGCCGCATCAATGGGAACCGAGATAGACGTCGAGACATCTGGACCCGAGGCAGAAAAGCTGTCGCAGGCGCTGAAAGCGCTGATTGACGACTATTTTGGTGAGGGGCGTTAGAGTATGGGCGAGATTATGAACGAGCATGACGAAGATTACGATCCGAATAAACTGTATGATCGATCCGAGCTGACCTATGCCAACTCGTTTCCAAGCCGTGGAAAACGTATGTTCATCATGCTCGTCGAGGCGCTGACTGCGCGTTACTACCTGTTATATAAAATGCGCAAATGGGAGCGTCGTCAAAACAAGGATCCCGATTTTTGGGTATCTGTTTTGAAAGAAATGAATATCGAATTGACGACCCCGAAAGAGGATATCGCACGTATCCCGTCCGAGGGTCCGCTAGTGATTGTGTCCAACCATCCCCATGGTTTGATCGATGGTGTTATTATGGCGCATTTGATCAGCCATGTGCGCGACGATTACCAAATCCTGACACGTGCTTTGTTGGTGGGGGTGACGCGGGTTGAAAAGTATTTGTTGCCGGTCAGTTTCCCGCACGAGGAAGATTCCGTGCGTAAGAACCTTCAGATGCGCAAGACGGCGATTTCGTCGCTTAAGGGGGGGCATTGCATCGCGCTGTTTCCTGCGGGGACTGTGTCCACGTCGGACACGTATTTCGGTGATCCAATGGAACGCGAATGGGCGACGTTTACGGCCAAGATGGTGCGTCAATCGGGCGCCAAGGTTATGCCGATTTATTTCACCGGGGCGAACAGTCGTTGGTTCCAGATTGCGAACAAATTGGGCGAGACGTTGCGCCAAAGTTTGTTGCTGTATGAAATCCGCAAAGCATTCAATAAAAAACAATCGCCTGTGATTGGTGAATTGATTGATCCAGAAGTGATTAAATCATACGAAAAAGATGCCAAGGGTCTGATGGCATTTTTGCGTGAAGAGACGCTTAAATTGAAGCCTAAGAAGTAGGATTTGCCCAAGTGTCCCCATGGGGACAGGGGGTTAAGTCATTGATTTTCATTAGTTTTGCGAAATAACACGGCCAGATCATCATCAATTACGGATGATCCAAATGCGGCCTTGGGCAGAAGGCTAAAATGGGATCCTGTTTTGGATGCGTGTTGAATGCGATCACATCGGAATGTGCGGGGTTCCTCGCGTAGATCGTCGTAAGCCACGACATACCAAATGGGATATTTTAGCAAAAGGTAGTGCGGTGCGATTTGGCGGGTGGATTTTTTACCATCCTCGCGTTTATACTTCATTTCGATTTTTTCTTGATCAAGGAATGCTTGGTGCAAGGTTTGGATCTCGCGGTTGGGGGCAGTGTTTGCGCCTGCCTGGACATAGGTAGATGCAGTGACACCGATCAGGATGCGCGATTTGATACGGTTTACGGATGCGCGCTTTTGGGGCGAGAAAGAGGCCACCAACTGACGGCGCACTGCGCCAAGGTTGGCGAGGAACATTGGGGAGTTCATTTGTTCGGCCACGGCAATGCTGATCAAAAGGTCAACGGATTCGGGATAGGAGAGGTTGAGCCGTCCGACGCCCCAATTGTGATCCAAGCGCACCCCGCCGCCGCGCCCACGATCCGCATCGATCTGCATCCCATTTTCGCGCATAGATGACAGGTCACGGGTGATTGTACGTACGCTGACGCCGTGCTGGGATGCCAACTCTTTAACGGTGCAATGGGTGTTTTGCTTTAGCTGTACAGCGAGTAATTCCATGCGGCGGATACGATCATTTGCGTTTGTGCGGGGCATGAAACAAATAGGACATAAAATGACGTATTTATCAATATGAAGTTGGTGACAGTGTAAGTGCTGTTGTTAATTTTTCATATTGGAGAAGAACGATGAAGATGAACTATTGTGTTGTTGGAACGCATGACATGGATGCAGCGACCACCTTTTATGAAGCGTTATTTGCGCGTGATGGGGTGCAGGGCGTGGCCGTGTCGGAACGGATGACATATTGGGTGGGATCGAATTTCGCGTTTGCCGTGGCGATCCCATTTGACGGGGAGCCTGCAAGCGTGGGTAATGGGATGATGGTTGGATTTTGTGTTGGTAAGGACGTAGACAGAATGCACGCGTTGGCGATTGAAATGGGTGGTACCTGTGAAGGAGTACCATGCCAGAAGGGGCCAAAGTATTCGGGCTATGTCAGAGATTTGGATGGCAACAAGTTGTGTCTTTCCGATTAGTTCCCAAACAAAAAAGACCCCCGCAATGCGAGGGCCTTTCAATCATTTAGGTTCGTTTACAGTGCGTCTGTTAGTGCAGGTACTGCGTCGAACAAATCCGCAACCAGACCGTAATCAGCCACTTGGAAAATGGGGGCTTCTTCGTCTTTGTTGATGGCGACGATCACTTTGGAATCTTTCATGCCAGCCAAGTGTTGGATGGCGCCAGAGATGCCAGCGGCGATGTACAGGTCAGGGGCAACGACCTTGCCTGTTTGACCCACTTGCCAATCGTTTGGTGCGTAGCCTGAATCCACGGCCGCGCGTGATGCGCCAACTGCGGCGTTCAGTTTGTCGGCCAAGGCTTCGATGATTTTGAAGCTTTCTTCGGAACCAACACCACGGCCACCTGAAACAACGATTTTCGCTGATGTCAGTTCTGGACGATCTGAAGTTTGAACCTTGTCTTCGACCCATTCGGACAAACCCGGGTTTGCAACAGCGGCAATGGAGTCCACAGATGCGGAACCCGTTTCACCAGCGGCGTCAAAACCAGCGGTGCGAATGGACAGAACCTTTTTCGCGTCGGTTGATTTAACGGTTTGGATTGCGTTGCCTGCGTAAATCGGACGCTCGAACGTGTCCGCGCTAACAACGCCAGTGACATCAGTGATCACCATGGCATCCAACAAGGCCGACACACGTGGCAGGATGTTTTTCGCGCTTGATGTGGCAGGGGCGACGATGTGGTCGTAATCACCAGCCAAGGACACAATCAGGTCAGCGGTTGGTTCAGCCAATCCGTTGCCGTATGATGCGTCATCAGCGCACAATACCCGTGCCACGCCGTCCAATTTTGCCGCTGCAGCGGCAGCATCGGCGCAACCCGCAGAGGCACATAAAACAGTGACGTCGCCCAAAGATGCAACAGCGGTTAATGCTTTGCCTGTTTGGTCGATTGAAATTTCGCCACCAACGATTTCTGCTAATAGTAATACAGCCATTAGATTACTCCTGCTTCGTCTTTAAGTTTCGCGATCAATTCGGCCACATCAGCCACTTTAACGCCAGCGGCGCGTTCAGCGGGTTCTGTTGTTGACACAACAGTCAGGCGCGGTGTGACATCAACGCCCAAATCGGAGGCGGATTTTTCATCCATCGGCTTTTTCTTGGCTTTCATGATGTTTGGCAATGATGCGTAACGTGGTTCGTTCAAGCGTAGATCAACCGTGACGATCGCAGGCATTTTCACCTTGATCGTTTGAAGGCCGCCGTCGACCTCGCGGGTGACGGTAGCGGTGTCGCCGTCCACATCCAAATCGGATGCATAGGTTGCTTGTGACCAGCCCAGCAATGCGGACAACATTTGGCCCGTGGCGTTCATGTCGTTATCGATTGCTTGTTTGCCACATAAAACCAAACCTGGTTTTTCTTCGTCGATTACGGCCTTTAGCAATTTCGCAACGGCCAATGGTTCGATGTCGTTGTGGACATCATCGGCGGCGATGATCAGGATTGCGCGGTCTGCGCCCATGGCCAGTGCTGTGCGCAATGTTTCCTGAGACTGTTTCACACCGATGGATACGGCAATGATTTCGTCCGCTTTACCAGCTTCTTTCAGGCGAATCGCCTGTTCGACTGCGATTTCGTCGAAGGGGTTCATCGACATTTTAACATTGGCGAGATCGACACCGCTTCCGTCCGCTTTCACACGAACTTTGACGTTATAATCAATCACGCGCTTGACAGGTACCAAAACCTTCATTTGCGTTCTCCTAGATATGCGGGGGATTTGCCCACGGGAATTCCTAAAAATGTTGTAGCGGCAATGATACCGCGCGAAAAGTGCAAAATAGACAGTTTTACCGCTGAATACGCCGCGTCATCGCAAAAGGGGGGTGCAGGGATGCAGGGTGCGGGTTATCGGTTGGCACCGGGCACCCACAACACGTCATCCGCGCCGTTGTTATTTGCCACGCGGCCAGCGACGAAAAACCAATCTGACAGGCGGTTTAGGTATTTGACGGCGTCGGTATTCACATCCTCGGACGTGGATAATTCAACGCACAAACGTTCGGCGCGGCGTGATACCGTGCGGCACAGGTGCATGTGTGCGGCCAGTGGTGAACCACCCGGTAGGATGAAACTTTTCAACGCGGACAGATTGGCGTTCATTGTGTCGATTTCGGATTCAAGTCGATCCACTTGGCCGCCTGTGACCCGCAAAGGGGGATACGCAGCATCCGAATCCTTGGCCATATTGGGGCGGCACAGGTCTGCGCCCAGATCGAACAGGTCGTTTTGGATCATGGCCAAGGCCGCGTCCGTGTCGCCATCCGCATGTAACCGCGCCAAGCCGACGGTGGCGTTGGTTTCGTCCACTGTGCCATATGCGTTGACGCGCGGGGATTGTTTGCCGACACGTTCGCCGTTACCCAATGCGGTTTCACCTGCGTCACCCGTGCGGGTGTAGATTTTATTTAACGTGACCATAGGGTTAGCCCCCGCGCAGGTAGACGAACAACACGATCAGCGCGACCGCGACCGCCTGAAGGATGATGCGCCAGCGCATGATTTTGTTCGCGTATTTTCGGTTGAACTCACCGCCCGTGGTGAAGCCACCAAGGCCGATCATCAGAACAATTAATACGGCCAATACGGCCAGCACGACAAGGATATATAACGGGTCCATTAACATGGCTCCTTTGTTAGAGTTTGCCCAGTATTCTGTCCAATGCGCGCGTGGTCAACAGGCGTTTCATTACACCGACGGCGTGGGTAGGTATTGTGACGAAATAGCGCGGGCGGGGGCGGCGCGATTCCAAAGCGTGGATCAGCTTTTTGGTGACGGCGGACGGTGGCAATTCGCCAGGATCCAGACCGCCACCTGTGGCATACAGGCGGGGCATGAATACATTTTCGTAAAATGACTTGCGGGGCGAGTTTTTCCAATCAATCCAACGTTCAAAATTGGGTTGGGATTTTGTGCGAATGTCGGTGGTGATGGGGCCGGGTTCAATCAGGATAATATCGATGGGTTGCGTGCGCATTTCCATCCGTAGGGTATCCGTCAAACCCTCCATCGCGAATTTGGTGGCGTTATATGCGCCGCGTGCGCGCAATGCGCCGATGCCCAGAACGGACGAGCAGTTGATGATGCGACCATGGCCCTGTGCTAACATGGTGGGCAACACTTGGTTAATAAGGTCGAAATAGCCGAACAGGTTTGCCTCGAATATCGCGCGGAATGCGTCCCGTGGCATGTCTTGGACCAATCCAGGAATGGCATAGGCACCGTTGTTGTAGAGGGCATCCAATGTTCCGCCTGTGCGTTTTAGGGTCTCGGCGACGGCTGTTTTGATGCTTGCTTCGTCTTCGTAATCCAGTGGGAAACTTTCCAATCCTTCACCGCGTAAGCGTTTGCAATCGGTTTGGGTACGACAGGTGGCAAAGACACGCCAGCCGCGTTTGTGCAGGGTGTGCGCCGCATCGTATCCGATGCCCGACGAGCATCCCGTAATCAATATTGTTTTTTGCATTATCGCAGTTCCGATGGGATGATGAATGATTGAATGGTGCCCATGCCAAAATCAATGTCGGCCCATGATTTGACGTCAAAATCAACAATCGTTGTCGCGCCTGATGGATAGCCGAAAAAGCGTTTGTGATCGGGTGGGTTTGAGCCAATACGATAGGCGAATTCGCCGATCCCTGGATTGTGTGCCGTCAGCAAAACCGTGTCGCCATCACAATCCTGTAGGTGCTTTAAGATGACGGCGGGGGGGCTGTGGTACAATCCGCTTTCGTATGTCACAGGCGCGTCACAGCCCATGGCGATACCAATACCTTCCCATGTTTCAACGCAACGTGTGGCGGTCGAGGCGATCACCTGATCGGGGATGTATTTGTGTTCCAACAGCCATGCACCGATTAATTCACACCCTTCGCGGCCACGGTCGTTCAGGTGTCGGTTATGATCCGTTGCGGTCAAATTATCCCAGCTGGATTTTTGGTGACGTGTCAGTATCAGACGTTTCATGTTTCCCCTTTGAACGCGCGCATGTGCAACAGGTTATGCGCGGGATCGCGTTTTACTGCAACAGAAACTGGGCATGCGGTGCGTATCTGACAGGCCTGTGTCATGCATGTTTCACCTGCATTTGTATCCAAATATTGGTGACAGCGGTCGACATTATATCCTGCATCTGTAATCGCGTTGACGGGGCAGGCGGTTAAACAGGGTTTGTCGGCGCATGTATTGCAGGGGCTGATTGTGGGGGGTGCTGGGATTTGCAGTTTTTGATCAAACGCCAATGCACCGCGATAACTGATCATCATGCCGTATGTGTCGTGTACCAACATGCCAAGGGGTGATGAAAATGCGCGGCCAGATTGTTTTGCCCAATCCAAGAACGGCGCATAGGGTGGCCCGCCAAAGGGAAATAGTGGGCGCGCAAATTGTTCATCGGCCAAGGCGGAAATTACCCGCAATGACCAGCGGTCAATCGGGTTTTTTGCCTTATCCGTACCTTCGACACTGTTTTTAAATATCGCCCAGAAATCGGAACTGGGGCTGAGCAGGATCAAGGTTTTCGCCAAAATGGGATCATTGGGTGCGGGGTGAAATGCACCCGAAATCGTCAGGCCATGTATGGCCGCCTGTCGGGTCAGGTGATCCAGCATCAATTCTTGCGAAATGGTAACAGCAATGACCAAGCCAGTTTTGTGGGGCGATCATCCTGCCATTCAAGGCCAAGTTTCATGTCGGCGTGGCCATCGCGGGGTTGCGCGGTGTAGGTGTCAAAAATGCGATCCCAAACAGACATTGCAAACCCGTAATTGGTGTCGTGTTCCTCGCGGTAGATCGAGTGGTGCACACGGTGCATATCGGGCGTGACCAGCACGCGGCGCAATATGGCATCGACCCCCTTGGACAGTCCAAGGTTGGCGTGGTTGAACATGGCCGTGCCATTCAGGATGATTTCGAAGATGATGACAGCAACAGCCGCAGGGCCCAGCAGGTATACAATTGCGATTTTGAGTAGCATAGAATAGGCGATCTCGACAGGATGAAACCGCACCGCGGATGTTACGTCCAGATCGCGATCGGTGTGGTGCATCCGGTGAAACCGCCACAAAAATGGGATTTTATGGCTGAGTAGATGTTGAAGCCAAACCACGAAGTCCAAGATCACAACCGTCAGGATGATATCAGCCCACAATGGCAGGTTCAGCACGTTGAACAGACCCCAACCCTTGCCGCCCGCATCCATTGCCGCGCCCACCGCCAACAGGGGCATTGCGATATTCATCAGGTTTAAGGTGATGGTGTTCAGAACCGTAATCGCGCCATTGGTGATCCAGCGACCCTGTCGGGGATGCACCCGTTGTTTACGCGGTAGCAGAATTTCAGCGACGATTAAAACCGCAAGGATACCCAAGAAGAAGGCTAATCTGATGGTTTCTTCACTCATTATAGCTCCTTAGGCGCGAATCATACTGCCCGCGCCGTGGTCTGTGAACAATTCCAATAAACATGCATTAGGCGCGCGCCCATCCATAATCACAACTGCGCGAACGCCTTTGTTTATGGCATCCAGTGCAGTTTGGGTTTTGGGAATCATGCCGCCTGCAATGACGCCGCTGTCGGTCATGGCGTTAACTTGGTCGGCTGATAGGTTGGTTAAAACGTCGCCATCTGCGTCTTTCACACCTTCGACGTCGGTTAATAACAGCAGACGATCCGCCTGAAGCCCGCCGGCAATGGCACCTGCGGCGGTGTCGCCGTTGACGTTGAATGTTTCGCCGTTTGCGCCTGCGCCCAAGGGGGCGATGACGGGGATGAAGCCGTTTTCGAGCAGGGAATGAATTACCTCTGCATCAACGGCAATGGGTTCGCCGACCATGCCCAAACCACCGTCCGCCTGTTTGCATAACAACAGATCGGCGTCCTTGCCTGATAGGCCAACAGCTTTGGCACCTTGGCGATTGATGGCTTGGACGATGGTTTTGTTGACCTTGCCTGACAGCACCATTTCAACAACCTCGACCGTTTCGGGGGTGCTGATGCGTTTGCCGTCTTTGAATTCTGTGGGGATCGCCAATTTTTCCAACATCGCGTTGATCATCGGGCCGCCACCATGGACGATGACAGGGCGCAGGTTACATTGGTGCATCAAAACGATGTCGCGTGCGAAACTTTGCATGGCGGCGTCGCTGGACATGGCGTGACCGCCCAGTTTGATGACGACGATGGAACCGTCGTGGCGTTGGATATGTGGCAATGCTTCGGACAGCATCCGTGCGGTTGCAATTGAATCGCGTTCCATAGCTTGTGATTTCTCCATTACGCCGTCCTTGTTATTCCTGGATCAGGTTTAACGTGGAAAATGGCTGTCGCCAAGGTGCTAAACCAATGTGCGGATGATATGGCGTAGGGTGGGGATACCGTCACCTTTTTCGGACGAGGTCAGGACGAATTCAGGGAATGCAGCGGGGTATTTGGCCACGAATTTTCCGGTTTCGGAGATGACCTTTTCAAGCTCTGCTTTCTTGGGTTTGTCGGCCTTGGTCAACACGATCTGAAATGTCACTGCGGAACGTCCCAACAGTTCCATGATTTCTTCGTCGACGGCCTTCACGCCGTGGCGTGAATCGATCAACAGGAACACACGGCGCAGGGATGCACGGCCTGACAAATAGGCCTTAAGCAAGGCCTGCCATTTTTTGACAACAGGCAGGGGTGCGTTGGCGAAACCGTAGCCTGGAACATCCACCAGATAGTGACTGTCGTCCAGCGTGAAGAAGTTGATTTCTTGTGTGCGCCCCGGTGTGTTGGATGTACGTGCCAGCGATTTTCGACCGGTTAGAGCATTGATCAGGCTTGATTTTCCGACGTTGGATCGACCCGCGAAACAGATTTCCATGCGGTCGGCGGGGGGCATGCCGTCCATTTCGACCACACCCTTCAGGAAATCGGTTGGCTGTGCGAACAATAAGCGACCCAATTCGGCCTCTTCAGCTGTTGCGTCATTCGCGATTGTGTATTTCATTTCCATTAGATCAGCTCCGCTTTGTCGCCCGTATTGACGACCCCTGATTTTGTCACCACGGCAAAAACGCCGAAATCTTGGTGGCCGTATTTAGTGTTTAATGTGCCCAACGTGTCGGCGTCAGAAATGCCGGTGTCGGGGTTCACTGTTGTTGCCATACAACGTTCAATCGGTTTGGTGACGTCGAATTCCGCCGTGCCGATACGAATCGATTTTCCAATCCAGTCGTGTTCGCCCCACGCAGGCACATCGTTTAGCCAGATGTTACCGCGAAAACGGCGTTGATCCAATGGTTGCCCCATGGTTTTGGACAGGTCGTTCAGGGTGGCGGTGGCATGGATCGACAGGGATTGTGTCGCGCTGTCGGTTAGACCGCGATCCGCCTTGAATACCCGTGCGGGCATGGCGCGATCTGGATTGCTGATTTGGGCGACCCAATTAATCAATGCGGCGCCGTCGGTATCGGGGTTTACGATCAGGGTTTTCAGTTTTGGATGGGTCAATGTGATCAAGCCAGTTTTATCGTCAAAGCTGGATGCGACGGCCATCAATTCATACCCACGTGCGCCGCGTGCGAAATTCATGCACCGCGCCCATTTTGGGTTTTCGAAATCTACTTTGGCTGTTTCATGCGCAATCGCCCAGTGGCGATCCATTGGCATACAGCGCCCCGTTTCCAAATTGACGGACGCAAGTTCCTCGCGTCCGACGCCTTTGATTGGATGTCGCCACAGATTTGCGACGATTCCCATTAAGCGCCTTCTTTTTTGAAGCGCTTGAACATGTTGCCCAAGATGTCAGGTTTGACACCCTGTGTGCGCATGATGGTGTATTGTTGCAAGAAGGTCAGCGTGTTGTTGGCAACCCAGTAAACAACCAAACCAGATGCGAAACCGCCCAGCATGAACATGAATACCCATGGCATCCAAGCAAAGATCATTGCTTGGGTTTTGTCAGTGGGGGCGGGGTTCAATTTTTGCTGCAACCACATAGTGATCCCCATCAAAATTGGCCAAATACCAATGGATAGAACCGCGATGAAGCTGTTTGGATCTGGTGCGTCCCATGGCATCAGGCCGAACAGGTTTAACAACGAGCTGGGATCAGGAACGGACAAATCTTTCAGCCAGCCGATGAATGGCGCGTGGCGCAGTTCCAACGTTACAAAGATAACTTTGTACAGCGAGAAGAAGATTGGGATTTGCAGAATGATCGGTAAACAACCCGCGGCAGGATTGACCTTTTTGGCGCGGTACAATTCCATTGTTGCCTTTTGCATCGCAGCACGATCGTCGCCGTGCTTTTCCTTCATTTTTTCCATTTCAGGCTGTAATTCCTTCATACGGGCCATGGAAACGAATGATTTGTACGCCAGTGGGAACAACAATGCTTTGATGATGAATGTCAGGGCGATAATTGACCACCCCATGTTGCCAATCACGCTGTTGAGCCAATGCAGTAATGCAAACATTGGTTTGGTGATGAAGAAGAATAGACCCCAATCGATGCTGTCGATGAAATTGGTGACGCCTGAATCTTTGGAGTAGTTTTGGATTGTTTCATATTCTTTCGCGCCTGCGAACAAACGGGACGTGATTTCACTGGTTTGACCAGCAGGGATTGTGATGGTTGCTTGGCGTGTTTCTGCTTGGTAACGATCAGACGCGGTGGTGTATTTTGACACAGCTTTGAACGCGGCATTATCGGGGATCAATGTGGTCATCCAGTTTTTGCCTGTGAAACCGATCCAACCTTTGTTCGTGGATTCGACAACCTTTAAGTTGGCACGTTCCAAATCAGAGAAGTCTTCGTCAGGCATATCTGCGTAATCAATCTCTTCCATTGAATCACCGTTTTGCAAAACAATGCCTTCGTGCAGAATGTAAACGCCGCTGGTCGAGCTTTCTTTGCGGCCGTATGCGGCGCGCGCGATGGGGCCTTTTTGGGCGATCAAACCGTAGGGCGCCAATGCGACATCAGCGCCCGTGTTGTTTTCAACACTTTGGGTGATTTCAAACATGTAATTTTCGTCAACTGCGATTGTGCGACGAAATATCAACCCGTTGCCGTTGTCCCATTTCAATGTGACCGGTGTGTTGGCGGTAAGGGCGGTGCCATTTTCGACAGACCATTCAGTTTTGAAATTCGGTACATCGTCAAATGACAAGGCGCTGGTTGGGGAAAATCCGTGAATGACGTAATATTCGGATGGGCCACCTGCGGGGGACAACAATGTCACCTTTTCGGATGGGTCATTCAAACGCACATTGTAATCCAGCAATTTAAGGTCATCAATGCGGGCACCTGTCAGGGAAATAGATCCTTCGAGGCGATCTGTTTTGATCGGCAAGCGTTGGGTTTTTGCCAAAGCAATTTCGCGCGTTTCGGCGGGCGTTGTTGCAATGGTAGGTGCCGCCACAATATCACCAGAGGCATTGGGCAACGTGGCCGCGCCAGTATCCGTTTGCGCCACTTGGTTGGTGACAGGGGTTTGCGGTTGTTCCGGTGGGAAGAAGTAGAACCACACCAAGAGCACCAGCATTGAAAGCACGGTGGCCAGAATCATGTTTTTATTGTTATTGTCTTGCATTTTTTCGCCCAAATAGCAGGATTTTTTATCTGGGTCGGTTCAATAGACAATTTGCCCAAAGGTCAAGGGCAATGGCTATTTATCGCATGCTAGTCTTCTGCCGGATTAGGACGGGTGAGACCGGCGAAATCAAACAGCTTTTCATCCAGCAAATGGCTGGGACGTGCGTTGGTCAAGGAGTTGAACAAAATCTTACGCCGACCCGGTGATGATGCTTCCCATCCGTCCAAGATTGCTTTGACTTGTTGGCGTTGCAATCCGTCTTGGGATCCACACAAATCACAGGGGATAATGGGATAGTTCATGGCGCGTGCGAATTTTTCACAATCAGCCTCGGCCACGTGTGCAAGCGGGCGATAGACGAACAAATCGCCCTCGTCGTTGACCAATTTTGGCGGCATCGATGCCAAGCGGCCACCGTGGAACAGGTTCATGAAGAAGGTTTCCAAAATATCGTCGCGGTGATGACCCAAAACCACGGCTGAACAGCCCTCTTCGCGGGCGATACGGTATAGGTTGCCACGGCGCAGGCGAGAACACATGGCGCAATATGTGCGGCCTGCAGGGACTTTGGATTTTACGATGGAATAGGTGTCTTGGAATTCGATGCGGTTTGGGACGCCCATTTTTTCCAAAAATTCAGGCAGGACGGTCGCGGGGAAATTTGGTTGTCCTTGGTCAAGGTTACAGGCCAAGATTTCAACGGGCAAAAGGCCGCGCCATTGTAGTTCGGTTAAGGCGGCCAGCAGGGTATAGCTGTCCTTGCCGCCAGAAAGGCAAACCAGCCATTTCTTACCGCGTTCGATCATGCCGTATTGTTCAATCGCCTCGCGGGTTTGGCGGATGATACGTTTGCGCAATTTTTTGAATTCGGTGGTGTTGGGGGCACCCTCAAACAAGGCATGGATATCTGTTGGTTCATCAAGCATCGCGTGGATATAGCGGGTTGGTTTGGGTTTGACCAGCAGGGGCAAAAACTTTGTGACCTTCGGTCGGAAGATATTTAGACAAAGTAAAGATATGGGTTGCGTGTTTGGGTGGAATGGCGTCTTGGTATCGATTGGTTCCTTGGAAAGTTTTGTGATGAATAATTTTAAAGCGATTTTGCTGATGTTGATGGCGATGGTTGGTTTCACGCTTGAGGATACGTTCGTTAAAAAAATGTCCGAAGGGATTTCGATTGGGCAGATTTTGATCATGTTGGGCATTGGTGCGGGGATTGTGTTTGCGATCATGGCCAAATCCAAGGGGCATACCATTTTAGAGCGGCAACATTGGACACGGGCGCATTATGCGCGTGGCGTGATGGAAGCGATTAGTGCGGTAACGTTTGTCAGCGCCTTGGCCTTGGTCGAGATTTCGACGGTTGCGGCGGTGTTTCAGGTGACGCCATTGGTGATCACCATGGGGGCTGCATTGTTTTTGGGCGAGGCGGTTGGGTGGCGGCGTTGGGCCGCGATTATTGTCGGGCTTGTCGGTGTGATGATTATCATTCGCCCCGGGCTGAGCGCGTTTGATCCGAATGTTATATTGGTTCTGTTGGCGGTTTTGGCCGTGGCTGTGCGGGATTTAATTACCCGTGGGTTGCCCGCGACAACACCAGCAACGGTGGTGTCATTTCAGGCCTATATGACGCTGATTATTGCGGGCGCTGTAATGATGATTTTCAATGGCCAACGCATTATATCGATTGATGGCGTGCAATCCTTGTATGTGTTGGGTGGTATTATTGCGGGTGTTGCGGGGTATTACGGATTGGTTACTGCGATGCGCACGGGTGAAACATCGGTGATCATGCCGTTTCGGTATATGCGTCTGGTTCTGACGTTGATCGTGGGGTATCTGGTTTTTCAAGAGCGTCCAGATATGTGGACACTGATCGGCGCGGCAATTGTGATTGCCACGGGTATTTTCACGGTGTGGCGTGAACGGGTATTGGCGCGTCAGTAGCGGTATTATTTGCAGTGTTTAGGGAGCCAAAGACTTGGTTTCTTAGACAGGCTGGCGCGGAGTTTTTCCATCTGTTCGCACGGAACCGATGTGCCAGATGCGCCCGTATGGAATAATTTAGGCAGGCCAAACAAAGGTGAGAAATCGGTGACTTTGGTATTGCTGAACCGTGCGGTGCGCAACACAGGTTTATTCGCCAAGGCGGAAATATCTGTAAACGGTTCGTTTTTCCCCATGAAATATTCAAGATCCGACAGATCTGCCAGCGCGGAAATATCGGCAATGGCATTGCGATCAATTTCCAATTCGCGCAGGTTTTTAAACCGCTGAATCCCATCCAAGTCCACCAGATTCCCCGCGTTCCAGAGGCGCAATCCTTGTAGGTTTTGCAGGTCAGGGATGTCGCGAATGCTGTTGAGCGCCAAATCATGCAACAACAGGTTTTCCAGTTCAGGGAACTTGGCCAGCCCACTGAAATCCGACAGGTTTGGAATGCGCGCAAGGGAGAGTGTTTTCAAATTGGGCAGGGTTGCCAGGCCATCCATATCGATCAAATCGACATCCGCAACGCGCAATATTTCCAATCGCTGCATGTCCCACAAAGCGTTCAAATTGGTTGGGGTATAACAAACCAGTTTCGTTAGATCGCGGGGGGTTGTAATGCCTTCATCGGCCATATGTTTGTTGATGCAGGCGTCGAATTTACCTTCTGGGGTCAGTAAAACACTTTCTTTGCGGTCGTTCACGCCAAAGGCGGAAAATTCATACGCCAACACTGCGAAGGATATTGCGATCCCACTTAATGCAAAATACTTGCCCCACTGTCGTCCCGCCACAGTGGCGATAATGATCAGAATGATCGCGGGAAATAACCAAAACGCCATGAACCCGCCGTATGTATTTTTGCCCTTTGGATCGGGATTCACATATATGGTGGTTTGGGTGCCAATGAGGCGCTGGCACCAACTTTTGCGGGACAAGCGTATGTAGCTGCGCGCCGTTTCGCCGTCGTCGGTTTGCGCAACGGGGGCATAGACGTATTGTAAATAACGACCAGTGCGTTTGCCGTTGCTGGTTGTCCATGAACCATCGCATTCGACGACGACTGCGTCTTGAGCATCAAAGGTCAGAACGATGCGGGTGGTGTTGATTAAGATGTAGATTGAAATGCCGACCAAGATCGTAGCGATCAGAATTCCAATACCCCATGTAACGGGGGATCTTTTAAGTAACTTTAGCATGAAATCTGACGCGCCCTGTTGTTAAGCGACAATAGGGCGCGTCAGATTTTAAAATCAAGCCACGATAATGTTATGTTCAGGGCCGTATGGGAATTTGGTGATGTTTTCGACATTGCCGTCTTGCAAGATCAGAATGTCATGTTCGCGGTATCCACCGCGTGCGGGATCACTGTTTGGTAATGTCACCATCGGTTCCATTGAAACCACCATGTGCGATGTCAGCGCGGTGTCGATATCCTCGCGCAACTCTAAACCTGCCTCGCGGCCATAATAATGTGACAATACACCGAACGAGTGACCGTAGCCAAAGCTGCGGTATTGCAACAGGTTGTGGCGTTCGAACAGAGCGTTTATTTCGTGGGTGATGCCCGAACATGTCGCGCCCTCGCGGATCAAGGAGATACCTAATTCGTGTGCTTCGACGTTTGCGTTCCAAACGCGCAAGGACTCTTGGTTGGGTTCACCAATGAATAATGTGCGTTCTAGGGCGGTATAGTAGCCAGAGATCATTGGGAAGGTGTTCAGCGACAGGATGTCACCGCGTTCCAATTTGCGCGATGTGACGGGGTTGTGAGCGCCGTCTGTATTGATGCCTGATTGAAACCAAACCCATGTGTCGCGCAATTCAGAATCGGGGAAAGATTTTGCGATTTCTAATTCCATGGCATCGCGGCCCGCCATGGCGATGTCGATTTCACGGGCGCCAACATGGATTGCATCACGGATGGCGAAACCGCCAACGTCCGCCACGCGCGCACCTTCGCGGATCAGATCCAATTCGGCATTTGATTTGATCATACGTTGACGCATGGATGCGGGGGCGATGTCGGCAACCGCAGATGGTTCCAAGAAATCCACCATCTTGGATTGTTGCGCCATGGTCAGGTGGTCGCCTTCCATGCCGATGGCACCAGCATTACCGATGCATGATTTCACGGCGCGCCAATAGTTGTCGCGTTTCCAGTCCGAATAAATCACATTGTCCGTGGCCGAACGACGCGCAGGTTGGCCGCCATCAATGCCAGCCGAGATTGTGAATGCGCGGTCATGCGTTACGACACATGCGTATGGGCGGCCGAACGCGCAGTATGTAAAGCCTGTGTAATATGACACGCAGTGCATGGATGTCAGAACGACCGCTTCCAGCCCCTTGTCGGCCATGATTTTGCGCAGACCCGCAAGGCGCGTGTCATATTCGCTTTGCGTAAACTGTAGGGGTGGCTTTTCACCATTGTCGAACGTGTAAAAGTCAGCGCGAGTTGATAGGTTTGTTTTCATCGTATCCTCCGAAATGTGGGGATAGATGAACATCCCCAACGAAATGTCCGGGCGTTCAGGACATAAGTGAAGATCAGGCGACGCCATCGCCTAACGTGTGAATGGCATGGATTTTGATTCGTAGCAATTTCAAAAACGACCTATGGGGGATTAATCAGGGACGTTATCAATCCCCGACTTGCCCCACGGATGACACCGCGCGATGCGCCGGGCGGCCAGATATGATCCTTTGATCCCGCCATGCTTTTGTAATGCTTCCAGTGTATAGGCGCTGCAGGTTGGGTGATACCGACAGTTAAATCCAACCCATGGGCTGAAGATGAGGCGGTACGCACGTACGGGCAACGCGAGGATGTGGGCAAGGGGGGTCATTCGTGTACCTTTTTCAGGGCGTATTTCAAATCGCCCTGTAAATCTGCGAAATCGCGGGCCGCGGTGACGTCGCGTTTGCCGATTAAAACGTAATCCCAACCTGCACAGGCGCCGTCAGCCAAACCCAGGCGCGCGATTTCGCGCAGGCGGCGTTTGGCGCGGTTGCGGGCAACGGCGTTGCCAACTTTCTTCGAACAGGTGAAGCCCACGCGAATCGTATCTGTGTCGTCATTGCGATTGCGGGCTTGGAGCAGGAAACCTTTGACGCCCCATCGTTTGGCGCGGGATGCGGCGATAAAATCGGCGCGTTCGGTAATGGTCACCAGACAAACAGAAACCGCCGGTGGCGTTGCACCAGCGCCCTGTGGGGTGCTTGATGTCGCCTCCGGCGGTTTCATAATCAATTCCCTGACGGGATCGTTTACGCTGAAAGGCTCTTACGGCCTTGGACGCGACGACGGTTCAAAATCTTGCGGCCATTCTTAGTGGCCATGCGAGAGCGGAAGCCGTGGCGGCGTTTGCGAACCAAGTTACTTGGTTGATAGGTACGTTTCATTTCGATCTCCTGATCGTCTTGGGGCCAAATCGTAAGGGATTCGAAGCCCCTTCGTGTTCTAGAGTTGCTCTTTAGGCGGAATGGGGGGGGTAGTCAATTCAGTTTTGCACAGTTTTATTGCAATGTTGTGGGAAAATTTGAGGCCAAATTGAAATGTTAGCGGCCTTCAAGACCCATTTTTGAAACATATTCACACAATCGATCAATGCGCCGTGAGGTGTCTAGCGCGGCGCATCACAATCATCCAAGTAGGGTGAAAGAAATAAAAGGGGATCGCCATGAGCGATGTGAATACCAAAAAGGGTCTGAGCCTGAAACGCATGTTGCCGCTGATTGTTATCATCAGTGTGGCCATCATTGGTGCAATGACGCTGAAGGATTATCTGACCTTTGATGCTTTGGCGCGAAATCGTGAAACATTATTGGCATGGCGCGACGGCAATTATCTGTTGGCGGTGCTGGCGTTTATCGCGCTGTACATTGTCATTGTCGCGTTTTCCCTGCCGGGTGCCACGGTGATGACTTTGACGGGTGGGTTCCTGTTTGCAACCTTCCCGGGGGCATTGTTCAACGTCACGGGTGCTACAATCGGTGCGATTTTAATCTTTCTGGCGGCGAAATCATCACTGGGTGATGTGTTGTACGCAAAAATTCAAACGGATGACGGCAAAGAAAGCATTTTAGAAAAGATGGAAGCAGAGCTGCGCGAAAATGAAATCAGTTACCTTTTGATTATCCGCCTTGTTCCTGCGATTCCATTTTTCATCTCGAACCTTGCACCGGCATTTTTGGGTGTGAAATTACGTATTTACGCGCTGACCACATTTTTTGGCATTATGCCGGGAGCCGTGGTTTATACATCAATCGGTGCAGGTTTGGGCGCGGTTTTTGAACGCGGTGGGACGCCTGATTTAGGGATCATATTTGAACCTCGCATTTTGGGGCCAATCATCGGGTTGGCTGTTTTGGCGGCGGTGCCGATTGTTATCAAGAAATTCACTAAAGGGGCGAAAGCATGAACCATATTAAAACTGATCTGTGTATCATTGGCGGTGGCTCTGGTGGGTTGTCTGTGGCGGCGGGTGCCGTGCAAATGGGCGCGTCTGTTGTTTTGTTGGAAGGTCATAAAATGGGCGGTGATTGCCTGAATTACGGCTGTGTTCCATCCAAGGCGTTGATTGCGGCGGGCAAACACGCGCATGCCATGACCACAGGTGCGCCGTTTGGGGTAAAACCTGTGCGCGCCGATGTTGATTACGGCGCGGCCAAGGATCATGTGGCATCCGTGATTGCGGGCATTGAGCCCCACGACAGTGTGGAACGGTTTCAGGGATTGGGTGTTAATGTGATTTCCGAATATGGCACGTTTATTTCCCCAACACAGGTTCAGGCAGGCGACACGGTTATCACCGCGCGGCGTTTCGTGATTTCCACAGGGTCGTCGCCATTCGTCCCACCGATCCCAGGTTTGGATAAGGCACCGTATTTCACCAACGAGAATATATTCGATCTGAAAACCCGACCTGAACACCTGATTATCATTGGCGGTGGCCCGATTGGTATGGAATTGGCACAGGCGCATGTGCGGCTGGGATCAAAGGTGACGGTTTTGGAAGGTCTGAAGGCATTGGGGCGCGACGACCCTGAAATGGCGGCGATCGCACTGGACCGCCTGCGCGGTGAAGGTATTGAAATCGTCGAGGGCGCATTGGCCAGTGAAATCACCGGTACGGACGGCGCGATTGCGGTGCATACCAAAGACGGGCCAACGTACCAAGGATCGCATCTGTTGATGGCGGTGGGGCGCAAACCCAATGTGGATCGATTGAATTTGGAGGTTGCAGGCATTGAACCCACACGCGGCGGCATTCAGGTGGATGCATCCCTGAAAACCACCAACAAACGTGTTTACGCGATTGGCGATGTGGCGGCGGGTCTGCAATTCACCCATGTTGCGGGTTATCATGCGGGCGTGATCATTAAATCCGCCCTGTTTGGCCTGCCATCAAAACAAAAAACAGCGCATATTCCATGGGCAACGTATATCGACCCCGAAATGGCACAGGTCGGATTAACCGAGGCGCAAGCGATTGAAAAATATGGTGATAAATTGACCGTTGTGCGTGCTCAATACGCCGACAATGACCGCGCGCGCGCCGAATTGTTGACCACGGGATTGGTGAAGGTGATGATTGTCAAAGGTCGCCCTGTGGGTGCATCAATCGTCGGTGCATCGGCGGGTGAATTGATCCAAATTTGGGCGCTAGCCTTGGCAAATAACCTGAAAATGTCTGCCGTAGCAGGTATGGTGGCACCGTATCCCACGCTGGGCGAGGTCAATAAACGCGCTGCAAGTGCCTATTTCACACCCAAGATTTTCGACAGCCCTATGGTGAAACGCATTGTGCGTTTGGTTCAGAGGTTCTAGTCTTATGCAAATTTGGCCGTAGGCGGATCAGATGTTTTTAAAAACTCTTTCAGGGCGTTTCTTATTGTTGACGATAATTTTCGTCATGGTGGCAGAGGTGATGATTTTCGTCCCTTCTGTTGCCCGCTTTCGCGAGGATTATTTGCGTGAACGCCTAGAGCGGTCACAAATTGCATCCCTGACGTTACTGGCAACACCCGATGATATGGTGGCGGCGGACCTGCGCGCCGAGTTGTTGGCGAATGCGGATGTTTACAACATCGTTTTACGCCGCGATGAAATGCGCGAATTGGTGTTGGCATCGCCCATGCCACATGCCGTCGATATGGTAATTGACCTGCGTAAAAACACGCCGTTGAGTTTGATTATTGGGGCATTTGATACGCTAATAAATGGATCAGACAGGGTGATATTGGTGATTGGGGAACCTGTCAAAGGTGGCGGCGTTTTGATCGAGGCGACCATGGCTGAACAGCCATTAAAATACGCCATGATTGATTATGGGAAACGGATTTTATGGCTGTCCCTTGGCCTGTCACTGGCCATCGCCACTATGCTGTTCTTTGCGATCCGCCGTTTGATTGGGGTGCCGATCAATCGTGTTGTGCGCCAAATCCAAAACTTTCAATCCGCCCCCGAAGACAGCCGTCAAATTATTGAACCACAGGCAGGTGTGACTGAGTTTTATAAGGCGGAACAGGCGCTGGCCGAAATGGAAACGCAACTGAACACATCCTTGTTGGAACGTAAACGCCTGGTTGCGCTGGGCGGCGCGGTGTCGAAAATTAGCCATGATTTACGTAATATCCTGACCACCACGCAATTGTTGGCCGACAGTATGGAAATGTCCAAAGATCCGCGCGTGCAACGCATCGCGCCTAAATTGGTAAACTCGTTGTCACGCGCCGTAAACCTGTGTGAACGCACCCTGTCATTTGGTAAGGCCGAAGAGGCACAGCCCATCCACACCGCCATCCCAGCACATCAATTCATGGATGATGTTGCCGAGGCAGAACGGTTGGCGATTGGGGATGCAAACGTCAAGATCGCCACCCAAATCCCGCCGAAAATGACCATCTGGGCGGATCAAGAACAATTGTTTCGCGTTATGTCGAACCTGACCCGCAACGCCCGCCAAGTTTTAATGGCAACCGAAAAAGGCGGTGACATTATTATCAGCGCCACCGAGGATACCGAGTGTACTGTGATCACGGTCACCGACACGGGGCCGGGTTTGCCCACCACCGCCCGGGAGAATATGTTTAAACCGTTCGAGGGTTCAGCGCGTGCCGGTGGCACAGGATTGGGCTTGGCAATTTCAGCCGAGCTGATTGCCAATCACAAGGGCAAGTTGGTAATGACCACCAGCACGGATCAGGGCACGACGTTCAAAATCACACTGCCCAAGCAATAGCGTGTTAGCGCGATGAAATCATCCCAATCGCATCTTTAACTTGTGCCAAAACGGGCGCGGCAATGGCATCCGCGCGCGTGGCACCGTCACCCAAAATACGATCAATCTCGTCAGGTTGCGCCATCAAACGCGCCATTTCGGTTGAAATAGGTGCCAGATGGTTCACGGCCAAATCGGCCAAGGCAGGCTTAAATGTGCCGAACTGTTGACCGCCAAATTCGGCGATAACCGCGTCAGGCGTCACACCTGACAGTGCGGCGTAAATATTCACCAAATTGCGCGCCTCTGGGCGGTCTTTCAAACCGGCCAATTCGCTTGGCAATGGTTCTGGATCGGTTTTGGCCTTGCGGATTTTGGACGCGATGGTGTCCGCGTCGTCCGTCATGTTGATACGGCTTTTGTCGGACGGATCGGATTTTGACATTTTCTTTGATCCATCACGCAATGACATCACACGGGTTGCGGCACCCTCGATAATGGGTTCGGGCATGGGGAACACATCAACACCAAAATCATGATTGAACTTCGCCGCTATGTCGCGGGTCAATTCTACATGCTGTTTTTGGTCTTCGCCCACGGGGACATGCGTTGCCTGATACGCCAAAATATCCGCCGCCATCAGGGCAGGATATGCATACAGTCCCAATGACATTTTTTCGGCGTTTTTACCGGCCTTATCTTTGAACTGTGTCATGCGGTTCATCCAGCCCAAACGCGCGACACAGCTGAGCAACCAACCCAGTTCCGCATGCGCGGACACTTGGGATTGATTGAACAGGATGGATTTTTGCGGGTCTAAACCACAGGCGATATATGCGGCGGCCAATTCGCGGGTTTGATTGCGCAGTGCGACGGGATCCTGCCAAACGGTAATGGCGTGCAAATCTACCATGCAATAAATCGTCTCAATGCCGCTGTTTTGCATTTCCACAAACCGTTTGACTGCACCCAGATAATTACCAAGTGTCAGGTTGCCAGAAGGTTGAATGCCCGAAAACACACGTTGTTTAAATTTGGTTTCAGACATAGCAATTCCTTATGCACTGGATTAGATTTCTGCATGTGCTTATCACCACAATAGCGCCCATGGTCAACCAAAGGAACTCCACATGTATAATCCCGACGCGGATGCATCGCCGATCAACCCATTGCCCAAATCGGTGATTATTTTGCTGTGTCTGGTCGGGGGTGTTGAATTTATCCTGCAATTGGGTGAGCGCGGGCTGATTGGTGGGCCAATGGCAGTTGGGTGGCGTTTGGATTGGGGACGTGCGTTTGGATTTTATGACCCTATTTTCGAATGGATGCGTGTCAACCAAACATATGATTTTGCAAACCTATCGCGGTTTTTAACGTATGCGTTTATTCACAGCAGTGGTGCGCAAATCCTGTTTGTTTTGGTTTTGCTGTTGGCACTTGGAAAATACGTGGCAGAGGCGTGTGGTGATCTGGCTGTTTTAATTATTTTTCCCGTCAGCGCGATTGTTGGTGCCCTGGCCTATGGTTTAATTCTGAACGAGGACCTTTTGCTGATCGGCGGATACCCTGCTGTTTACGGCCTGTTGGGCGCGTTTTCATGGTTGCGGTTTGTGATTGAGCGGAATAATGGCCAATCGGGTTTGCGCGCCTTTGGGATCATTATCTTTTTTATGATTATTCAGCTGGGATATCGGATTTATTACGGTGGTGCGAATGATTGGGTGGCGGAATTGTTTGGGTTTTTTACGGGGTTTGGATTGGCCATCGTTTTGGCGCCTGGTGGACGGGCACGGGCGCAAAATATGTTTGCAAAACTTCGTCGGCAATAAAAAAGGCGGGCCATGGCCCGCCTTATGAAACGTTTAAGTTTC
>TARA_R110002096_G_scaffold436086_1_pt1 | contig 61713 bp, 49 predicted proteins | sample TARA_R110002096 | Tara Oceans TARA_R110002096 (sample SAMEA4397295) | marine metagenome | biome: Polar Biome; feature: [DCM] deep chlorophyll maximum layer (ENVO:01000326); material: water (ENVO:00002006), including particulate matter (ENVO:01000060) such as... | depth 35 m
GACCTACGTAACGAGGACCTACGTAACGAGGACCTACGTAACGAGAGACGGCCCCTTTACAGGTACTTCCAACACGACAATGAGGGGTGCTGTGAGACGAACCAGAAAGGGGCCAACGGTTCTTTGCGCTTGCGCGTGCTAGCTACAACAGCAGCCAGCCTTATCTTTGGGCTTGTCAGTGCCGGGCTCGTCAGCACCTGCGGCGGGATTCGCAGAGGCGGATAGGAACTTTGTCCTACATTGCTCGCTGCAAAAGTAGAACGTCGTCCCATCGCGGTCTCCACGGAGAGCGGTCACTGGGTCCACGCTCATTCCACACTGGGGGTCTCGGCTCTTATCGTTTTCTGATGTCGCTTTTTTCATCGTGACTTCTCCTTCTTGTGAATGAAAACGTCGCCAGTGACGAGGATTGACACCGAACTTTCCCTGCATCAAAGGCGGCCTTCTTCTTGATTCGTTCCTACCCAGCTGAGCACAACTTGTGCCAGCCACACGACATGATCGTATTGGCACCGCTAAGAACCAGTCGAACCGAATTGCGCCTCGACAGACCAGTTTCAGACGCTCGAACGCACGCAAGATTGACCCAGTTAGTTACTAATCAATGTCTGTATTGGTCACTGTGGGCACCTCTTGCTTGCAGGCGGACAAGCTCCATCCGATCGGTCGCTACTTTTGGCCGAGACATCGCTCAGAAATCGCGAATACTTTGAGCGGCCTTGCCGAGTATTGGCGGCATGGGAACAATTCTGTTGACGCTCTTTACAGTGCCCCTGCTCTACGCGTGGGTCGAGGAGTTTCGATTGAGTCAGCGCCAGAAGGAAGCCCTCGACGATATGCCTCCAGAGGCCGTACGCGAGGAGCCCTAGTGACTCAGGCGGTCAATCGATTGTGACCCAGGGGGATACTTGTTGAATCCATCTCCTCTTCGGCCGAGAGCCAGCTAGGCAAAGAACCTCCAGTGAGAAAGAAAGCATAGGCTGGCACAACGCTTGCTCAACCCAAGAAATACTGACTATGAACTCAAAGTCTCCGCAAACTGACGCTGAATACACATGTCCAATGCATCCTGACGTACGCCAGGTTGGGCCGGGGAACTGTCCGCAATGCGGAATGTCTCTTGAGCCCACTGGAATTCCCGCCAAGGCAACCACGGAGTGGACCTGTCCGATGCACGCCGAGATCGTCAAGAGTCAGCCGGGCCCCTGCCCCATATGCGGAATGGCTCTCGAGCCGAAAGAGGTCTCGCTTGATGACGAAGCGAGCCCCGAGCTGCGAGATATGTCGCGGCGCTTTATCTTGGCAGCAATCTTCACACTGCCATTGTTCGTGATCTCGATGGGAGACCTACTGCCAGGTCACCCTGTGTCCTCCATTATTTCTGCTCGATGGCGGGTCTGGATAGAGCTTGGATTGGCGACTCCGGTGTGCCTCTGGTCTGCGTGGCCCTTCTATGTGCGCGGCGTCCAGTCAGTTGTGAATCGAGCTCTCAATATGTTCACGCTTATTGGACTCGGAGTTAGTGTGGCGTACATCTACAGCCTTGTTGCAGCGATTGCACCTCAGATATTTCCTGAGTCGTTTCGCGAGAACGGGCATGTCGCGGTGTACTTCGAGGCTGCAGGAGTGATCGTGACGCTCATACTTCTGGGTCAAGTGCTCGAACTGCGTGCTCGAAGTCAAACGAACTCTGCGATCAAGAAACTACTCGGAATGGCTGCGACATCTGCTCGTCGTCTGCGGGACGACGGTGAAGAAGAAGATGTGGCGCTTGAAGCCGTGCTGGTTGGAGACCGCCTGCGTGTGAGACCAGGTGAAAAGGTTCCGGTCGATGGGATTGTCTTGGAGGGGCGAAGCACCCTTGACGAGTCCATGGTGACGGGGGAGCCCATGCCTGTCACCAAGAAAGAAGGAGATAAGATTGTGGGTGCCACCGTCAATGGCACAGGAGCTTTAGTCATGCGCGCAGAAAAAGTCGGTGCTGACACACTACTGTCGAGAATCGTTGCCATGGTGGCTGCGGCACAGCGAAGTCGGGCACCGATTCAGAAGCTCGCGGACGTCGTTGCAGGATACTTTGTTCCCATTGTGCTTCTCGTAGCCGTGGTGACGTTTGTCGTTTGGGCAACGGTTGGACCAGAGCCACGCATGGCTCACGCACTGATCAATTCGGTCGCGGTTCTCATTATCGCGTGCCCATGCGCTCTGGGGCTCGCAACTCCCATGTCCATCATGGTGGCGACGGGAAAAGGCGCCACAATTGGAGTCTTGTTTAAAAATGCCGAGGCAATTGAAGTGTTGCGCAAAGTCGATACGTTGGTCGTCGACAAGACCGGCACACTTACAGAAGGTCACCCGGAACTTGTCTCGATCGAAATTGCGAACGAGAGCAGCGAAGAAGAACTCTTACGTTGGGTTGGAAGTTTGGAACGCGGTAGCGAACACCCGTTGGCCGCTGCCATTGTTCGCGGCGCTGAGACTCGCGGTGTTGAGTTGACGAGCCATGAAGACTTTCAATCGATCACCGGTAAAGGTGTAACCGGGACTGTCGATGGTCATGCCATCGCACTTGGCAACCGAGCGCTTATGGAACAGCTTGGAGTGGACGCTACGACACTCAAGCAAAAAGCCGAGCTGATGCGCAAGGAGGGGCAGACCGCCATGTTCGTCGCAGTAAATGGGAGCCCAGCCGGAGTTATTGGAGTCGCGGATCCGATCAAGGAAACCACACCTGATGCCATCCGATCGTTGCACGACGAGGGGATTCGAATTGTCATGCTCACGGGCGACAATGAAACCACGGCGAAGGCCGTCGCAGCCAAGCTCGATATCGACGAGGTCATCGCTGATGTATTGCCTGATCAGAAGGTCGAGGCGGTTAAGAGATTTCAGGCACAGGGACATATCGTGGCAATGGCCGGGGATGGCATCAACGATGCTCCGGCGTTGTCGCAGGCACATGTCGGTGTGGCCATGGGGACAGGGACTGACGTTGCTATGGAGTCCGCCAGCGTCACTCTCGTCAAAGGTGACTTGCGCGGAATCGTTCGAGCAAGACGACTCAGCAGAGCCACCATGGCAAATATTCGTCAGAACTTATTCTTCGCGTTCGTTTACAACGCACTCGGTGTTCCTGTGGCTGCAGGTGTTCTGTACCCAACCCTATTGTTGAGCCCGATGATCGCCGCAGCAGCGATGAGTTTTTCGTCTGTGTCTGTCATTGGTAATGCTCTCAGACTCAAACGAGCGGCTGTCTAGCAGCCCTGAAGGAGGAAAGCGCGATGCATATTGGAATGTGGGGCATAGCGGTGCTCATGGCGGTGATCGTAGCGTGGCTGTTGTATCGATACCTTGCGCCCGACAATTGGAAGGAATGGTCGCGGGTTGGTGTCTTGCAGGCCTTTGTGATTGCCTTCTATGCCGAGATGTATGGCTTTCCATTGACGATCTACTTCTTGGCTCGCTTCTTTGGTGTTGACCTCGAGTGGACCGACGGTGGCAATCTTTGGGCACAGGTCTTTGGGACGCAAATTGCGCATATTGTCGCGATGCTCGCGGGATATGCGATTGTGTTCGCGGGCGCCTCTCTAGTCGTCGAAGGTTGGAGGAGAATCCACGCGGCTAGGCGCGAGGGCACTCTGGTCACCAGCGGCATCTACAGCAAGATTCGCCACCCCCAGTACACAGGATTGTTTGTAATCCTATTTGGTGAAGGAATCGTGCATTGGCCAACCATTCTGTCTGTCGCCGCACTGCCAATCATTGTTGGCATCTACGCGTTGCTGGCTCGCAACGAAGAACGTGACATGCAGCGAGAATTTGGTGACGAATATCGCAACTACGCACTTCGCGTGCCCATGTTCATACCTCGATTCGGGGAAAGAACTAGGATGAAAGCATCATGATGTCGCCAGAACTGCTCGCCGCTCTTAGTGGGGTCGTCCTGCTGTTAGTGTTTTTCTTAGTAGGCTGGCGTCTGGGTCGGCGACATGAGTCGCACTGCAAATCTCAGCACACCAGCACTCCAAACGAAAAGAGAACGTGAAGATGCCATTTGGGCGCGATACCTTAGACGTCGACTGTTGTCTCGAACGTGAAACACGAAAGTTTCCCGTAACGGCACGTTTGACTCATCAGCGCGGTGGCATCGGCGTTTTTATGAACGTCCTACAACTTCTACTGTTGGTAAGCCTCGTGGTAGTTGGAGCATGTGCTCGAGAGGTAGTCGTTGGCCATTCTGTTCCGAAAGCGAACTTTGCCTTTGCGATAGAGCGCGGCGCGTACGTACTGCGGCTAGCCGAAGACATCAAAAGTGACTTCCGAATTCCACGGCACGGGGCGATAGGTCCCGTAGTTGTTCGTGAGTGGAGGAGTACTTTGAATGAAGGCTTCGCCTTTAGCCTTGGGAAGGCCAGTGAGCACTACGAAAACGATGCTTCCAAGCCTAGGGATGTAATCGTTCTTGAAGAGGTAGAGCTTAGTTTCAGTGCGGATGTTCCTAGCGATGCAAAGGTGATGCACGCATCGCTCGACATCCAGAGCGTTGTGGCACACGGAAACGCTGCTCCTCACATCGCGTCGCCGCCTCGCCAAGCCTCATATGCACGCATAGAGTTTAAGGCAACTCACCTGAAGGGAGAACAAGTGGCCCAGACAATACGGTTTGTTGTCTATTCGGCCGCACCGATCAGTTCATCCACGTCTCCATCTCAGGCTGTTACGAGTGCTGTCGAATCGATGTTCGAGGCGATCGCGTCCGAGTTCCTAAGAATTACGTAGAGGGCTAGCGAACTAGTGATTTACTGCAACAACGAAAGAAATTCTCGCAGGGGTGGCACTCAGGCTAACTCTTGCCCATTCGCTTTACCTCGCAGATTCTCAAGTACAACGAGTGGAGTGGTTTCGAACATGGCGCTTGCATCGAGTCTACTGATTCTCTTGATGCTTGTGCCTTCGTGCTCTCGCCAGACCGAAACGAGAGAAAAGCCACCCACGACGGAAGCTGCAATGCAGGAAGAGTTCAAAGGCGCTTATCAGCAAGAGGCACCGCCCAGCACTGGTGTTCGCGAATTTGAGATTACCGCCAAGCCGTCTGTAGTTTCGCTCTTCGAAGGTCGCGACATGGAAGTCTGGGCCTTCAATGGAACGGTTCCCGGGCCTACTCTACGCGTTAAGCTCGGAGAGACCATTCGACTACAATTTAAGAACGAGTTGCCTCAACCGACGACGATACACTTCCATGGGGTAAGAGTCCCCAATGCGATGGATGGCGTTCCCGGTGTGACGCAGCCTCCGATCCAGCCGGGTGACGAATTCACGTACGAGTTTACGCCAAAAGATGCTGGGACCTTTTGGTTTCATCCGCACGTACGCGGGAGCGAACAAGTGGAACGAGGCCTCTTTGGAACACTCGTGGTCGAGGACGTTCCATCACTTGGGTACTCTCAGGATGTGGTTTGGGTTCTTGATGACTGGAGACTTACGCCCGATGGCAGCAAAATTGACCCACGTTTTAATACCGGTGGCGATCTAATGCACGATGGTCGCTGGGGAAGTACCGTCACGGTAAACGGACGTCTCAACCACGAATTACTCGTCAAACCCGGGGAGCGGATTCGCCTAAGACTCGTGAACACTTCGAATGCCCGTGCGTACGCGCCGAATTTTGACGGGCTCGATGCAAAGGTTATCGCCGTCGATGGAATGTACACAGAGCGGCCGTTAGATCCGGCGGGATTTGTGCTGGCCCCAGGGAACCGACTCGACTTGGATGTTCGGGTTACCAAAGAGCAACAGGGCGAATTGTTCGCGGTTGTGGACCAGTTCTCCTCTCGTCGCACCTACCAACTGGCTTCCATTCGTGTCGACGGAGTGCCCGTTGTGACTCCCGGCTTTAAGAGCCCCGCCCAAGCAAAAATTCCTGATTGGAAGGATGCCCTCTCCACACCCGTGCACACGGATTTCATGCTGAATGCCCGACGCGGTGGCAAGTTTGGTATCGAGTGGCTGATCAACAATCGACCGTACTCGGACTACAAGCCCACCTCGCTAGCCGCGGGGAAGTGGCACCGGCTCCGCTTCACAAACAGCTCTGGCCGATTGCATCCCATGCATATCCACGGGCAGTTCTTTAAGGTGCTCACGCGAAATGGCAAGCCGGCTGATGAACCCTACTTTCGAGATACCGTTCTGTTGCGACCGCGGGATGTTGTCGACCTTGGCATTGTGCCTCTGGATGTCGGCGAATGGATGATGCACTGTCACATCCTGGAGCATGCGGAGGCGGGCATGATGACGGTTCTCAGTGTTCAATCAGCCGATTTGGCTTCCGAGACGCCGCCTGCGCCCAAACCGTGAATGACGCGGTCTGCGGTTCCATGATGCCCCTTGGGGCAAGGCCGCGAGTTGGTGACGAAGACGTTGCGCAGGGCGATCGACCTAAACTGCATGAACCGGTGCAGGGGCGCTAGAGTTGCGGAGTTCGCTCAAGCGCTATTGATAATAGATACTGGCACGTTGTGTGCTGAGAAGAGAGGACGTGAAGCGTCAAGACGCAAATACCTCGGTACAAAGTCCGCGCCCTTCAGGTGTTATCGCGCGACGAATCGCGATGGGATTTGGTCTTGTCTCCATCGTGGCCGTAATCATGTGCGGGATGCTGATTGGGCTTTTGGGAGACGTATCGAGCCTCGTGGACGAAATGAGTGATGACGACGCAGCGAGCAAGAATGCGTTGGCGTTGGCTACCTCCATTCGAGAGCAGTATATTCATCAGGCACACTGGCCCATCGAGCGAAACGACAAGCATTTACATCACGACGAAGATTGGGCCGCTATCGTGGCGCAAAACGTGGAAGCGCTTCGACCACGTCTGCCGAGTCAGTCCGTGGCTCTCGACTCGGTTGCACAAGGAAGCTTAGAGCTCGATCGTCTTTTCAAAAATGAGCTGCAAAACGCCGCCAGCGCTGGCGATGTAGAAAAGGTGGTGGCTTTTCACATGGCGCTCGATGCGATAGCGAGGCGGGCGACAAGCGCCGCGGACAGCATCGCGCAATCGGTGGATGCACGCGTGGAGAAGGCGCATCGCGCTGCAACTTCAGCAACGACCACAGGGCTAACGGCTGGAGTACTTTGCATCTCCGTCGTGTTTCTCTTATCCCTGTACTACATTGTGCAACTCAGGCGCTCTGTTGTTGTGCCGTTAGGAGTTTTAGCGCGTGCCGCACAGGACTTTGGCGCCGGTAGTTTTGATAGTCGCGTAGGAACAGTCGGAGAAGGAGAGCTTCAGGAGGTTGCGGACGCGTTCGATACGATGGCAGAAGAGTTGGAAGCTCGCGAACACAAACTGATTGCCGGCGAACGCATGGCGGCAATCGGACAATTGGCTGCCGGTGTTGCTCATGAAATCAACAATCCGATACAAGTGATTCGTGGCTATCTAAAAACGATGACACCGGACTCCTCTCGTGAGTCCATTGATGAGGAACTACTGATCCTCGATGAGGAAGCTGCCGCCTGCCAACGCATAGCGGAGGATCTACTTACGTACTCGCATTCCCCAGCACTCGAAATGGTACAAGTCAACATGAGAGTTTTTCTCACAGATGCGTCTGTGCGATTCCGCGAGACCCCCGAAGGACATGAGCATGGAGTACGAGTTCACGCAGAGCAAGGAGTCGTTTTTGCAGACCCTGCGAGACTGAGACAAGTTCTAATGAATCTTATTGTGAATGCCGCGCAAGTTTCGAAACAGGACAAGCCTATTTTAGTCCTGGGGCAAACAAGGGGGAGCGACGGCTACGAAGTATCCATCTTGGACGAAGGTCCTGGCATCCGCGCTGATGACAAAGACCGCATCTTCGAACCGTTCTTCACGAAGCGTTCCGGGGGAACAGGGTTGGGGCTTGCCGTGAGTGCTGGGCTCGTCCATGCCCATGGCGGTACGATCACCGTTGAAGATCGCGTCGGTGGCGGATCGGTTTTTACGATTGTTCTGCCCGCGGCGCCGGGAGAAAGTGTGGCTGAGGCATGATTGCAGAAGTCGATAAACCAGTAATCCTCGTGGTGGATGATAAGAAGAACCTACTTCGCCTAATGTCAAAAGTACTAAGCGGAGACGCGACAGTGCTCACCGCGGATCGGGGTGCGAAGGGGCTTGCACTGCTCGATCAACATTCGGTGGACGTCATGCTGTGCGACTTGCGTATGCCCGATATGGACGGTATCGAGGTCCTGAAAGAGTGCAAGAAGCGCTCGCCGGCAACGCAGTTTATTCTCATGACTGCCTATGCTTCCGTGGATACGGCCGTGGAGGCTCTTAGGCTTGGTGCTACGGATTACCTTACGAAGCCGTTTGAATCAGAGGATGCTCGTGCGGTCATCCTTCGAGCAATGGGGCGGTCACCAAGAGCGTCGCGGACAGCGGACGACCAGATCCTTCCCGGTGTTATCTCGTGTTCTTCTTCGATGGCAGAGCTTGGTGTACTTGTAAGGCAGGTTGCGGCGAGTGATGCCACGGTCTTGCTTCTCGGCGAGACGGGAACCGGCAAAGAGCGAATCGCGCGAGCGGTGCACCGGCTTTCCCCTCGGGCAAACCAACGATTTGTCGCGGTGAACTGCGCTGCGATTCCCGCGGATCTGCTTGAGAGCGAACTTTTTGGCCACTCCAAGGGCGCATTCACTGGTGCTGGTCGAGATTCGAAGGGGCTCTTTGAGGAAGCCAATGGAGGGGCGCTGTTTCTCGATGAGATCGGTGAAATGCGACCGTCCTTGCAGGCTAAACTGACACGTGCATTGGAAGAGAAGGCGATCCGTAGACTGGGAGAATCGATGGAGCGCTCAGTCGATGTTCGGGTGATTGCAGCAACCCATAGAAACATTGAAGCAATGATTGGAGAGGGGCAGTTTCGTGAAGATCTTTGGTACCGGCTCAATGTCGCCACGGTGCGAATCCCGCCGCTCCGCGAGCGCAAAGGCGACGTAGAGTTGCTAGCAACATATTTTCTTAAAGAGTTTGGGCCCGAGTCAAAACGAATCGCAGGGTTTAGCGACGCCGCGCTCGATGCACTCGAACGTTTTTCGTGGGCTGGCAACGTTCGGCAACTGCGCGCTGCACTAGAGAGAGCGTGTGTGGTTTGCACCAGTGAGCGAATTGAGATTGGGAACCTTCCCCCAGAAATTGCGGGTGTTGAGAACTCAGATCCTCTCGGCGTATTGACCGAGCTTACTTGGGCAAAGGCACAAGAGCGCGGGCGAGAAGAGCTTTCGCGACGGTATCTTGAAGGAGTCCTTGGACGTCACGACGGTGACGTCAGCGCAGCTGCCGAGCAAGCGGGCGTCGAGCGCGAGAGTTTCTATCGCCTTCTGCGGCGGTTTGGCGTTGAACTAGAAACTAGGTCCCAGAAGCGCAAAAGGTCGTGAATCCACTCTAGGTTCAGGACTGCAACCAATGACGTCGCATTGCTCTCACCCCGAGGAGGCCGAGGAGCAGCAAGCCACCGATGATCGCGTAGCGAATCGGACCGGTGTGCAAGGCGATTAGCAATGCAAGCATGTGCCCGCCATGCACAGCGATGATCGCGATGATCATGGCGCCGAGCAGACTACCCGCACTAACGGCAAAAAGAATTGCTTGCCGGCGCATACCCAGTACTGAGCCGAGTACCGTTCCCACGATGGCGCCGGTGCCGGGTATTGGCAACAGCACAAAGATGAGCAGGCCGACGCTCGACGACTCGTGCATTCGTGGGAAGCGAATGACCAGTGCCTCCGAGCGAGCCTGTAGTTTCGAAATCGTGCGGCCAATCCTGGCGAATCGACACAAGGCATCGAGACCGTAGATCAAGACCAGCGCGACGACCGTGTCGCGAACCGATGAGAGCACGGCGAGCTCATAGGGGCCAAAGCGGCTTCCGTCAGTCATCCCCCAGACGGGTAAGAACTTGCCTACGGACGAGAAGGTCACGGGCAGCAATGCAAGAATCTCCTTGGTGGCGTCATGCCACCATATCCAGCCCACGACTAGCGCAACGAGGAGGCACGCAGCGGTAGCCAGAAGCACAGCGATACTTTCCGGATGCAAAGCCGTAGTTGGCTCACGTTGGTCCGTGGCTGCTGGCTGCTCGCGCAATCTACTCAGCCCCCTGTATCGTCAGCATGGCCCAAGGCACTGATTTCCATTCGACAGACCTCCTACTTCGCAGCATCTATGATGATAGGCATACCGTCCTTTCCGGTGGGCACAAAGTAGTAGCGAGTGGAATTTCCATCGAACGCTTTGTACTGCAAGTATTTCTTGTCGAGAGTGGAAGCTATCGCCTTTTGCGCCTCCGACTGCGCCTGTCCCTTGAGAACGATCGCACGAGCTTGCCCTTCGGCTTCCAAGCGGATCGCGTCACCGCGCCCCTTCGCTTTGGTGCGCGCTATTTCGGCATCTTGCTCCGCGATGACAACCTCAAAGCGCTTTTGCTGGGAAACCTGCTCTTTGACCAACTTTGCAGAAATCGAGGTGGTAACCGATTGATCAAACGCGATATGGGTGACCGAAATTTGATCAACATCCAGCGGCTTCCCTTTGAGCACTACTTTCAGTTTTTTCAGGATCGTACTTTCGATGTCCAATGTCGCTCTGGACAAGTCATTGTGTCTGTGGGCCGAAAACTCATTCCGGACCAATGTTACGAAGGCCGGTCGAATGACCTCTGCGTAGTACCGCTTGCCGATCTTGGTGTGAAGCTCGTAAAGCTCGCTCTCTCGTGGTCGGAAGGTCACAGCGACCCGAGTAGGGACATGCAAATCATCCTTGGTGAGTATGTCCACAGCCTCCTCCGTAGTTTGCCATGTGACTTTGTAGGTAATGATGTCGTTCCACGGCCACTGAAAGTAGAATCCTTCGGACCTAACTTCCTTTTCCAACGCGCCATTATCGAGGGCGATATACTTGATCCCTCTGTACCCAGGTTTCACCGTAGTTCCGCAGGCGGCAAAGGCTAGGGACGACACAACGAACGCTCCAATTAATAGTGGTCTCATCTGTTCTCTCCTTGTGATGACTTTTGCGAATTCACTAGTGCATTCTTCATGCCGCGAAACCGGGGCGATACGACTGCGACGCAATCAGGTGAGCACGACTGTTTAGCTTTACCGCGAGCATATCGAGACGCACACAACGCTCTTACACTCACTTTCGTCCGTCTGACGCGTTCAGGCGTGACTCGTGCAGTCACACAGGTATCCGCCTCGGACACCTGTGTGACTGCACGAAATCACACAGACACCTCCATCGATAAATGGTAGACCAGAAGTATTCGGAGGAAGCGCTCCATACTCGACCAGCCTCGTTCCACCTGAGATTGCGATCGAGTGTTCGCGGTTTCGAGCTGGTCTCTCACACGCGCTAGAAACTACATGGAAGACACAAATAGTGCACACGTTGGGTCTCTAATCAGACCGATTGCTTGCCTGCTTCTGGCATGGGTTATGGTTTTCATTTCGCTTTGGGCCAACATCGAGTTCGGAGGCAACTGGCTGGCGCGTTCCGGATCATTGATGGTGCTGTTTTCAGTCATGGCAAACTACGTTCTCTTGAAGGACAGAGACGCTCATCATAGCGACCAACTCGAACAGCATGGGACGGGAGGCCTAGATGTCGATTTTTCAAAAGTACACCCCACTCGAGCCCATCAACAGGTCGAGTTCACGTCACAAATCTCAATCGTAATTGGCACTGTCGTCTGGGGCTATGGGGACCTGATCTTGATGCCGTAAAACTGGTCCATCGGGCTGCAAACGGTCGTTTGTTTCTCGAGGTTGGCCCGCGGCAGTCCGTGGACTTTGGCGGGCCGCGACCGCGAATCTACTCCGTATCCTTACTTTGTATCGCTGCGTGCGACTCTCGCCAAAAGCGGCGCTTGAAAAGCGAGTAGCAGATGGGAAGTACGTAGAGAGTGAGAATTGTGCTGGTTACCATGCCGCCAATCATGGGCGCGGCAATGCGCTTCATGACCGACGCGCCAGCTCCATCCGCCCACATGATGGGCAAGAGACCACCAATGATGGCGCAGACGGTCATCATCAGGGGCCGCACACGCTCCGAGGCGCCGTGGAGAATGGCCCTGTGCAGAGATCCTGAGCCACCATCATTGTCGCCATGCTCCGCAGCCTCCTTCAGCGCCTGTCTTAGGTACACAAGCATGACAACGCCGGTTTCCGCCGACACGCCAAAGAGGGCAATGAAGCCTACAGCGACCGCGACGCTGAGATCATAGTTCAATAACCACAATAGCCAGATGCCTCCGGTGAGTGCGAAGGGCAAGAGCATCATGATGAGCACGGACTCGGTCAAAGTGCGGAAGTTCAAAAACAGTAAGAGAAATACCAAGAGCAAGGTGATGGGGACAATCACCTGCAGGCGCTCTTGGGCGCGCTCCATGTACTCAAACTGGCCGCTCCATACCAGGCGATAGCCAGCTGGTATCTCAATCTCTGATTCTATGAGCTCCTTGGCCTTTTTTACGTAGCCGCCAATGTCGCTGTCTGACACGTCCACATAGATCCAGGCGGTCGGCGTGGCGCCCTCCGACTTGATGACTGGGGGCCCACGGGTAAACGAAATATCAGCAAGCTGCCCGAGAGGAACTTGATGCCCCATCGGCGAATCGACGAGAACGCTTTGCAGCCCTTGTACGGATTCACGCAGCTCGCGCGGATAACGGATGTTGATGGGATAGCGCTCGAGGCCTTCTACGGTGCTACTCACATTCATGCCGCCAATGGCCGTTGAGATCACGTCTTGTACATCATCGATCTGAATGCCGTACCGAGCCGCCTTTTCACGGTTAATCTTCACGTCTAAGAAGTTTCCTCCAGTGACGCGCTCAGCGAACACCGACGCCGTGCCTGGAACTTCACGGAGCCGAGTTTCGATTCTCTCTCCCAAGTCGGCCATGACTTGCAGGTCTGGGCCAATGAGCTTTATGCCTACGGGGGTCTTAATGCCGGTCGAGAGCATATCAATACGAGTCTTGATAGGCATCGTCCAGGCATTGGTGACGCCAGGGAAGTGGATGGCATTGTTGAGCTCTTTAAGGAGCTTCTCGCGGGTCATGCCCGGCCGCCACTCGCTTTTGGGCTTTAGCGCTACGATGGTTTCGACCATGCTAAGAGGCGCAGGGTCGGTGGCGGTCTCAGCGCGCCCAATCTTTCCAAACACATGTTTGACTTCAGGAAAACCCTTAATAACTCGATCGGTCTGTTGCAGAATATGTCGCGCGTTGGTGGTCGATACGCCCGGCAACATCGAAGGCATGTAGAGCAAGTCTCCCTCATCAAGCGGTGGCATAAATTCGCTACCAAGACGAGAGAGGGGAACGACGGTAGCTACCAGGAGCGCTACTGCGACGCCCAGGGTGGCCATTGGGTGACGCAGAAGAAATCCCAGGCTCGGCTTGTAAACGGCAACGAGGGCGCGATTGACGGGGTTGGCCTTTTCTGGACGAATGCGACCGCGTACGAGGTACCCCATCAGAATCGGAACCAGAGTCACACTGAGTAACGCAGCAGCAATCATTGCGTAGGTCTTGGTGTAGGCCAACGGTTTAAAGAGCCGCCCTTCTTGCGCCTCCAGGGCAAACACGGGCAAGAAGGAGAAGGCGATGATGAGAAGAGAGTAGAAAAGTGCGGGCCCAACTTCTTTCGAGGCGGCAATCGTTACCTCCCATCGGTCGGCGTCCGGACCAGCACGTTCGAGGTGCTTGTGCATGTTTTCGATCATGACGATGGCGGCGTCAACCATGGCTCCAATTGCGATGGCGATACCTCCAAGGCTCATGATGTCCGCGGTGACACCTTGAATTCGAAAGACAATGAACGCGAAGAGAATACCGGCCGGCAGCGTTAAGATAGCCACCAAGGCACTACGAAAATGCAGTAGAAACAAAACGCAGACGATACCGACGATTATGCATTCTTCGATAATCTTTTCTTTCAAGGTATCGACGGCGCGATTGATGAGCCCGGATCGGTCATAGGCTGGAACAATACGTACGCCCTCTGGTAGCGACTTCTCGAGCTGTGATATCCGCTTCTTTACGTTGTTAATGACGTCGAGAGCATTTTCGCCGTAGCGCATAATTACGATGCCACCTACGACTTCGCCTTCTCCGTTCCAATCTACGATGCCACGCCGTAGCTCTGGTCCTTTGGCCACTGTGGCGACATCGGCCAATCGAATCGGAACATGATCTTCGCTGACGCCAAGCGGGATACCGCGAATATCGTCCAACGTCTCAATGTACCCCAAGCCTCGAACCATGAATTCGGTCTCGGCTAATTCGACAACACGCCCACCGACGTCTTTGTTGCTGCGCTTTACCGCTCGACGAATTGTCGCCAGTGGAATGCCATAGGCCTGCATCTTTTGCGGATCAACGGTGATTTGATATTGCTGCACAAAGCCGCCAATCGAGGCCACCTCTGAGACACCTTTGACTTGTTGCAACTCGTAGCGCACTTGCCAGTCCTGAATCGATCGGAGCTGGCTTAGATCGTGTTTGTCGCTTTGCAGTGTGTACTCGTAGACCCAACCAACACCGGTCGCATCGGGGCCTAGAGCTGGACTAACACCCTCGGGAAGTCTGTCTGCGGCGTAGTTCAGATATTCGAGGACTCGACTTCGAGCCCAATACATATCGGTGTCGTCTTCGAAAATAATGTAGACGAAGGACAAGCCAAAGAACGAGTAGCCCCGAACGACTTTGCTCCGTGGCACCGACAACATCGTCGTGGTTAGCGGATAGGTAATCTGATCTTCGATAACTTGGGGAGACTGACCAGGGTGCTCGGTCAGAATTATGACTTGCACATCGGAGAGATCGGGAATGGCATCGAGTGGGGTTGCCCGCATCGCCATGATGCCAACGCCCAACCCAATAAGTACGAGAATCGAGACTAGGAAACGGTTCCGAACCGATGCCTCAATTATTTTGCCCAGCATCGTTAGCCTCCTTCATATCCATACCCTTCATGTCCGATTCAGTGCCTTGCGCAGGCTTGCTCGCAGGCTTGCTCGCAGGCTCGCTGGAAGAAGGCGATATGTTGCTCCCAAGCATTTTCTTGACGGCTTCTTTTAGGCGACTTTCGCTGTCAAGCAAGAACTGCCCGCTCACAACCACCTCTTCGCCTTCTTCTAAGCCCTGCAAGACTTGATAGTCCTCATCGCCGAGGACACCGAGTTTGAGTTCACGAGGTTCGAAACGGCCTTCGCCAAGAGACACAAAGGCAACATTGCGCTCGCCACTGTGAATGACTGCTTCCGAGGGAACCACGATGGTCGCACCAGCAGGCGTCGTGTGAATTCGAACCGTGGCGAACATGCCAGGCTTTACTGCGACTTCGGGATTGGGCAAGACCAGCCGTACTTGCAAGGTGCGCTGCTTTGCATTGAGAGTTGGATAGACGTAGTCGACAGAGGCTTCTTGGATTTGCCCTGGAAGGTAATCAAGTTCGACCGTCGCTTTCTGTCCTGGAAATACCCATGGAGCGTCGAATTCGAAGACATCTGCGATCACCCAGAGCGCGTCTAGATCTGCGAGGGTGTACAGATTGGCGCCCTTGGCGACAAAGCTTCCCTCAAACGCACTCTTGTGTACGACGTAGCCTTTCTGGGGAGAGCGGATTGTCACCGTTCTTTGCGGCTTACGGGTCTTTTCGAGCCGCTTTACAAAAGAGAGGGGCACGTCGTATTGCAGAAGTCGCTGCCGCGCCGATCGCACAAGGTGTGCAGAGTGCGGACCCGCTGCCTGGGCGTTTAGGATCTGAACGTACTCCTCTTGGGTTGCCACCAACTCGGGACTGTAGACAGAAAAGAGTCGTGCTCCTTCCTCTACGAGTTTTCCTGTTTCGTTGGCCCAGATCTTTTCAATCCAACCATCAAATTTGACGTTCACCTTGGATACACGCGCCTCATCAAATTCAATGTGGCCTAGAGCGCGAACAAGCCGAACCAGCTTTCTCTTTTCGACTTTGGCGATTCGGACGCCCATGCGCTGAATCGTCTGACCAAACAGGGAAATCTGAGAGAGGTCGGAACCAGGATCTCCTTCGTAGACTGGTACTAGATCCATGCCCATGGCGTCTTTGCCGGGTTTCTTCGAGACGAAGGATGGATCCATCGGTGACTTGTAATACATCGCCTTGCGATCCCCCGCTGATGCAGACTCTCCTTGCTCGGCTTCGTCGCCACCGCAGCTCGCGATACTAGCCGCAAGCCACAGAACTGCGAAAATGTGAAATTGTCGTGCGATCATTGTGCGTTCCTTGCAACATCAGCACCTACGAGGGTGTGAAGTTGCGCTTGAGCTTGTGCGCGTAGCGCTACAAGTTGTTCGTAGGTGACTTGTAGGTTTAGGTCAGTGCGCCAATTTTCCAAGACCGAGACAAAACCGACCTTGCCAACTTGATAGTCGCCAATGCTGGCATCTACAGACAGAGAGGCCGCCGCCAGGAGCTCTCCCTCATACAGCTTCAGTTGCATGTCTAGGCGCGAAATCTCATCGTAGACAAGCTCTACTGAGGTTTCTACTGCGAGAAGTTCTGCGTCGAGGGTGGCCTGTGAAGCCCGCAGCCGGTGGCCTTGTTCACGCACGGCAGCATCTTGCTTGTCCCCCAACCATAGAGGCAGGGTCATGCCGACCGTCACGCTCACCATGTCGGCACCGTCACTGCCATCACCAGGTGCAGACGCCCGAGCGCGGTAGTTGGCCCCAATCATAAAATCTGGATACCGATCGCGGCGCGCACGCGCGACCTTTCGACTTGCGACCAGCGTCTCGGTGCGGGCTATCGCCAGTCTTGGGTTGTGAGACGTAGCCTTCGTGCGCAGGGTATCTCTGGATGCGAGGGCGAGCCGGGCATGCGGCTTTGTCGTCGCGGCTAGGAATGCCTCAGGCTCGCGCCCCACAGCTTCGTTTAGCGCGCGGCGCGCGGATTGGACGGCCTGTTTGCGAGCTTCAATGTCGACTCGTAGACGGCTGTGGGCGACCTGTGCCTGAATTGCATCTTGCTGTGCTCCTTGCCCGACAGCGAAACGCACGTGAACGACATTGGTGAGCATATCAACGATGGCTAAGTTCTCAGTGACAATCGCCAGGGCTCGTTCGGAGTAGTGCAAGTTCCAATACAAGCGCCGCACCTTGAGCTCAATGTTCTCTTCTAGGTTGCGGTCGTGCGCGCTCGTCAGGGAGCTGATCGCATTTGCTACTCGCTTTCGAGCTCCGAGTTTTCCGGGATATGGCAGGCCTTGGGTAACGCCAACGACGAGTCCGGTCATCGGGTGTGTGCCGAGTCCGACATCATCAAATCGGAAATTCTGAGCCGATGTAATAAGCATCGGGTCTGGCAAGCTCGAAACTCTCGAGGGGACCTCTTTTGCGGCCCTAACTCGTTGTTTTGCGGCCCTTGATGTTGGGTGGTTTTTCCGCGCAAGGGCCACCAATTTATCGAGTTCGGATGCTTTGGCTTCTGCTTCTTGTGCGTGGGCGGTGCCAAATAGTTGGAGCAAACCGATGAGGAACGCAATCGAGATGAAAGTGCGATGCATAGAGGATCTTCCAGGCGGATTCAGTGAAATTCTTATGACGGAGATTCGTTTTCTCTTACTTCGCTGCTGGGCTGTGATCAATGGTCGGGCTTGCTTCGGAACGTCCGTAAATGGTCGCAGCCGCGATTGGATCTCGGCTGCGCAAGGTAACCACGATCGTCGAAGGAGTTTCGCGAACTGTCACTAGGGCGCCTTCGACGACCAGCGGGCAGTAGCTCATGAAACGCTCGTCATAGCCGAGGGCCGCGGCTCGTGCTTGGTGGCAGACGATGCTCTTGTTCGCCCACTCCTTCGTGAGGCCGGGTACCTTGCGAAAGGTAACCGTAGCTCCGCGCAGGGTTTTATCTTCGTTGTAGCGTTCGACCTTGGCGATGTCTTCGGCGTGAAAGAATAGGCTCTGACTGCGCTCGTCTTCGCCCAGTCCTGCACAGGCGAGGCGCTCGGCCTCACGTAGGTTCGCTGCGTTCTCGCGGTGTTTCTGTGCTTGCTTCCGATGGTGAGCGGCCGCCTCGCGATAGGCATCGTTGTTTCCCTGATTGGTCCAGCAAGGTTTCATAACGTCAATGCGCTCTCCACCCGTGCTCAGCGGAACTCCTGAATCAATACAGGTCACCGAATCGTTGGGCGCTTGAGTGTCGGGACTGATTTGGGCTTCACTTCGGTCGGCCTCGCCAGCGTGCTCACGGGCTTCTTGATCATGCTCAGAGGCTGCAAGAGGGGTGTGAGGATTGCTGTGGCGTGGAGACGAACCGCAACCAAGCAGAACAATAAAGAGCGTGCTGAATCGAGTCACACGAGAGACCTATGCACAACCGGCGCCAACACCTTCATCGAATGAGTCGGTGTAGCGATTGCGCTCGCTTTCCATCGCCCTGATTCGTAGGCACTGGTGATAGAGGCCAACCAGGCAACCCCTGCACGTACTACGAGACCGATAGAAGTTGTATCTTCGTTGGTTGCATGACTGGCAGAGTTACTCGGTGTAACTCTGTCGGTCACATTTCGCGTATCCATGTCTTCGACTAACAAACCAAGGACAAGGCGAGTTCGGAAGGAGAGAACTATGGAGGCAAACACAAATCGAGTCTTCGGGCGTCGCAGTATGCAGCCCTGAAGCTGTGCGTTGGCACATTGATTGCTGCGTATGGGCGTCACACCAATGCGTTGACGGCTCGTCGGCGTGATTCAGAAGGAAACTCACAATGCTTGGCCTACCAACCGGAGCTGTTGACTGCCGATGTCGTCTTGTCGACCACGAACCCAAGCGAATTGCCATTACTGGCGGACCGGGAGCAGGCAAGACTGCCATTCTTGAGATGGCCAAGCAGATGTTTTGCGAACATGTCGCAATCCTTCCTGAGGCTGCTGGCATCGTCTTCGGAGGGGGCTTTCCCCGTAACTCCAGCGAATCAGCTCGGCGTGCGGCCCAAGGGGCCATCTATCATGTTCAGCGAATGGTTGAACAACTCGCAGAAGATGAGAGGTCGATCGCAGTCGCGCTCTGTGACCGCGGAACCGTTGACGGAGCGGCCTATTGGCCCGGAGATCGAGAATTGTACTGCACGTTTCTAGGAACCTCTTTGGAGGCTGAGCTTGAGCGCTATTCGGCAGTGATTCATATGCAGACCCCGCTGCAGGACCAAGGCTACGATCATTCGAACGAACTTCGAGTAGAAAGCGCTGATGAGGCCAAGGTTCTAGATCAACGTATCCTCGAAGCGTGGAAAGGGCATCCTCAGAGGACCGTAATTCCCAGTTCATCCAACTTTCTTGACAAAGCTTCGCGCGCACTTCTGAAGGTTCGAGACGAACTCCCGCGCTGTTGTCAAACCCACCCATTGCCATGGTAATTCTGTTCAGAATAAGTCCTATTGGCGGCGAGGTCGCGAACTCTTCTCGGCTCATATTTTCTTAGGTCCACGTCTTGTTTAGAGTCAACTCCCGCCAATCCGTACTCCATATATTGACACTCACCATAGTTGCCTTCGGGCTGCACTATGTTTGGGAGTCGGTGCAATGCAGTGCTCTCTACGAGCATGGCTCGTTCAAGGCCACCCGTTGGGGCATGGTCATGGCGACCTTAGGCGACGTTGTCATTACTTGGATTCTGTACATTGTTGTCGCCGCGTTATCACGAAGATGGCGGTGGACGCTGAGCTTCTGGACCTGGCGTCAGTGGCTACCACTAATCGCCGTAGCCCTAATGATAGGAGTTGGTATTGAGTTGCATGCGCTCGCCACGGGTCGCTGGGGCTACCTACCGCGTACTCCTATCGTGCCGTTGCTGGGAGTCTCTATCGTTGCTCTGCTGCAGCTCGCGATCCTAACGCCCACCGCATTCCTCATTGCAGACAGAGCACTGTGGAAGACTCCAAAACGGTGAGACTGAGCAACCCACAAGATAGATTTGCGTTCAGACTCACCAATGCGCTTAGCGATTAGGACAATGGTGGTTCCGCGCAACGCGGCAAGCTCAGTTCGTCTTGAGCCACGCAATATTAAGTCAACCTAGAAGGTTGGCGAGCAACTCAGACCTGTGACTGTTTCGGACATCGGCCAGTAACCGGTTTGGTCAATGGCTACACATCTCGCTGTAGCAGACGCAGGTTCTTTCGAACCACAATCAGCCTGTCGTGGTGTGCAACCATGTGCGACTGATTCTGGCGATGCAGATTCGTTGATGTTTTGAGGATGGCACAAGTCGTGCCTAGGAACACGTGATGAGAATGAGCCTCCCCATACGCATCGCAGTTGTGTTGCTCCTATGAGGGCACAGCTCTCTGACACCGAGGTCCGATGCAGTCTGATTCCGCCTACCCAGCGGGGCGACCTCCGGCACGCTTTGCACTGCGCGCTCGGAGACGAGACATGAGCTCCACGCGGAGAGCTCCAGGGACAACACGCAAGCTCCTGGCGCTGTCACTTTCGATGGCCCTCGCGATGTCCGGCGTCGGGATCATCCTCCCGATCGTGCCCTCCCATCTTGAGCACCTCGGGCTCGTCAACTCAACATCGGCGCAAGTGGCGTTGCACGTTAGCCTACTCGCCGCTGGCTACGCGCTCATGTACTTGCTTTTTGCTCCGCTCTGGGGGCGACTCTCAGATTCGCTCGGCAGGCGTCCTCTCTTGGTGATCGGACTGACTGGGTTCGCAATCGGCCAAGCGCTCTGTGGTCTCGCTACCTCGCTGGCGGCCGTGTACGTGATTCGCTTGGGAACCGGCATCTTCTCGGCAGCAATCATCCCCGCTGCGTTCGCCTTCGTGGCCGACACCACAAGCGACGAGGAGCGAACGCGTGGCATGGCCCAGTTGAGCGCGGCGGGTGGAATAGGGTTCGTGATTGGGCCAGCGCTAGGAGGGCTTCTCGGCGGCATCAAGCTGCCTGCCAGTGGGCTGCCTCTCGCTGACTTTTCACTGCCGTTTTATGCCGCCTCTGGTTGCGCTCTCCTCGCGCTCCTCACGCTGCGCTGGCTCAAAGAGCCGGTAGTCCTGGCGGCTGTACAGCAACCAGGCACGGCTTCTTGGACTGAGCTCGTCCGAAGGATCGGGCTGCCTTTGGGCGTGGCAATGGCCGGCCAAGCTGCCATCGCACTCTTCGAGACCTCGTTCGCCCTACACGCCAGCACCAAGCTCGATATGGGCCTCGTTGAGATCGGGACGGTGTTCATGACGTGTGGACTGATGATGCTCGTGGTTCAGTTTGGAGCCGTTGCTCGCCTCGCAAGCCGATTTGGCGAAGTGCACCTCGCCTCGGTGGCCCTCGCCTTGATGGGGCTGAGCTTGGCCCCTTTGGCTGCGGCGCGCAGCTCCGCCTTTGTCTTCGCGTTGGTTGCCTTGTACGGGATTGGAATGGGGCTGCTTACTCCTGTTGTATCGGCGCTCGTGTCCAGGCGCGGCGGCGCGCATGCGGGGGCAGCGCTCGGACTCGAAGGCAGTGCCAAGGGGCTGGGGTTGATCGCCGGCCCTGTCCTCGGGGGAGTTCTCTTCGGCTCGTCTATCGCCGTGCCCTACTGGCTCGCCAGCGGACTGCTCCTCGGCCTCGCCCCAATCCTCGCTTGGAGCGGTCGCCACCCACAAATCGCCCCAAAGCAGTCGCGCATTGAAAGCCAAGCTGATGTTTAGGAATCCGTTATGGGCAAACCCTGGCAAAGGTCACAATCCGCTCGCTAGAGCATGGGAGCAGAGAAAGGCCACCGGCCTTTCCTAGTCTTATGAGACGAGTCGACGCTGTGCGTAAGACTCTAGTCGCTGCCTTCATGAAGGCCCGCGTCGTCCCGCCCGACATCAACGGCAGAACTACTCTTAGTTCCAGGCAAGGCTTCATAGGCGATTGCCGAACAAAAGAGCAGCATCAGCCCCCGGCAAAAATCAGCGGACTGTAGGGGATCTTGGATTGCTGCCCGTGACCTTCTCGTCCGTAGGCAAGTTCTTACCCCTCTGGGGGATGACTGACGGAAGCCGCTTTGGCCCCTATGAGCGTCGCACTGGTCTTGGTCTACGGTCTCGCTCCTCGGCCTCTTCGGAGGGAGAGCACTGCGACGCCATCGGTTGCAGTCTTCCACGGACCTTGACGCCTGATGTGAAGGCTCCAACCGACACAAAGCGGCCTAGTACGCCACCGCGCATGTAGCCATGGGACGCTAGCCCTTAGGTTGGCGCAAGAGCATCCTTGGCTAGAAACCACGCAGTTCGATGGCGCGGAGGACCCGGCGGATCGCGCTCTCATAGGCGACAGTTCGAAGGTCCAGGCGTTCCACTTGCGAGCGCTGCCACAGATCATCAAAGGTTGTAGCCAGGCGCTCCTCCATTCTCTCGATCACCTCTGACCGCAACCAGGAGAGGCCCTGAATGTTCTGAACCCATTCGAAATAGGAGACTGTCACACCTCCAGCATTGGCCAGAACGTCGGGAACGATGACGACGCCTCGGTCTTGAAGCTTCTCTTGCGCCCGATACGTTACGGGCATGTTCGCGCCCTCCACGATGAGCCGAGCGCGGATATCGGCCTCGGTATCGCAGTTGATCGTGGCTTCCAGCGCCGCGGGGATAAGGACGTCACAGCTAAGGTGCAGGAGCTCCGAGTTGGAGATACCGTCGGTCTCGGGCAGATCCTGCAACCGACCAGTCCTTTTGACATGTGCTATCGCCTTGTCGACATCGATTCCAGTGGCGCAGAACACGCCGCCATAAAGATCGGAAAGAGCGATGATCGTGGCACCCACTTCACTCAATCGCTTCGCTGCATGGGAACCGACGTTTCCAAAGCCCTGAACGACCACCTTCGCTTTCTCGACCGGAATGGAGAGCTGCTGACAAGCGAGCACCGCGACCAATGCCACCCCGTGCCCCGTGGCTTCGAGCCGCCCCTCAGAGCCTCCCAGCTCCAGCGGCTTGCCAGTCACAATCGCCGGCGTGTGTCCGACAAACTTGCTGTATTCCTCGAAGATCCAGGCCATGACCTGGCCATTGGTGTTCACGTCCGGGGCGAGAACGTCCTGATTGACTCCAAGCACCGGCGCCATCTTTTGGGCATAGCGCTTGGTCAGTATTTCTAGCTCGCCCTTTGACAGTTCGCTCGGGTCGACGTTGATTCCGCCCTTGCCCCCGCCGAAGGGGAGCTTGAGTAGGGCGCACTTCCAGGTCATCAACTGCGCCAGGGCTCGTACCTCCCCAAGCGACACGTTGGGGTGATAGCGAAGTCCTCCCTTGAACGGCCCCAGTGCGTGATTGTGTTGCACCCGATACCCCGTGAATGTCTTAAACACCGAGTCACCTCCTCGATGGGTCTCAAGGGGTATTTCGACGCTTACTTCGCGAAAGGAATGCTGCAACAGCTGCTCCTGTGCCGCTCCCAGTCGCATGCGCTCAATGGTGGTTGCGAGAAAATGTTCTTGACTGTCGCTGCAGGCGCAATCGAGTTGCTCGGGCATACCTATGGTCCTAACTGTTTGCTATCGGGAGTCTTCGTGATTCCCACGAAACCATCTCTTTGCATGTGGCACGCCAAAGCCGACAGCGCCTTTTGAAACAGTCGCTACTTCCGCAATGCATTGCAGTGAGCAGAATAATTCCTAAGGGTGGCTGCCACATGAAGACGAATGGCTCATAGTTTGCACTTCTATCGTTGTAGATCATCAGAACCAAACTGACAGAGGAGTTGGAGCAATGTGTGTATTGTTTAATAGAGCCAATCATTGTTGTCGAGGTGGACTGCGAACCCTCCTAGGTATCGCGTTTCTCGGATTTACTCTCGCGCTGGCGCAGTGCAAAAAGGAGGATGATCGCCGGGAGGGGTCACCTGCGGGGCTAGAGCTTGCTGGGGCAAACGCCGGATCGCAAGATATGGACATGCAAGTAGGGGCAGATATCCAACGAAACTTCGCACACCAAAACCTGATCATTCTCAGTCCACCACAAACGCCGACTCCTGAATTTCGAGCCATGCTCGATGGCCTCTACCAACACTACAGCGACCTCCACGAGGCCTTGGTGGACCAAGACCAGGGCCGTATCAACAAGCTCGCGGCGATCATGCGCGATTTCGTCGAAGAGAAACGACCAGCTGGTCTCAACGGTCAGGGCCCAGCAGCCTGGGCCGGTCATCGCCAGGTCTTGCGATCGAGCTTGCACCAAATATCTGAAGAAACGACGCTAGGGGCCAAGAGGATCCATTTCAGTCACCTTGGAGAAGCCATGTACTGTGCTCTAAAGAGCTTTGGCGGCATTGGCAGACCTCTTTATGTCCTGCATTGCCCAATGGCCTTTGGGCAACGCGGCGCGTATTGGCTCTCAAGCACATTAGAGGTACGGAATCCATATCTGAGCGAGAGCATGCTCGCATGTGGCGACCTACAAGAGACTATCCCCGATGAAGAAGCCGATCGCACTCTCCACAGCCCTCACCTCGAGCAGTCGAGATGAGGGAGAGATTGCACTGGTCCTCAGCAGGCACTTGACCTAGGTGGTCACAAGATTTGGCCGACTCGGATACTTCCCACCGCGCCGGTGAGAAGACGTCATGAATACGATGATTTCAATTCTTTGCGTAGCCCGAGCTTCCAAGCTTTCGACACGCCAAGAGTTTTTGTAGCTTGCTTCAAAAAGAGAATTGCAAATGAAACCAGGAAAGATACTTGTAGTTGGCGGCTATGGCAGCGTGGGAAAGACGATTGCCCTGTTGCTTGCGAAAGAGTTTCCCGGACAGGTTATCGCCGCCGGTCGCAGAGCGAGCCCCAATTACCTGACCGAGTTTCGGCATCGCAGAATATTCGTTAAGCGTGGCGCGTGACTTGCACCAAGTTCGTCCCATGTCGCCTAGGATCTCCTCAATTGCGCTGACTTTTCTCCTTCTTTCAGCCTGTGGTGGTAGTTCGACGAACCACAGGATGGCTATCGGGGTTGCCCATATCGAGAAGGGACACTTCGAACTCGCTGAAGGCGAACTCCAGGCCGAGCTCGATCAGCATCCACAGAGCAAGGGTGCTATCTACGAGTTGGGCCGATTGGCTGCGCTTCGTGGTCAAGGAACGGAATCGGCTGCGTATTTTAAACGAGCTCTCATGGCCGCACCGAACAATCCTTCGTGCCATGCCAACCTGGGTTGGGTCTTGGTCAGCGGCGACGACTTTGATGCCTCAATGGAACATTTCGGGCACGCCGTGATGCTCAAAGCCGAAAAATCCTCGGCCCTCGCAGGTCTCGGTGTCTTGGCGCTGCGCCAAGGAAACAGCGAAGAGGCACGCGTGCAATTACAACTTGCACTGCAGAGCAATCCGCAAAACTCGGTGGCTCATGATTTTCTTGAAGTCATTCGTACGGGAGAAGCAGAAGAGGCCTTGGGCCCAGAGATGCTGCCGCGTGTTGCGAGTGTGCTCTTTCGCGCCTACGCGGATACGACCAACGATGTCGTGGAGGAGCAGGAACGCAAACAACAATTGGGCGACCAGTATAACTTCTAATCCGTCTTGGATGTCTTTAGGCGACGGAACACTCGGGTTGATCACAGCCCGTGCCCCACTCCAAGGGAGACGACAATGCCCAACAATAACCTTCCTTGGGGCCGCCTAGACCGTGATGGGTCCGCGCTATCTTGTTGAGATCGACAATGGTTACTTGCAGCTCCAATAAAGAGAGCACACGTTGCTCTGGCTCCCAGTCAACGCCTCCCTCTATGGACCAACTTCGGCGAATGCGCCGCTACTCATCATCGACGATCTTGGTTCTCTCTGGCGGATTTGCAAGCGGCTCATCCTGAACGCGTGCTCACAACTAGCAAGAAATGGCGAGGGAGAAGCCAAGAGTCGCTCGCGTCGCACTTCGTATAGTTTTGTTATTCACATTACGTTCAACGAGTCTCGATAATCAATTGCTAGAGATTGGTGGCCGCAGCTTTGCGAGCAATGGTCTCGAACATCATTTCAATGGTTGCCCGAACGCAGTCCGCTGTCGACGCGGACTCCGTCAGTGAGAGAGGCGAATAGGTTAAAAACGACATGGCCATCGGGGCATGCTCCCCAGTCGATTGGAGAGTTGCACCCAAAGACAGACGTGCGAAAACCTCGCCCGTTGGCGGGGTACTAGGCTGTGTTCTGGGCGCATTGCCATGGGCGATAAGCCCTTCTAAGTCGTTAGAAGCAACCATCGAGGCACTGGCATAACGCTTACGCTGCCGCGTCACGAATTCTAGAGACAGCTCGGAGACACGAAGCGTCCACGTTTTGGTGTCTACAAGCTCCTCCGAGCCCGATTGAGGAAAACTCGATTCGAATGCTTGCCGCAAGGTCTGCCTCCACTTGGTTACATGAATCTTGTGATCAGTCGCTCGACCGTTCGTTTCCATGGTGTCGACAACAGCATCCCCAAGTTCAAGCTCCCAGTGTCCTGATAGTTCGAATGCTTCTAACCGAGGCATTGAATACAAGAGTCCTACTTGACTGTCGCGAGTCGATGAGCAAGCAGTCCCCAGGTTGCTTGCCATCAGCAATATGAAAAGTCTCCACCTCAAAGGACGCCACTCACACGGAGAGTATCTCCCGCACCGTGACACGCTCCACAATAGCTCTCGAAGAAACCTGCCGCAAAACTCTCCCACGAATCAGCCTCGATGGCTGAATCCACCGATGATGCTGTCGCCGCATCTCCGCTAAGCTCATCGCTCTCGCTGCAAGCTCCAAAGGCCAACAGATAACTCAAGAGTATAGCGGCCCTACTTAGCGATTTAGTGATCATGTTTCGCCTTCTTAGGCTCGTGAGCTTCGTGCTTGGGTTTGTGTGCTTTGTGCTTGGGCTTGTGAGCGTGGCCTCCTGCGTTTGCATGATAACCAACTCCCGCTGCTGCAGCCGCATCGAAGGCGTCGGCCCATGCTAGGACAAGCCGAAGTTCTTCACCTTGCACAGAGCCCGGATCACTTGCAGGCATCGTTGCCGGACTGCCAGAGGCGCCCAACGAATTGCGAATGGTTTTACCTAGCTCGGTCTGATGGTGTCCCGCAAATGGGTAGCTGCCCATTGAGACATGCTTAACCGCCTTCTTTAGTTTTTTTTGAGACATGAGGATTCTATGCTTGCTGGTACCGGCGCGGGCCCATGCGAATATCCGCCGTACCATCTTGGCGCCTACAGGGAGAGGGGCAGAGCAAGAGTGGACGCTATGGCTATCGCGAAGCCCCAGGGCTATTCTTACGCTGACCGTTGACCACTAAAATGCGTTGCAACAGAAGCCTTAGATGCCAGGAGAAGTAAATGAACGATGATGAAGGCTGGACCTGTGACCCTGTCTCGAATGCGAGGCCGACGAGCGCCATCACATGCATGCTCGGACCGGGCGCGAGAAGGTGCCAATCATGCTAGCTAAGATGAATGTACCAAACGCCCTCTTTCTTGTTCTTGGCTTCGTTCTCCTAAGCCTTGCCTGCGGAACTGGTGGCGATGCGCCACCGGAGCGTCACGTCGAAGCCGAACTTGCGCTCGATGAATTTGGAAACTCGGAAGTGTTTGAGTTTGTCATACCGGAACAAACTCGATCGATGACGGTAATCGCCGAGGGTGCCGCCGATCAGTTGCTCGGAATAAGCTCCCTCATGCTTGGTGATGGAGAAGACTTGGTCAACGTCGATGTCGACTCCCCTTTGGGCGAAGAGATGAGAGAGCGTTACTTCGTGCTTCAGAATGGCCAGATGCCAGGGAATCTCTCCCAGAGTATTCGGCTGGGAACGTTCAGTCACGTGTATCCGTACGCGCCAGGACTGGATCTGGTGCCTGGTAGGGCCGAGATTCGCCTGGCAAGCACCGCGCTCGCCGGTACCATAAAACTTCGAATCCTCATGCCTGAAGACGATGGCGCTACTGCGTTGCACCTCAATCTCATACGCGTCGCAGCCTCGGACCCAGAGTACAATTCGGACGAACTCGTGGAGGAACTCGATTCGTTGCTGGGGCCGGCGGGGATCGACGTTGTTGTCGACGAGTTTGTGCAGGTCATTGATGTGGAGAGGGCTACTATTTCGGATTTTTTCGAACCACAAGAGATGCCGACAAGTCAGTCCGCCGCGCTTGCTCTGTGGGGGAGGGAGCAGGTCGCAAGTGACGCTCTTAATGTATTTATTGTGGATTCTCTTCCCTTTGGCGTAGGGGGCCTCGCTCTGGGCACACCTGGCCCCCCGGATCCCGAGAGCTACTACTTCGGCGTACTCTCACGCTTCAACTCAAACTCAGCTCAGCTTGCTCGCGTCACGGCTCACGAACTCGCTCATTTCTTGGCCTTGCAACACGTAGAAAATCGCGATCTTGCGGGCACTGTCACTGCCGATCCCATTGCCGACACCGAGCCTGGCCAAGATAACTTGATGGAGCAGGGCAGACTTTTGACGCCTGGGCAGTCCTTCGCCCTAGCGCGGAGTGCACTGCTCACTCTAGAGTAAATGCTGCCATGACACGTTCGTGCCTATTCACCGTCTTGGCCGCGCTCCTGGCGAATTGCTCCAATGTCCTGCCTGGTCTTATGATGGCGACTCAACGCTCTACATCAGTTCTTAGCCGATGCCGCTATCCGAACTACTCTTAGTTCCAGGCAAGGCTTCATAGGCGATTGCCGAACAAAAGAGCAGCATCAGCCCCCCGGCAAAAATCAGCGGACTGTAGGGGATTCGTGGATCCAACTCACCCGCAGAGAATAGACGAAACGAATCTGCGAGCCCCACGGTGATCATCAGGAGAGCCGCGCATGCCACTCCGCCCGCCACCCCAAAGCGAAGCCAAGCTCTGGTTCGGGAATCGGCTCCACTCGTCTTACTTGCAGGCAGGAGCGTCCCACTTGGGACGAGTGGAAAGATCCGCCCAAAGAGCAGCACAGCCAAGACTAGGATACCAAAGAGCCCGGCTCCGATTCCATATTCGATGATCGTGGGGGAGTAACCGCTGTGCTCCATAGGAATGAAAGAACCATCGGTTTGCGAGGGCACGACAATCAGGAATCGTTTGAGAAGGGCGGCAACGTTGGCCAAGAGGGAGACTGCGATCATCAGCGGAAGTGAAGTTACCTTGCGGAGACGCATGACAAAGGGAATCGCAAATGTGAGAACCAAGCAGCCAACCGTGATCCAAAACATGGGCGCGTAACGACCACTGACGATGACGTGAGCGACCTGGCGGTCAGCGCTCGGTGCAGCATAGGTGGACGTCAGCTCTTCTACGAACATGAGGTAGAGGTAGACCATTGCCAGCGTCGCCATCAGGTTGGTGAGCCAGCGCATCGTCAGTAAGGGAATCTCTTCTTCAAGGGCGAAAATCTTGCGGGCGGCAGCCAGCGCAAGAATCACCATCCCCGTTCCCGAGACGCCTGCCAACACCACAAAGGCCGGCGCTTGCAAGGCACTAAACCAGCCTGGTCGGCCGGCTTGAATTCCAAAGATAAACCCAAGGGTCGAGTGGGCGGCAACCAAGAGAGGCAAGATGGTAACCGAGAGCCAAAAGGAGGACTTATTGTGGCGCCGTTGTTCTGCCACCGAACCTCGGTAGCCCGTGGCCCAAAGCCTATAGACCCATCGCAATGGGCGGGCACCGTGCTCTGCCATGTAGGCCGCATCGTGTCTCGCGGACAGGAAGAAGAAGACCATGCTGGAGAAGAGATAGCCGGCGACGACAAGGGTAAAGGTGCCATAGAAGGGCGACTGAGGTCTCGCGAGACGAGGCAGGTCGAGCAGTCCATTGAGTGGGCGGCCCAAGTCGGCGAACACAGCGCAGCTACCCGCGATGAGGGCAGAAATCGTCATCAACTCGGCAATGCGAGTTGCGGGTTTGAGAATTTCGATGTGGAAGAGCCGAGAGAGTGCCGAGACCGAGATCCCCGCAAAACTCACTCCTACGAAGAATACGTAGAAGACGATATAGAGCCCCCACGCCGCCCCGCCATATCCGGGGTTGCGGTGTCCGGTAACGATATCGCCATACTTGAGTTGCTGCCCAAAACACCAGATGCCAAAGAAGAGCGCGAGCATGGCAACTGCTACCAAGATCCACCAGAGCGGAACCCACCGGGGCTTCAGGGTTTGCTCAGGCGCTTTCATTAGGAGTCCTCCCCGCGATCGCGCCGCAGATAGAAGACTTTTGGGTCGGTACCCAAATGCTCGAGCAATCGAAAAACCCTGGGACTCCGGCGATCCTTGGCAACAGCGCTCTCCGGATCATTTAGGTCCCCAAAGGTAATCGCCTCAGCTGGGCATGATGCAGCACATGCGGGCATATGCTGCAGCTCCGAGTCGCGCATTACTCGTTCTTCGAGCCGAGCCTCTTCCTTCACCCCCTGCAGGCGATGGGAGCAGAACGTGCATTTCTCGACAATACCCGCAGTGCGTGTAGCGACATCTGGGTTGAGCATCTGGGCAAGGCTGCCTTCGAATTTTGGCTCCTCCCAGTTGAAAGAGCGCCGCTCGTAGGGACAAGCGACCATGCAGTAGCGACAGCCAATGCATCGATCCCAGACTTGGACGACGATGCCCTCGGAATCTTGATACGTCGCGCCAACCGGGCACACCTTGACGCAAGGCGCGTCGTCGCAGTGCTGACACGGAAATGGAAGGAGTTCTGGCGGAGCGAGTTCATCCTCAGGCTCTTTCCAAAGCATCGACATCCATTCGATGTGACCTGCCCCGTACTTTGCTTCAGGACCTTGTGTTGGAATATTGTTTTCCTGCCGACAAGCGATCTGGCAAGAGTTGCAGCCTGTGCAGCTATCCAAGTCGATCGACATGCCCCAACGTCGCCCGGTCACCGGTCCCGGATCGGGTGGGGCCGAAGCATCTGCGCGACGGGCGCCCGTAAGGCCTACAAGGCCGCCAGCGAGAGCAGCCACACCAGCGCTCATTGCGAGTCGGCGTTGGCCTGGATCGACTTCTGGCTTGCGACGGGCCACATGCCAGCGCCATGGCGCCAAGCACCACCCGCGGAGCCACGCCAAAAGCACTGCTAGCGATTTACGCATGGTCAGCTCCCAATCGAACCCGTGTCCCACAGAGAACACTGGCGCCTGTAATCTTTCCGGCTCCGGGCGCGACCAACTCAAGGGCATTGACGCCGATGCCCTTGGCAAAGCGTCCATATTCGGTGTGGCCGCGTCCAAGCGCGATGGCAACGAAGCCTGGACTCATGCGTTTCTCAAATCGGATCGGCATCGAAAGCTCGCCCCACTTGCTGGCGATGCGGATGCTTTGCCCCTCGACGACGTGGGCCGCTGAGCTGGGATGCACATGTGCAACATGCTCCCATGGCTTAGCGCCGGGACGAGCACGGAGCTGCTGTAGCCACGGTTGATTTGCACCTCCACCAACCGCATGTCCCAATGGTCGATACAGAACCAGCTTTAATGGCCATTGCTTTGAATCCCCCGCCCACTCGGCTTCACTCCATGTCGTGGGCAAAGCGAAGTTCACCGTGCGGGGCTCGGGCCCAGCCAAGTCTTGCCAAACCCCGCTGCTGTACAACTCTGCAAGAAACTCTCGCTCGTTGCTGGTTCGAATACTGCCCCGACCTGCGTGCTGCAGGCCGACCAGACGCACATCCATAGCCTCTTTGAAATTTCGCCAAGGCATCGACTTGGCCACGCTGCCGCCAATCGCTTGTGCCAGCTCGATCAGAACATCCCCACTCGAGCGAGTATCGTATAGTGGCACGACCACTGGCTTGCGAATGCCCATCACCGCGCGCCCCAAAGAAGGAGCTGGAGTGGCATCCTCGTAGCGCTCAAGGTAGGTGTGATCGGGCAGGACAACGTGGGCAAGCTCTGCTGTGCTCTCATCGAGAAAGGGCGAGAAGCTAACGACAAAGGGGATCTTGGCCATCGCCGCGCGCCACCGTGCGGGCTGATGTCGCGCGTAGGTGGGATTGCTGTAGTAGAGCATCGCTACCTCCGGAGCTTGCTTTTCCATTGCGTCAACCAGACTCTCCTGCACCGAGCGAGCACGCGGAAACACAGCGGTTCCCGCGCCATCCATGCGCGGCACGTTGCCACCCGCCTCCGCAAGCGGGTCGACTGCAATCGGTGGCCACGCCGCAATCGGTGCGCTGGCGGCCAGGCGCATGCCGCCCTCCCCTGCCTCGACCGCGCCGAGCAGCGTATTGAGCGCAAAGACCGCCAGAGCGGTCTCTCGGCCGTTGGAGAACGCCACACTGCGCTCATCGATAAAAGCAAACGAAGGTCGATTCTGCCAAAGCTGCCTGGCAACCTTGGAAACCGTGTCAGAGGGCGTACCCGTGAGCGCCGCAACTCGCTCAGGTGTAAAGGACTCCACCGCTGCGCGAAAGGCTTCGAGCCCAGTCGTTTGCGCGCCGATTGCAACCTGGTCGTAGTTCTCTGTTGCCAAGAGCTCGCGGCACAATCCGAGTGCCAGCGCTCCACCACTTCCGGGAATTAACCGAAGCCATCTATCGGCGTTGAAAGCGCTCAGATCAAAGGCAGCTCCTGCGCTCACGATCTTCGTTCGCTTGGCGCCGGATCCACGCTTTCGCTCGGCGGCCACGCGGGCAAAATAAACTGCCTGACACGAGTCCTCAAGCAAGCCCGCTTCGAGAGCCAATACATAGTTGGCGCCGGCCCAATCGTAGTTGGGAATCTCGAAACTACCGAAGGCTTCTTCCATCGCCTGAGCCAACACTGAGCTGCGATTGCCGCGACCATCCACAACGTTTGGCGAGCCAAATGCGCCAGCGAAACGATGAAAGAGATCGTTCATCATGCCGCGCTCGCGCCCCGACATGATCAACAAGCGATGTGCCTTGCCTTGCGCGCGCAACGCCTTGAGACGTTTGGCCACAAGAGATGTCGCCTCCTCCCAAGACGCGGGCACAAGCTTGCCAGAACGCCGAATCATCGGCCCAGTGATGCGATCGGGATCGTAGAGCACCTGCAGGCCAGCAATACCGCGAGGGCCAATGCCCCCTCGATTCAGCGGATTATCCTTGTTGCCATCGATGCGGACGGCACGCCCTTCGACCACCCGTACGCGAATGCCGCAACCAGCAGGGCACTGGGCGCATGAGCTTGTCGCAAATGCTTCTTCCCCGGTTGACCAAGCTTCGGCGCCAGGAACGTAGGGCTTATTTCGTGCCAAGCCAAACGGGTCCTGCTCTGGTGGGGCCCACTCGGACTTGCACGAAGCGACAGCGACCGCGCCTCCAAGAGCGCCCAGTCCTAGGAGTGCCCGTCGTCTGCTCAATTTGTCGTCGTTGTTCATTCGTTCCCTCTAGCGGTGACAGGTCTTGCACTCGTTGGATGCGCCGCGCTGGCGGTGGCAACTCATGCACGCTGCCATATCAACGAGTTCTTGCTTGGGTTGCGTTGGCGGTTCGGCCCAAGTGCTTACTTCGCCATGGCACTCGCTGCAGTTCATCTTGGCAAAAACAGTATGAGCTCTATGGGAGAAGTAAACATGCCCCGGATTTCGCGTAACTTGCACCCAACGAAAGGCACCACCCAAGGCTGCGCGTTCGCGAACGACTTGGTCATTCACGGTTATGGTGCCTTGGGGCCGCATGTGACAGCTAAGACATATTCCTATCGAGGGTAACCCTGCCTGCGCGCGCGTCTTGCTTCCCTCGTGACACGCAACGCAAGCAATACCTTGTTGCCCGGTGTGCACGGCATGGGAGAAAGGTAAGGGCTGCTCAGGTGTGGCGCTCGAAGAGCACGCTGCCGTGAGAACGAACGAGAGATACCAGATCTTCATCGGCTGGCTCCGAAGGGATGACAGCCTACGCAGGTCTTCGCCACGGGTTCATGATCGACACGATCGGCATGGCAACTTCCGATGCATGTGGCGCGATTCAGTTCGGGCATGCGGTGCCCCTCATGACAAGTACTGCAACTGTTGTGAGCCTCCACCGCATGTAGCGATGGCAGATCGTTCTTCTTGTGACAGCTCTTGCATGTTGGAGGACGAGCCTTGCCTCTGGGGCCGTGCGGCCGATGGCAAGTGGCGCAACCACCGTCGATGCGACCGTGAATCATCGCCAGCTTCTCTTTGTGACAACTCGAACAGCGAGCAGTCGGCAGGCGTTTGCCACTGTGGGGTTGGTGGCAACTGGCGCACGCTTTGTGACCAGGATTGGCGCTCTCGTATTCGGCCACGTGGCAAGTCGCACAGGCCCCCGCTGTCACCTTCGGAGTATGAGGTGTGGTGTGGCAAGCTGAGCAGACTTTGTGGCCGGAGGCTGACATGGTCTGAGCAGTCTGTCGCTCATGACAGCTCTGGCAGCTAGGAGCGTTAAATTCGTGCGGGCGATGGCACTGGACGCACTCCACCTTCTTGGGTGCGTGCAACATGTCATCAGCACGAGCCTGGCGATGGCAGCTGGTACAGGCGAGTGCGACGGTTTCTTTCGACTTGGGGTGTGCCGTGTGGCAGCCAAGACAGGAACCGCCCTTGGTTGGTGCCGGATGCTTTGGCGTTAGCTCCGAGTGACAGCGACGGCAGCTTTGAACGGCGGTCCCTCTCGGGTCGTGGGGCGCGTGGCAGTTCTTGCATACGGCGTGTGAAGGCACGGCCGAAGCGGCAAGTGTGATTCGGGCTTTATGGCACTGGACGCAGGCCAACGGTTTGGTCGGAGCGGATCGCGCGTCTCCCTGGTGGCAGGTGTCGCACTTGTCGTGGCCCCGAAATACAGCGCGTACGAGTTTCTCCTGGTGACACCCCTGGCACCGCGTCACCGCCTCCAAGGACTTGCTGTGGGGCGTGTGACACTGGCTGCAGCGCTCTATAGTACCGAGGCCCGCTTTGCCGTGATTCTGTTGATGGTCATCATGGCAATCCAAGCAGTTCCTCACTGCCAATCGGGGCTCGCCGTGAGGAACGTGACAGTTGCGGCAATCGACCTTGGCGTGGGCCGCTATGGCAAATGTATCGCCCTGGGGCTGCTCGTGGCATTGCTGACAAGCGATGGGGCTTTTGGCCTTGCCAGCGGTGAAGACGTGGCATGTTTTGCAATCGACCGCATCGGCATGTAGCGCGACCTTGTTGTCTTGATGGCAACCAACACATACCGCGGCCTTCGGTGCGTCAAAACTGGCCGCCTGAATCTGGTGGCAACTCGTACACTCGAGCGGTGTAGTCCCAGCCAAATGCTTGGTGTGCATCGGATTGTCGAGAACACTTGGCTTCTGACCAGCTGGGTCGGTGCTCAGCTCTGAGCTACCGCGCTCAATTTCTTCAGCCGAGTGACAGCCGAAGCCCGCCAAACACAAGACGAGGGCAAACCAACTCGCTATCACCCTGCTCGTCGTCATCGCGCGCCTCCATGACACAACAAGCAAGGAAGCTCACTCTTTGAGCGCCGAGAGGACCAGCCCGGCGGATGTGGTGTGCCACCTACGCCGCCTACGCGATGACAATCGACGCACATGGCCTCGCCGGCACCACCATGGCAAGAGGCACACTCAGCGGGATTGCGCCAAGCGGCCCGTCCGTGTTCGTTGCTCTGTCCAGGCGCCCCGAGCCACCCAGGTGGGTGTGGGCTTCGAGCGTTCGCAGCCGTCGCCGAAACGCCTAGCCCCTTGTGGCAGGACTGACACGAGTCGGGACTGTGGCACGTGCTGCACAACCCCGCTTGCGCTCGAGCTTCTTCGGCGTGACGCGAGCGAAATCCGGCTCGGTGCAAGCCCACTTGCCGAACCTGGTCAAAGAGAATCTTTGCTGGCAAGGCTGCTACGGTTTGTCCGTGGCAAGCAGCGCAGAAGCGCTGGTTGTGACAGGTCGCGCACAAGTCGCTAGATGCGGAGGCCCGAACTCCGTGCTCGCGAACAAAGTCGCCATCGTGCACCACATGGCTTTCTGGCAAAGTCATCTCTCTCGGCAAGTCAGTGTGGCAGCCCGCGCAGTCTCGGACACGAAACTGATCGTCGTGGGCATGGCAGCCAAAACAGGTGGCCATCGGCGGCCTGAGCACGCTCCCGTTTTGAGCGGCGTCTGGATGGCAGCGAACACAGTTTCCTTTGACCCTAGACACATGGGATTCGTGAGAAAAACGCAAATGCTCTTTGGCCTCGAGGGCACTCGAAGTCGTAAAGGGCAGTCCATGGCAGGTCGAGCATTCACGAGCATCGTGGGGATCCTGGTGGCATGAGACACAGTCCTTGGTTGTGGGCAAATGCAGCTCTGCGCCATCCCCTGCGCGCTCTATCCCGCTGTGGCACTTCATGCACGAAATTCCAACCAAGAGATGAGCGCGGTGCGCAAAGGGTCTCGGCCCGGCTTTGCGAAATCCCAACAGGTGTGCGCAAGCCGCCAGCGTCAGGCCAAGACAGAGCAGTATGAGTATTCGAAACTTCACTCGCCTGCCCATCGTCGTGTCACTCGCAGTAGTGCACTCAAAGCAAACTCACTTTCGGGACTCACTCGTGACTCAACTGCCGCGGCCGCCTCCCAGCTCGCGTTGGGCCGCCAACCGATTGCGGCCAAAGCCCAAGGCCAAGCCACACCGCGCCCGCGTGGATTGTCTGGAATCACAAGCTCCAGTTCCGAAGAGGCGATAAGCCTTTTACCAATGGGCAAGCTCAAAGTACCGCGTGCCCCTGTCCAGGACGAAAGTGCGTCGAGCTGCTGACGACTTAACTCGAAGCCCAGCACGCCCTTGCCCTTGTCATCGAGTCGCAACGCGGCCCGGCTCTTGACCTCAAAACCGTTGATGCCGCTGCCAACATCGCTCGAATCATCGATTGCCTCTATCCTGCGGAAGGCCGCCGAGGTCCACACATCCAAGCGTGGAGCCGCCCGCCAACGGCTAGCAATGCCCAGCTCGTCGGATGGCACGTCTCCAAGGGCAGAAAAAAGTGATGTAGCTGGTAGCAGCCTCGAAGGAGAGCGTCGAGCGGCAAAGGCTTCAACTCTCCACTTTCCTTTTCGGGCAGCCGCTGACAGTCGTGCTTCGGAGATGCCTGGGCTATCTACGAGGTCAAGCGCAGCCCGAGCCGCAATGTCCAGCCAGCGCAGCGGGATGAGCGCAACATCGACGCCAACTTCTTCGTCGGCGACAAATCCGCGATCGCGTTCGTGCACATAAGAGACACCAGCGACCGCACTCTTGCCAAGGCGATGGGAGAGCCGCGCACCCACGATCCAATCGTACGCATCGACGCCAAAGCGCGGCGCCACAGGCAGGCCTCCGAAGAGTTCTAAGTCGGTTCCCGTTGGGCTCCGCAAGCGCACCGTTCCTCCATCAATGTGCCGTGGCACGATAGCACCTGTCGCAACTACAAAGCGTCCCACGCGAGCTTCGCCTCGGCCTTGAGGATCGCGAGCACGCAATGTGACGACGAGGGCATCGCCAGAACCGCTATCGTCGAGTTCGTTGATACTCGTCCAGACCAGTGCCTCGGCATCGAGCCAACCGACTTCGTCATCCTCAGCTTGCAGTACCAAGAGGCCGACCGGTGGCTTGGCACCGTAGAAGGCATCGCCACGCAAGCGAAGTGGGCCCGCCGCAACATCACTCGCAGTGAACAGGCTCGCCGCAGCGACGATGAGAAGGTACCTCATAGAAAATTCACCTCGCCATCAACATGAGTGTTTGGCGTGTAGAGGTGACACTCGGTGCAGGTACCCAGATTCGGAAGGGTCGGCGGATGGCGGGTGCCAATGCGCGTGAGCACCGGTGGAAAGGCGTGACAAGCATTGCAGGCACGCTCGGTTCCCGAGTCGTCACTCCAGCGCGGTCCGGGTTCGCGACCAAAGTGACAGTCGACGGAGCACCGCCCAGTGCTCGGGTCATAGTCGCCAAGCACTAGATCGACATCGGCCGGCCCGACGGTATCCAGATGTCCAACTGCAAGAACTGAATCGGGAACCACATGGCAGCGACGACAGGCCACGACCTTGCCGATGCGCCCAGGCAAGAGGGAATCGAGGTGCCGACGATGAGCACCAACCGCAGGTGATGAAGCAAGCGTCGATCCATCAAGGGCCATAGGAGGGGCGCCTGTGTTGGGCTCACCGCCATGACAGACATTGCAACGGCTCACAGCAATCGTGAGCACACCATCTAGATGGCCGACCTCTGGAGAGCCTGCATGGCAATTCGCACACGTCGATTCATCAACCACCCGAGCAAAGCGATCGTGGGTGGGCGACTGATCGTGGCAGCCGTTGCAACCGAGGGCGGTCCCACCTTCCCACTGTGGCGACTCGACACCGTGGCAATACGTATTGGAACAGGTTTTGGGATCGGCATTCCAAATGGGATCGGCGCCACCTTCCGTTGCCAGTCCAGAAAATTCAATGTCGAGTTCGCCATCAACGTGAGGGGCCGCCAGGTTGGTTGGGTTGGGATGACACTCCTGGCAATACGCTGTGTGTCCCTGATGGGCTCCGGTTGCTGGCAACGGACCAGCCTCGTCGCCATGACAAGTGCCTGCGCAATCTTCCACTCCTTGCGGATGGCAAGCGCCCGAGCCCGAGCACGAAACACCAACATCTCCTCCAACATAGTCCTCGCCATGACATGCACGACACTCATCAAGCGGATAGTCGCGTTCCCGCAAGACCGTGCCATGAAAACTCATCGAGTTCTCATCGGCGAATCCTAGCGGGTGAACGCCCTGGCCTAGCTCGCGTTCGCGCTCGCTCTCGCAGCCGCAAAATGGCAGGAGCATGAGGAGCGCGAGAACTAGTACAAGATGCTCTCTGAGGTTCGGGAAGACCAAGGGAGGTACATCCCTAGGGATCCAATTGATGGTAGTTAGCAATATCAAACGACGAACCAGGGCCGTGGCAAGTGGCACAACTCTCGAGGCCTAAGGTGGTGGTCATGATCTCGCTGTGAGCGGCGGAGGATTCCGAGTCGTGACAGGATGTGCAGACTGCTGCGGTCGGTGGCACGAAGAACTCACTGCTCACGCGGGTATTGCAGAAGCTATCAGTGTCCGCGCCCGGGTCCTCCGTACAAGTTATGGTCTCGAATCGCGAAGGCAGCACCGTGCTTGCCAACGGCAAACTGAAGCTCCCTGCAATGTGGCAGGTCCCGCAAGCACGCCTGTCTCCAGGGAAACGGACCTCACCAAAGTTGACAGGTGAACCTTCGGGGTTCGCAACACTTGGCGTCGGGAAGGCGCCCAATACATAGGGGCGTTCGAGGTTTTCTCCACTGTGGATTTTGTGGATCATCACTTTGAAGTCGACGGAGTTGACGAATAGCGGCGCAGAACCCTCCAGACGTGCGACTCGTTCGTCGTTGGTGTTTTGCGAGTTGTGACACATCACGCAGTACTCAGTATTGCGACGAGATCCGCCGTGTTCCTCAAGGGAGAGGTGGCAAGAATCACAACCGGCCTGATCAACGACGGCGCGACGAACGACCACAGGCGCGGCGTCAGTGGCAAAGTAGGCCACCGGGTTGAACGCATCCACGCTCTGCCCAGCTGAGACGAAGCGTGCCTCGATGGCAAGCGCATACGAACCAACCGCGGCAACGGGCACCGGATTTGCGGCGGGAAAACTATAGGTAAACTTGCCTTGAGTGGCGTCAATCGTGCTGATGTCGCTATTGGCGGCCGTTACCTGAAAGTACTCTGTGTAGTCGGTGGTAGGGCCGCCGACAGTGAAGCGTAAACGGTTGAGGGGTGTTGCCAAGATATCGAGCCCGACGCCATTGACGGTGACGGTGATGTCCACCTGCGGTGATTGCCCAGCCCCTGCGTTGCGTATCTCGTCGATCGTGACATCCAATTGTGGTGTCGCCGGATCTATGGTCGGGAAGATGTGCTTGTCGACAATGCCCGCTAGGCCACCAGTGGGTTGATGGCAGCCGACGTTGGCGCAACTATTATCGTTGGCCATAGGACCAGGAGGATGTGCAATCTCTCCAGCGGGCACCACCACTTCAAAAGACGTCCGGTCGTGGCAGGAGCGGCAGGTCTCGCGGGTAGGACGGGTTTTCCAGAAGTCGCCATCGCTACCATTGTGGCAGGTATCGCAAGAGCGGATGTCCTGTGGAAACGCCACGGTATTGTAGTTGTGGACCGTGTTGTTAAAACCGACGATTTCATAGTCCCCTCCAGCCTCCACCGAGGGCAACTGCTCACCCATGTGAATCTTGTGAATCATGACCTTGAAGTCGACGGTGTTGCCTGTCTCGCCATCGATCGATTGCGGTTGGTGGCAGAGCACGCAGAGCTTGATGTCGCGGCGCCTACCCCCGTGCTCGGAGATTGGATTGTGGCAGCCGTTGCAGGCAGCCGTCGTCACCACGTCTCGCACCACAACGGGCGCTGTACCATCGGGCAAAAAGTCAAAGGTAGCGTTTGCGATATAGCGCTCACCTTCGTAGTCGCGGCTCGCTTGGATTCCCACGGTGTGGGTTTGGCCATCATTGACATTCGTCAGAGGAGCCGCAAAAGAATACTCATAAGTCCCGTCCCCAATGCCAATCTCAACATTGCTTCCCCCGGACTCTGTTGCTGCCTGCCCTGCTCCGTTGATTGTGTAGGAGGTATATTGGAGCGCCTCACCCGCACTGTTCTCCGCCAGTGAAGCAATAATGAAGCTAGGGCTAACTGCGCCTTCGGTGAAGGTGCCGTTCAAATCCAGAGGACGGCCATTGTCGTCGGTGATCGTGTAGCGCACCGAGGCTATGCCCTCTGCCGTGATGCCGGCCGAGGCAATATCGAGTTGCAGCCCACTCCCGACTAGGAGAGGGTTTCGCACATCCTCTCCATCTTCTCCGTTCTCTCCATCCTCACCGGGCGTGCCTGGCTCGCCAGTATCGCCTTCGCCAACTGGACCGACAGGCCCGCTGGGCCCGGTTTCCCCTGTGCACGAAAAGGAGAACATGCAGGAGAGCGTGAACAAAGCAATTTTGGCTTGGGACGCAAGACTCATCCTGCCATTCGTAAGCAAGTACTGGGCCGTCCCTAAGACACACTACGAATGTCGCTTGAACGGAATTTTCAAGAACATACGAGTTTCGAATTCGAGTCCTCTCAGTATCGAAACTGATCACATTCTGTGTTCTTGCAGCGCAACCCTCAATCGACTTGGCCTTTCGTGGCGCAAGTCGGTCTTCACGTTGAATCGTGACAGGACAGAATACAGTGACTCATTCCGTCACACGACGTAACCGGATCAGACACATCCAGGTTCGATAAGAAGTTTGCTTAGCGCTTCGCTTGACGAGGTTGCCACCACTACAAGCAAAGGATAGGGAGGCCCCATGGCACGCTTCCTGCTCTTGCCCGCTAAATGATTCGAATGAGTGGGAAGTGGCGCCGAACTGCCGGCTTTACAAGCGTTGGAGCAGTCCTTGGTGTCTTGTTGCTGCACCCAGCTACAATGGCTATCTACTGGTTCGAGTTCCAAGGCGAGTTCACCAGCCATAGCCATTTGGGGCACTTTATTAGCGACCGCATGGCAGCGTCCTTCACTGGCGCAATGCTCCCCATGACGCTTCTGTTTGCCGCACTTGGTGCTCTCTTTGGCGTCGTTCAAGCACTCTTCGATGCCAGACTTCGTCGCTCAGCGAGGGTGATCTCCCATCTGGAACAAGAGATGGTGCGCGACATTCCCACACTCATCCGCCTGGGAGAGAGCGAACACATCGAGTTTAAGTCGACGGCTCGTTGGGATCTCCGCGCAGGAAAAGTTAGCAAAGTGCTGGTAGATGTCGTGGCCAAGACAATCGCCGCCCTGGCTAACCATCAGGGAGGAAGCCTGCTGATAGGAGTCGCAGACGATGGGGAGATCGTGGGCTTGGAACACGACTACCGCACTCTGAAAAGCGGCGATCGCGATGGATTCACGCAGCTTGTCATGACCCTGGTTCGTGAGCGGCTAGGGGGCCACGTGTGTCGCGTGGTGCATGTCCTCTACGCAAGTGTCGACGACCAAGACGTCTGCCGTGTGGTGGTTGAACCCGCAGATGAGCCTGTCTACCTGCTTCGCGGAAGCCAGGCTCACTTCTTTGTTCGCACTGGAAACGCCAGCCGTGAACTCGACGCACGTGAGATCGTTCAATATGTTGCTTCACGTTGGCGAAAGAGAGCAGTCTGAAACTCTCATCAACAACAAATGCCCTAGGCATTCGGAGCGCCCGCAGGCCCACTAGTGACCATGGGAGGAGGGCCTCGCTGGATTCATCCCAGGACAAACGGCAGACAGCTCTTTGCTCGAACCCGATGGGTCGGCACCAATGCAAACATCAAAGCGTGTGTTGGTAATCTCTATTCCCTCTTCTGACACGACCAACGACGCATGGTACTTGCCGCGACGCTTGAATGTCGAGCGAAAGGAGAAAGAGCCCTTGGCAAGAGTCGCTACTAAGACCTCCCCCGAACGGTGGTCTTTGAAGTGGGAGAACCTCAGACGCGCACGAGTGTTTGCCATTTGCTTACCCTGTTTGGCATGCGCCAACTCCATTCGAACTTCGATTGTCGCAGCGCTCCCGGGCGACACCAGGGCAGGAGTGATGATTGCCGTAAAAGCATCATCGCCATCCTTCCATCGATGCGACCATACGCCCGCCTCGCCTCCATCAAACGCCGTCGGCGTAGCATCGTGTTTGACCAAAGTGGCTCCGGCATCAATGATTGGGCTGTCGCGAACATTGCCATCAACGTTGCGAGAACCTAGCGCACCACCTGTACCTGCATCGATCGGATCGCCAGCAGCAAACGTGCCATCGTCCTCATCCGACATGATCAAGACCACAGCCAGTACGACTCCAATGAGCGCAAGCGGCGCAAGGTAGATAAGCGGGCTCCTCTTGCGAATCGCCCGTAGATCGGCGCTTGCTCCAGCGTCGGGCTCCAGGACTTCAGCGCTCTCGACGCTTGCGAACGGTATGGGCGCGCGATTGCGAATCGCGTCGATTGCTGCCCCAAGTTCAACCACACTGCTGTACCGATCCTCGCGATGTTTCTCTAGGCAGCGCAGAATGAGCGCGTCAATTTCGGTCGATATCTCGCGGTCGAGTTCCTCGCCTCGGATCCTTGGCGATACAGGCGCCACGTTTGCGTGCTGATGCAACACGCCCACTGGGGTGGCTGCCGAAAATGGCAACTTGTCGGTGAACATCTCGTAGAGAACAACACCTAGAGAGTACACGTCGGCACGCTCATCGATGTCTCCAGCAAAGGCCTGCTCGGGCGCCATATAATTCGGTGTTCCAACAAAGACGCCAGTGCTCGTCAAACTCGAAGTGCTGGAGCTGAGCTTTGCAATACCGAAGTCGAGGACTTTTATCTGAATACCTGCGTTACATCGTTTCAGAAAGATGTTGGCGGGCTTTAGGTCACGGTGGATTACGCCAGCGGCATGGGCAGCCGATACCCCCGCGCAGGTTTCGCTGGTGATCTGCAGAGCCAGAGCCTCGCTCGGTGTCTCGCGCTTCAAAAACTCCTCAAGGGTCTCCCCATCGAGCCACTCCATCGCCAGAAACACGGTACCGTCTGCCGCCCTGCCAAAATCCTCTATTTGCACGATATTCTCGTGTCCAATGGCGCTTGTCGCACGTGCCTCTAGCTGAAATCGTTGAACGACCTGCGGATCCGAAGCAACCTGGGCTCGCAGGAGCTTTAGGGCAACGCGCTTGTGAATAAACTGATGTTCCGCCTCAAACACTTCACCGACCGCTCCGGAACCGACCTGTCTTATGATTCGGTAGCGATCAGCAATGACTTTGCCGATCCGTTCGTCAGTCGGCTCGAGCAGGCGGGTGCCGTCATTGGGGCAGAAGGTGGCAGCATCATCGGAACGTCCACAGGTTGGACAGGTTGGTGCCACATCGTCAGCCTACACCACCGGCCTGTTGCTGTGAAGAACCTGGCTGGCGACTCAGGGCTCTCACCTCGCAAGCAAGTTTACATTCATCTGTTTTCGGGGCTCACATCGCCAGCGATGGGGCCGTCATGACCCGCAGTGTTGTTGGGCTTTACAGAAGCGTCGGAATGCCGACGCTCCTCGTGTTCGTTGCAATCGTTGGCCAAGCGCTCCCAGTCCGAGCTCATGGTCGACGTGATTCGGGGCTGGGCGGCTACGAGCAAGAGGCGGTCGACGAGGTGCTCAAGCGCAGAAAGCTGACGGTTGACGCAGAGCCAGATGGCAAACGCATCGGCGAGATTCACATTGTCAACCTGAGCGTCTTTGGCTCAAACACTGGTTGGTTGAAGGTCTTCAATCGACTCCACCGCGAGACACTCGTATCGACGATGCGACGTGAGCTGCTCGTTCACCGAGGCGAACGTTGGGACAAGACTCGCATTTTGGAAAGCGAGAGGATTCTAAGAAACCCACAGATGTCCAGCTTCGTCGTCATCATGCCGGTGCGTTCCACAGAGATGGGGACGGTTGATCTCCTCATTGTCACCCGCGATGTGTGGAGCCTTAGGCCAAACTCAGAGTTCGTGTATGAGGGAGGACAATTCACCTTCCTGCAGGTATCTGCTGCTGAGAGCAATCTCTTGGGTAGGAGAAAACATGTCTCCCTCATCTTTGAAATGGACCAAGGTCAGTACTCGCTGTCAGGGCAATGGCGAGATCTCAACGTTCTTGGCAAGCGCTGGCAGTTCGCAACCAAGCCCGGCCTCATCCTTGGCAGGGCAACGAACAAACTTGAGGGCTCAGAGAGCGTCACTAGCGTGGTGTACCCGCTGTGGTCTCTGGCTTCAAAGTGGGGAGTCGCCCTCAACGCATCCCATCGAGACTCCATCTCTCGAACCTATTTAGGACAGGACCTTGCCACCTACGACGCTCCTGAGACTGTGGAGATTGAGCAAGTTCCGCAGGAGTTCCGCCAGCGAGATTTGGCGATGCGGAGCGAGGTGCAGCGATCTTTTAGCAGTGCCTACAAGCACAACCTGTCTTTCGGACACGAGTTCTTGTTGTCACGTCCGCGCCATTTACGGCGCCTACAGGCTAGCGACCAATTGGCGCAGTCTTTTGCTCGTGACCTCTTTCCGCGCAGTGAACGAAGCTCCGCGCTCACGGCCAACTACGACTTCTTTGAGGCTCGGTTCGTAACCTATCGCGACATCGATGGATTCGACCTGCCCGAAGTGGAGGTCGTTGGGCCGAGTCTGACAGTAGATCTGGCGCTCGCTCTTCGCGCCCTGGGAAGCGAGAAGGGCTTCCTTCGTCAGCGCATCCGCGCCGGATACCGGTTGGACTTTAGAGCAGAGGCATTCGCCGATATTGGTATCTCGTTGGGTCGGCGCATAGAGCGAAACAATGGGGCGCTCGCTTCAAAAGACGTTGAGTACGGAGCGACGTGGTTTGCTGCGACTCCAGTACTGCCCGGCTCGATTCGCCTGGTCACCTCGGGCGCAGCAAGCTTCAACACCAATGTCGAAGAAAACCGGATCATTCTTCTTGGTGGTCAGGGTGACCTTCGTGGCTACCCGGTTGGGAGTTTTTCTGGGACATCATTCGTCCGTGGAAGTCTCGAAGTTCGATCTCTTCCCTACGAACTCAGTTTTCTTAGGGTTGGCTATTTGGCCTTTTGGGATGCCGGCCACGCAGCCAATCGTCCTAGTGATTTAACGCTGCGCCACAACGTTGGTATAGGTCTCAAGGCATTGATTCCTCAGCTTGGAGAGGGGCTCTCATTTCTCTACTGGGCCGTTCCATTGGAAACGCAGATTGGTAAATTTCCCGGGCGCATCTCACTGGGGTTTGAGCACGCACTCGAGTAGGGCATTCACGTTGCGTCCTCGATGCCAATGTCCAATCGGACATTCACGTTGCGCTGCATCGAAGCAAAAACGCCCAACGACTGTTGCGCAATCTTGAGCGCCTAGTGGGAGTTGTGATTACCGCACTCGTAGTTGTCCGCCTCCATTGCCATATCCATGTGGAAGCCGTGCATAGACTCAAGCAATCGAGCGAGCTCGGTTTGATGGCGAAGTTCCTCGCCATGCGCGTCATCAGCGTCTCCGGATCCAGCCATGGCCGTCCTGTGGGAGACGAACTCAGCATCCATCTGGTCCAGGGTATCATTCATGCCCCACACCTCACTGGGCTGATCGCGGTTATGACGACAATCGCCCATGTCATTGACGAGGTGGTCGATTGCGAAGCGGAGTGTACTCGAATGGGTATGCATCGCGAAAGTCACGATCACTCACGATCAGTTACAGCGACAAGCAGTGAGAATTATTCGGACGAGGAGACGTCTGTTCAGGGGGTGGACGAGTCACGATCACTCACAGTGAGTCGGGATGGTAGAAAGGTAGAAAACCACAATGATGACATCATTGCTGACGTGCTTGAGGCGGCGCGGAGTCGCTGGCTCGACCGTCACGACCACCGAGCTTTAAGGGCCACTCTGCTTACGCTCCTGCTCACACTCGAACGAGAGCACTAGCTCACTTTCAACCATGGCCAATTGGTTCGACTCAACGTCGAGACTGCGCATGCGCCTAGTCGCGCAGAGAACAAGCCCTGGTTTGCTTTCGCAAACCATCCATAGAAATGCCAGCCCAAGCAGTTTGTCGGGTGATTGGCTGCCGGAAGGACAGGTGCGCTCAGTACCCGACGGTCAACTGCCACGGCTTCCGATCCGACGAGCTAGCAAGAGGAGTAGTATCGAATTATCATGAGCTCCAGCTAGCTCTCGTCCAGATCCAGAGGCGAAGAGGATTGTGACCAACTACCAGGAGTCTGGCGCCGCTCAGATGCCGCCAGATAGACCAAGTGCCATTATGATCGATATCGGACGACAGTCCCGACCCATCAGAAAGCGCTCTTGCCATCGAGGACTGGCTTCACCCATCGGAGCATGGAGCCGAATACCCAAATCTCCTGACGCAATCCTGGTTTTCGGGAACTGGACTGAGGACATGTACGTGCGCCGCCTCTAGGTTCATCCAGTTTGAAGGTACACCAGCGGAACTCAATGACTGGAAATTCTGGGCACGCTTCGAGAAAGGCCTCAACTGGCAACATATTCGACGATGGGAATGGGCCCTTTCTCGAACCTGAGCCAGTGAGGGTGGGAATTCCCACGTAGTCACCGCCGTCTGCCTGATTCAGCTGTCAGCAACAGCCTTAGAAATAGCATAATTAACGATGTGCTCAGGTTTCATTTTCTGGATCGCCGTCAAGCAGTGCTCTTGTAGAGGTAGCGGCAGCGCAAGTCTCAGCAAACCCTGCGGGTAGCTCAAGTGAGCATGCACCAATGACCTCATCAGGATGAACTCTGATGCATCCCGCCGCAACCTCGGCACGCATCAACTGCAGGTGCTGAGCGGTGGCGAAGCCAGCATCAGATATCGCGTCAAGAAATTCCGTATCGAGTTCCGGGCGGGGAATCCATTGATCATGGGCAACCAGCCTGACACCAAACCTGCTGAATACAGCAAGAACGAAAGTGGCACAGGTTAGCCCTTGAGAATTTGGCTCAAGCGCGAGCTGGCCATCAGGAGTGAACGAAGCCCCCGTATAGTGCAATGCGTATGGAAATTTGCGGCTCTGATTGAAGTTACGCCAAATCCGGCGACACAGAGCCGCAACAGAGAAGAGTCTTTCCGGTTCAACATTGGGCGTTGCCCAGAGTCGAGGCCATTGCCACTCGCGGAGAAGTGTGTCCTGCCATCCTAGATGTAGGATTGCAACTTGGTCCTTGTCTCTATAGATCAAGCCGACATGTAGATTCCCCTGCTCCGTTCGACACAGAACAGCACCAGCCATGAAAGGCTGACTGAGAAACTCAACGTCGCTATCAAAGACTGGTTCCCCCACACGCCTGTGCTTCAGTCGAGTCCATCAAGCAAGCGGTCCACACGTCCAGGGTCAGAGCTAGTGAGGCGTGCTCTGGTTCTCTCAAGAAGACGAGGGCGGTAAGGAAGAGCTTCCTTGGCGCTGAGTGTGATCGATAGGAGAGCGATCAGTAGGTTTCTATCTAGCCGCTTGAGATCAATCGTTCGGAGTAAGTCATCGCAGCTCTGAAACTGTTGTTCGAGCAAGAGATCATCGACATGATCAAAGAGCACATCGGCAGCTTCGTCTGGCTGCTGTCGAGCAACCAAGGAGTAGATGTCTCCAAGCCACGTGAGCGTGTCAGTCACTTGCTCTGTGTTTTGCGCATCCTCGACGAGTCTACTTTCAATGTCACATAGAAAACGTGCATCATCGCCCGCTCCTGCCATGGAACGCCTCAGGTCTGTTAGCAGTGTTCCCAATGGTTGTTGTGCGGCGTGTGCTGGACGACCGCGCCAAGCTCCAGTCTCGGCATCAAATGCGATACTCAAGAAAAGAGCTCCCTCGTCTTGTCAGTAATTGACGCCTCAAAGACATCCCGTTGGCGCTGATGCAATAGCTCCACTATTGGTAGCCACGCCCCATTCTCAAGCTCACATAGGGGAGAACCGTGGCGTTCAAGGTTTAGATCATACAGGATCACCGGCCCTGCATCCGTTGCAGGCGGCCCACTAGCCAGAGTAAGTGAAGCCACGGTTCCGGTGTCCTTGTCGATCGTTTGAGTAACGGAGTGAAAAGCTGAAAGTGTAGAGGGCATTGGTTCTGGTTTGGGCGGAGTTACTCTCAGGAAGTCATCAAAAGATAGTGCGCTCTCAGGAAGCTCGATTCGATCAATATAGCGTACCGCGAGTTTCGTGAGTCCACCTTCACGAATAGCACTCGGCAGTCCTCCGACCGCCTCCTCTACTTGTTCAATGAATCTCTCCCAGCCTGGATATGGCGCGAGGACATGAACCGAGAGTGTCTGGGCTGCACATCCGAGAAGACGGCGTCCATCACTTGATCTTAGGAACACGACATGAGGCCTTCGCCTTGCTGAAGCTGACACCGTGTCCTCAGCAACAGATGCCGACACTTCAACTTTGTCTTGACGCTTTCGTTCTCCGAGGTAGCTATCGCCCAACGCTCTGTCAAGTACATCGGCTAGGGCCTCGCCTGTTATGCTGGCTGCCAAGCCCATCTCAACAACAGCCTCGACTATTGGAGGACGGGGATAGATGCGACGAGTCACAGGTCCATTCTAGATTGACTTCTAGTTGATTGCCACAATTGCCCCAGCAGACACGCTAGTTCCCCAGCAGACCCTTGAAATTGCGCGATGTCCTCTCAAATGAACAGCGATCAGGCTGTCATGTCTCGAAGTGCGGATAGCTCGTTGCCTGGTACAGGCCGTCAATTTCACGCGTGCCCAAGCCTAGGTTGACTAGTCTAGTCCCAGAAATTCTCGCAACGCTGCGGACGCACACCACTCCAAGGCTCTGACTGATCTCATCGCTGCAGAGCGTGGGAAGCAATTAGGTTCGGTGAAGCAATTACAAGGAAATGAATCTCTTGCTACATTTGAAACCGTGGAAAGCGAATCCTCTAGGAAGTTCCAGTTCGAGGAGCTCCGAGAGGCAGATCTCGTCGCGGGTGCAATCTACAAAGGTGGGACGAAAGGCAACTCTGCCGATGACCCACTAAACGCGTTGCTACGCTGTGGGAACATGGGTGGCTTCCGAATTCTCGGTAGCCGCAAAAACCATCAGTATCGTCTGGCGGCCCTGTTCACGATGTTTCGTGACGAAGACTGGCCGGATCGACTCGATGATGAATTTGGTCGTTTCGTGTACTACGGAGACAACAAAACTCCAGGTCGTGAGCTGCATGACACGCCACGCGCCGGCAATGAACTGCTGAGATTCACCTATGAGACGCTGCACGTACCGCCGCCACAGCGGCATCTCATCCCTCCGTTCTTTGTGTTCTCTAAACTAGCGAACCAGGTCGGGACGTCGTGTTTCACGGATTGGCGGCGCCTGGTGCCCCAGACCTTGCGGAAACACAGGATCTTACAGCCATCTGGAAAACGAAGGACGGGAAGCGATTTCAGAACTACAAGGCAGTCTTTACAATACTTGATGTGGACGTGGTGGCGCGTACCTGGATTGAGGCACTGATCGACGGGAAGGCCCAGCGCGACGATGGGCCGGATGCTTGGCGAGAGTGGATTGAGACTGGCGTCGCTAGACCACGCCTTCAGGCGAAGCACTGAAGTAGAGAGGAATCATCTACATGGCCACAATGTACCCAGACACGCCTGACTCAGACACTCCGAGATCTGAGAAGGAAGTTTTCGAGTTGCTTAAGTCCACGACTCCCAAGAGTTGGACAATCCTGCACGCACGTCGCTTTGTGCTTCCGCGCCGACGCGGACGTCCGGTTGAGGGAGAAGTCGACTTCCTCGTTCTCGTGCCAGACCGGGGCCTCCTTGGGCTTGAGATCAAGGGTGGGAAGGAGGTTGGACGAGATGCGAATGGTTGGTACTCAATTAGTCACCAGGGACATAGAAACAAGATCAAAGATCCTGGTGCACAAGCACAGAATGCAGTGCACGCGATTCACAGTATGCTGGGCGAAGAGTCCCGCATAGGAGACAGCATTCCCTTTGGTTGGGGTGTCGTATTTCCTGGCGCCTCTGTCCGCAAGACTCCAGATCCAGCACTTCCAATAGGCCGCATAACCGATATCCAGGGACTAGCCACCCTCAAAGAATCGATCCTTAGAACCTTCGATGCCAATGGCTTGCCGGAGCAACAGTTGGCTCCAGGTGCTCAAAAAGTCTTTCTAAAGGTACTCGCGCCAATCGTTCGACTTGCCCCTTCCCTTTCCGACCGCATCTCCCAGGACGAGCGAGAACTCGTTCGATTGACTGAAGGACAAGCCGAGATTCTCGACTTTCTTGAGGAGCAGAGACGCGTGGGTGTTGAGGGCGCCGCAGGAACAGGCAAAACGCTAGTCGCAATGGAGAAGGCGCGGCGTCTCGCTGCGGCGGGTGCGAAGGTGCTGTTCTTATGCTTCAACCGACCGCTAGCAGACCACCTAGCGCATCGCGAAACTGCATTCACAATACGCACATTCCATCAGTTCGCCTCGGCGTTCTGCAAGAAGGCCAGCATCCCCTTCTCGCCGCCCAATGACTCAAAGAAGGCTCAGGAATTCTGGGACCAAACGGCACCAGAACTATTGATGGATGCGCTCGATATGTACCCGGACGAACGCTACGACGCTGTCGTCATCGACGAGGGTCAGGACTTCAAGGAGTTCTGGTGGCTAGCCGTCGAGAAGTTACTAGAAGGAGACGACAGCGTTCTCTACGTTTTCTTTGATCCCAATCAAGATCTCTTTGGTGGAGGTCCCATCGACACGCTCGGCCTTTCAAAGGCTAAGTTGAAATACAACTGCCGCAATACACGTCGTATTGCGAACTATTCGTCGGCCATTATTTCAGCGACGCCAACTCTCCGGGATGCGACACCTGATGGCGCAGATGTAATCGACAAGCAATGTGCAGGCGATGCAGAGATGATCGACTCGGTTCGCAAGCTCCTTCACCAGTTCGTAGTCGAAGAGGGGATTCCGGGTGAACGAGTGGTGATCCTCACGACTCGCGCACGAAAGGCTAGTGCTCTAGCCAAAGCCGGCAAGTTGGGAAACTTTGAGTTGATAGCGCTTGATGAAAAGCCTTCCAATACCGAAATTCGCTTCGCCTCGCTACAACGCTTCAAAGGGCTAGAGGCAGATGCGGTTATCGTGTGTGACGTCGACGATCGCTCATCGGGCTCAAGTGCAGCCCACCTCTATGTCGGAACATCACGTGCTCGCCACGTTCTCGCTGTATTGCGATACGCCTAAGACCTAGTCATCAAAGCTCAAGCGAGAGACTTCGCCGTGAGAAACTAACCAGTGAAGATGTTGCAGCAATTCAGCGGGTTCTCTTCCACCCTCTACGAGTAGGCCGAGCTCCATATTTCGCTCAAGAGCTGCTTCCGTCAAGTTGGCGCTTGATACGAGCATGACCGCTTCGTCAGCCAACACACACTTGGCGTGGAGCGAAGCAACATTCCCGGATGGATGAAGCGGCCGTTTCTCTCGAGGCCAAATGTAGAATTGAGCTCGTTCCTCAAGTATCGCGGCAAGCTCCTTAATACTGTCGTCTTTGAGCATGTCACCTTCGTCTGCTGCTTCTAGCAAGAAGTTTACTTGGACCTCCTTCGGAAGCTGGAGAAGCGCATCGACCACGCTTTGAACCCCATAGGCAGCAAAGCTAACGATCCAAAGCTCACGCTTTGCGGCAGCGATGACCCCCAGAAAAGTTGATCGAGTGAGTCCCAAAGTGTCAGCGGGATTGTCGGGACCCGTCCATATAAGACGCAAGCGCTGATTGGAGCGCCACCACTCGTCGTTCTCTGTGGCGCATCGAATTGCGAGCGCCACCGCAACAGGAGAAACCCCCAGCTCTCCAGCTAATGAGAGAACTCGGCGAAAGCTATTCTTGAGATCCCCCGTGAGAATCTGGCTTTGAGTCGTCAACTTGTGATCGTCGAATTGCTGTGTTTTCTCAAGAACACGACAAAGAGTATGAAGCACCCCAGAGGGCACGCGATGACCCAGCTCGGCAACGAGCTGAGCAAACTCCTTGCTTGGCTCAATCACCACTGCGCCCACCAAAGAATGGTGTACATGCTGAGCTGATTGTCTCGACCAAGAAACTTCTATCCAGGTACTTGTTGCCACGTTCGCAAGAGGTCTCAGAGACAAACGTGCAAGCGTGGCATGCCGCACCGTGCAGCGTTCTCCCATCAGGAACGGGTTCATGCTCGGAACACAAAGGATCTGATGAGCACAGACGAGCTCGTTCGAGGGCTTGATCGAGATGCCGACCCAACACTTCAGGATCGCCCAGCGCCACCAAACCACCCAGTGTACCCTCGCTGTCAGCTGCAGCCGTGAACAACAAGATTCCAGTCATTGGACCATCCTCGTGGCTGCTATCCGCCGCGTAGATGCGCTCCTCTATGCTTGCTGCAGAGTAGCCACACTCAATCGCAAACTGTCGAATGAGAGCGTGTGACAACGTGTGGAGCAGTCCAAAGCGTCCCGCCTCAAAATCGTCCTTGGCGGGGGTAATGTTGCGGGCTCGCCTAAACTCGTAGTGGGCTTCTAATAGCTCTTCCACTCGTGTCTGTACGCTCGGCTCTTTCAGCCATGCTTCCAGTGCACCATTGTCGATCTGAAGAAATATCCCTTCCCCTCGAACCTCGGAGGCAGGAACCCATTTGGGGAGACTTCTGCCCAACGGTGCTCTCCGGATTTTGGGCATCTCAGTAGCATCACCAAAATCACCAGGTGAACCTATTCGAGTGAAGCCAATGAGCGCCTTTACGATTCGCAATCGTTCGACAAGGACTACGCGTGAGAACAAGGATTCATAGCCCTTGGGTGACCCGACCTCCGTTAGCCGAAAATCCTTTGTCGATGGAGACTCCGCTGGATTTGAGAACATCTCCCATTCGTCGACCTTGATCTTCCAAAGCGTCAGGGGCTCCTCCTCCTCGGTGCTACCGCTATTCTTCTCCCCAAGCGCCTCCCAGAGTTCTTCGTCGGTCCAACGAGAGAATGGTTGTAGTTGCCCGATTTTGCGAAGTAGTTTGAGCCCCCCAAGGTCCTCAACTTCTTGAAGAACCGGCCAGTGCTCCTCAAGCAGGTTGGGCAACTCATTCACATCGGCTGGCAATGAAAGCGCTGAGATTGAAAGCGGGAACCAGAGATTCGAAGCACCGGCGAGCATCGCCTTTGACTTCTCCGCGGTACAAGGCGCTTGGTACTTCGGCCCTAGATGTGGGTGCTGACCAGGGCACGGCGGAAGATTTGCATTTCGACCGAATGCTTGCGCCATCGGCTTCTGCTGATTGCACCCGTCGCAGGTGAGCCACAGATCAGCAGCTTCCGTTGAGACTCCGCGTTCTGAGAGTCGCAGAGGGCCCCGGCACTCTGTGTTCGCATGCCGAATGTATGCATGCCACGGAAAATCACTGAGGTGACCGTGCTCGCAAGCGAACACGAATCTCGCGGGAATGACTGCCGGTGCGTTGCTCCAACGAGGACAGTTGGCATGCACATATCGAGCTCTGTCAGGCTGATAGGGGTTTGTCTTTAGCTCAAAGACACCAAAATCCAGTGGAGCAAGCAAGTCACATCGAGGACAGCGAACCCAGCGAGGAAACGGCGCTATCGGAGCACCTACGGGATTGTATGGGTCGCGTATAACGTCATTGCCGCCTTCGGGAATGGGGGCACCGCAAAGGCGCTCCACCTGTCCCCCAAGGTGAGAGCGAACAAGTCTTAGCAGTCGTTCCTCGGGAATCGCAGTTCGGGCGCTATTGGGATCCCAATCCGCAGTTCCCCACGAATCAAGTCCCATCATCATCGCACTGATATTGGGAAGATCGATGATGGAACCAACTCCATAGGTGTGCACCAATTGTCCGCCCCGAACATCTCCAACTCTTGATCTAGAAAATTTCTTAGCCATGATAGTCCTCTAGCTCAACCCATCGTCAATGAGCATCAGTCGTGCGGAAGGCTCGACATCACGTAGTGAATTGAGACAGCTGAACAGCTCCCACTCGCCGCCGTCTGCACTTCGAAGTAGGGGAACTGTCGTCCCGTCTTTCTTATAGCGATAGCCAAGGGTTGGTGACTTCCCTGCCATTGCCAGCCATGCATCGATTCGCTTCTCCAGCGCTTTTCTAACCTCTTCGCCGAGGTCTTTGGAATTCATTACATTTTCAATTCGTTTAACGATGGTAGCGATCGCTCGTTTCACATAGACATCATCTCTAGTGACGGCGGCCGCAGTACCATTTTCGTTGAAGCGCTCGCCCTCTAGACGTATGAGGGTCACGAGCAGTGCTGTTAGACCTCGGTCTCTTGCTCGGGCGGCGAAGGGCGTCACAGAGAGAGCTTCGACCTGTTGGTAGAAAGTCCCGTGATAGTGTTCAAAACGCTCGTAGTGTGACAGGTCTCTTGGTCGAGCCCAGTTGTACACGGTGCACACGAGTCCCGGCGCACTACGACCAACACGACTGGTAGCTTGGATGTATTCTGCCGTCGCCTTGGGCTGGCCAGCCGCAATCATCAAACCGAGTCTCTTCACGTCAACTCCAACCGAAATCATGTTGGTTGCTAGCAAGACGTCCAATGGCTTCATTGAGGTAAATTTGCTCTTCTTCGTCTTTGCGGCAATTTTGCGCTCTTTCTCGAGCTTCGGATCGAAAACCGCCTCGAGCCGATCAAGTAGAACGGGAATATCAGTGGACGCCTTACGAGAAGTCATCTCTTCTACAAACGGCGGGTTCCTCTTCGCCAATCCACGGGAATCCATGCGACGTAGTCGGTTGCGAACGTCATCGTCAATTAGACGGCGCATTCCTCCGAGTTCACGGAGCGAGTTGAAATATCCGACGAGCGTCATCCAAGGATCCGCAGCTCGGCCATACTTTTGATAGAGCAGTTGAGCAGCCGACAGGTGTGCCACATACACTCGAATCAGCGCTGCTTTGAGACGACGACCTGGAGCGCAAATGCCAAGATAACGCCGCCCTGGTTTTTCCTCTGGGCCTCGTTGGATCGAAAAGAAGTTGTCCGTGACGTCAGTACCAGGAGGCGGAAAAATCTCGACTCTGCGCAAGAACAATGCCCGAACCTGAGCCGAAGCGTTTCGAATCGTCGCAGTTGACGCAATGACCTTCGGGCGAACTCTCTTGCCTTTGAAGGTCCAACTACACAACTCATCGATTGCAGTCTCATATAGCCCGACAAGACTCCCAAGCGGCCCACTGATGAGGTGGAGCTCATCCTGAATAATCAAATCTGGTGGCCTCAGCAGTGGATGAGGAAGAGTCTGTGCCGCTGGCATGGTCTTCCGCTTCGGGTGAGAGTCAGTATCAAGTACTTCTGGTGAGCGAAATCCGTGCCGTGTGCAGTAGCCGTTCACTCGGCCGAAAAGCATCTGCGTTCTCCCATTCCAGGGAAGCTGTGCGAATTTATCGACCGTCGCTATGACGAGAGTCGGCAACAGCCTATAGATCTCCTCATCTACGACGACAACAGGTAGACCTTCGTCGGGCGACTTCCCTTGGCTGAAGAGACATCGACTAAGCGGATCGCTGCAGTAGATAATGGTTCGGCCACGCCCTCCCTTGAACGACTCAACATGAATATCGCGCCCCGGTTTGATTGGAGAACCACACCACGGACAGTTGGTCAGCTGTGCCGGCGACCCGACGCCACCAGACTGGTACGAGTCGCTCGTGCCATGCTCGCGCTCAATGGACTCGGCCGATTGCTTAGTGCTATTGGGCGTCGCCCTCTGACCAACCCAAAGCCCAATCCGAAACAGTTCGGTCCCCCACTTTCCTTCTCCTGCGGCAATCGAGTTACGACGTATGTACTCGCAAGCACAAATCAAAGCCGTGGCACGCTGAAACTGCTGCAGAGTCAGGAGCCGCAGTGTGTAGCGCATAAGAACGGCCATTCCTTTTTCGCTGGAGTAGCCCTCTACCATCCCCTGCAATCGACGTAGCCCCATTACGTAGGCAGCAAGGCCTAAATAGGCCTCTGTCTTGCCACCGCCAGTAGGGAACCATAGGAGATCAGCAAAAGCGTCGGTTGGGTCGCTGCGCTCAGGATGGTCGAAGTCAGTGGAACCGGGAATATTGAGCAGCAGAAATGCTAGCTGGAATGGATACCAGCTTCGATTCCGCGAGTCGGCGTTGACGCTGTCGAACGTCGCGTCTTCGTTTCGACGGACTTTCTCAGCCATGATGCTGTGGACTCGCTGAAGCCACATCGCCCTATTCGCGAACTGGAAAGCATCGCAAGCCTGTTGGTCTGACTTGATTCTTGCAATTCCAGCCTTGATTCGGCGAAGCGCGTCTTCACATTTATCCATCGACCGCTCTAACGCATCCTCAAACCCCTCAAGTTTCTCGTCGGGATTTTTTGGTTTCTCGCGTTGAGTTTTTATCCAGTTCTCGTATGCGTTGACCAGAGGAGTGAGCATCGCGGGCAGATCCGCCGGATTCGCTTCAGCCAATTCCTTCATGTCGAGAACGAGCCCTTTTAGTTTCTCAAACCCCTTGTCCTTCTCCGTAGGTGGCGTCTGCTGGAGAACCTCGTGCACAGGAACTGCCGTGGTTCGCACGCGAACAGCCTTCCAACAATCATCATCGGAAGATTCCGCATGTACAGCCACGCCATGACCAACACCAAATTCAACTTGGCGTCGGTAGAGCATGGCCATCTCCTGCTCATCATCAAAGACGGACTGGTCGTGACCAAGCAACGCCGGCCGCTGTAAGAATATCGCTTTGCCTGAAGCATGCGCGACAATCAGTTCTGCTTGGAAGAGCCATACAGAGTCCTTATTGGCGTCGGCTTCAAATTGCCCGTTAACTAGAAAGAGCGTGACAATCCAGTTGCCTTCACGCTTCCGAGCAATCCCCTTGACGACCACTTCTGGGTGGTCTGATGAAGGAGACATCTCTGCAATCGGCCCTTCTTGCAGTCTTAGGCCTGCGATCTGGCCGATGACTTGGGAACGCTTCCAGATACGTTTGGGTCGCTCATACTCCTCGAATTCTTCGTCGTCTTTTTCGCCCTTGGCCGCTTTCTCACCCTTCTTTTTCGCGGTCCCCTTCTTGCCTTTCTTTTTCCTCTTCTTGGTCTCCACCAGGAATTCGCTATCTTGGTGTTCGTAGCGTCCCCACCGAGCTTCGACGGCTATTTCATCAATAGCGCCGTCTACAACGAACGTCATTCCCATCGACGAAGGAAACATCGAGCCAGACCGCATGTTGGTCGGCTCCGCTGCACCTTCCTCCCCGGTCCCGTTGCTCCCGGTCGCAAACTCATCATCCTGCTCAGCGCCAAGCTCCACTTCTTGTGGGGCTAGCATGCCCACCAAGTAGCGATCACTCACCCTGGTTTCGTCGACCTCCTCTTCGCGACCATCCTTCGGCCCGAGCAAATCGGCGATTACGAGAGTTTCAAGTTCCTCTCGGATCTCTGCAGGTGACGGGGTGGTGGTCTTTGGCATGGGATCTCCTACAGACCAATCTTGGTCTGCTCTTGAGCGTATCTCTCGTGGTTGAGCTCGAGCAACCGATCGAGTAGCTCCGACACAGCCGCTTTGGCGAACGAATAGCGAATTCCGTTCTTAGTCTCTCGAAAGGCGTGATCCGGCTGTAGATCTCCCCAACCATAGGCATCTAGAACCGCTTCATCCAACTGAGTGTGGAGGTCGCGAAGGCGGGATATCTCCGGCCCCATCTCGCGCTGCTCGTGAAAAGCGTTGTAGGTCTTGGTCAGCCCTACACCGCGTTCCCTCATGAAAACCGTCCTAGCTTCGTAGTAGGCCCGGGCGGTCGACTTGATTCCTGCCAGTTTTCGCGGATACGGAAATGTAGAGAAGCAGTCACTCGGTGTGTACCTCAGGTCTCGACGCATCGAGGATGCGTATCGCCGGGCCCAATGCTCGTGCACCGAACTCTGCAGCAACCCTTGCACGGAAATATCGTCCGTCGGATAGACGATCAACATGTGAGAGTAAACCCAACCATTGGGCACGAACGCCCACGACAGCATGTTGCCCACTTCGGATTTGACTAGCACGCGGTCCAAATCTGCCAGACGTTCGTAGAGCTTTACTGAGGGAGCGGCGTGCTGCCACCAACGTAGTGCGCGTGCTGTCGCAGTTGCGTTACGCCCATCTTTCGATTTTCTATCAGGCTTGACCAACCTCTCGACGATGTCGAGACACTCGGGATAGTCGGCTGCCACAGGACCGACGTAGTCAGAGGGGGCGGTTTCTCGGTCTAACGGCCAGTCCCAGAAATTGATCACCCACCGAGCAGGAGCGTGCGTAGGTGTGGAATTGAGCTCCTTGCCGTTGAGATATGGGAAGAGCACATCGTTGTAGCGAGCACCCTTGCTGACGAGCTCTAACGCCTCCGCTGAAGGCATAGTGAAGCCCAGACCTAGAACATAGGAGCCGGTGTAATACCTTGCCTTGTTCACCTTCAGGCGGTTTGCCTTGCCGGACACTCTGCTGAGGCGTTCCAGCTGGTTTGTAATACCTTTCGTCGGCTCTCCGTCGAGGAACCGTGCTCCTTGCCACTCCCCTCGGTAGAGCCACAATTGTGACACTTCCAAGTTCGCCACTCCGGGCCAAGGCCTACTCGCGACGGCACGTACTAGGTCAAATCGACCTCCTAGCACTTGGTCTAGCCCAACCTCTCGAGTGTCCCCTTGGGAAATCGTATTCGTCGTGAGCATGCCAATCTGGCCGCCACGGCGAACCAAGGAGCTGGCTCGAAGAAGAAAGTAGGAGCAAAGATCCGCGCTTCCCTTTTTGCCCTTAGCCACGTTTCGAACGAGGTGGTCTCGATAGTCCGCTCCCAATGCGCCAGAAATCTTCTGCCCCCCCTGAAAAGGTGGGTTGCCAATAACAACGTCAAAACCAGGATTCTCTCGTTGAAACACCTCAGGAAAGGCAAGGGGCCAATGAAGCATCTCCGTGTTGTGAGCGACGAGCGAACCGACTTTGTCACGGATCCCGGCTGTCATTCCGCCGCGGTCCACACCGTACTCTGCAACGATCGAAGTTAGAAGATCGCTCAACTCCTCCAGCTCGGTGGTTGGGCCCGCAAACTCTAGGGCGGCCTGCAGATCAGAAACCTCGCGCAGCCCATCAAGCAATTGCTCTGCCTCCAAGTGCAAAGCTGCCTTCCGATCCGCCTCTCCCCCATGCTCGGCTACCTGACTCGCAATCTTGCTTCGGAGTGCAACAGACTGCTTTAGGAGTTTTACCGAGTCACCGAGCTCAACAGAGCCTGATAATTCCTCCAAGAAGCCGACTTCTGTCACACCCAGCAGAGAGTCCCCTGAGCGCAGTGCGTGATTAAGAAATCCGAACGGCCTGTCCTCCTGCAACGTAACGAGCCAGAGAGACAACTTGGCCATCTCCACTGCCATTGGATTCTTGTCAACTCCGTACAAGCATCTACTGGCAACAAGAGAGCGAGCCAACCCCATGCGCTCGACTTCGTTGAGTGACTCAATCGAGAACTCGTCTGCACCTGTCTGCTCCCATGCCTCGACAACGCGTTCGGACAGGTACCGACAGGCTTGCACTAGGAATGCCCCCGAGCCGACCGCCATGTCGCAGATTTTGAGACCTAGGAGCTCGCTGCCCGTTCGAAGAGTCCACTGCTCACGAGCGCTCCCTTCCGATGGCCCGTTGTAGACCAACGGTTCGAGGGCACAGCGCACAATCTCTTCCGTGATGATACGAGGAGTATAGTGCGTGCCGGTGGCTCGACGTTCCTCACCGGCACCAACCAAAACGCTTCCGCTCGGCCAAACCAAGGGCCTGCCTCTGTAGTCATCTCGAATGAGGCCGGCGTAGGGAGTCACACGATGAAAGAGCTCACGGTCGTTGGCACAACTGGCGAGCCACCGAGTCTCCTCTCCACTTACATCGGCTTCGAGACAATGTTGCGCCGACTTTTTCTGCTTCTTTGTCTCCTTTAAGACGTAGGTCAACAGTGAGCTTGGGCCGATCTCGGAGTGACGTTCGAGTTCAGACAAGTACACCTCGGGCTCTTCACCTCGTCGACCAACAAGCCCGAGCATTGGCTCGCTCACTCGAAGTGCTTTGTGATCGAGCAGACTCTCGTAGACGTGGCCAATCTGTTCGATATCCAGTTCACGGAACGATAACCTGCGAGTTTCGCTCTCATTCTTGCCCGCTCCTTTGACTTCCAGAAGCTGAAGAGCTTCCAGCAAGTGCAGGACAATTCGATCATCGACTGGAAGGGGACTCGCCGGAGTATCGAGCCACGAAGTTCCACTCGTTCGCCCTTCGAGGAAGGGGTACCTATCTGGGTCGAAGAGCTCGCCCCGGTAGTCCAGGAACTCCCATGTGTCATGGCGTACCCCGCCATGCAAGGCGCGAAACGTCGCCAGCAATCGAACCCACGCAGAGAAGCTGTACTCGAGAACCTCTGGCCCGTTCACGTCGGCAGTCGTCCGCAGTTCTTCTGCTAGCGGAGAAACAGCATACCCTTCTTCGAAGACAGCTCCACCTCGGGGCATGAGCTTGCTGTCCTCGGCATAGAGCAGGAAGACCAGCCGCATCATTACCGTGCACGCAGCCTCGTACAATCGCTGCTCATCGAATTCTCTTAGTAGTTCGCGACCACCATCACGGTCTACGCGATCAACTGCGTGAACTAAGATCTCCACGGCGAGTCGGACCTGAAGGCCAAGCTGCTCCGTTACGTCCTGTTGGTTGTCAGCGCTAGCCCTGAGTAGTCCCTCTAGCGTTTCGTCAGGCTGCCTAAAGGTTCGCCGGGCAGACAGTAGTGTGCGAAATGCTCGGAGAGTGATCGGCTCTTCAAAGAAAAGGGAGGCGTACCAAGAGCAGAAGGCCGTCGTTTGGCCTTGAGCTGCATCCACGAGCATCCACTGCTCACCATTTGTCACGAGCCCCAACCGAAGTGACGTGTGACCACTGCCCCGAATGAGCTCTGCCATCCGCGTCGCTGGCGAGGACTTCCAAACCTGGCCCGGCAGTGGTTTATCGAGTGATTGCAGTGCAGGCACCACTTGTATGAGGATGCGCGGAATCTCACCAGTATCCGTATCCACAACGGCCCAACGCGGAACGATGGTTTCGTGGTGTTCCGGAATACTCGCCGAGAAGGCGGGTGATTCTTCGTCGATTTGAAGGAGAACGTGCGATGGATACTCTAGCAAAGTTCCTAGGACATACTCGATCCAGCG